>Ga0335069_10004022_pt1 | contig 21941 bp, 24 predicted proteins | sample Lox_Sample_11_FD_206714 | JGI IMG/M metagenome (GOLD analysis project Ga0335069, IMG submission 206714) | Soil microbial communities from Loxahatchee National Wildlife Refuge, Florida, United States - Lox_Sample_1.1 | ecosystem: Environmental > Terrestrial > Soil > Wetlands | place: USA...
CCGCGTGCTCCAGCGCACGACGGTCCCCGGCTTCCAGGCGCGCGTCAACGACCGCCTGGTGCCGCTGCTCCGCCTCGAGCGCAAGCTGAAGCCGCCGATCGGGATGTCGCTGCTCGCCGTCGGCCGCGCGGCATGAGCGCCGTGCGTCGCGCGCGCCTGCTCGCGCTGCTCCTGCTCGCGACGACCGGCGCGGCGCGCGCAGCGGACCAGCCGGTGAGCGCGTTCGCGGTGAACGTCGGGCGCACCGGCAGCGCGACGGACGGCGCCCAGTCGACGACGCTCTACGTCGTCCCGCCGGCGCGGACCTTCCTCCTGACCGACGTGCTGGTCGCGAACCACGGCGGCGAGCCCGGCCCGCTCTATCTCGCCGACTCGCAGCACATCCGCTGCGCGGTGCACCTCCTGCAGACCACGATGATCAACGGCGCCGCCCCCGGCCTCGGCACGCTGCTGAACGCGCACGAGGTCTTCACGACCGGGATTCCCTTCGGGCCCGGCGAGCCGGTGGTCGCGACGCTCGCCAACGGCTCGAAGGGCGTCGACGTGACGATCACCGGCAAGCTGGTGCCGGGCCCGCGGCAGGCCCCAGGCGCCGTGCGTCTCCCGGGCGGCGCGCGCGACGACGGCGACGCGGCGCCCCCCGCCGACGGCGGCAAGCCGTAGCGGCTCAGTCGTCGGCGCGGAGATAGGCGGCCAGCGCCGCGTCCCACGACCGGAGCGGCGGCAGCCCGAGCGCGGCGAGCCGCGTGTCGGCGAGCACCGAGTACGCCGGCCTCGGCGCGGGCGCGGCCAGCGCCGCCGTCGTGATCGGCTCCATGGTGGCGGCGACGCCGGCCTCCCGCAGCACCGCGCGCGCGAACGCGTACCACGAGCACTCCCCGGCGTTGGTGAGGTGGAAGACGCCGCCGGGCGCGGTCCCGGCCGCCCAGCGGGGGAGCAGCGCGGCGAGCGTCGCGGCCACGTCGCGGGCCCAGCTCGGCGCGGTCACCTGGTCGTCGACGACGCGCAGGACGTCGCCGGCGCGCGCCCGCGTGAGCACGCGGTCGACGAAGCTCCCGCCCTTGCCGCGCGAGCCGCCCCGCGCGTACAGCCCGGCGACCCGCACGACCGCGTGCCGCGGCGCGATTGTGCGCGCCAGGCGCTCGCCCTCGAGCTTGCTGCGGGCGTACGCGCCGAGCGGGGCGGGCGCGTCGGCCTCGGTATAGGGGCGCCGCGCGCGGCCGTCGAAGACGTAGTCGGTGCTCATCTGCACCAGGAAGGCGTTGGCGGCGGCGGAGGCGCGGGCGATCGCGCCGACGGCCGCCGCGTTGATCGCAGTCGCGGGGCCCGGGTCCTGCTCGGCGACGTCGACCCGGTTGTCGGCGACGGCGTTGACGACCACGTCGGGACGCAGCGCGTCCAGCCGGGCGGCGACGGCGTCGGCGTCGCCGACGTCGAGGTCGGCCCGGGCGAGCGCGATCGTCTCCGCGGGCGGCAACACCCGCACGAGCTCGCGGCCGAGCTGCCCGGCCGCGCCCAGGACGACGACGCGCACGGCGGCGGTATACCGATTCCCGTCGGGGCGCGCGAATTCGGGGCCGCCGCCGTTGCGTCAGCTCCGGGCTGGCCGATACAGTTGCGCGATGTCCCGGCTGTGGCGCTACGTGCTGCGCTATCGGCTCCGCTACGTGGGCGGGATCACGTGCCTCGTTCTCGCCACCAGCCTGGTGATGACGGTGCCGTGGCTCTACAAGCGCGCGGTCGACGCGATTGCCGCGGGCGCCGGGATGGGCGTGCTGGTGCGCTACATCGCGGCCATCGTGCTGATCGCGGCGGTGCAGGGCGTGTTCCGCACCTATTCGCGCTTCGTGATCTTCAACGCCGGCCGCGACATCGAGTACGACCTCAGGAACGACCTGTTCCAGCACCTGCTCGAGCTGCCGGTCGGCTTCTACCAGCAGCGCCAGACCGGCGACCTGATGTCACGGCTCGTGAACGACGTCACGGCCGTCCGCATGCTGCTCGGCCCCGGCATCCTCAACTTCATCAACACGCCCGTCTACTACGTCTACGGCCTCGCGATCATGCTCTCCCTCGACGCGCGCCTCACGCTCGCGGCGCTGGTCGTGTACCCGCTGGCGTTGATCTTCGTGAAGCGCGTCTCCCGGCTGCTCATGGAACGGACGCTGCGCGTCCAGGAGGGGCTGGCGGAGCTCTCGAGCTGCGCGCAGGAGAACCTCTCCGGCATCCACGTCGTGAAGGCGTACGCCGCCGAAGCGCATCAGGTGCGGGAGTTCGTGGCGCTCAACGCGCGCTTCCAGGAGCAGAACCTGCGGCTGGCGCGGACGCGGGGGTTCATCGGGCCGGTGATGAACATCGTGGGCGGCGTCGGCGGACTGGTGGTGCTGTGGTACGGCGGGTTGCACGTGATCGCGGGGCGGCTCTCGGTCGGCGACCTGGTGGCGTTCATCGGCTACCTCCACCTGCTCGCCTGGCCGACGATGGCGCTCGGCTGGATGCTCTCGGTCCTCCAGCGCGGCCGGGCGGCGATGCAGCGGTTGAACGAGCTGTTCGCGGTCGCGCCGGCGATCGCCAGCCCACCGGGCGCGCGCGGTGTCGAGCCGTTCCGCGGCGAGATCGCGCTGGAGGGCGTCACGTTCCGCTATCCCGGGCGGCCCGACGCCGCGCCGGTCCTCGACGGCGTCGACGTCACGATCCCGGCCGGCGCCACGGTTGCGCTGGTCGGCCGGACGGGTGCCGGCAAGTCGACGCTGGTGCAGCTGCTGCCGCGGCTCTTCGACGTCGACGCCGGGCGCGTGCTGCTCGACGGGCGCGACGTGCGCGACCTCCCGCTCGCCTGGTTGCGCCGGCACGTCGGGCTGGTGCCGCAGGATCCGTTCCTGTTCTCGCGCACCATCGCCGAGAACGTCGCCTTCGCGCTCGACCACGACGACCCCCGCCGCGTGCGCGACGCGGTCGCGATGGCGGGCCTCGAGCGCGACCTCGGCGAGATGCCGAAGGGGCTCGACACGCTGGTCGGCGAGCGCGGGATCACGCTCTCGGGCGGCCAGAAGCAGCGCGCGACGCTGGCGCGCGTGCTGGCCGCCGCCCCGAAGGTACTGGTGCTCGACGACGCGCTCTCCAGCGTCGACGCCGCGACGGAGCGGGAGATCCTCGACCGCCTGCGCGACTTCTTCCGGGACCGCACCACGATCCTGGTCGCGCACCGTTCGACGACCGTGCAGGCGGCCGACCTGATCGTCGTCCTCGACGAGGGGCGCGTCGCCGAGATCGGGGATCACGAGACGCTGCTGGCGCGGGGGCGGGTGTACCCCGAGCTGTTCCGCCAGCAGGCGCTCGAGGTGGAGCTGGAAGCCATCTGATGCCGGTGGGTCGCGACGCGGAGCTCGGTCGGGCCTACGACGGGCAGGTGATCCGGAAGCTCTGGGCGTACGTACGTCCGTACCGCGGCGTGTTCTGGGCGGCGCTGCTGCTCTCGCCGGTGAACCAGGTCTTCAGCCTCGTCCAGCCCTACCTGCTGAAGGTCGGCATCGACCGCTACGTGCAGGGGCACGACCCCGCCGGTCTCCGCCGGTTGGGCTACCTGTTCATCGCCGCCATCGTCGGCGAGTTCGTCTCGTACTACTGGCAGCAGTACCTGACGATGGTGGTGGCGCAGCGGAGCCTCGCCGACCTCCGGGTCGCGCTGTTCGCGCACCTCCAGCGGCTGCCGATGCGCTTCTTCGACGCCAACCCGGTCGGCCGCGTGGTGTCGCGCGTCACCACCGACGTCGACGTGCTGAACGAGATGTTCGCGGCCGGCGCGATGACGATCGTACTCGACGTGCTCAAGCTGTTCGGCATCGTCGGGTTCATGGTCTGGATCAACTGGCGCCTCGCGATGGTGAGCCTGGTGCTGCTGCCGGTGATGGTGCTCGCGATCGACTTCTTCCGGCGCATGGCGCGGCGGACGTACCGCGAGATCCGCGAGCGCATCTCGAAGATCAACGGCTACCTGCAGGAGGCGATCTCCGGCATGACCGTGATCGCGCTGTCGGCGCGCGAGGACCGGATGCTCGGCGAGTTCGACCGGCTGAACGACGACCACCGCGCGTCGAACCACCTCTCGAACAAGCTCGAGGCCGCGCTGTTCTCGCTGGTCGAGGCGGTGAGCACGGTTTCGATCGCCCTCATGCTGTGGCGGGGCGGCGTGCTGCACGGCGCGGGGCTGGTCGAGATCGGCACGGTGGTCGCGTTCATCCAGTACATCCAGCAGTTCTTCGTCCCGATCCGCGACTTCAGCGCGAAGTACGCGGTGATGCAGTCCTCGATGACGGCGGCGGAGCGGATCTTCTCGCTGCTCGAGGAGGAGCCGGAGGACGTCCCGTCGGCGCCGCGCGAGGGCAGGGGGCAGGGGGAGATCGTCTTCGATCACGTCTGGTTCGCCTACAAGGGCGAGACCTGGGTGCTGCGCGACGTGTCGTTCCGGATCGCCCCGGGCGAGCACGTGGCGATCGTCGGCGCGACCGGCTCGGGCAAGACCACGCTCATCAGGCTGCTCGACCGGCTCTACGACGTGCAGCGCGGCCGCATCCTGGTCGACGGCGTGGACGTGAAGGAGTGGGACCGGACCGCGCTCCGCCGCCGGATCGCGGTCGTGCTCCAGGACGTGTTCCTGTTCAGCGGCACGATCGCCTCCAACCTGACGCTCGGGCGGGAGGAGATCACGCGCGCCGCGGTCGAGACCGCGGCCGCGCAGGTGAACGCCGACGGCTTCATCCAGCGCATGGGCGGCTACGAGGCGGCGTTGCGCGAGCGCGGCAGCAACCTCTCGGGCGGCCAGCGCCAGTTGCTCGCCTTCGCGCGCGCGCTCGCGCACGACCCCGCCGTCCTGGTGCTCGACGAGGCGACCTCCAGCGTCGACCCGGAGACCGAGTGGCTGATCCAGGACGCGCTCGCGAAGCTGCTGCGCGGGCGGACGGCGGTCGTGATCGCGCACCGCCTCTCCACCATCGAGACCGCCGACCGCATCCTCGTGATGCACAAGTCGGAGCTGCGCGAGAGCGGCACGCATCGGGAGCTGCTGGCGCGCGGCGGAATCTACGCGCGGCTCTATCAGATGCAGTACGCCTCCGCGCGCCCTCCGCTCGAGCGCGCCGCCGGCGAGCCGTGAGGTGCGCGTGGCTCGCGGCGGCCGTCGTCTGGCTCGCGGGCTGCGGGGGCGTCGGCTACGTCGCGCGGGTTGGCTGGGCGGAGGCGCGCCTCCTCTGGCGCCGCGAGCCGATCGCCGACGTGCTGGCGCGCACCGACCTCGATCCGACGCTGCGCGAGCGGCTCGAGCTGACGCTCGCCGTCCGGCGCTTCGCGGCCGACGACCTGGGGCTCGCCGTCGGCGACAGCTACGCGACGTTCGCGGAGGTCGACCCCGGGGCGACGGTGTGGGTACTGTCGGCGGCGCGCCGCGACTGGCTGGAGGCGTACACGTGGTGGTACCCGGTCGTCGGGCGCGCGCCCTACCGCGGCTTCTTCGACCGGCCCGCGAGCGAGGCGGCGGCGCGCCGGCTGGCGGCCCAGGGGTTCGACGTCGACGTGCGGGAGGCGGCGGCCTTCAGCACGCTCGGGTGGTTCGCCGATCCGCTGCTCTCGACGACGGCACGAGCGTCCCCGGTCGTGCTCGCCGAGACCCTGCTCCACGAGCTGTGGCACGCGACGCTGTACGCGCCCGGCGCGACGGCGTTCAACGAGTCGTCGGCGACCTTCGCCGGACACCGGGGCGCGATCGCGTTCTTCTGCGACGGTCCGGGGGTGAGCCCGGCGCGCTGCGAGACCGCCCGGGCGCGCTGGCGCCAGTTCCGTCGCCGGGGCGCCGTCCTCCGCCGGCTGGCGGACGGGCTTCGGCAGATGTATGCCCGCGGCCCGGCGGCCGCGGCGCGCGAGCGGGGGCGGGCATGGCTTGCGGGCCGGGCGGCCTCGGCGCTCGTGGCCCGCGGGGTCGGGACGCCCGACGAGCTGCTCCCGCCCAACAACGCCCGGCTCCTGGGGGAGCTGGTGTACGTCGCCCGGCTGGACGACCTCGACGCCCTGGCCCCGGCCGACGCCGACCTCCGGTCGGCCTTCGCGGCGCTCCGCGATCGGGCCCGCCGGGAGGGGGATCCCTTCGTGGCGGTGGACGCACTTCTGAAATTGCAAAACGCCCCCCGGACGCTAGACTGACCCTCGCGCATGGCCGCCACTCCCGGCACCGACACGGCTCCGCCCGCCTTCGCCGTCGACGCGATGCTGGGACGCCTCGCGCGCTGGCTCAGGGTCCTCGGGCACGACGCCGCCTACGGGCCGCACCTCCGCCGCCGCGCGCTCGTCGAGTGCGCCCGCCGGGAGGGACGGCTGCTGCTGACGCGCGACACCCGGCTCCTGCGCGAGCGCAACCTGCCGCCGCACGTGTTCGTCACCAGCGACCACTTCCGCGAGCAGCTCCGGCAGGTCGCGGCGTCGGTGCCGCTCGACCGGGCGACGCCGCTGCGCCGCTGCCTCGAGTGCAACCGGCCGCTCGAGGCCGTGCCGCGCGAGCGGGCGGCCGGTCGCGTGCCGGACTACGTCTGGGAGACGCAGTCGTCGTTCCTGCACTGCGCGGGCTGCGACCGGCTCTACTGGCCGGCGACGCACGGGGTCCACATGCGGGAAGAGCTCGCCAACCTGGGCCTCGCGCCGGCCGGAGCGGGATGGACGCACTGACGCCGGCGCCGGAGGAGCGGCACTTCCCGGTCGCGCGCTGCGCGCCCTGCGGCCGCGACGTGCTCACACACGCGGTGCTCGACGCCCGCGGGCGCGAGGATCGCTGCTGCGTGCACTGCGACGCGACGCTCGACCCGGAGGAGATCCGCTGGGTCGGGGTGCCGGCGCTGAACGACCTCGGCTATGCCATGGAGGGTGAGAACGAGAGCGGCTGCGGCCGCGAGGGGTGCGGACAGGGACGCTGCGGCAACCGGTAGCTGGCAACGCTGCGTTGCCGTTGCACGTGCGCGAGAGGCCCGGAGCGCGCCGCTGGCTTTGAAGCGGCCCGCGGATGGCACCGGGCTTGCTCTCCGACGCACGTTTCGACACGCGAATCAGCTTCGAGAGGGAGACGGATCATGAGTGAGCGCGTTCGTGAGATTCTGAGTTGGTACCGCAGCGACAACCCGGGCACGCTGGCGAACCTGGCGCGGCTCCTGAACCACGGGCGCCTCGGCGGCACCGGCAAGCTCGTGATCCTTCCCGTCGACCAGGGCTTCGAGCACGGGCCGGCGCGTTCCTTCGCGCCCAACCCCGCCGGCTACGACCCGCGCTACCACTTCGAGCTGGGCATCGCCGCGGGCTGCAACGCCTATGCGGCGCCGCTCGGCTTCCTCGAGGCCGGCGCCGCCGACTTCGCGGGCGAGATCCCGCTCATCCTGAAGCTCAACAACTCGGACTCGCTCACCCCGGGCGGCGACCCGTGTCCGTCCCTCACCGGCAGCGTGAAGGACGCGCTCCGGCTCGGCTGCGCGGCGATCGGGTTCACGATCTACCCGGGTTCGACGGCGCGGAACGAGATGAACGGGCAGCTCCGCGCGCTCACCGAGGAGGCCAAGGCGGCCGGGCTGGCCGTCGTGGTGTGGTCGTACCCGCGCGGCTCGGGGGTCTCCAAGGAAGGCGAGACCGCGATCGACGTCGTGGCCTACGCGGCCCAGATCGCGTGCCAGCTCGGCGCGCACGTCGTGAAGGTGAAGCCGCCGACCGCGCACATCGAGCAGGCCGCGGCGAAGAAGGTCTACGAAAAGGAGCGCATTCCGATCGCGACGCTCGCCGACCGGATCCGCCACGTCGTGCAGAGCGCCTTCGGCGGCCGTCGCATCACGATCTTCTCGGGCGGTGAGGCCAAGGAGACCAACGCGATCTTCGAGGAGATCCGCGGCATCCGCGACGGCGGCGGCTTCGGGTCGATCATCGGCCGGAACTCGTTCCAACGCCCGAAGAAGGAGGCGCTCGAGTTCCTCGGCAGCGTGATGGACATCTACGCGGGGAAGACCAAGTGAGCGAGAAGATCCTGAACGTCGAGAGCCTGTCCCGCGAGTTCCTCCGGGTGTGCGAGGACGCCGCCGTCGCGTGCGCGCGCACGATGGGGCAGGGCAAGCGCAAGTACTCCGACCACGTCGCCGTGGAGGCGATGCGGAAGGCGATGGACAGCGTGCCCATGCGGGGCACGGTCGTCATCGGCGAGGGCGAGCGCGACGAGGCGCCGATGCTGTTCATCGGCGAGAAGGTCGGCCGCGGCCAGGCCGACGACGTCGAGGTCGACATCGCGGTCGACCCGCTGGAGGGCACCAACCTCTGCGCCACCGGCTCGCCCGGCGCGATCGCGGTGCTGGCGGCGTCGAACAAGGGCGGCCTGCTCAACGCGCCCGACTGCTACATGGAGAAGATCTGCGTCGGGCCGGCCGCCAAGAACGCGATCGACATCGACGCCCCGGTCGAGAACAACCTGAAGGCGATCGCGCGCTGTCTCGGGCGCTCGGTGCAGGACCTGGTCATCATCGTGCTCGACCGGCCGCGGCACGAGCAGCTGATCGCCGACATCCGCAAGGCCGGCGCGCGCATCAAGCTCATCTCCGACGGCGACCTGTCGGCCGGCATCAGCGCCGCGGTCCGGCGCACGAACGTCCACGCGGTGATGGGGACGGGCGGCGCACCCGAGGGCGTGCTCGCCGCGGCGGCGCTCCGCTGTCTCAACGGCGGGATGCAGGGCCGCCTCGTGCCCACCAAGCCCGGGCAGGAAGAGCGCATGCGGGCGATGGGCATCACGGACCCGAAGCGCATCTACACCGAGCGCGACCTGGCGCCCGGCTCGGACATCCTGTTCGTCGCGACCGGCGTCACCGACGGGTCGTTCATGCGCGGCGTCCGCTTCTTCGGCGGCGGCCTGCGCACCAGCACGCTGGTGATGTCGCTCCGCGGCCGCATGATCCGGTTCGTCGACACCGTGCGGCTCGACGACGGGGGCGACGTCCCGATCGAATTCTGACGCCTCCGGTGCGGTGCTCGCGCGTTCCGCTCCTCCGGCGCCCCCGGCCGCCGCGGTCGGTCTTCCGCTGATGTGCTCGCCGCGCTTCGCGCGGCCTCGGGGCGTGGCCTACTGCTTGTAGTAGTGCCAGCTTTCGCCGGGATCCAGCACCACGACTCGCTGCTTCCCGATGCCGGCCTTCTCGCACGCGTCGACGAAGTCCTCGGTGACGCTGCTCGGGCGCCACGTGAACGGCGGGAACCCGCGGTTGCCGTAGTGGATCGGGATGACGCGCTTCGCGCCCAGCGTCACGGCGGCGTGCGCGGCCTGCGCCGGGGTCATCTCGCGGGGGAAGCCGAGGAGCCGCATCCCGCCGACCGGCAGCAGCGCCACGTCGAGCGTCGGGAACACCGTCGCGATGTCGACGATCTGGTCGAACGGCTTGGTGTCGCCGGCGACGTACGCGGTCACGCCGGCGCGCGCCAGCACGTAGCCGTTCTCGGGGGCGGCGTGCCGGGACGGCACCGCCGTCACCTCGACGTCGCCGACGGTGGTCTTCTCCCACCAGGCGAGGTCGGTGACGGTCGTGAAGCCGAGCTGCGAGAGCTGATCGTGGAGGCCGGCGGGCGCGATCACCTGTGGCACCTTGGGCGCGATCGCGCGGAGCGCCTCGGGATCCAGGTGGTCGTCGTGCCCGTGCGTGATCAGCACCGCGGTGGCCTGTGGCAGCGCCTCGGGCAGCAGCCCGAGCGGCTCGCGCTGTCGCGTGAAGGTGCCGGAGTGGAACCAAGGGTCGACGAGCAGACGCGTGCCGCGCATCTCGAGGATCAGCGAGCCGTGGACGATGCGCGTGACGCTCAGGTCGGCGTCGGAGGGATGGTAGGTGACGGCGCGCGGCAGCGGCAGGGCGGTGCAGCCGCCGAGCAGCAGGACCGCGCTCAGGAGGAGACGGTTCACGCGGCCTCCTGCTGGCGGATCGCCTCGTACAGCACGATCGCGACGGCGTTGGCGAGGTTCAGGCTGCGGACGTGCGGGCTCATGATCGGGATCCCATAGGTGTCGTCGCCGTGCGCGGCGCGGATCGCCGGCGGCAGGCCGCGGCTCTCTCCGCCGAAGACCAGCAGGTCGTCGGGGCGGTAGCGCACGGTGGTGTAGGTGCGCGGGGCGCGGGCGGAGAAACAGAGGAGGCGGCCCGCCGGGCGCGCGGCGAGGAACGCCTCCCAGCTCGCGTAGCGGACGAGGCACACGTGCTCCCAGTAGTCGAGCCCGGCGCGGCGGAGGTGGCGGTCGTCGATGACGAAGCCAAGCGGGTCGACGAGGTGGAGGGTGGTGTCGGTCGCCACGCACAGGCGGCCGATCGAGCCCGTGTTCTGGGGAATCTCGGGAGCGACGAGCACGACGTGCACGCGGTCAGGACGCCCTCTCGCCGACCACCACGCGGTGGCCGGGCACGGCGAGCACGGGCTCGCCTGCGGGGCCGGGTTCGGCGTGTCGCAGCAGCTCGTAGTACGCGGGGCGGAGGAAGCGAGCCTCGTGCGCGCCCCGCTTCACGCGGCAGTAGAGCACGTTGGCGTCGCCGACCCGCAGCGTGGCGGGATCGAGCGGCTCGCGCGTGCCGTCGTTGAGCGTCACCGCGAAGCCGGCGTCCGGCGTCCCGTCGCAGCCGGTGACGACCCACGGGGTGTCCTCGATCTCGACGTCGACCTTGTCCTCGCCCAGCTCGAGCCGGCCGCGGCCGTCGGGGAGGACGATCAGCGAGCGGCTGAAGAGGTCGCGGATGGCGCGGTTCGGGACGACCTCGTCGTTGCAGTACCAGAGGCCGTCCTTGCCGAAGCGGATCCTGCCGCCGCTGATCGCGGTGAAGCCGGCGCGGGCCATTGCCTAGCGCCCACCGACGGGACGACCGGAAGCCCCCGTGCGCGCGGCGCCTGCGGCGCCGTGGTCCGATGGCCGTAGGCGGCTCACGCTGCGATGACCGTCTTCCACGGGGCCGGAAGCCCCCGTGCGCGCGGCGCCTACGGCGCCGTGCTCCGATGGGCGGAGGCGGCTCACGCCGCCTCCCGGGTGTCCAGGATGATCGTGACGGGGCCGTCGTTGACGAGGGCGAGCGCCATGTGCGCCTGGAACCGGCCGGTCGCGACCGGCACCGGGCCGGTGCGGGCGCGCGCGACGAAGTGGTTGTAGAGCGCGCGGGCGCGTTCGGCGGGGGCGGCGGTGGTGAACGACGGGCGCCGGCCGCGGCTGGTGTCGGCGTGGAGGGTGAACTGCGAGACCACGAGCAGGGCGCCGCCCACCTCGTCGACCGCGTGGGCGAAGCGGCCGCGTTCGTCCTCGAACACGCGCAGGCCGACGATCTTCCGGTACAGCGTGTCGGCGTCGGCTTCGGTGTCGCCGGCGGCGACGCCGAGCAGCACGCAGAGGCCGGGACCGATCTCGCCCACGACCGCGCCGTCGACGGCGACGCGGGCCTCGCGCACTCGCTGCACCACGGCTCGCACGGCCGGCGACTTAAGCACGATCGATGGACGGGTGCGAGTGGCGCAGGCCGGATCCCTCCGCTACACTCCGCCGCGCCGAATGATCCCCGACGTGCTCCACATCGGGCCGCTCCCCATCCACGTCTTCGGTCTCTGTCTCGCGGCGGCCTTCCTGGCCGCGGGGCAGGTGGCCGGCCGGGAGTTCGAGCGCAAGGGATACGACCCCGAGCTGGGCTCGCAGGTGCTGGTGTGGGCGGCCGTGGGCGGCGTCGTCGGCGCGCGGCTGTGGCTGCTCCTCGACCAGTGGCGGGAGTTTCTCGCCGACCCGGTACACTTCCTCTTCACCGGCGGCGGATTCGTCTTCTACGGCGGACTCGTGGGCGGGGCGCTGGCGGTGACGATGGTGTTCCGGCGCCACGGGGTGCCCTGGTTCCGCGGCGCCGACGCGTGCGCGCCGGCGATCGTCGTCGGCCAGGCGATCGGTCGGATCGGCTGCCAGCTCTCGGGGGACGGCGATTGGGGGACCGAGACCACGCTGCCGTGGGGCATGGCGTATCCGTATGCCGTCGTCGGCTGGGACAAGCCGCCCGGCGTGCGCGTCCATCCGACGCCGGTGTACGAGTCGCTGGCGTACTTCGCGATCTTCGCATTCCTCTGGAGTATCCGGCGCCGGCCGGCGGCCGACGGCACGGTCTTCTCGTGGTACCTGGTCCTGAGCGCCACGGCGCGATTCATGGTCGAGTTCATCCGGGTGGAGCCGCGGGTGGCGTTCGGGCTCAGCCAAGCGCAGCTCATCAGCGTGGTCCTCATCTCCATCGGCGGGGTGCGCCTCGCCCGCGGCGGGACATGGCGGGTCGCCGAGGCGTGAAGATCGGCCTGGTGACGGCGGCGCTCGGGCTGGCGGCGGCGCTCGGGCTGAGCCGCATCGGCCACGGCGGTCCGGAGCTGGCGCCCGACTTCGCCGTGCCGAACCTCGCCGGCCAGGCGGTGCGGCTGTCCGCGCTGCGCGGCAAGGTCGTGGTCGTCAACCTGTGGACGACCTGGTGCCCGCCCTGCCGGGCCGAGATGCCGTCGATGGAACGGCTGTACCAGCGCTTCCACGGGCGCGACTTCGAGATGCTGGCCGTGAGCCAGGACGAGGACGGGAAGCGGGTCGTCGAGCCGTTCGTCAAGGAGATGAAGCTGTCCTTCCCGGTGCTGCTCGATCCCGATCACCAGGTGGGGGACAGCTACAAGGTCTGGGGCTACCCCGAGACCATCGTCATCGACCGGAGCGGGTACATCGACGAGCACGTGGTCGGGCCGCGCGAGTGGGACTCCGCGGCCTCGGTGGCGCAGATCGAGCGCCTGCTGGGCGCGGGTCCGGGCGCCGCTCCGGGCGCGGCCCCGGCCGCCGCCCGGAACGACCTTGCCCCATCTCCCGCGCGGGAATAGATGAGGGACAGGCGTTTTTCTCCCGTCGCTCGGCACCGTATAGTGCTGGCAGCGAGGCGGATACCTTGGGGACATCATCGATGAAGCGTAGGGGACGGGTGGGTTGGCTGACGGCGGTCGCGCTGGCCTTCCTCTTGGGCGTGTTCTTCTCGGGCGGGCGGACCGTCCGCCAGGTCGACGCGTCGCCCAAGGAGTCCTACGAAGGGCTGGAGACCTTCACCAACATCCTCTCGATCGTCCAGAAGAATTACGTCGAGGAGGTCCCGACCAAGAAGCTGGTCGAGGGGGCCATCAACGGGATGCTGGCGTCGCTCGACCCGCACAGCGCCTACCTGACGCCCGACCTCTACAAGGAGCTCCAGGTCGACACGAAGGGCAGCTTCGGCGGCCTCGGCATCGAGATCACGAACCGCAACGGGCTCCTCACGGTCGTGGCGCCGATCGAGGACACGCCCGCGTACCGCGCCGGCGTCAAGTCGGGCGACCAGATCATCAAGATCGACGGCGAGTTCACGAAGGACATGACGCTCGTCGACGCGGTCAAGAAGATGCGCGGCCAGAAGGACACCAAGGTCACGCTCACCATCCGCCGCGAGAGCCGCCCGGACCTCTTCGACATCACGCTGGTCCGCGAGGTCATCAAGATCCAGAGCGTCAAGTCGAAGGTGCTCGAGAAGGGCTACGGCTACATCCGGTTGACGCAGTTCCAGGAGCGCACGGACGACGACCTCGAGCGCGCGCTCAAGAAGCTCGACAAGGAAGGCGGCATCCAGGGCATCGTGCTCGACCTCCGGAACAACCCCGGCGGGCTGCTCACGCAGGCCGTGAAGGTCAGCGACCTGTTCCTCGACTCGGGCCTGATCGTCTACACGGACGGCCGGCTCGAGAACCAGAAGCAGAAGTACTTCGCGCACAAGGCCGGCACCTGGAGCGACTTCCCGATGGTCGTGCTGGTGAACGTCGGCAGCGCGAGCGCCTCCGAGATCGTCGCCGGCGCGCTCCAGGACCACAAGCGCGCGCTCGTGCTCGGCACCACCACGTTCGGCAAGGGGTCGGTGCAGACCATCCTCCCGCTCGACGACAACTCGGCGCTCCGCCTGACGACGGCGCGCTACTACACGCCGAGCGGCCGCTCGATCCAGGCCACCGGCATCGTGCCCGACATCACCATGGACCAGGGCACGCAGATCGCGAAGGCCGACCGTCCGTCGACGACGCCGCTCCGCGAGGCGAACCTCCGCGGCCACCTCGAGCACCCGAAGGGCGACAAGCAGCCCGAGGCCGCGCCGGACCGCGACAAGGACAACCCCGACGCGGCGCCCGCGCCCGAGGGCGACAACCCCAACGTGAAGGAAGGGGAGCTCGGCTCCGACCCCCAGCTCGACCACGCCCTCGAGCTCCTCAAGAGCTGGCAGGTCTTCAAGACGTTCGTCGCACGGCGCGAAGGCTGATGCCGGCCCCGCGCGCGCCGCGCGTCCTCACCGTCACGCAGCTCGCGCGTCGCATCAAGGAAGCCCTCGACACGGGGTTCGGGGCGCTCTGGGTCTCGGGAGAGATATCGAACTGGAAGCATGCGGCGTCGGGGCATCTCTACTTCACGCTGAAGGACGACGAGAGTCAGCTCGACGCCGTCATGTTCCGCACCCGGGCCCGCGGGCTGGTCTTCGATCCGGGAAACGGGATGGAGGTGGTGGTCGCGGCGCGCCCGAGCCTCTACACGGGGGGCGGAAAGCTCCAGCTCTACGTCGACACGATGGAGCCGCTCGGGGTCGGTGCCCTCCAGCGCGCGTTCGAGCAGCTGAAGGAGCGGCTGGCCGCCGAGGGACTGTTCGCCGCCGAGCGCAAGCGGCCGCTGCCGCGCTTCCCCCGCACCATCGGGCTCGTGACCGCGCGCGAGGGCGCCGCGATCCACGACATGCTGACGACGCTCGGCCGGCGCTGGCCGCTCGCGCGCGTGGTCGTGCGGCCGGTGCGCGTGCAGGGCGACGGCGCGGCCGCCGAGGTCGCCGCCGGGATCGCGGACCTGAACCGGCTGGGCGGCGTCGACGTGCTGGTGGTCGGGCGCGGGGGCGGCTCACTCGAGGACCTCTGGGCCTTCAACGAGGAGGTCGTCACGCGCGCGATCGCGGCCTCGACGATCCCGGTCGTGTCGGCCGTCGGGCACGAGGTCGACTTCACGATCGCCGACTTCGTCGCCGACCTGCGCGCGCCGACGCCCACGGCCGCCGCCGAGCTGGTGGCGCCCGCCTGGTCCGACGTCGCCGCGCACGTCTCGCGCGACGAGGCGGCGTTGCGGACGGCGTTGTCCCGCCGGATGGCGCTGGCGCGCGAACGGCTGGCGCGGCTCGAGCGCGCCCTCGGCGATCCGCGGCGGCGGGTCGAGCAGGTCGCGCAGCGCGTGGACGAGCTGTCGCTGCGTGTCCGGCGCGGCGTCGCGCGCCGCCTCTCGTGGGAGCAGCGCGAGGTGGCGGCGCTGGCGGGACGACTCGAGCGCGTCGGGCCTGCGGCGCGCGTGGCGCGGGCGCGCGAGCGGCTCGACGTCGCGGCCGAGCGCCTCCGCCGCGCCATCGACGTCCGGGTCCGTCACCAGCGCGCCGCGCTCCAGGCCGCGACCGGTCGCCTCGACGCGCTCTCGCCGCTCGCCTGCCTGGCGCGCGGCTATGCGATCGCCCGGGTCGGCGACGCGACCGGCCCGGTCGTGCGCGACGCCGCCGCGCTCGCGCCGGGCGACCTGCTCTTCCTCGCCTTCGCCGCGGGCACGGCCCGCGCCCGCGTCGAGCACACGGAGCCCTGATGGCCGACGACGTCTCCACCCCCAAGTTCGAGGACGCGCTCGCGGAGTTGGAGGGCGTCGTCCGCCGGCTCGAGCAGGGCGAGCTGCCGCTCGAGGACTCGCTGGCGGCGTTCGAGCGCGGGATCGTGCTGGTGCGGCTCCTCTCGGAGCGGCTCACCCAGGTCGAGCAGCGGGTCGAGGTGCTGCTCCGGACCGAAGGCGGCAAGCTCAGCGTCCGCCCGCTCGACGACGAGGAGTAGGGCCGTGCAGCTCGAGCGCTATCTGCGGGAGCGGCGGACGCTCGTCGAGCGCGCGCTGCGTCGGTACGTGCCGGCGGGACGCGAGCGTCTGCGCGACGCGATGCGCTACAGTCTGCTGGCGGGCGGGAAGCGCATCCGTCCGATCCTGGCGCTCGCCGCGGGCGACGTCGCCGGCGCGCCGCCACGCCTGGTCCTGCCGTTCGCGTGCGCGCTCGAGATGATCCACACCTACTCGCTGGTCCACGACGACCTCCCGGCCATGGACGACGACGACCTCCGGCGCGGCCGGCCGACCAGCCACAAGGCCTACGGCGAAGGGCTCGCGATCCTGGTCGGCGACGCGCTCCTCACCGACGCCTTCCAGGTGATGGCGCGCGCCCCCGGCGTTCCCGCCGAACGGGCGTGCCGCGCGATCGCGGAGGTCGCGGCCGCGGCCGGGAGTCCCGGCATGGTCGGCGGCCAGGCGCTCGACCTCGCCGCCACCGGCGGCACGGCCACGTTGCCCGCCGTGAGGCGGATCCACGCGCGCAAGACCGGCGCGCTGCTCGCGGTGTCGGTGCGGACCGGCGCGATCGTCGGCGGAGCCCGGCCGGCGCTGCTCCGGCGCCTCGACGCCTACGGCCGCCAGCTCGGTCTCGCGTTCCAGATCGCCGACGACATCCTCGACGCGAGCGAGGCGCCCGACGCCGACGGCCGCACCGACGTGGAGCTCGGCAAGGCGACGTATCCCGCGCTCCTCGGCATGGACGGCGCACGCCGCCACGCCCGCGGCGCGCGCGACGCCGCGCTCGCCGCCGTGGCGTCGCTCGGAGCCGTGGCCGAGCCGCTGCGCGCGATCGTCAGCCACGTGGTCGCGCGCGCCGACGCGAGCTGACGCCGGACGATGTCCGGGCGCGGCGTCCGTCTCGATCGTCTCCTGGTCGACCGTGGCCTCGCCCCGAGCCGCGAGCGCGCCCAGCGGCTGATCCTGGCCGGCCACGTCCTGGTCGATGACCGTCCGATCACGAAGTCCGGCACCGAGGTCGCGCCCGGCGCTGCGATCCGCCTCCGCGAGCCCGCGTCGCCCTACGTGAGCCGCGGCGGCGAGAAGCTGGCCGGCGCGCTCGACGCCTTCGGCATCCCGGTCGAAGGACGCACGGTGCTCGACGTCGGCGCCTCGACCGGCGGCTTCACCGACGTCGTGCTGCGCCGCGGAGCGCGCAAGGTCTACGCCGTCGACGTTGGCTACGGCCAGCTCGCGTGGTCGCTCCGGCAGGACCCGCGCGTCGTCGTCCTCGACCGCACCAACGCCCGCAACCTCGACCCCGCCCGGATCGCCGACGCGATCGAGCTCGCCGTGATCGACGTCTCGTTCATCTCCGCGACCCTGATCCTCCCCGCGATCCTCCCCACCCTCGCTCCCCACGCCAGCGTGGTCGTCCTCGTGAAGCCCCAGTTCGAGCTCGACCGCGCCTCCATCGGCAAAGGCGGCGTGGTCCGCGACGACCCCGCCCGCGCCCGCGCCGTCACCCGCGTCTGCAACGCCGCCGAGGAGCTCGGCCTACAGTTCCAGGCCCAAGCCGACTCGCCCATCGCCGGCCCCAAAGGCAACCGCGAAATCTTCCTCCACCTCACGGCACCCTAACCCCCCCAAAGGGGGGGCGTGAGCGAGCGAAGCGATGCACAATGGGAGGGCGGGACGGGGGTGCGGGTGCGGCGACCCCCGCAGCCGGAACGTCCGATCGATCAAGCCTGTGTCGTCGAGCCGGCGAGGACCGGGAGCCGCACCCGCACCCCCGTCCCGCCCACCGGCGCCTCAGTCCAGCGCCTGCGGATCACTCCGCATGATCAGCCCGTCGTACACAGACAACAGCTCGGCGTCCTCGCGCTCGATCTTCCCCAGCACCGCGACGGCCTCCGGCTCGTCCGGATCCCAGTGCCCGACCTGCTCGAGCATCCGCTGGCGCTTCTTCTGCGCCGCGAGCCGGGCGGCCACCAGGCGCTCCCAGTTGTTCTTGCCGTGGGCCACGGGGCGCTCGACGAACGGTTCGACGCCGCCCAGCGCCCGGATGCGCTCGAGCAGGTCCGCCGCGTGCCCGTCCTCGAGCGTCGCCAGGCGACGGAGCTCGTCGGCCACCTGCGGATAGCGCGCGCGCTCGGCCTGGGCCCGGAGCAGCGCGGCCTGCTCGACCTCGGCCCGGTAGGACGTCGCCAGGTCGGTCACGAGGTCGCGACGCGCGTCTCCGATACCGAGGAAGCGGGCGAGCATTCCCATGCGCCGGTCGCTCGTATCGAGCGACCCCGTGCAAGTCAAGGCGAAGATGCAGGGTTTCCTTGCCGGGCGGTTTCCGTTACACATGGTCGGCCATGGCACGAATCACGGTAGAGGATTGTCTGGATCAGGTCCCCAACCGCTTCGAGCTGGTCCTGGTGGCCGCTCGGCGGGCGAAGCAGCTGCTCAAGGGGGCGCGTCCCCTGGTCGAGTCCGAGAACAAGGACATCGTGACGGCGCTCCGGGAGGTCGCGGCGGGGAAGGTCGGCATCCAGTACGCCGACTGAGCGCGCCGGGGGATGGCGACGCAGAAGGACCTTTACGCCGTCCTCGGGGTGTCGAAGACCGCCACCGTCGACGAGATCCGCAAGTCGTACCGCAAGCTCGCCCGCCAGTACCACCCGGACCTGAACGCCGGGAACAAGCAGGCCGAGGAGCGCTTCAAGGAGGTCTCGCAGGCGTACGACATCCTGTCGGACGCCGAGAAGCGGAAGCTCTACGACGAGTTCGGCGCCGACGCGCTCCAGCCGAATTTCGACGCGGCCCGCGCCCGCGAGTACAAGCGCTGGGCCGAGAGCGGCGGCGGCTTCCGCTTCCAGGGCGGACCGGGCGGCGGCTTCGAAGGCTTCGAGTTCCGTCCCGGCGGTCGCGGCCGGCGCCGCGGCGCCGAGGACGAGCGCGGGTTCGCCGACATCCTGAACGAGATGTTTGGCGGCGCGGCGGCGGCCCACCCGACGGCCACCGAGGGCCAGGACATCGAGTACCCGATCGAGGTCGACTTCCTGGACGCGCTCCGCGGCACCAGGACCGCGGTCACCGTGCGCCGGCCGCAGCCGTGTTCGCAGTGCGACGGCACCGGGCGCCAGGGCCGGCGCGCGTGCACCCGCTGCGGCGGCACCGGGACCGTCGAGAGCCGCGAGAAGCTCACGGTGAAGATCCCCGCCGGCGTCGGCGACGGCGCGCGCGTGCGGGTGGCGGGCAAGGGCGGCGCAGGCGCGCACGGCGGCCGGGCCGGCGACCTGTACTTCGTGGTCAAGGTGCGCCCGCACCCGCTCCTCACGCGCGACGGCAAGGATCTCACGGTCGAGGTGCCGATCACCGTCGGCGAGGCGATGTACGGCGCCACCATCACCGTGCCGACACCGCTCGGAGGGCGGGTGCAGCTCAAGATCCCGCGCGGCAGCCAGGGCGGGCAGCGCCTCCGCCTGAAGGGACGCGGCGTGCCGGACCTGAAGGGCGGGGACGCGGGCGATCTGTACGTGCGCCTCATGGTGCACGTGCCGGCGCCGCCCCCGAACGGTGAGCGCAAGGACGCCGTCGAGGTCATCGAAAAGTCCTACGCCGGTGACCCCCGCGCCAACCTGACCTTCTGACGATTCCCCGGGTCGCGACGATGGCCGACGAGCGGGACACCGAGGCCGACGAGCAGGACGACGAGCTCGGCGAGCCCGACGAGGCCGAGGACACCGGCGAGCTCGTCGAGACGGCGTCGGACGACGAGGCGAAGGCCGGCGTCCTCGTCCCGACGGATCCGATCCAGCGCTACCTGGCGGAGATCCGTCGCATCCCGGTGCTCACCCGCGAGGAGGAGCACGCGCTCGCCGTCCGCTGGCGCGAGCACGGCGACCGCCAGGCGGCGTGGAAGCTCGTCCAGGCCAACCTGCGCCTCGTCGTGATCATCGCGCGCGAGTACCAGCGCGCGGTCCACAATCTGCTCGACCTGGTGCAGGAAGGGAGCGTCGGGCTGCTCGAGGCCGTCAAGCAGTTCGATCCCTACCGCGGCATCCGCTTCCCGTCGTACGCGGTGTGGTGGGTGCGCGCGTACATCATCCGCTACATCATGAACAACTGGCGGCTGGTGAAGGTCGGCACGACGCAGGCGCAGCGCAAGCTGTTCTTCAACCTGGAGAAGGAGCGCCGCCGCTTGGAGCGCGAGGGCTTTGCGCCGACGCCGAAGCTCATCGCCCAGAACCTCGACGTCAAGGAGAAAGAGGTCGTCGAGATGCAGCAGCGGCTCGGCGGGCGCGACGTGTCGGTCGACGCGCCGACCGCCGAAGGCGAGGACGCGACGCTCCTTGATTTCATCCCGGGACCGTCGCAGACTGCCGAGACCGTCGCGGACGAGGAGTACCACCGCCTCATCCGGGCCAAGGCGGCCGAGTTCAAGCAGACGCTCAAGGGGAAGGATCTCGTCATCTACGAGCGACGTCTGGAAGCACTGATGCTCGACGAGGAGCCGGTCACGCTCCAGGAGATCGGCGACGAGTACGGCATCAGCCGCGAACGCGTCCGGCAGATCGAAGCGCGACTCAAGAAGAAGCTCGCCGCGTACCTGCGCGAGCAGATCCCCGACATCGGCGACATCGAGTTCGAAGCCTAGGAGACACCAGATCATGGGAATGCACGGGGGACGCATCGTCGCGCAGGCGCTCCGGCGCGAGGGGGTGAGCCACGTGTTCACCCTCTGCGGCGGCCACGTGATGTCGATCTACGACGGCTGCCTCGACGAGGGCATCGCCATCGTCGACGTCCGGCACGAGCAGTCGGCCGCGCACGCCGCCGACGGCTGGGCGCGCGTCACCGGGCAGCCCGGCGTCGCGATCGTCACCGCCGGTCCGGGCCTCACCGACGCCGTCACCGGCGTCGCGACCGCGTGGCGCGCGAACATCCCGATGATCTGCATCGGCGGCCAGGCGCCGCGCGCCTTCCAGGACATGGGCGGCCTCCAGGACATGGCGCATGTCGACCTGATGCGGCCCATCACCAAGTGGGCGGTGTCGGTGCCGTCGGCGAACCGGCTCGGCGAATACGTCTCGACCGCGTTCCGCGTCGCGACCACCAACGTCCCGGGCCCGGTGTTCCTCGAGATGCCGCTCGACCTGCTGTTCGACGTGGTGGAGGACCGCGACGTCGTCGTCAGCGAGAAGTCGCGGACGGCGGCGGGCGTCGGCCCCGACGCGCAGTACATCGAGAAGGCGTTCGAGCTGCTCCGCGGCGCGCAGCGGCCGGCGTGCCTCGTCGGCAGCCAGCTCTTCTGGTCGAAGCGCCGCGACGCGTACCCGGAGTTCGTCCGCACCTTCGGCATGCCGGTGTACGTGAACGGCCAGGCGCGCGGCAGCCTGGATCCCGACGACCCGCACTGGTTCCTCCAGACCCGGAAGGACGCGCTCCGGAAGGCCGACGTCGTGCTGATCTTCGGCACGCCGCTCGACTTCCGCATCGGCTACGGCCGCGATCGCGTCATCAACGCCGACGCCAAGCTCATCCACGTCGACCTCGACGGGCGCGAGCTGGGCAAGAACCGCGGCTGCGAGGTCGGCATCATCGGCGACACCGGACTGGTCATGGAGGGGCTCACGGCGTGCGCGAAGGCGGCGAAGTTCACGCCCGAGCTGTCGCGCCCGTGGCTCGCGGAGCTCCGGAAGCTCGAGCAGCAGAAGTGGGAAGCGCTGAAGCCCCAGCTCACCTCCGACGAGGCGCCCTGCAACCCGCTGCGCGTGTGCGCCGAGGTCGACAAGCTGCTCACGAAGGACACGATCGTCATCGGCGACGGCGGCGACTTCGTCGGCTCGGCGGCAAACGTGCTCCGCCCGCGTGGCTTCGGACACTGGCTCGACGCCGGCCCGCTCGGCACGCTCGGCGCCGGCCCGGGCTACGCCATGGCCGCCAAGCTCGCGTCGCCCAGGAGCGACGTCATCATCATGTACGGCGACGGCGCCTTCGGCCTCAACATGATGGAGTTCGAGGC
>Ga0335069_10004023_pt1 | contig 21940 bp, 19 predicted proteins | sample Lox_Sample_11_FD_206714 | JGI IMG/M metagenome (GOLD analysis project Ga0335069, IMG submission 206714) | Soil microbial communities from Loxahatchee National Wildlife Refuge, Florida, United States - Lox_Sample_1.1 | ecosystem: Environmental > Terrestrial > Soil > Wetlands | place: USA...
TTGTGGTATTATCGCGGCCTCACACCGCTCGCTCTCGGACGTATCGGCCATGAGTTCATGGGCATTGTGGAAGCAGTGGGGGATGGAGTAAGAAACATCAAGGTCGGCGATTTGGTGATAGCGCCATTTGTTGCCTCGGATGGCACCTGCCCCGAATGCCGAGCTGGCGTGAACAGGTTCTGCCGCAACGTCAGGTTTTGGGGTACCGGAGGCTACGACGGAGCGCAAGGAGAAAAAGTGCGCGCGCCTATGGCTGACGGCACACTATTCGTCATCCCGAAGGATAATGTGGACGATCACTTGATGCGGGCCCTCCTACCGTTGTCGGATGTGTTGTCCACTGGGCATCACGCCGCTGTATGTGCAGGAGTTAAGGAAGGTTCTACCGTAGCGATTGTTGGCGACGGTGCGGTTGGCTTGTGTGCGGTTGCGGCGAGCAAGCGTCTTGGCGCATCTCGAATTTTCCTGGTGAGCACGCATGATGACCGTGCGGCATTGGGAAGTCAGTTCGGGGCAACAGATATTGTGGCGGCGCGACGGGATCAAGCGGTCCGACAGATCAAGGCTGCCACCGGCGACCTTGGCGTGGACTGCACATTGGAATGCGTGGGCACCCCCGAAGCTTGGGACACGGTTTTCGGAGCAGTACGAATTGGCGGCAACATTGGCGTTGTCGGACTGCCGCACAGCGTGCCCGATATTCCCGTCTCCAAGTTATTCTCGACCAACATCGGAGTCAAAGGCAGCGGCGCATCAGCAGCTCATTACATCCCTGAACTGATGCCAGACGTGCTATCCGGCAAATTGGACGTGTCACCGGTCTTTACGAAAACCATCCCGCTCTCTGACATTGCCGAAGGCTACAAAGACATGGATGAGCGCAGAGCGATCAAAGTCTTGGTAAAGCCCTAGTCTGGCGAGCACACTTGTCCAAGGGAACCATTCCCTCAAACCTCTCCGAGCAGGCGTGCTGCGTCTAAAATGTCGGTAGTACCTATGACCATAAGGGTGGATCCCCTCAGCACCTGTATAATGGAACGTTCCGGAACGACGCGGAACGTTCCAGCGCTCAGAAACGTTCCAAAACGGAACAATCGTTCCACGGAACGGTCCAATCTGAACCCTCGACGCTGACAATAGACCCGTAACACGCTCATAACCTGCGCAGGACCAAACCAGCCTCTTCCTCCGTCATTGATTCAGTACGGAAGCGTAAACGTCAAGAAATGCGTAAATTTACGTAAATTTACGTCAAAATAAGACAATTCAATTACATCTTCCATTACGACTCCAGACTCGTTAAAGCGTACGATACGTTTTGGTGGATTCACGTTCCTTTCTTGATAGTTATTTGGTCCAAGCAGAACTAAGTAGGGTCTGCCTATTCCCGCTTGGAATACTCAGTTGCGCGCGGCAACCATGTTTTCCACTTCCCAAAATCGCGGGTTACCGTGGATTTTCTCTCCAAAATAAGCACACGTTCTGAGGTCAGAGTTTCTCGTATACTTGCCCACCAATCATCCACCTCCAGAGGACCTACCTAGATCACCGGGAAGGTGGAACGATCACGCGCATTTCCCTCGTATGTGGATAGGTCGGTGCGAGAATTCTATTTTGAACCCAACCGGTTCAACTTGTGAGCGCGTTACCTGTAAGTAGTCACCGTCGCTGAAATTCTTTTTCGCCCTTGACTGCAAGTTCGAGGCTTCGGATGATTTCTTCCTCCTTCACTCCTAACGCGTGTTCCCAGACCTCAACCTGAGACTTGATTGGTATTACGGCTATTTTCTTATCTTGGAGAACTTGCCATTCATCGATCGACTTTTCATAGTTCCATTGGGGTAGCAGGAACTTCTGGAACTTGATCTTCTTTGTCTGTGTTGCTGCCAGGAATTTACCTGCTCCTCTCCAGCCAACTCCGCCGACGGGGCCAACGTTTCCTTTGATATCGCCTTTGCCGGTCATCACAACCGATGCGTTAACGCTTAGACCGGATAGTTCGGATACCGCTGCTACGCTAAAGGTTGCCCCGAGGCTCGGGCCGCTCACTCCCATACCTGCTGCGCCTTCCAGAGGGCTTATGACTTGAAATGTGAAGTCGTACTTCGCTATATCCAGTCTCAGCTTTTCGCGGATATAGCTGCGGATGTATTCGATGACATTTCTTGCACTTTCACCGACGCTAACATCTTCGACGGCAGTTGCCGGCCCCAGGACGGCTGCCTTGGCTGCTCCTGTCACTCTGACCTTGCCCGTGCCTTGTTTGTTGATAGTGCACTCTGTCAGTAGAACGATACCGCGTCTTCCTTGAGGGTCGGTTCCTATCCCATATGCGACGCCCCTCTGATGTGTTTCCACCATTAGGCTTTCTTGCGCTTCGATCAATTCCTTATCAAGATCCTGCTCGAGCTGTAGCACTGCTTTCTCGAAATGGTATAGACGAATCTTGTAGTTGTCAGTAAACACTTCTTCTTCGGAAGTTGGAGCTTCGCCAATCTTGCGGTTATTAGTAATGACTTCCCTGAGTCTTTCAAGGTCCTCTTTGAACATCTTTGCCGTGCGTTGTCGATGTTCCGCGTCTCCTTTGTGGGTCTCCCAGGCAGCCACTATCTCTTGAGATCTTAGGCGGTTAGCCTCTCGTATGATTTCTGCCATCACTCTAGGCGACACAATTCGATGTTGCTTAATGATGTTGAGTACTTCTTTGGTGGTTACCTCCGGATGGAGGTGAGCTTCGTTCTGTTTGAGATGAATGGTGATTATGTCGTATCTTTCCTCATCGTTCTTTGGGAGAGGTATCTCGAGGATATTTGGCTCGACCCGGTTGAGAATGGCTTCATCGACCATCTCGGGCTTGTTCGTTGCGGCGATAACGATTACGTTCTCTAATGGTTGAAGGCCGTCGAGTTCGGTGAGTATCTGAGCGGTTATCTTGTCTCCGACTGGGTCTCCTTTTCTCTTACCGGCAATGATGTCGAATTCGTCGAAGAATACTACGCTTGGAGCGACCTTTCTGGCCATGGCGAAAAGATCTTTGACGTTCTTTTCTGGTTCGCCGACCCACTTCGCATTTATCAGGAGTTGGGCGGCTGGAGCGTAGAAGAATGACGCTCCATTCTCTCTGGCTATGGCTTTGGAGATGTGAGTCTTTCCGCACCCCGGTTCACCCCAGAGTATGAAACCTTTAGGTGGGATCCAGCCAAGCTTGTTCACCAAGTCGGGCCGAAGGCTTAGAGAGATGGCTTTGAAGATCCTCTCCTTCACGCCAAATAGCCCGCCAACATCGTCGTAGGTTATCGACGGCTTAATCTTCAAAATAGAGCTTATGACTTCACTGCTCTTCTCCGTCTCTACGTAGCCTCTGAGTTCCCTAGCCGCGAACTCAAAGTCTTCGAGGGTAACAATGAAACCTTTTGGAGTCTTGCTTCGCTCTTCATACTTCAAAAAGAGATTACGCCGCAACGGTTCTATCTTCTTGTTCCTAACCTTGTAGCATACGTCAATAACGTCAAAGGGCGTCAGTTGGGTCTGCCTGTAAACGCTTACCGCTCTTTCGAGAGCGGTCATAACCTGTTCGGGATTAAGGTAGTTCCATCCAAAGTTTGCGAGCTCCGAAGAGAGAATTGCCAGGAGCATTTCGCGGTTCACGTTTTGATCCAGATCTATGACGAAGCCACGTCTTCTCACGTCTTCCCTGATCGATTCGTACACATTCGTGGCAACAATGACGACCGTCCTGACTTTCGTCTCAAGTACTTTCGTTAGGCTACTGATGAAGATGCTCTGAACACGTATGTCTTCGGACTGTATGAGGGGCGAGGCGGCCTTGTCGATTTTCTTTCCGAAACTTTCAAACTCGTCTATGAACAGGATGGTAGGAGTTTTGAAACTAGTGTCGAAGATATGTGCCAGGTTCCTGGCTGACTGACCGTAATACGGATCGAATACATCAGATCCTCTGACGGACATGGGTTGGATGTTCACGCCGTTCATTATCCCGTGAACAACTCCTTCCCTTATGCAAACCTGGGCAAGAATCGACTTTCCAGTTCCACTTGAACCTCTCAGGATGAAGAATTTAGGAGGTGGAGCGTTTCGGAAGATATCGAGTATGTATCGATCTTTGACAACATGAAAACCAATGCTCGACATGATCTGCTGATATTCATCATCTCTCCCAATGAGTTGCTTGTGCGTCGTGGGAAACTTCTCTTCGACTGCTCGCATCAGTTTTCGAAGCTTTCTTGGGGTAAGTCTTGCGTTACGCCACAACCGATAGTTCCTAGTTGTGAAGTAGAGGGGAACACTTAGCAGTCTTCTCGCAGTAGGGCGCTGAATCCACCAATACTTGAAATCTTGCGATTGTTCAGAATTCTGCGTCAATGAGATCGTACCAGTCCCGCCATTTTGCTAAACCATATGTGATACCCGTCGCTACCCACACACCAAACGAGAACTCAAGCGACGGAAGAGTCAACGGTAAGACGCGCTGTAATGACACGGGAAACTTTAACGCGGTAAGCAGCAAGACTCCAGCGTTTATCGTTATTGTCAGTAACAGGTTCAGGAGAAATGCGTAGAAGAGCATTCTAAGTGTAAGAGCTGCTGAGTCCTGTCGCGTCCACTTATCCTGTCTTATCTTCTTAAGATCATTCAGGTTAAGGAAACCGGTAACAAGAAAGAGAATTACAATCAGTAGGAAGAGCATAATCTCGAACGGCTTGATCACGTCGAGATAGATCATGATCGAAGTATCTTTCCTATCTTGACTTGGGAAAACTCATGTGAAAAACATTTTGGTATGGAAGATTCATCGGCGTGAAGAAGTGTGCGCGATGCTAAGGCGTTAACCTGCGACCACGACACGGATCTGCACTAGGCTACCCGCCCGTAACTTTCTCAGACTGAAGAATCTTTTTCAGCCCTTTGACATTTGCTCCAAAGTACACCAAGTCTGAATGAAACAACTCTACTCCTTTTGTCAATCGTAAAGATTCTCGCGAGAACTTCCCTGATCCCAACAACTCCTCTAGTGATTCCAAATGTTTTAGCAACGGTTCAATTCTAAGCTTGTTCCAATCTGTTTTGGAATCCAGAGTGGCGAAGTCCTCTCTTAACCTCTCGAGTGCGTTTCTTAGTTCTGGCAAGCTATGCTTGTAAACTCTATCTACCATGGTTCAAGGCTTGATACGGTACTTACTTATTGCTTGCTCATTTGTGCGTGTGCTCTTCTAGGTACAGGGATCCAAACTTGAACCGTAATAGTTCTCCATTGAACGTGTGCACGCTGCTAAATTAGAAGGGTCGGGACACACGTAACCGCTCCTGCAACCACGACACTAGTTACCGAACATTCACTTCTTCTTCCTCACTGCCGTCTCCTCATTCGACACGCGCACCACGAATAGGCAACGTCGAAAAACGATCAGCAACATTATAGCAGAATCAAAGAAGATCGAGCAGAGGCGCCTGGCCGATTGCTGAATTCGGGAGATATTGCATGGGTAATCACCGCCACTGCTCTGGTTATGATTATGACGCCGGCGGTTGGTTTCTTCTACGGAGGATTAGTTCGGCTCAAGAACTTGGTCTCGACCATAGTACAATGCTTTGCGATTTTTGCAGTCATCAGTCTAGTTTGGGCACTCTGGGGATATACTCTCGCGCTAGGAGGTGCATCCGTTGGTGGATTCATCGGTAACCTTGCTGACTTCGGTCTGAACAATGTTGGGTACGCTCCCAATGTCAGTTATGCACCAACTATACCTGAGCTGCTCTATTTCGCCTTCCAGTTGAAATTCGCAGCTATCACGCCTGCCTTAATCATTGGAGCGTTCGCTGAAAGAATTCGATTCAAATCACTACTGATCTTTGTCGTTCTCTGGACTACTCTCATCTATGTACCGATAGCTCATTGGGTATGGGCAATTGGGGGATTCCTCAGGGCGTTGGGCGTAGTTGATTTTGCTGGGGGACTGGTTGTCCACACCAGCGCCGGCGTCTCCGCTGTGGCTGCAGCACTGGTGATAGGGAGGAGGAGGGGGTTAGAGAAGGAGTTTCGACCAAGCAATGTTCCTTACGTGATTCTCGGGGCATCGATTCTTTGGTTTGGTTGGTTCGGGTTCAATGCTGGGAGTGCACTCGCGGCTGACACCGTGGCCGTGAACGCTCTCGTTGTTACTAACTTAGCGGCCGCAGGCGGTGGCGTGAGCTGGATGATGACCGACTGGTTCCGAAAGGGAAAGCCCTCCGCCGTTGGAATGTGTGTTGGAGCGGTATGCGCGCTCGCCACTATTACCCCCGCATCTGGATATGTTGGTCCGATGCCTGCGATACTCATCGGACTCGCCGCAGGAGTTCTTTCTAATTTCATAGCGAGTTTGCGGGCGAGAACTACTCTTGACGACTCGCTCGATGTGTTCGCATGTCACGGAGCTGGGGGAATTCTAGGAACTTTCGTCACTGGACTGTTCGCGTCAACCGCTATTAATTCAGCGGGACCTAACGGATTATTCTACGGAAACCCTGTACAACTAGTCAACCAAATAATCGGAATAGTAGTGGTCGCAAGTTTTGCTTTTGCAGGAACCTACGCACTTCTACGGGCGATTAACTACGTAAGCCCAATTCGAGTTCCCGCTAAAGATGAGGACGCAGGGTTAGACGTTTCGCAACATGGAGAGAAAGCGTATAACTGACACATAACAGACGCAACAAACGCGTCCTAATTCATTTCCCTTTAATTAAGGAAAGCCCAACGGGCAAACACTGCGCAAGTTTAGCACCTGAAACTGATTCCTTAATTCGGCGAAACTGGGAAGGTGGAGGACGCGATCTTTGTTGCGAAGCAATGATACATTTTCTGGCGAGAAGCATAAGCATATTCAAGCAAGAGATCTCATAGCTGATTCTGCGCTTGGACTATCTGATGGCTTAATCACCAACCTTGCTTTCTTAACCGGCTTTTCAGGAGCAATCTCCAGCATTGCGGTAATCAGGGTGGCAGGGATAGCTGCCATCCTTGCCGGATCAGTTTCAATGTTTTTCGGCGGGCTCTTGGCAACTCGCTCTCATATCGATCTGTATCACGCGGACTCAAAGAGGGAGGGATATGAGATCGCACATGAACCGGAGGAAGAGAGGAGAGAGCTCAAGAATTTCTACTTGGAGAAGGGTCTGACCGAAGCTGAAGCCAGAACGGTCGTTAACAGAGTCACATCGAACAAAGAGAAGTGGCTTGAAGACCTGTTGATCCACGAGCTACACCTTCACAAGAGCGAGCTGGGAAATCCATACAAGAAAGGAGCCGTTATTGGCTTCTCCTTCCTGGTCGGATCGCTGGTGCCACTTCTACCATATTTTCTTCTTACGTTGAAAGATTACCCTATTCTTGCCTCAGTGAGCACCTCTCTCCTCTTTCTCTTCGTCGTTGGAGCCTGGAAGGGGCGAATTGTTGGGAAAAACATTTGGAGGAGCGGTATAGAGATGCTCTCCATCGGGATCGCAGGCTCAGTTATCCTCTACGTCATAGGCACCGCATTGGCTTTCGTATGATACGTTCTTTGGAGCTCTCTCCCCTTGGATTGCGAAGTTGTAAGTTGATTTCTCGGGTGCGTGACCTTAGTGGTGCGGGCAAATGGGGAAATGACCAGTCCGGTGTGCTGGCTTTGTGTGACTCTTTTTCACCCTTTCTCAGGTTCAATGAAGAGAAAGTGTTCCTGGAATGGATGGAAACACGCAATCTACCACTCCATCGGAAGCTTGGTAGAACGCCTATCTTTGCTGTTTCTCGAGAAGTTCACAGTGAACCTTTCTACAGGAGCCTCGAGGGAATGCTTGACGGACTCGTTGAGGTCAGGACACTGGAGCATGATGATGAGATCAAGAACATGCTGCGCATTAGAAATCTCAAGAGTCAACCGCACGATTCCCACTGGCACGAAATCAGAGTCAGTTCAACCGGAGAAGCGAGTTTACTGCCTTAGTAATTCCTATCCTGAACGACGGTTCAATTCTGGTTGCCCGCGCCAGCCATACCACCCCCCCAAGAAAAACAAACGCCAGATCTACTGGCTTTCCAGAAGCATTGGAACTACAAACAGCCTGAGCTTGCGACCGAAATCCACAACTATGCAGCGGTTGCATGATTCTAGCGTGTTCATAACGTGCCACGGATTCCGCTGATCGACGACTTGACCAAGGACCCGATCCCGCCTGGATCGAATATTCTGGTGGAGTTTGATCCAGCATCGCAATGGTACAATGCGTCGCTTAGTATAGCAGGAGGATGGCTGAAGGACGGCGGAATTGTTGAATATGGCACCTCCGTCCAATCCGTTGCGAAGATTCGGTCGAAGATGCGACGATTTGACCTAGACGTGGATGCGTTGGAGAGAGACGGCAAGCTGGAACTTTGGGACTGGTACACTGTTACGCTTGGCAGGAAATCAGACGAGAAACTATCAATCGATTCCATGAAAGTAGCTGACCTTAGCATAAAGTGGGCCACGGGGTTCCCGTTTACGCGCGTATCCGAACTACCTGAGCAATCTGAACGGTTGGGAATTAGGGACAACGCCTCGACACTGGCTCGCTTTAATGATGAGAAGGCTTGGGTCGAATTCGAAGTCACGAGAATTATCCCAGTCTGGGCCGCGCATAAGTCAGTTGGATTTCGGGGCGTCGTGAAAGGTGTCCACAGCGAGTGGGTCTACAAACGATTGGAAGATGCCTACGACGGTATAGTCGATTTCAAGCTTGAGGAAATTGGCGAAGAGACACGGGACCTAATCCGGATTAGGAGCATGAGAGACATAGGTTTCGACAGAAAATGGCACCGGCTCAAAGTCGGCGAGAACTTCGAAATCACATTTGAGAATTGACCCGCGTCTGGGGTTTGTGTGTGGTATAGCTGGTGCGCACACACACGACGGTTCAAATTTGGTTGCTTGCACAAAGCTATGCACACACAACTACAAATGACGATGGTTCAATTTCGCTGCATGTCCGAATTTGTTGAACGTGACGGTGGAAGTGCGACTGGTTCAGCGTTCTTGAGCACGGCTTTGAACTGCCGGCTAACTATGTCAAGCAGTGGTTGCGCTTCCTTATCTATTGCGGTTATGGCTGGAGTATGATGTCCTCGGATACGGATTATTTTGGGGTTGTTCTCACCTGGGTAAACATGATATCATCCGATCGAAACGAACCAGTCGTCGACGACTGCACCAGAAATTCCAGGCTCTGTCTTGTATAACCAGGCTTCGCCCTTGAGTTAAAGATCGGTACCGTTAGGTTGGTTCCCAGTCTTTAGCTGACAGAGACGGACCGTGAACGTCAGGTTTGACGCAGATTATGGCGAGAAGTATAGTGGTCCGCCGTAAAAACCGCTCACGATGAGTACGAGCGCGTATTGGCCGTCACTAGGCGCTGTCCAGCTAATCGTAGCAGGGGGCATCAGTTGTTGTATTTGCCAAGTCCCACGACCGCAGGTGGTACCCATGAAGACGTTTAATTGAGCCGGCGAGTTCAGAACGGTATAGTAAACGGGTTTGCTACCTGTGCTGCCCGTTTGCACTTGTCCTTGCAAGACTTGCCCCGCCTGAGCGTTGAAGATGAAGTAATCGTAGGAGGCGCATAATCTTCCGTTTGGGTTCGATGCGAGTCCATCGTTAATGAATGAAGAGGTTAATGTGAAAGCCCCAGTTTGATTATTGTATCCAATTGGAACACGTCGGAACACAGTTACTTGATTCGTCGCGTAGACTTCCGCAAACGGCGGGATAGATGCGAGAAGAACCGTGCAAAGCAAGAGAACACTACATGAAGCGCTAATTATTGTAAACCTCATTTTCATAACATAATCTGAAGCGAATCGTGACTTATTCACTTTACCCACACGTGACTTGTTTCACTTGGATTATCCCTCATTTTGGCTGTTGTAGGTTCGGATTCCACTTATTTTCCGTTTTGATTGGAACCGTAATCGCGCCGTTTACGTACTTGGTCATGTTCAACTTCTATTCGGCAGCTCAGCTTACTCAGTCATCAACTTTGGTTTGTTAGTCGTTCTGGGGGTGCGCACCGTTAGATCCACACTGGGTGGCAGGCTTGAGCCAAAAGTGGGAAACTTATCGTAGCTGTGGATCTGTATTTGGTCTTCTACGAACCGATAAGAGTCCTGCAAGCAGGAGAAGAACAGATGCTGGGACGTAAAACCATCCAACCGTAACCAAACCTATAGCCGCGACCACTATCATGACCGTCCCCGAAACCTTGGGCATTCTTGTCCAGAACGCGACCGCAATGAAAGTAACGACCAGGAGGACAATGCTGAGAGGTTCAGCCCACTGATTGAACATTAAGTCTGTTCTGCTATAGCTAAGCGCGGACTTCCCGCCTATAGCTAGCGCCCCACTTATGGCTCCTACTCCTCCCAGAAACACCTCGAGGCTTCCTGGGGGAGTTCTTGGAGAACCACTCAACTATCCTTCGCCTCTTCTCAGATGCGTCCATTGCTTTATTGAAGCCTCACCAAGTAATACGAGTTGCCTGCAACAGTTATTCTGCACACATTAGAATCACCACATTTTTTCGATATTATTCCCACGCACACGAATACGACGAATACGGCCGACGCAGATGAAAGCGAGAATGCTTTCGTGTGTGTGGTTCTAATGGTGCGGGCAACAAAAATTGAATTGGTGTTTTTCCTATTATTATCACGCTGACCTTATCTGGACCTGAAATCATGAAGGGCCATTAGGTCGAGGCTATTCATGAGTTTGTTTAGTGGCATCGAACTTCTGTCGGTGCTTGTGGTCGTTGGAGTGTTGCTTCTTTTGGGTACTCGATTGAGAACCGGAAAAGGTACAGCCCTCCTTCTGATGGTCATTATGCTTCTGCTTCTGCTGTTGATCTCACTGGGTAAATTGGTGCTGGCTTTGTTTACGATAGTCATCTTTCTTGCGGCATTACTAATCCTGTTTGTATGGACGTCCATACGTCACTCCTAACTTAGAGTAGTCCGTTCGTTTTCCTCTGTGTGTGCGCACCACTACACCCAGACACACCCTCATTTCTCGGCATCCAACTGGCAATTCGAAGGGTCTACTCCTTGCGCAAACTTCCCAAGGCTGAGAAGATTGCGATCAATTGGCATCCATACTGCTCCGTCACATCAATGTATCTTTGGCAAGCAAGGAGGAACGCTGATTGATCTGATGAACAACCCGAAACTGTTGTCATACTGGTTTCAAGACTATCGCTCAAGTACGTTCGTGACGGCTTATCTTGTATTAATCTGAGAGATCGTCATCGCCTAGTGGAGAACGCTTCCGGTAGAATACGTCGCCTGCTTCAGATCTCTGCTTTAGCAATCCTTGGCTGCAAAGCTTGTCGCAGGCCGCCTGAACTTCGTCCAGATCCAGCTGAGTCTTAAAACTAGTCTCAACCTCTTCCTCGATACCTAAGATTCCCTTCCACTGCATATCGCTCAGAATGCGCATTATCTTCCCCTCGAGTGTTTCGATGTCTGGAGCCTTTGGAATTGGGATTAGTTTCTGGCCGCTCATCTTCAGCCGTTCGATTACTGGTGCCCAGTCGTTGAGATTCCTCTTTCTACTGCGCCCTGTCACGATCTCGATGAAGACCACGCCCTTCTCCTCGCTTCCATCCAGCCATTTGACCTCCAAACTGGGCCTCGTGAGTTCCATCTTATGTCCACTCACTGAGGAAATTGAAAAGATTGGAACAAACAAATTTCCAGCGTCTGTAGGAATTGAGCCGAGGTCCTCTACGTCAGAATAGAACACGCGCATCTTCCCAAGAGGACCAAGAGGAAGATCGTCTTCCTTCTCGTTCGTAATGACGAATACTAGTCGGCGATTGGTCAAGATGAGAGTGCCCTCCAGTTCTCCTCCGAACCCGAAATCTCCCTCCAACTCTTTCTTCGCTCCAGCTCCTCTCATGATGACTCCCTGTTCCTGAGCTAACATTAATTCGTCAGTTCCGATTGGCAAGAGCAGACCTGTCCTACGACTTCATTCGCGGTGTTAAAAGGTAATCGTTACTGTTTGGATTCTCTTAGGTCATAATTGAAACTGTTAAATGGCCACAGTGTGTGCGCATTAGCCAACCCCCCAAAATCTACCGATTAGGTTCTGGATTCAGTGTAGAAAGCGAACGCGATCAAATACCAAAACGGTGAGATAACTGTCCTTGCAAGGGAGGATACGATGGAAGAGAGCGTTGAAGCTCCAAATGTTGGTTGAGTAATTCCAATCAACGAAGGAGCACCACCTGACAGTCCAACCATGAAATCAACCGCCCAGATGAGCAATAAGAAACTGAAGAATAGTCCCCCGTTTCGCTTGACTATTCCCAGAGCTGTACTGAATGATGCCCGCAACCCTCTACGATCCAAAACTGCAGAAGCCAAACAAAGGTAAGCGAACATTGCCAAGAATGACATGAGCGGTTCTAGGAGTTCGTGCCACGTCATGCTTGCCCAAGCGTCTACCCTAGTGAATTCCGTCACGAAATTCGCAGTCAGGGTTTGAGATAACACTCTAGGTAAGATGAAAATGGAATATCCCATCGCTCCAGCGATGGAAATCGGCAACTCAATCACTCCGAAAACAAGCAAAATAATGAAGACTCTGACGAAATGTAATCTGATACCTCTCACCCAACCTTCCAATGAAGCCTGATATCCCAACATAATCTGCTCAGTCATACCAACCGACCCTAGAATCAAGAATAAGCCCACGACGCTCTGAATGACAGGATCAACCAGGTAGTACCAAGAGAATGACATCAAGCACGGACCTGTCGCCGCCTGAAGGCTACATCCCTGAATAATGCTGTAGTATACATTCCCTGAAATCAGTGAAACCAGGAACCCAATTAATGCCGGTAATGCGAGCAGAGGATTGACTCGGTAATTTTGCAGGCTCCTAACAACAATCGAAGAAAACTTCAAGCCCCAGCCATCTGGATAGCTGCAAGAGTATGAATTGCGGTACTCTCACGCTTAAAAATAGGAAAACAAAACCCTAATAGTTGTCTGGTGTGTGTGGCTCTGATGGTGCGCACCCCCCCCAAAGATAGCTAGCTCAATTCGTCCATTTTCTTTTTTCCAGTGAATAGTAGAACTATGACTGTGAGAACGAAGAGTTGAAGCGAGAGATTCCATAGTGCAGAGAAGAACAGGATTAAGATCATAACGAGATCGATAACCCAGACAAGGCCCAATACAGTACCCTTTACGATTACCTGATGGTTACTCTCATAGATCGGTGCAGTAGCCTGAGATACTGACGCACTCACCCTCTGTCTTCTGTAGACGAATTGGAAAAGGAATCCCCACAAGAGTAGCCCTACCAGGTCTGCGAGATTAGATTCGCCTGACACGCGTGGAATGACCCATTTAGCTCCCAAGAAGGACCAACCCGGTGAAACAGTAAGAACTAGCCACACTGCAAACGAGAATAGCAGAGCCCTAACCAGAAATGAGTGACTAGGCATCCTCAACCGAGCCTTAACAAAGAGTACACCCCAAATCGCACCAAGAACAAGAGCCAAGATAGTCCAAAAAAAGGTATACAATACAACACACAAGAGCAAAGTATCAGCGCAATCCTGCTGAAACATGTAACTCGTGGCGAGGTTATCGATAAGCCCCCAAGGAATCGCTGCCAATGCCCCATACTTCGCAGCCGCACCGAGCTCTCTACGACTCGTGACGACTCACCAACATTACTGATAACTCATGATACAATGAACAAAGTCATATTGTTTTGTGTGTGGGTATGCTGGCGCGTGCGTCGTAATTTGAACCGGGCCTCATGGCGGGTTACTTACACTCGCGTCTCTCTCTTGATATACTTGTGACACTGTCCTGTTATTTACTAATCAAACCGGAAGCTTGAGTTGATCATCATTGTCGGAGAAAATGGACAAGTCTGCGCAGAAAACCGAAAAGGTTCCCGAAAAGGCGGTAGAGAAAACGGAGAAGGTTGAGAAGGAAACGAAAACCGAGAAGACTGAAAAGATCGGTAAAGCCGACAAGGTTGAGGTTGTTGAGAAAGTTGAAAGCATAACGGACCTCGAAGGCGTCGGCCCAGTCACCGCTGGAAAACTAACAGACGCAGGCTTCGACTCAATCGAAGCATTAGCAGTCGCACCCATCCGGGAAGTCGCCGACAAAGCCAACCTAGAATCAAGCGTCGCGTTGAAGGTCATTAAAGCCGCCCGCCAATCGATGCAGCTGGATTTCATAAACGCCAAACTCCTCTGGGAACGGAGACAGGGATTACTCAAACTCTCAACCGGCTCAGGCAACGTGAACAAGCTACTCGGCGGCGGAGTTGAAACACAAGCCATCACCGAGTTCGTTGGCGAATTCGGGTCAGGGAAGAGTCAGATCTGCATGAAACTCAGCATCACCGCTCAACTGCCGAAAGCAGACGGCGGCCTTGAAGGAAAGGTTCTATTCATCGACACTGAAGGCACTTTCGCGCCCCAGCGAATTCATCAAATGGCCACATCCGTGGGCCTGGAACCTGAGAAACTCCTGGAAGGAATCTACTACAGCCGCGCCTACAACAGTGATCATCAAATCCTAATCATTGACCGTGCCTTCAAACTCTGCCAAGAGGAGAACGTTAAACTCCTAATCGTAGACTCAGTCCTCTCCCACTTCAGAAGCGAATACATTGGACGCGAATCGCTCAGCGAACGTCAACAGAAACTGAACGCTCACCTACACAAACTCACACGCATCGCGCAAGCACTGAACCTGGCAGTCGTCGTCACGAACCAGGTTCAAGCGAACCCACAAGCCTTCTTCGGAGATCCCACGCGACCTGCAGGAGGACACATCATGGCACACGCGTCAACCCACCGTATCATGCTACGAAAAGCAGCAGGCGGATTACGCGCCGCGAAAGTGATTGACTCACCGTACCTGCCCGAGTCGGAGACATTCTTCCAGATAACTGAGAAAGGAATCGAGGACGCTCAGCCTAAAATGCGACGAGACGACTAGGCGAACCCCCACATGTCCGACCCCGGAAGAGTGCACTCCATCGACCACATTCATAGACACACAGTCCAGAAAGTAAAGTCAAGCGATCTCTCCCAACTGATACCCGGCACTTATACCACCCTCAAAGCCCGAGTGCTGATCATAAAGTCGAGGGAGAAGCTGGACGAGTTAGGTAGTCGACGGTACATATTCGGAATCGTTGAAGATCAGATATCGCGTGTACCTTTCATCTGCTACAAACCCTACTCAGACTTCTTCCGCGACGGCGTATTCGAATTCAAGGACGTTTACGTTCACAAGTTCGAAGACAACAGCGTACTACTCGTAGTGACCGAGCGGTCGTCAGTTAACTACCTAATTGACGAGGATCCGAGGATGTATGTTTGGAATCAGCGGATTGGTGACATTAAACGGGCCATGGGAACATGCCACGTAACCCTACGTGGCGTGCTGAGTCAGATTAATTCAAGCTCTGGCCTGGTGCAGCGGTGTGAAACCTGCGGGCGAGTCGCTTGTGAAGAGAGATGTCCCAACGGGCATGAGAGCAAACTCTTCTGGGCAGTTAGAATAGTTGGAAAACTCTCCGACCCCACTGGGTCCATCAATGTTGTCTTTCCCCAACAACTTGCTTGTAAACTGGTTAGGAGGACGGCTGGTGAAGTTCTCGAGTTAACGGAAGGCGAAGCCCGTTACTCGTCCGAGTTCGCCACAGAGACCTACAAGCTTACTCTGCCAAATCCGATTCAGATTTGTGAAGCGTATGCGGACGCATCCGATGATTATAGGTCCGCACAAAGCCCTGTCGTATTTGACTTGAATGATTCCAGAATCATCTACCCTGACGATCTACAACCAAGAGAGACTTTCGGGAATGAGAGAAGAACACTCGACCTGTGTAAGGTGGAAGACCGGCGGGACCTAAGCAGGCTTGCTGAAAGACTGCTAGAAATCAAACTACGAAAATTAACACAGCTACCGAAGATAAACGGAATTCTACTCACCGACCAGCCTGTTGACCTATACCATACAGAGAGGGCTAAACTCTACACAGGTTTCCGAATAAGAATCAACGTCACCCCCTCGAACGAACTACGCATCCAAGTCCAACCTTCAGCTGAAGTGTACGAAAGCCTACTTGACTACATGCAGTTCCGTAGGGAGCGAGGAGCATCATCAACTGCGATCAAGAACTTCGTCCTGAACTACAGGCGGAATGTGGTCTTCGCGCCAGGCGGAGAACTCGCCTCGATTGTGAACCTCAAATTCATGAAAGCCAGCGAGTTCAAGGTCCCGCTGTACGACCTTACGCTTCCAGAGTTCTGGAAGAAGATACATGATGTGAATGTGGATTCGAATGAAACGCCGTTAGCGGTAACCAAGTCCTATCGACTTGACCTTGAGTTAACCTTCCCACCTTCATGCGTCTTCTTCGATAAGCAATCCCTCAGAATCACGTATGGTGCTCGCAGTTTCATTGAGCGGAAACGGCATGAAGCATCCGACCAAGCGAGGAAGCTTCTGACGGAAGCGTTGAGAGACTTTTCCATTGGCAGGTTCAAACTCACTCAACCCGTCGACCCCGTAAAGGGCACTAACGCCCGGGAAGTTCTCCTCGCCGATATTCGTGGACGGCTGCTGGGCAGGTCAGTGAGGGCAACTGGCTCCGTTATCGAGGCTGACAAGCGGTTATACTTCATACCCCAGATGGTGGAACAGGCGCAATGATGACGGCAGAGTTCCGGAACGGACTCGACGTACTGCGAGAGGTTGAGGCGAAACCGAAACTTACTACGGGCAGCCTGGACTTGGACAGCCTCCTAGCTGGAGGTATCGAGCAGGGCTCTTTCATGGTCGTCTATGGTGACGATGAGAGTTCCATTGACCAGCTGCTGTACACGTTTCTCTCTCATTGTCAACTTCCACTGGAAAAGTACGGGTTTAATGGGAAATCCGTGCTGCTGAGCTGCGGCGATTATCGACATGAACAGATCCTGATTGACCTAAGACTCACATCGACTATTCTGAGAGGTAGTGGAATAGACCCTGCAAAGGGCTTGGAAGAGATCATAGCAGTCGCAGCCTTCAACGCGGACCAAGCCGAGCAATCAGTAAGCGACATCCTGAACATCATCAAATACCATGACCAAGTCAAACTCGTCGTCGTCAGGAACATAGCGAAACTCTTCATCAACAGCACGCCGAATGAGAATGAAAACCTGGAGGAACTCAAACGGTTCCAGCATCTAACCGGAACCCTTTGGCAAGCATGCTCGGCGAGGAACGTGACGCTTGTCATGTCATGTCGACCTCGACGACCCAACAGGTTCAGGCCGTCACCGCCTGAGGGAGGGACCGTCCTGAGGCACCTTGCCCAAGTAATCCTCTGCATCAAGAAGCGGGAAGGCAACACCCTCGCCGCCCACTTGCTGAAACATCCTAACCGTCAACCTCGCACCGTCGAGTTCGAAAATTCTCAAAGTGATTCCGTTATGGGAAGATTAACGGTCCCTTTTCGAAGCCAACTCCAAGATGAGATGGAGAACCTAACTCGCAGCTTTAAGGAAGCGTTGATGGAGCCTGCTCGAAGAGACGCCTTCGACTTGCTTACACGAGCCTGGATGGCGGAGCAGGGTGCCATGAGCTACGCCAAGGTACCATCCGTCCTCGAAGTGATGCTTCTTGCGGCGGCAGTTGACAATAGGAAGAATATTGAGGATTTGAAGGATGAGATCGCCCTACTGCGGTCACAACTCGAGAGAACCCGTTCTGAACTCGCGGAAGCGAAGATGAGCTTGAAAACGCTGCCTGGCGTCGCGGATTGAGAGCGAATGGATGCATCTACGACGCTTACACTGAAGACGGCGAATTAACCCTCTACTTAAGAACAGAGCAGAGCGTAATCCAACTTCACGACCAGTTCCCAGTAGAATTCTACGCGACCTCACCGAAGCGCAACCCGGAAGAACTTGCAGAAATCATCTCATCCCATCCACTCGTAGAATCAGTAACAATCTCCTCAGCGTATCTGAAAATCACTGACAAGCGCAAATCCGCCGTGGTCCAGGTAATAGGGGTCCCTCAGCAACATCGTAAGCTTATCTGGGACTTACAATCATCTGACCTCTGTACTCTCTACAACACGGATCTGACCCCGACACAGAGATACTTCTTCAGCAAACGTTTCAGAAATTTCGCTGACGTCGCCGTGGAGTATGATGATCGGTTCCGAATAGTCAGGTTAAGTGAAGGTGATGATTCAGCTACTCCATACTTGGATGTGCTTACGCTTGAGCCTGGAAGCTGGAAGGATGAGCTTACCTCAAGACTGGCTGGTCCAGAATTTCAAATTTTAGTCGTGCAGAGAGATCAGCGACCCTTAGTATACGAACTGTTACGTTCACAGAAGAATTCGAACTATTCGTACTCTCGCATCGCTCCGGGGAAACTCATTGTCGATGCAGAGAATTTTCAGAAACTTGGCATAGCTGGTTTAGATGAAAAGAGTAAGTTCGCCTCTCTCCCGATAGGGGTTGTAGCGGCTTGGGGTCCCGCGAGAACCATTGATTCCCGACAGTGTTACGAAGCGGTGAGAATCGGAATCCTCATTCCGAGTACAAAAGCAGGAACGGGAGGAAATGTTCTAACTGCGAAAGAGATCTCGTACACGGACCGCGGTGCACTGATTCTTTCACCGCAGACCGGGTTGCATGAGAATGTTGGTGAACTCGATTTCGAATCACTTTTCCCCAACGTACTGGTGAAACATAACATCAGCTATGAAACAGTAGCAGCATCCGGCATCATCCAATCAACCAGAGGTTTCCTAATCGAACTAGTTGAACAATCCATTCAGAGACGTCTCGCCTTCAAACATGCGAAGGAACGGTTCAGCGAGGGCACACGTGAACGAAGAGAATGTGAGCAAAGGGAACTGTTACTGAAGAAGCTTCTAGTCAGCCTATATGGGTACAGCTGCTCCGACCTTAACAGGTTCGGGAACGTATTCGTGTACCTCGAAATCAATCGCATAGCACGAGAGATCATAATCGATGCGATGAACATTGCAATGAAGGATGGCTTCCGCGTTATCTATCTTGATACGGACTCTATCTTTGTAGAACGCCAAAACGCTACGCGTGAAGATTTTGAGAAGCTGGCGGAGAAGATAACGCGGACTCTCCAATTCGAAATCTCTCTCACGAACCATTACCGCTACCTAGTTTTGTTAACGCAGGAAGCTGATCCTGAAATTGAAGCGGCAAGAAGATTCTATGGCAAACTCACTAACGGGAAAGTACATTATCGGGGCATTGAGCTTAGGCGACATGACTACCCGCCCTTCATGAAACGTTTCCAAGAACAATTACTCAACATACTCCTCAGCGCTGACAAAGCGTCGGACGTGCAGAAACGTCAGCTTCCGAAAGCAATCGAGTTCACGGCTCAAATGGTTGATGAACTTCGCTTAGGAAACGTGCCTCTAAGCGACTTGGTAATCTCGAAGGTTCTGCGGATGTCGCCTGAAAAGTACCGATCCCTATTCCCACATGTAACCGCCGCAGTCCAGTTGCGGCAGAAGCATAGACCAGTGAAGGTTGGAGAGTTAGTGGATTACGTGTATGTAGATACCGCCCGCATTAACCCGATTAGTCGCGTTGCACCCGCTGAGTTCGCTGAATCCTACGATGTTGAGAAGTATGCTGAGATGTTGCTGGACGTAGCGGAATCAATTCTAGGAATCTTCGAATTTTCAAGGAGGCAGCTTGGCTTTCAAGATAGATCAAGAAATTTCCTGGATGAACTTCGAAGTGAAAGGACAAGGGAAATTCTCACAGAGTTAGAGGAACTTCAACCATGACATTTCAGCAACGAAAACTCTCGCAACTGCAATCCTCTGGAAAAATGAAGGAAGTATACGCTTACTATTGCATGCTCTGTGAAGAAATTCTCGCTTTGTCTAAACGAAAAATAAACCCGCGTAAAATCACTCTTGTCTTTGAAGGAAAATGTCCCGGATGCGGCTTCGCCTTAGAGAAGGTTTTGCGGTGTGAGATAACGCAGATCTCAGCAGAGATAGGTCAAATGTTGCACCCTAAGATTGGCGACCCTCACATCCTATTCGGGTCTACAAGTCAGAAGGAACCCACGCGTATTGGGTCGGCTTGCGCTTTGCAGGTAAGTCCAGAATTGAATATGACAGGCTTGAGTGATTTTGATAGAACGATTAAACTCAGACTGGGACAGTTCGCAGTATTCCAAGGGAAAGCAGCGAAATCAATTTCATCTCTCATGTGCGTTCGAGCTACTCTCCCTGAACCAGTAGGTATCGATAGTGACGTCATTTTTCTTGACGGCGGCAACGTATTCGACGCGTATGCAATTTCAGAATACGCGATCCGTCACCAGTTGAATGCTGAGAGAACGCTTGCTCGAATTCACCTTAGCAGGGCGTTCACGTATCACCAACTCAGCACGCTCATCAACGAGAAATTATCTCGAGCAATCGACTGCTTCAAAGCCAGTTTAGTAGTCGTCTCTGACTTTACAGCGCTTTACTGCGACCCAGACGTAGCTAAACAGCAAGAACGTGAGTCACTGGACATCTTCAGGCGCGACGTAAGATCACTAACCGCACTGGCGGAGAAGAAGAATTCTCTGATAATTGCAACCAACCTTCAGTTGAGAAATAGAAGAATGTATGAAGCTTTGCTTCAAACGGCACCTGTCTCAGCGAAACTGGATGAATATGGCACTTTCACTCAACTCACACTGACTAGGCACCCCTTCACGCCTCAACTCAAAGCCACCATCTTCCTCAACAAGGAAACATTGGAGAGCTACATCTGATGGGACGCACCGTACCCTCATGGCGAATGGTGGCTGAATCCGAAGTGGAGAAGATGAAGAAATTCCGTGATTCGCTTCGTTTTGATGATAAAATGATTTTTGAAGATCTTCTGAATCAATGTAAACTGTATGCGTCAGCAGCAAGCTCGCTGGCGTCACCCGTTAAGGAAATGCCGCTGATCATCTCCATCCTATTTGCTCATCATAAGAAATTAACAGAATTAGAAAAAAGGCTCAACAAAACCACGCAGAAAGGTCAGCAGTCAGGTCTGTAACTGTACAGGGCTCTAGGGGGTTAGGTCGTAGTAGAGTCTACGGTTCGTCTTCCCCTTGTTCTCCAACTTAACGAGGCGTATTTCTCCTACCTCCTTCAGCTGGGCAACGTGAGCTCCCCCATCAGCCTGTTTGTCGATTCCTTGAATCTCTACGATTCGGAGCTGTGCCTCGTTTGGTGGAGCCGCTTCAGCCAACTTAACCAGCTCTGGCATTTTGAGGGCTTCGTCGCGTGCCATGAAGTAGGTCTTCACTGGAGCATCCTGTTTCACGAACCTGTTAGCCTCGGCTACGAAGCCTTCTATCAAGGAACGGTCGAACACATCAAGGTTGAAGTCCATTCTGGACTTGTCAACTTCGATCTGATTGCCTGTAATTCGACAGTTTGCTTTCGAGAAGAAGACGGAGCATAACAGGTGTCCTGATGTGTGCATTCGCATCAGTCGGTAGCGTCGGTCCCAATCAAGTGCCCCTTGTACTGTGCTTCCTACAGCGAATTTGGGGGGTTCAGTTAGGGAGTGAAGGATCTGATTGCCGTTCTTTGTAGTTTCAGTGACTGGTATACCGTTCAACGTGCCCGTATCGCAAGCTACGCCTCCTCCGCGAGGATAGAATAGGCTTTGGTCCAGCTCAACCTTGTTCCCCTCAATGCTGACTACTGTGGCTGAGAATTCCTTGGAATAGGGTTGTTCCCAGTAGAGTTTTCTCGTCATACGCAACCGCTCTTGCTTAGCATCACTAAGTTCACATATATTGCGTCTTCTAACCGTA
>Ga0335069_10004024_pt1 | contig 21938 bp, 18 predicted proteins | sample Lox_Sample_11_FD_206714 | JGI IMG/M metagenome (GOLD analysis project Ga0335069, IMG submission 206714) | Soil microbial communities from Loxahatchee National Wildlife Refuge, Florida, United States - Lox_Sample_1.1 | ecosystem: Environmental > Terrestrial > Soil > Wetlands | place: USA...
GGTGGCGTGCTGGCGACCGCTGGCAACCTGGTCTTCCAGGGCAACAGCATGGGTGACTTCGCGGCCTTCGAGGCCCACGACGGCAGGCGGCTCTGGAATACACAGACCCACACAGGGATCCTCGCACCACCGGTTTCGTACGAGATCGCCGGTCAGCAATACATCGCGGTGGAGGCTGGTTGGGGCGGCGCCTTCGGACTGGCCGCGGGACAACTGGCACACGACTCGCAGGTCAACCAGGGCAACGTGCCGCGTGTGCTGGCCTTCAGGCTGGATGGATCGGACAGCCTGCCCGAGCCCGTCACGGTCGAGCGCAAACTCGTGCCGCCGACGATGAAAGCGGGCGCCGATATAGTCGCGGCGGGCAAGAAGCGCTATCACACCTACTGCAGCACCTGTCATGGCGACAGTGCATTCAGCGGTGGAGTGTTACCGGACCTGCGCTATTCGCCCGCGGCATCGAGCGCTGAGCTGTGGCGCAGCATCGTTCACGATGGCGCGTTGCAGAGCCGCGGCATGGTGTCGTTCGGCAGTCAGATGAACGAGGCCGACATCGAAACGATCCGCGCGTATGTCAACTACCGCGCGGGCCAGCAGATCACGCAGGACCGGGCCGCGAAACCGAAGTAACCCGACGCCCGAGGTCGGAATCAGCCGGACAGTCACATGACCGTCTGCGAGACATTCTCGGCGGATGACCCGCAGCCCGCGCGGAGGCTCGAGTATTGGAACGATCTGGCTTCGCGGACCTTCACGCCCGTGGAATCACGGCCCGCGGATCCCGAATCCTTCACTGCTCAGCTCAGTCGTGTGCAGATCGCCGGGCTGTGTGTCGCGCAGGTCGCTTCATCCCCCGCCGTGATCCAGCACACGCGCCGGCACGTGGACCTGGCACGCAAGTCCGGCTATTTCCTGCTGCTGCAGCTGGAAGGCTCGAGCATCAATTGTCAGAGCGAGCGGGCTGCCCGGCTGCTGCCCGGCGACTTCACGCTGTGCACGGGCGACAGGCCCTTCGAGATGACACTGCCGGCGGCTGGTCGCCGGCTCGTGGTGGGCATTCCGGAGGGGCTGCTGCGCCGGCACCTGGCCTGTCCCGACCCGGTCATCGGGGTGCGCATGCCCGGCGGTCGCGGCATGAACGCGCTGCTCGGCAATTTTGCCCGGTCATTCTGGTCATGCCGGTGCGAGGCGGCCGAACCCGCCATTGCCACGCGCATGTCCTATACGCTGCTTGACCTGATCGCCGCCGCTTATTCGGCCACTCCGCATCTGCGTTGTGATCATTCGACGCTGGTGGCTGCCCATCGCACCCGCATACTGAGTTACATCGAGGCCCACCTGCGCGATCCTGACCTCAATCCGGAGCGAGTGGCGCAGGCATGCCGCATAACGGCCCGCTATCTGCACCATCTGTTCAGGACGGAGTCCGAAACGGTGACGCAGTACATTCAGCGCAGGCGACTGGAGGAGTGCGCCCGCGCATTGATCGAGGCTCCGGTACACGGTCGGCTGGTGACCGAAATCGCCTTCGATCACGGATTCAACAGCCTGACGCACTTCGGGCGCGTGTTCCGCAATCAGTACGGGCTCACGCCCAGTCAGTACCGGCGGGCTGCGCGTCAGTAGACGGTCCGGCCTTCACGCACGCGCGCTGGCGCGCAGGACACTTCGGCCGTAAGGCTTCAGCCCGTACCACACCACCAGCACCGCGATGGGAGCGGCAATCGCGGATACCGCTGTGATCGAGTAACGCAGCGCGCTCTCGGCGTGAAACACATGGTCGGTGATCAGCGCCACGGCCGGCGGACCCAGGCCGTAGCCGACGATGTTGAAAACGAACATGTAGAGCGCCGATACCTGGCTGCGCATCTGGTTCGGCGTGATGATCTGCAGCGCCGCGTTGCCCGGACCTATGCCCATGGAGGCTACGAACTGCACCGCCGCCACGCCCAGCAGTGCGAGCTCGCCCGAGGGCATGAGCGGAAAGAGGATCGTGGCCGGCAGGGAGGCCACGGTGGCGAACAGGACGATGCGCATGTTGGCATCGTCGTGGCCCCGTCGGGCGTAACGCTCGGCGAGCCAGCCGCCGGTCAGCAACCCGAGGGGCGCCACCAGCAGCAGAATGAGTCCGGTGCGCAAGCCGACCTCGGGCGTGGTCCATCCGTAGGTGCGCACGAAGAAGGCAGGAGTCCAGGCCGCTGAACCGAACAACAGCATGGACTTGATGCCCATGGCGAGAAAGATTGGTCCGTAAGTACTGCTTTCCGAGCGCAGGAAGGCAAGGATTTCTCCCACCGGCACGGAGCGGGGCGCGGCGCTGCCGGGTGCTTCGGACCTCAGTAGTCCACGCCGTGTCGGTTCGCGCACGCTGGCCATGACGAGGGCCAGCAGCACGCCGGGCAATCCGACCGCGATGAACGCGATTTGCCAGGGGTGAGCCGCACCCAGCAGCGGTACGGTGACGCTCGTGCGGCTTCCCACCAGATGCAGGACCCAGCCGCCCAGGATCAGCGCCAGGCCCGATCCCGCGCTGAAGCCGATGCTCATGATGGCCATGGCCCGCGGCAGCGTCGGCCTGGGAAATGAATCGGTCAGGATGGAGTAGGTTGCCGGCGCGAACGAGGCTTCGCCCGCGCCAACGCCCATGCGTGCCAGGAACAACTGCCCGTAGGTCTGCGCGGTCCCGCACAAGGCGGTCATCACGCTCCAGAAGGCGATGCCCACACCAACGATGAGCCGGCGGCTGCCCACATCGGCGAGCCGGGCGATGGGCAGGCCGAGAAAGGCGTACACGCTGATGAACGCCATGCCCAGGAGCAGACTCATCTGCGTATCGGTTACGCCGAGGTCACGCTTGATGGGCACGACCAGCAGCGACAGGATGCCCCGGTCGACGGTCGAGACCATCAGCGCAAAAGTCAGAACCCCGAGCGCATACCGTGCGCGCCACGGATTCGGCCAGGGCATTTGGGTGCTCACGGGGCTCTCTGCGTGGGCATGACGCCGTGAATCACGTTAGGCTGTTCTGGGGGGCCGTGATCCACCCGCGGGGAAACCCGATGCGACGCACAGTGAACGCGGCGACACCGTGGGTCGAGTTTTCGTTCTTCCGGAGTGGAAACCGCCGGGGCGCACCGGGGCCACAATCCCGCCCGACCACACTGGCGCCCGCGCCCGGGTTGCCCGGCAGGAGAGGTTCATGTTCGAGCTGCTGACGTCCGAGACCCCCAATGGCTGGAAGATCTCCATCGCACTCGAGGAGATGGAGCTGCCCTACACCTTCCGCCACATCAAGCTGTCGGAGAAGGAGCAGAAGCAGGACTGGTACGTCCGCCTCAATCCCAACGGGCGCATCCCCACGCTCATCGATCATGACAATGATGACTTCGTCATTTTCGAGTCCGGCGCCATCCTGATCTACCTGGCGGAAAAAAGCGGCAAGTTCCTGCCGCGCGATCTCAAGGGCCGCTCGCGCGTGCTGCAGTGGCTGATGTTCCAGATGTCGGGTGTCGGACCCATGATGGGACAGGCCAATGTGTTCTTCCGCTACGCGCCCGAGAAGATTCCCTACGCGATCGAGCGCTATCAGCGCGAGACCTTGCGCCTGTTCGGCGTGCTCGACCAGCAGCTGGCCAGCCATGAATACATCGCCGGGGACTACTCGATCGCCGACATGGCGCTATGGCCCTGGGTGAAGGGCTTTGGCTGGTCGGGGGTGACGCTGGACGGTCTGGATCACGTGCAGCGCTGGCTCAATCTCATCGCGCAACGGCCGGCGGTGAAACGCGGCTGCGCGGTGCCGCCGGCTGTGGATCTGGGCGAGCGCACGCAGCAAACTGTGGACGCCGGACGCAAGTTCCTGGTGTGAGCGCCGCTGGCGCTTGCCGCCGCCTGCGGTTACCGTTCCAGCATGACTGCCATCGCCGAATTGCGGCGCCCGCTCGGGCGTTCCGGACTGAAGGTCGCGCCGCTTGCCTTTGGCGGCAACGTGTTCGGCTGGACGGTGAACGAACAGGACGCCTTCGCCATCCTCGATGCGTTTCTGGAGGCCGGTTTCAACCTGATCGATACCGCCGACAGCTACTCGCGCTGGGTCGCCGGCAATCAGGGTGGCGAGTCGGAAACCATCATCGGAAACTGGCTGCGGCGGCATCGGGTGCGCGACCGTGTGGTCATCGCCACTAAAGTCGCCTCCGAGACGGGGCCCGGCGAAAAGGGTCTCTCCAGGGCGTACATCCTGCGGGCGGTCGAGCGCTCGCTGCGGCGGCTCGATACCGAGTACATCGACCTGTACCAGTCGCATCGTGACGATCCGGACACGCCCATCGAGGAAACCCTCGAGGCGTATGGGCAGCTGATGCGCGAGGGCAAGGTGCGCGCGATCGGCGCTTCCAACTTCAGCGCCGGCCGGCTGGCCGAGTCGCTGGCCATCAGTTCGGCCAGCGGACTGCCCCGTTACGAGAGCCTGCAACCCTGCTACAACCTCTACGAGCGCAGCCAGTTCGAGGGCGAACTGGCTGACCTGTGCCGCCGGGAGAACATCGGCGTCATCAGCTATTTCTCGCTCGCGAGCGGCTTCCTGACCGGCAAGTACCGCGTGGCCGCCGATTCGGGCAAGAGTCCGCGCGGCGCCCGGGTCACCGGGATGCTCAATCCGCGCGGCCTGCGGATCCTGGGCGCACTGGATACGGTCGCGGCCGAATTGCGCGCCACGCCTGCGCAGGTGTCATTGGCGTGGCTGATGGCCCGCGGCGTGACTGCGCCGATCGCCAGCGCCACCAGTCTCCCTCAGCTGCATGAGTTGCTGGGCGCGGCGCATCTGCGACTCGGCACCGAGGCGCTGACACTGCTCGATGCCGCGAGCGCGCCGGCATGACGGCCAGCCGGGCGCCGTGGCCGGGCCCGCGTACCGCCTGGTATGCCGTCGGCGTGTTTGCGCTGATCCTGGCGATCAACTTCATGGATCGCGGTATCGTGACTCTGCTGGTGGACCCCATCAAACACGATCTGGGGCTGTCGGACTTCAAGGCGAGCCTGCTCATCGGCTTCGCCTTCATCCTGTTCAACGTGGTGCTGGGACTGCCGATCGCGCGTCTGGCCGACACACGCAGCCGGCGTGCGATCATCGCGACGGGTCTGGTGGTCTGGAGCACGATGACCGCGCTGTGCGGGCTGGCGCGCAACTACGTGCAGCTGTTCGTGGCCCGGGTGGGTGTCGGAGTCGGGGAGGCCTGCAACGGCCCGGCCACGTTCTCGATGCTCGCCGACCTGTTTCCTCCGGCCAAACTGCCACGCGCCATCGCGGTGATGAACTTCGGTTTCGTCGGCGGCACTGGCCTTGCGCTGCTGCTGGGCGGCACCGTGCTGCATTTCGTGTCGGGCATGCCGCCGGTCTCGCTGCCGTTCATCGGAGTCCTGCATCCCTGGCAGGTGACTTTCATCCTGGTGGGCATACCGGGGCTGGTGGTGGCGGGTCTGTTGTCCACAGTCGCGGAACCCGTCCGCCGCGGTCGTTTGCAGGTGCAAACGCGTGTCATGCCGGTGCGCGATGTTCTGCGCTACATGTACGACAACCGCGCGACCTATGGGCCCATGTTCCTTGGCCTGGCATTCAACGTCGTGCTGTCGTTCGGCAATCAGGCGTGGATTCCGACATTCTTCGCGCGTACCTATGGGTGGACGGCCGCGCACGCGGGCATCGTCCAGGGCACGGTCGTCATCTGCACCGCTCCCTTTGGCCTGATAGCGGGTAGCCTGCTATCCGAATGGTTCACGAGGCGGGGCTATTCGGATGCCAACATGCGCGTCACCTGCATAGGAATCGGATGCGCTATTCCCTGCGGTATCGCCTACCCGCTGATGCCGAGTCCGGAACTGGCCGTCGCCGTCCTCATGCTGCAGTTCTTCTTCAACATGCTGCTGCCGGGTCCGCTGAATGCCGCCCTGCAGATCGTCACGCCCAACCAGATCCGGGGCCAGGTGACGGCACTGTTCCTGTTCGTCTTCAACGCGGTCGGTTTCGGCATCGGACCGACCTGGATCGCTACCCTGACCGACTACGTTTTCCGCCAGGAATCGATGCTGCGGTATTCGCTGCTGTTGTCGACGGCCCTGATGGGACCGCTGGCTGTGCTGACCATGCTCTACGGCATCAAGTCGTATGCCGAGAGCGTCAAGCGCGCAGCGCACTGGGTCTGACGGATTTGGATTGGAAAGATTAACGCAGCCGCGTGGGTGCACATTGGACAGGCGGATCAGGTGATGACATCGACATACACGACCGGCACGGCCTTTCTCGAAGCGCTCCAGGAGTCGGGAGTCGAATACGCATTCGCCAACCTGGGTAGCGATCACACCTCGCTGATCGAGGCGATGGCCGAGGCGCCGCAGAGCGGGCGACGCTTTCCGAAGCTGATCACCTGCCCGCAGGAGATGGTGGCGCTGACTGCCGCGCACGGCTACGCGCAACTCACCGGACGTGCCCAGGCGGTAATCGTTCATGTGGAGTGCGGAACTCAGTCCCTCGGCGGAGCCGTGCATAACGCGGCCAAGGGACGGGTCCCGGTGCTGATATTCGCCGGCGCATCGCCCGTCACTCAGGAGGGTGAGACGCGTGGCAGCCGGAACGAGTTCATCCACTGGATCCAGGACGTGTTTGACCAGCGGGGCATCGTGCGCGGCTACATGCGCTACGACAACGAGATCCGCTCGGGCTCGAACGTCAAGCAGATCGTCTATCGCGCGATGCAGTTTGCCCACAGCGATCCCAAGGGGCCGGTGTATCTCATGGGTGCGCGTGAGGTGATGGAGGCCGATGTCGCACCGGTGACGCTCGACAAGAGGCAATGGCCACCGGTCTCGCCAGCCGCGCTGTCTCCTGAGGATGTGGATCGGGTCGTCGCGGCGCTCACGGAGGCCCGCCGACCCCTCATCGTCACATCCTATCTCGGGCGCAACACGTCGGCAGTGGACCAACTGGTCCGCCTGGCAAACCGCGTCGGGGCGGGAGTACTGGAGTCGGTACCCGCGTGCGTCAATTTCCCCTCGACCCATCCGCTGTATCAGGGCAGCCAGTGGAATGAGAAACGCCAGCACGCCGCGCTGGCCGAGGCCGACGTCGTGCTGGTGATCGACAGTGATGTACCGTGGATTCCGCTGCTCAATCATCCGGACCCGGCCGCCCGGATCATCCACATCGATCTGGATCCCCTCAAGCAGCAGATGCCTCTGTGGTACATCCATGCGGAACAGGTGCATCGTGCCGATGGTCTGACTGCCTTGCGTCAGCTCAATATGCGACTGGAGTCGCTGAGCATCGATGCGATCGCGGTGGCGGAGCGCGCACGGCACTATGGTCAGCGGCATGCGGCCCGTCAGGCTGAACTCGAGGCGCTGGAAGTCGTTTCGGAAGATGCACTCACACCGGAGTATCTGACCGCCTGTGTGCGGCATGCGATCGGCGAAGACGCGGTCGTGATGAGCGAGGGCGTCACGAATTTCACCGCCATCACGAATCACTCGGGGCGCGTGAAGCCCGGTACCCTGTTCACTGCCGGGGCGGGATCGCTCGGCTGGAGCAGTGGCGCGGCGTTCGGCGCCAAGCTCGCGTGCCCCGACAAACTCATCGTGGCGCTGTGCGGCGATGGTTCGTACATGTTTTCGATACCGTCGACCGTCCACTGGATGGCGCGACGCTATCGCACTCCGTTCCTGCAGGTCATCTACAACAACAGTGGCTGGAAGGCGCCGCGATTCTCGGCCCTGGGTGTGCATCCGGACGGGTTCACCAGCAGGACCACGGACATCGGCACGAGCTTCGATCCGCCACCCGACTACGCAGCGATTGCGGCTGCGGCGGGCGGGGCTCACGCCCAGAAGATTACCCGCGCCGCCGAGGTGAAGCCGGCGCTCGAGAAAGCTCTCAAGGCGATCCGGGAGGAGGGGCGTTGCGCGGTGATCGACGCCGTGCTGGCGCCATCGTTCAAGGCTTAGCCCGGCGCAGCCGGGCTCGAGGCCGCTTGCCGGCGACGGAGGGGCACCGCTGATGAGTTCGTATCGCAGTTGCGCGTACCGGGCGGTCTCATTGTTGGCACTGCTCGTGCTCACGCACCCGGCGGCGGGCATTCCACTGCCGTGCGCAAGATTGATCGATGCGAAACTTCCCGACACGCGCATCCTCCAGGCGGAGGACGTGAAACCCGATCCGCTGTGGAAGTTTCCACCCTCGCTGTTCACTCAGTTCAACCGCTCCGGTATCGAGGGGGTGGGCAAGCCCTTCTGTCGCATCGTGGCGGTGATCGAGAAGGAAATCCGTGTGGAGCTGTGGCTGCCCACGGACTGGAACGGCAAGTTCGAGGGTGTGGGCAATGGCGGCTTCACGGGTGCGATCAACTATCCGGCGATGGCTGGCGCCCTCGATCAGGGATATGCGACGGCATCCACGGACACCGGGCATGTGAGCGCGCACGGATTCTTCGAGGACGACTGGATTGCGGGTCACCCGCAGCGCGTGCTCGACTTCGCCCATCGCGCTCATCATCTGATGGCGCAGATGGGCAAGAAACTGACCGCCGCCTACTACGGCAAGTCGATCGATCGCAGCTACTACAGCGGCTGCTCGTCGGGCGGCTGGCAGGGTCTGTCCGAGGCGCAGCGCTACCCCGACGATTACGATGGCATCGTGGCGGGCGCGCCAGCGATCAACTTCGTCCGCCTGCAATCGCGCGGCATCATCGTGGCGCAGCTGGGCCTGAAGGACCCTGCGGGAGACCTCGGTCCCGAGGAGTCCCGACTGCTGGTGGAAGCGGCGATACGCAAATGCGATGCGCGCGATGGGATCGAGGACGGTGTGATCGAAGATCCGCGCCGCTGCGACTTCGATCCGGCGGAGCTGACCTGCGCGACGGGCCAGTCACAGCACTGCCTGACCGCGGCGCAGGTGACTCGCGCACGAACCCTCTATGGCCCGGCCACGAGCGCAGGCGGGATGAAGCTGTATCCGGGCGCGGCACCCGGAAGCGCGCCGCTCGTCTTCCTGCCGGCTGCCGGCGTCGAGCCGGGTCACACGCAGATGGAGCTGATGCTGCAGCGCAAGCCGTTCTGGACCGTGGCGGATTTCGATCCCGACCGGCACATCCCGCTGCTCCAACAAGAACTGGGCGAGCTGCTGGACACCACGAATCCCGACCTGACCCGCTTCCGTGCCCACGGCGGCAAACTCATCCTCTATCACGGCTGGTCCGATCCGCTGCTGTCACCCTACAACACCATCAACTACTACGAAGACGTGGTGCGTACCGTGGGACCGGAGCGAGCGGACGGCTTCGTGCGCCTGTTCATGGCGCCGGGGATGGAACATTGTGGAGGCGGCGCCGGTCCGAACGAGTTCGACATGGTCGCCGCCCTGTCGCAATGGGTGGAGCACGGCATCGGGCCCCGACAGATCGTCGCTTCACACCGGACCGGCGATCACATCGATCGCACGCGCCCGTTGTGTTCGTGGCCGGGAGTGGCCCGTTACAGCGGACACGGCAGCCGCGAGGAGGCGGGCAGCTTCGTGTGCGAGTCGCAGCCGCTCACCGCGACGCATTGAGCTTGAAGACGCGTTCGGCGTTGAGCTGGTAGAACTTCTCCCGGTCCCCGTAAGGAATCTCTGCGTCTTCCAGCGCGGTCACTTCGCTCGCTTCGAACTGATACGGGTAGTCCATCGCGTACAGAACGCGATCCACGCCCAGCACCTGCTGGCAGAACCGGATCGCGGGCGCCCATGCCATTCCACTCGAGGTGACATACACATTCTCCCGCAGGTACTCGCCCAGGGGCCGCCTGAGCGGCCGCATGAACGGGTAGCGGCGCGAATTGACCGTCGCGCGGTGCATGTACTCGAGCCGGTACAGCCAGAAGGGCAGCGCCTCGCCCAGGTGGCCCACCATGATCTGCAGGCGGGGGAACCGGTCGAACACGCCGCTGGTGATGAGGGCCAGCAGGTGCATCCCGGTATCGACGCCGAAGCCGTAGATGGCACCATCGAGTCCGCGCGCGAGCAGCGGCTGGATCAGGCCGGCCGAGGGACTGTTGGGATGCAGGTAGACCGGCACGTCGAGCGCTTCGGCCGCCGCGAACAGATCCCAGAATTTCGGATCGTCCAGATACTCCCCGAGCGTGTGTCCGTTGAGTATCGCGCCCCGCAGTCCGAGTTCCCGCACGGCGCGCTCCAGCTCCCGCGATGAGGCAGCCGGATCCTGTGGAGCTATCGCGGCCAGTCCGATGAAGCGGGCGGGCTGGCGGCGGATCGCCTCGGCGAGCTGATCGTTCGTCGCGCGCGCGAGCGAGACAGCGGTGGCTTTATCGAATACCTGGACTCCCGGGGATGTCAGCGAGAGCACGTGCATGTCCACGCCCGTGGCGTCCATGTCGCTCACACGGCGCTCATCCAGGTACTGCAGTCGCTCGATGATCTGTGTGGCGCGGGTGCTCGGGCTGCGCAGGTAGAAACCCCACAGGCTCAGGAAACCCGGGTCGCTCACCGAACCGTCCTCGAGGATGCGGCGGTACAGATCGAACAGCTCGCGCGTCGCGAAAGCCTCCTCGGTTGCTATCCGCCGGTATCCGGGTCGCGGCGGGGCGCCCGGGGCTGCTGCGGCGCCACTGACGGTACGCTGTGTCATGGGAATGGGCCTTCCGTTGTCGGCGCCGCGCGCGTGAGTGCGCGCAGGATCGAATATCGTTTCAGCGTCAGTTGAGTCCGCGAGGGCGGCTTTCGTGCCTTATTACACCGGGACGATACGCTGCAGGAGAACACGATGACGGGCGGCGAAGCAACCACTGAATTGTCCGCCTTGCGGGCGCAGATGGAGCAGCTCTCGCACGAGGTTGGCTCCCTGCGCGACGTGCATGCCGTGCGCCGGCTCCTGCATGCCTACGGCTACTATCTCGACAAGTGCCTGTATGACGAAGTGGTCGATCTGTTCGCCGGGCGCGGCGAGGTGCGCTTCATGGGCGGTATCTTCCGGGGCCGCGCCGGTCTGCGACGACTGTACTGCGATCGCTTCCGCCAGACCTTCACCGGCGGGCACAACGGCCCGGTGTACGGTTTCCTGCTCGATCACCTGATCCTCCAGGACGTGGTGGACATCGCGCCCGACCGAAGCAGCGCGCAGGGCCGCTTCCGTTGCTTCATGCAGGCGGGCAGTCATGTTTCGAAGGAGAACGTGGCACCGCAGGTACCGTCGCAGTGGTGGGAGGGAGGCATCTACGAGAACACCTTCGTTCGCGAAGGTGGCATCTGGAAGATCCAGGTATTGAATTACCGCGCGATCTATCACGGCCTGTTCGATACCGGCTGGCGGCACACGCCCGCGCAGTTCGTGCCGTTCTTCGACAGGACCTGTCCCGCCGACCCGCTCGGACCGGACGAACTGATGCGGCCGCTGCCGGTGCTGTGGCCGCAGACCGAAGTGGTGCCGTTCCACTATCCGCATCCGGTGACCGGCAAACCCTGGCAGGCGGGTTGACGTGGCGGGCCAGCTGCAGGGGCAGGTCGCGATCGTCACCGGCGGAGGCCGTGGCTTCGGCAGCGCCATCGCTGCGCGGTTGGCAGCGGAAGGTGCGGCCGTGACCGTGACCGCCCGTTCTGCTGAGCAACTGGATCGTACCGTGGCAGTGATCGAGGCCGCGGGCGGCACAGCGCTCGCTGTCTCCGGCGATGTGACGCAGCGCGAGGATGTCGCGCGAGTAGTGGCCGCAACGGTGAAGCGGTTTGGGCCGGTCACACTACTGGTCAACAACGCGGGACTCGCGGGTCCTTTCGGGCCGATCGGCGTCATGGACCCGGACGAGTGGTGGTCGTCGCACGCCGTACACGTGCGTGCACCGCTCCTTTACATGAGTGCCGTGCTGCCGGAGATGATACAGAGTCGCTGTGGGCGGATCATCGTGGTCGCCAGCCGCGGAGGGAACGAGGTCACTCCGTATCTCTCCGCCTACGGTATCGGCAAGGCTACGCAGATGCGCCTGGTTCAGCACGTGGCGGCGGAGTGTGCGCAGTACGGCATCAGTGCCTTCGCCATCGAACCGGGCACGGTGTTCACCGAGATGGCCGCCGGCACCATTGCTTCGCCGCAGGCGCAGCGCTGGCTACCCGGCATGCTCGCCGCGCTCTCGCAGATCAGGGACAAGGAGGATCCGGCTGGGGGTTTCGCGCGCTGTGGCCAGATGTGCGTCGATCTGGCCTCGGGCCGTTTCGACGGTTTGACGGGGCGTTATCTCGCCCCACAGGATGATTTCGCCGAGCTGCTCCGGAGGCGCGCATGACCAAGGCGTTTCCCGACTCGATGGACTTCAGCGGTTACAACGCTCCGTCGCGTGTCGAATGCGACGTCTACGATCTCGTCGTGGAAGGTAACCTGCCAGCCGAAATCAACGGCTCCTGGTTCCAGACCGTGCCGGATCCGCAGTACCCGCCCATGCTGGGTCACGATACGTATCTCAGCGGCGACGGCATGATGCGCCTGTTGCGCTTCGAGAACGGTCACGTCGATCTCAAGCAGCGCTACATCCACACCGAGCGATTCAAGAACGAGCGACGCGCGCGACGTTCTCTCTATGGCTTGTATCGCAACCCCTACACCGACGATCCCAGCGTCCGTGGCAAACCGCGCGGCGTGAACAACACCACGCCCATCTATCACGCTGGCCGGCTACTCGCACTGAAGGAAGACAGCCGTGCGATGGAGATCGATCCGCACACGCTCGAGACCCTCGGTGAGTGGGATTATCGCGGCAAGCTGCGCAGCGCGACGATGACGGCGCACACACGGCCGGATCCGCGGACCGGCGAGTTGTACTTCTTCGGTTACGAAGCCGGCGGGCTTGCTTCGCGCGACGTCGCCTACTGCGTTGCCAACCGCGACGGCGAACTGATCCGTGAGGACTGGTTCCAGGTTCCCTACTGTTCGATGATGCACGACTTCGCGGTGACCCGGGAGCACGCCATCTTCCCTGTGTTTCCCACCACGGCGGATCTCGATCGGATCAGGGCCGGCGGCCCGCACTGGATCTGGGAGCCGACGCGCGACACCTACATCGGCATCATGCCCCGCGATGGCAGCGTGCGCGATCTGCGCTGGTTCCGCGGTCCGGCGCGCTCGGCCTATCACTTCATGAACGCCTACACTGACGGTCCGCGCGTCCACCTGGATTTCGGCTGTGGCAAGGTGAACCCCTTCCCCTTCATCCAGGCGGCCTCGGGCATCCAGGTGAACCCGCAGGACATGGCCGGAGCGTTCGTGCGCTGGACGTTCGATCTGTCCAGGCCCGGGGAGGGATACGAGGAGACCGTGCTGGGTCCGGGTGGTGATCTGCCGCGCGCCGCCGAGAAGGACGGCATGGCGGACTACGAGGTGGGTTACTACCAGACCTACGACCCGGCCGCGGGTCCACCGTTGCTCGCGGGTCCCGTCGGGGCGGGCTTCAACACTCTCCTGCGACTCGAGGTGCGCACTGGCAGGCTCAAGGCCTTCGCCCCGGGCGAGCAGTCAACCGTGCAGGAGCATTTCCACATTCCGGCCGCGACGCCGGGACACGAGGGTTATCTCGGTTTCATCGTCGACCGACACGCCGAGAACCGCTCCGAGGTATTCGTGCTGGAGGCGGCCAATCCGGAGCGCGGCCCGCTGGCCCGCATCAAGGTACCGTTCCGCCTGCGTGTCGGCGTGCACGGCAACTGGGTACCGGCCGAGGCGCTGCGAGCGGCCCGGTTCACCCGTTGTGATGCCGGCGGTACTCGCGTGGGGTGACACCGAAGCGCGCGCGGAAGACGCGGCCGAAGTGAGTCGGACTGTTGAAGCCGTAGTCGAAAGCGATGGAGGTGACGGTACGGCCGCGCTGGGCTGCAACCGTGAGAGCCCGGGAGCATTCCTCGAGTCGGCGACGCAGGATGTAACGCGCCACCGTCTCGGATTCGCTGGAGAACAGGTGATGCAGATATCGCGGTGTCATCTTGCAGGCTTCCGCCACCCGCATCGGCGTCAGATCGGGGTCACCCAGATGGGCCTCGATGTAGTTCACGATGCGGATGCGGTGCGCCGTGGCCAGCGAGGAGCGGTCCGAGTGCGACTGCGGCAGCACCGTGTAGGCGCTCGACAGCAGATCCAGAATGGCGCGCGTGATGCGCGGTGCGGCGGCGGCGTCGAAATCCTCGCGGCAGCGGGCCCACACGTCGCGCAGGAAGTGCGACAGCAACCCGGACAGGCCCCTGTTGCCCGGCATCGGCACGCCGACCACGCTTTCCGGACAGGCCAGGTGGCGCCGCAGCACCGTGTCGGGAATGCCCAGCACGAACATCCGGTTGGCACTTTCGAACACCATCTCGTAGGGCCGGGTGGTATCGCACAGGGTGAAGTCCCCCGGGCCGATGCGCGCTTCGCGGCCATCCTGGCGGTTGATGCTCTCGCCCTCGAGCTGCATCTGCAGGAAGAAGATTGCCGCGCGCGAGCGCGCCACGTGCGAGCGCAGGTGGCGCACGGTCTGGGCGTCCGAGTAGACCTCGGCCATGCGCATCTCGCCGAGCCTGGTGCGCGTCAGTCTGCCGGAGAAATTGCGCAGATCGATCGGGTCCGAGACGATCGGCGTGAACGAGGCGCAGGCCATGTCGTTCCAGTACTCGATCTTGCGGCGCGGCTCCAGGCCGGCCGTGGAGAAGGACTCAACCTGACTCATATCGGTCCCCCTGAAGCTGTGTCCAGCACCGATTCCGTCATGCCCGGCGGGGCCGTTCCGGCGCCGCCCGTGAGCCTGTCCGCCGCTGATTGTTATTCGTCACTACGGTTATGTACTATAACCGTAGCGATTCGATGGTAAGACAGCGATAGCGCCGATGCAAGATGCCAACACTCCCGAACCCAGCGGCGCCAGTTGCGCTGTGCAGCAAGATCTTTCGTGGGCGGCAGCGCTGCCGCCATCTGTCAAGATCGCGTTGCGTGGAGCCGACGACGTGCTGCTCGTCACGCTGGCGCGCCCGCACAAACGCAACGCTCTGGATGATGCCACCGTCCTGGGACTGGCCGCCCTGCTGGACGCTCTGCCGTCCACTGTTCGGGTTCTCGTCATCGAGGGTGAGGGCGAGCACTTCTCCGCCGGGCTCGATCTGAGCGAACTGAGCGAGCGCGACACCGTGGCCGGCGTGGCGCACTCGCGCCGCTGGCACCGCATCTTCGAGGACCTGGAATTCGGCCGCGTGCCGGTGATCGCCGTGCTCAAGGGCGCCGTCATCGGTGGCGGCCTGGAGCTGGCGTGCGCCGCTCACCTGAGGGTCGCCGAGAGCAGCGCCTACTACGCGCTGCCGGAAGGGCAGCGGGGCATCTTCGTCGGTGGCGGCGGATCGGTACGTCTGCCCCGGCTGATCGGTGTCTCGCGGATGGCCGACATGATGTTGACCGGGCGGGTCCACGATGCCCAGGCCGGCCAGGCCATGGGCATTTCCCACTACCTGGTGGGGCCGGGCGAGGGGCTGACGAAGGCACTCGAACTCGCCGGCAAGGTCAGCGCCAACGCTCCGATGACCAACTTCGCGGTACTGCAGGCGCTGCCGCGGATCGCCCAGAGCGATCCGTCCGCCGGCTACCTGACCGAGTCGCTCATGGCGGCCATTGCGCAGGGAGACGAAGAGGCCAAGCGGCGCATCCGCGATTTCCTCGCGAAACGCGCCGGCAAGGTCACCGGGCCGGGTTAGCGCGCCGCGGGGGGAAGGAGGGGGTTTCCGAGCGATGGCGAAAGCCAAGCACAAGCCACGGCGTGCGACAGCCGGCGACGGCACGCACCGCCAGGTGGAATACGGGCCGCTGACCGACTATCTGGGTTACGCCTTGCGCCGCGCGCAGATGGCGGCGGTGGCGCAGTTCCTCGATGCCTTCCGCGAAGTGGACCTGCGGCCGACCCAGTTCGCCGTGCTCACCATCATCAGCGAAAATCCGGGCATCCGGCAGAGCGAAGTGTGCAGTGCGCTGGGCATCCAGAAAGCCAACTTCGTGCCGCTGCTGAACGAGCTGGAGCGACGCGGACTCGCACTGCGCAGGACCGGTGTGGCTGACAGGCGCTCCTCGTCTTTGCACCTGACACCGTCGGGAAATGTGACCCTGCAGCGCGCCCGCGTACTCCACCAGGCGTACGAGCAGCAGTTCGTGACGCGCCTCGGCAGGCGCGGTCGCGATCAGTTGCTCGCCCTTCTCAACAAGGTCATGGCCACCGGCTGATCGGGCTTGAGCCGCAGGAAAGCCAGGAAGACCGCGGCAAACAACGAGCCGAACGCCATGTACAGGGACACCGTCGGCAGGCCGTACCCCCACTTGAACAGATAACCCGCGGCGATCGGCGCCAGAGCCGCGCCCCCACGGCCGATGCCGATCGCAAACCCCGTGCCGGTCGCACGCACATGGGTCGGATAGGCCTGCGCAAAGATTGCGTAGAGTCCCACGATCGCGGCATTGGTGCAGAAGCCCGCGCAGGCGCACAGCAGGGACAGCTCGCGCAGATCCGCGCCGCTGCGACCAAACACGATCACCATGACGGTGGACAGCAACATGACAGCGATCGTCACGGGCTTGAGTCCCAGGCGCATCGTCAGCAAGCCCAGCACGACCCCGCCCAGGGCGCCGCCGACGTTGGTCCACACCAGTACCCCTGCCGCGGCCGAGGCCGGGAAGTGCATGTCGGCCACGATTTTCGGAACCCACTTGAGGATGTAATAGAACGTCATCACGTGGCAGAAGTACGCCGCGGCCGTCAGCACCGTGGTGCCGATCAGCGCGGGCGCGAAGATGTCGCTGACGGAGCGCTTGCGCGCCTGGTCTGCCATCGCGGGCAGGGCCTGGATGGCCGCATGTCCCATGCGGCGCAGGGTCGAGTTGATCCGCTGCAGGGCGCCCCGCGGCTGCTTCTGCGCGAGCCAGTGCACCGACTCCGGAATGAACCAGTAGACCAGCGGAATGAACAGCGCCGTGGTGCAGCCACCCAGGTAGAACACGATGCGCCAGTCGTGGCCGTGCAGAAGTTGCGCCACGATCGCCCCGCCGACGACTGCGCCCAGCGGATAGCCGATCGCCATGAGCGCGACGCACAGATTGCGGCGGCGCTGGTTCGAGAACTCGGCGGCCACCGCGTTGCCCGCGGCCAGCAGGCCACCGATTCCCACACCCGTCACGACGCGCCAGATCTCCAGCTCGGAAATGCCATGGACCGTCGTCACCATGAACATGCCGACTGTCATCAGTGCAAGGCAGCCCAGCATCGTGGGGCGGCGTCCGAGCCGGTCCGCGACTCCACCGAGCAGGATGGAGCCGATCGCCATGCCGAACAGTTCCGCGGACAGCACCACTCCGAGGGCGGCGCGGTCTATACCCCATTCGGTGGCGATGCCCGGCGAGGCGAAGCTGATGGAGAGCACGTCGAAGCCATCGAGCGCCGTCAGCCCGATGGTCAGTGCCACGGCGATGATCTGCAGCATGCCCATGGGGGATGCTGCGAGTGTTTCACGCGGATCGGCGTTCACCTGGACGATGCCCCCTCGTATCCCGCCCGGTCTTGTCAGCTGTACTCACAGATCGGCCACGCTGGCCGCGCTCACGGGCGCGGCTCCACGGGTCACGATCGCCGCGTGAGTATGGATTCTGGGCAAGACGTGCGCACTATAAAAGACCGCGCAGTCGATGATCGCACGCGCCGTCCCCGCATCGGCCTGCGCGTGCTTGACAGAATCCGCGACCGCTTGCGCGCCGACCGCCTTCGCCACGAGCGCCTGCGCGGCGAGCGCGAGTTGCCAGCCGCCGGCGAGCACGCCGAGCCATTGCAGGAAATGCCAGGCGACCGCGCCGATCAGTTCGGGCTCGCCGCCCGCCGCGGCGACGATGTGATCGCTGGCCGTGCGCAAGGCGTCGCAGCCTCTGATCAACTCCGCTCGCAGCCGGTGCAGCGGCTCGCTGGCCTGCTCGGGCAAACCTCTAGCGGCCGCTTGCATGTCATCCAGCAGCGCACGGAGCGTCGCGCCCCGATCGCGCAGCACCTTGCGCCCCAGCAGATCCTGCGCCTGGATGTAGTTGGTGCCCTCGAAGATCGGACCGATGCGCGCGTCACGGTAGACCTGCGAGATCTCCGCATCGTCGATGAACCCCATGCCGCCGTGCACCTGCACGCCCAGCGAGGCGACCTCGACACCAACTTCCGAGCACCAGGCCTTGACCACGGGAGTCAGCAGATCGGCGCGCCGTGCCGCGGCCGCGCTGAACTGCGGGTCGGTCGCGAGTTGTGCGACATCGAGTGTGGCCGCCGTCGTATACGCGAGGCAGCGCGCCGCCTGCGTCAGGGATTTCATCTGCAGCAGCATGCGGCGGACATCCGCATGTTCGATGATCGGACGCTGCGCGCCAGCGGCATTGCGACCCTGCAACCGCTCGCGCGCGTGCCCGCGAGCCAGCTGCAGCGCCCGCTCAGCCAGCCCCAGCGAGTGCAGCCCGACACCGAGGCGCAGGTGATTCATGATCGTGAACATGCAACCCAGTCCGTCGTGCAACGGACCGATGAGCCAGCCGCGGGCGCCGCTGCTGTCCCCGAATGCCATCACGCAGGTGGGACTGCCTCGAATGCCCATCTTGTGTTCCACCGACAGCGCACGGACATCGTTGCGCACCGGCGTGCCATCGGCTTGCGGCATCAACTTGGGGACGAGGAACAGCGAGATGCCCTTGAGCCCGGGTGGAGCATCGGGCGTGCGGGCGAGCACGAAGTGCACGATGTTGTCGGTAAGGTCGTGATCGCCCCAGCTGATGTAGATCTTGCGGCCGAAAAGTCGCCAGGCGGCACCGTCGGGCTCCGCGCGAGTTCGTATCGTGGAGAGATCGGACCCCGCTTGCGGTTCAGTGAGACACATGGTCGTCGCCCACTCGCCGCTGGTCACGCGCTGCTCATAATGGGCCATGAGTTCCGCGGTGCCGTACTCACGCAAGGCCGTCATCGCGCCGCTGGCCAGCTCCGGGCACATCGCGAACGCCAGGTTGGCGCCCGCCCACATTTCAGTCGCGACACTGGTGAGCAGTGTCGGCAGCCCCTGACCGCCGCGGTCCTCGGGCGCGCCCATGGCCACCCAGCCGTCCCGCCAGAAGCGCTGATAAGCCGCCGGGAACCCGGGAGATGTCACTACGCCCTGCGCCTCACAGCGGGCGGGTTGCCGGTCGCCCACGCGATTCAGGGGTGAGAGGACCTCGCCCGCAAAGCGCGCCGCGTTCTCGAGAACGCTGGGCGCGAGTTCCAGGGCCTCCTCATAACCGTCCAGCTCGAGCGCGCCGGTGGTGCGCGCCGCCTGGGCGAGGGCGGCCTGCATCAGTCCGAGGGGCGCCTCGTATGCGGTCTGGGCCATAATGGATGCGGGTTCAGGTTCGGTATCGCAAAGGCATCATAAGGGTAGCGCAATGGCCGGCACAGCAGCTTTCGAGATCATCAGTCAACACCAGTGTTTCGGCGGCACCGTGGGCTTCTACCGCCACGAGTCGGCCAGTACCGGCTCACTCATGCGCTTCTCGGTATTCACGCCTCCGCAGGCGCGCAGTGGCCGCGTGCCGGTGTTGTATTACCTCGCCGGTCTCACCTGTACGGAAGAGACATTCATGATCAAGGCCGGCGCGCAGCGCATTGCCGCGCAGCTCGGGCTGGCACTGGTGGCGCCCGACACCAGTCCGCGCGGCCTGAACCTGCCGGGTGAGTCGGAGTCATGGGACTTCGGCGTGGCCGCGGGTTTCTATGTCGACGCCACGCAGCCGCCCTTTGCGAAGAACTACCGGATGTACACCTACGTCACGCAGGAACTGCGCGCACTCATCGAGGCGCAATTCCCGGTCGATGCGCAGCGCACCGGCATCTTCGGGCACTCGATGGGAGGTCACGGAGCGCTCACGCTCGGACTGCGCAATCCTCAGATCTACAAGTCCATCTCCGCATTCGCACCCATCGCGGCTCCCAGGCAGGTGCCGTGGGGTCAGAAGGCATTCACCGGTTACCTGGGTCCGGATACGGGTCAGTGGAGTGCGCACGATGCCACCGAGCTGATGGCCGGACTGAAGGACGTCGGCTCGCGTCCTCCCATCCTCGTGGATCAGGGCATGGCGGACCAGTTCCTGGAGAAGCAGCTGCATCCGCACCTGTTCGAGGCGGCGGCGAAGAAGGTCGGTTATCCGCTGACGCTGCGGCGCCAGGAAGGCTACGACCACGGCTACTACTTCATCTCCACCTTCATGGAAGACCACCTCCGCCATCACCATGCTTTGCTCGGCTAGATGACTCTCGCCGCGGCGATCACGATCTCGCGCAGCCAGGCGTGGCCGGGATCGGGCTCGTTGCGCTTGTGCCAGATCACCACTTCACGCGTGTCGGGAGTCTCGAAGGGTACGGGCATGAGTTTCACGCCGGCCACCCCCGCGAGCGCGCGCGCGAGATATTCGGGGAGCGTGGCCACCAGTTCGGTGCCGGCGAGCATGAACGGGATTTCCATCAGACCCTGAGTCGTCGCCCGCACGTTGAGCTCCGCGCTCATCAACCGCCGCACCAGCTCTTCCAGGGCGATCGTGTGGCCGCTGGGCCAGCCGAACACGTGCGGCAGCGCCAGGTACTGTTCCTCGCTGATCTGCTCACCGACACTGGGATGATCCTGTGCCACGACGCACATCCATTTCACGGCGCGGATGTCCACGCTGCGCAGGAAATCGGGAAAGCTGCGCAAGCCGAACAGGCGCAGGCTGTTCAAGCCCAGGTACAGGTCCGCGTCGCCGTACTCCAGGCGGGACAGGGTGGTTTCCGAGAAATGCTCGATGTGACAGCGGATGCCGGGCGCTTCCCTGGAGAGCCGGCGCAGGACAGTTGGCATGACGCGCAGCTGAGCATCCGCGGAGACGATCAGGGTGAAGGTTCTCTGTACGGTGGCCGGATCGAACGACGGCTGCGTACCCAGGGTCGCCTGGATGCGCAGCAGGGCCTCGCGCACAGGCTCCACGAGTGACAGGCCACGCGGTGTGAGCTGCATGTCGCGACCCACCCGCACCAGCAGCTGGTCCTCGAAATAATCCCGAAGCTTCTGCAGGGCGGCGCTCATGGCCGGTTGCGACACGAATACCCGCTCGGCGGCCCGCGTGACGTTCTTTTCGTGCAGCAAGGCATCGAGCGCGATCAGCAGGTTGAGGTCGAATCGGTTGAGCTGCATGTTTGCGGTGTGCGCTGCGCGGCGCCGGCCCCCTTCCGGTCGGCCACCTTATAGTAAGTGCTTCCCGGCCCGTATACTCACAGCCATGAGCTCTCCCCCGCAGGTGAGCGCCGTCGTCGCCGTGGAGCGCTGGTCCCAGGGCGAACTGACGCGCAAGACCGACCAGGTCGCCGAGGAGATCCCGGTGGCCCTGGTCTACCATGGCGTACCGCACGTCGTGATGCTGGCGACTCCCGCCAACCTCGAGGATTTCGCCGTGGGATTCACGCTGAGCGAAGGGCTGGTCGCCAGTCCGGATGAGATCCGCTCCGTCGAAGTGACCTACGGCGAAGAGGTTGCTGACGTCCGGGTTACGGTGGCCTGGGAGCGGTTCTCCCAGTTGCTGCAGCGACGGCGCAATCTGGCCGGCCGCACCGGCTGCGGCCTGTGCGGGGCGGAGACCGCGGAGGATGCGATCCGCCCGACCGTCCAGGTAGGTCAGGGGCCCACCGTCAGCACCACCGATCTGCACGCGGCAATCGAACAGTTGAGCAGCCTCCAGCCCATCAACTCACGCACCGGGAGCGTGCATGCGGCCGCCTGGGTGATACCGGGCCGAGGCATCCAGCTGGTGCGTGAGGACGTGGGTCGCCACAACGCCCTGGACAAGGCCATCGGCGCCCTGGTCCGGTCGGGGACCGATCGCGGGGCCGGCTACATG
>Ga0335069_10004025_pt1 | contig 21937 bp, 16 predicted proteins | sample Lox_Sample_11_FD_206714 | JGI IMG/M metagenome (GOLD analysis project Ga0335069, IMG submission 206714) | Soil microbial communities from Loxahatchee National Wildlife Refuge, Florida, United States - Lox_Sample_1.1 | ecosystem: Environmental > Terrestrial > Soil > Wetlands | place: USA...
AGGCCGCCAGGTCACAGTTACAAAATTTCCCTGGGCAGCTTCCGGACGCGCCATCACGCTCGATCGACCCGAGGGGCTGACCAAGCTGATCATCGATCCGAAGAGCGAACGCGTGCTGGGCGTTGGCATTTGCGGACCCGGCGCCGGCGACATGATTTCCGAAGGCGTGCTGGCCATCGAAATGTGCGCACTCGCCGCTGATGTCGGTCTGACCATTCACCCGCATCCAACGCTTTCTGAAACGATGATGGAAGCGGCGGAGATTTTCTACGGCCAGGCAACGGATATTTACCGGCCGAAGAAATGATTTGGGAAGGGCACGGCTTATAGTTTGCCGAAAGCACGGAAATGCCGGCACAACCGTGGAAGAGCGGCGCTTCAGCGCCGCGTCAAGAATGAAATGGAAAAGGGGCTTCAGCCCCTGAGGCGGGTACATCTCACATCCCGAACGTATCGTTGAAGCCACAAACGAGACTAGAAGATTCCGCCGGTAAGCATTTGATGAAAAGATTCGCTTCGTTGTTTCTGGTCCTCGTGCTGTGTCTTCCCATCCTCAGCGCCCAGTCTGTCAGCAGCCTGCTCAAAGCGACTGCCTCCACCCCCGCTCCGGCAGCGCAGGCTGATCCTCTCGGCCGAGACACCCCTTCCGGCACGGTCGTCGGTTTTCTTCAGGCAGAGCAAAACGGCAACGAAAAGGCAGCCGCCGATTATCTGCAAATGAGCACCACCCGCCGCCAGTCGCAGGGCGCTGATCTGGCAATCAAGCTCAAGGTATTGATGGATCGCGCGTTCGTCGGCAGCCTGCGGCGCATCAGCACGAATGCGGAAGGCAGCCCGGAGAGCGGCACTCCCGACCAGCAGATGATTGGCACTTTTTCCGTGGCCGATACCGATGTCCCGGTAATTCTCGTTCGCGTCCACGATGCGAACGGAAGAGTCTGGCTGTTTTCTTCCGACACGCTCAGCAAAGTCCCCGAACTCTACGACAACGTCGAGGCACATCAGGTCGAAACCAAACTCCCGCGCGCCCTCGTGCAGAACTCGTTCGCGGGAATGCCGATCTGGCAATGGCTGGCACTCCTACTCGCCATTCCCGTTGCCGCGGTCGTGGGCTACGCGATCGTGCTGTTTCTGGCCATTCCCCGCCGCTTGTATCTTGCCTGGCGGAAAAAGCCCAACCTGCACACCTACAGCCGGCTGTCGAAGCCGCTCATCCTTTCTTTTGGAGCCATCGCGCACCGGTTGCTGGCGGCGTATCTCGGCCTGCCGCTACTGCCGCGCTTTTACTACTACCGCACAATTGGCGTTCTCGTCACCGTCGGCTTCTTCTGGTTCCTGTTCCGGCTGACGACACTCACGATGCAACGCCTTCGCACGCACGCGAACGCCGTCGGCCGCACGGGAACGGGAACATTGATGGTGCTCGGCGAACGGCTGCTGAAAGCCCTCGTCCTGACTGTTGCCGTCCTCTCGATCCTTGCCCTCTTCGGATTCAACCTGACGACAGTGCTTGCCGGCCTCGGCATCGGCGGAATTGCCATTGCCTTCGCTGCGCAAAAGACTCTGGAGAATTTGTTTGGCGGCATCTCCGTGCTTGCGGATGAAGTCATTCGTGTGGGCGACTACTGCCGGTTTGGCGATCGCGTGGGCACAGTCGAAGACATTAGCCTGCGCTCGACGCGCGTTCGCACCGACGAGCGGACGCAACTCTCCATCCCGAACGGCGCGGTAGCGACCATGAACGTCGAAAACATCACCCGCCGCGAGAAGATTCTGTTCAATCCCTCGATTGGCATCCGCCCGGAAACCTCACCCGACCAGCTTCGCTATGTGCTGGCCGAGATTCGCCGCCTGCTCTATGAGCATCCGATGGTGGAGAGCGAGACGGCGCGCGTCCGCTTCGCCAGCATCGACTCCAACGCGCTAAGTCTCCACATCTTTTGCTATGTCCTGACTCGCGACTTCGCCGAGTTCGTCGCGATCCGCGAAGACCTGCTGCTGCGCATTCTGGAAATCATCAAGTCCGCCGGGACAGCGCTGGCCTTGCCTTCGCAAGTTGTGGACATGTCTCGCGATTCACAGATGGACGCCAAGAAAGCTGCGGCAGCCGAGGCGCAAGTCCGGCAGTGGCGCGAGCTAGGACAGTTGCCGTTCCCCGATTTTTCGCCCAACGAGAAGGCTGCCATCCGGGATTCGATCGTCTATCCGGCGCCGGAATCGGCAGTCGCCAGAAAAAAGCCAGAGGCCTTGGACTAAAGTAACGACAAATACCCTGCGACAGGTCTCTAAGGGCGCTGTTCCTTACCTCTGTAACTTGCGGCCTATGACGGTCGTTTCTAGCATGAGAGTGCCATGCCACTCGCTCTCTTGTTGTCGCCTGACGATCAGGCGGTTAGCGCCATCACAGCCGTCCTTGAGGAAATGGCTGTCCAGTGCGAGCGCCCGCTCGACGGAGTTTCTGCCGCCAAGCAGTTGAACTCGTATAACTTCGATCTCGTACTCGTTGATTGCGAGAATCTCCCCGCCGCCAAGCTGATTTTCGACGTCTGCCGCCGTGGGAAGAGCGACAACAATCCTGTACCGATCGCGATTGTAGATGGCCGCGCCGGATTGCCGACTGCGTTTCGCCTCGGCGCTGAACTGATTTTGACCAAGCCCGTTGCCAAGGATCAGGCGCGCAGCACGATTCGTGCCGCCGTCAGTCGCGTGCGTAAAGATGAGACGGGTCGTCCGGCGCAGTCCGAGAGCCCGGCGTTTTCCCGGCAGTTTGATGCGATGGATCCGGGCATGGCAGCCGCCGACGAGTACAAGGCTGAGTTGTTCGCGCAAGCCGAAGCGGCTGCGCAGCCGGAAATTTCGAACGCGCCTGAGCCACGCGCGTTGGCGGCCGCCGCTACATCCCCAGCGTCTTCTCCGTCAAACCCGTTTGCGGACCCAGCACCCGTTGCGCTCCCTTCGTCTTCCAAATCATTTGCCATGCCGGAGTTTGAGCCGCCTGCGGAAAAGAAAGTCGAACCGGCAAATCATGCGAAACCGAAGGCGGGAGAAAATCCTGTAGCGCAATCCGACGATCCTGTTCTGGCCGAAATCGACCGTATTGAGGCTTCGGCAACTGAAACCGATACGCATCCGCCGCTTTTCACGGCAATTCAAGAAAAACCAAAACACAATCCGTTCACCGCGCTCGTAATTCTGATTCTGGCTGGTGGCGGATTTTACGCGGCATGGATGTATCAGCCGGGATTCCGTCCAATCGTGCAGGGGCAGATCGATCGCGTGCTGACCCTCGTTGGCATGCAGCACCCAACGCAGGTGCCGCCTCCAGCGCCAGTAAGAACTTCGCAGCAGCCAACTGCGACAACACCGACGCAGACATCGCCGACACCTCAACCTGGTGGCGATGCGACCTCTGCGCCGGGGACAGCAGCCACAACTGCCGCGGACGCTGGGGCCTCGTCGAACTCGGCGTCGCAGGCCACAACCTTGCCTGCGGCAACAACCCCGACTCCACAGCAGCCCAGTTCGCAGGCTCCTACAGAAACCAAAACCATAGCGCCGAAGAGTGAGACCAAAGTTGGGCCAAAGGCGCCCCCGGCGAATTCGGAAGCCGCTGGAGATGAGAAGTTGACCTCGCAAGTGGCGCAGACAACGCTTCCGGGAGCAGAGAACGCCGTTATCCTTTCTTCCAAAGGCGCCGAAAGACGGCTGATTCATTCCGTGCAGCCCCATGTCCCGGCCGGCTATCACAGCAACGCGCAGGGAACCATGGTGCTGAAGACGCTGATTGACGGAAACGGTAAGGTCAGCGCCGTGCGCTTGGTGGAAGGGGATTCAAAGCTGGCTCCGACAGCGATCGCGGCCGTGAAGCAATGGCGCTATCGCCCGTACGAACGTGACGGAAAGACAATGCCGTTCCAGACCGTCGTGCTGATCGACTTCCAGCGCCCCTGATTCAAAAGAACTTTTGTTGATGGCCCGGCAAAACACCCGCAAGTCCAATTACTGCCGTAACTTGCTGGTACCCAATCGGCTGCCTAGGATGACTTTATTATGGGTTACCAAGCTCTCCTTTTTTGCCCCGACGAGAAACTTGCCCGCGTCATAAGCCAGGTTTTCAGCGAGGTCGAGTTTACCGTCGAACCGGTAGCTGAGCCCTTTGCCGCCGTCAAGAAACTGATGTCGCAGCATTACGACGCGGTGGTGGTGGATTGCGAGAACGAGCAGAACACGGCGTTGCTGTTCCGCAGCGCGCGCAATTCGAGCGTGAATCACAGCGCATTGGCGATTGCGGTGGTTGAGGGGCAAGCCGGCGTTGCCAAGGCATATCGCATCGGGGCCAACCTGGTATTGACCAAGCCCGTCAACGTGGAACAGGCAAAAGGAACGCTGCGCGTGGCTCGCGGACTTTTGCGGAAGGGAGCGGACGCGTCGGCCACCGCCGGCGGCGCCGCCACACACGCGCCAGCAAAGCAAGCGGCTATGCCCTCCGCGCCTGTGGTGCAGAAAGCGGTTGAGGCGGCGCCACCGATGACACCCGCGCCACCTGCGCCAGTTCCGGAATTGGACAAGCCTCTTCCCGTGATGGCAGCGTCCGCGCCGGTGGAAGTGAAGCCGCAGAGCGCGCCAGTGCCGGTCGCGCATGCGCCGACCGTGGGCACGCATGCGGCGCAGACCGCTCTGGATGCCCTGGAGCAGGTACGAAGCGAACCGAAGCATGACGCCTCCAAGGTTGTGTCGGCCACGCATTCGGTTCCAGGCACTTCCTTGAGCGCAGCGGCTGCGCCGGCTCCGGCAAAGGCTGCGGTAGTTCCGCCGCACAGTGAGGTTTTGCCGAGTGCGGCACAGGAAGAAGTACAGAAGGCCGCGAGTGTGGAACCTGTTTATGCGGCTCCGGTTTTGGAACAGAATCACACAGCGCAGAGCGATGCGCCTTCTTTCGGAGCCGTCGGCGAAGAACCCAGCGAATCCACGGGGAGCAAGAAGATTCTCCTGATTCTGGTGGCGATTCTAGCTCTCGCCGCCGCAGGATATTTTGGATGGACAAAGTTCAACCAGACGCGCTCCGATCCTGCGCATCGCCCAGACCTGGCTCCGAGGCAGAACGCCGCGCCCAGCGATTACCGTCCGACTTCGGCTCCGGCATCGTCGCCGGCTGCGACGCCAGCCGCTCCCGGTCGCGCCGCCGGCAAGCCTGAGCCGCTTTCCACCGAGCCTGCCCGGATCGCATTGGATTCCGAACCCCAAGTGCCAAAGCCGTCGCCCATCGCGGTCAAACCGCAGCGCGCCATTGCTGTGCGCAGCCAAGCGGAGGATACTTCGGTCGCACCGCCGCCCAGCCCGCTGGCTTTAGCTGGGCCGACCGACGCCGATCTGCCGAACTTGGTTTCAACCACTGGCACATCCAAGCCCGTGCTGGCGAGGGTAAGAGTCTCGCAAGGTGTTTCGCAGGGGCTGGTCATCAAGCGCGTCGCACCGAAATATCCCCAGAGCGCATTAGCTGCTCACATCCAAGGCGTGGTTGAAATTGAAGCGACGGTTACCAGGGAAGGGTTCGTCATCAACCCGAAGGTTCTGAGCGGGGATCGTGTGCTGGCTGCCGCAGCCATCGACGCGGTCAAGCAGTGGCGCTACAAACCCTACTATCTGAATGGGGAGCCGGTCGAGATTCAGACGCAGATCAGCATCAACTTCAAGGCCAACTAACCTCGCCTCACCGCAGCGTCCAAGCGCTTCGCTGCCGATCGAATCCTGAGAATCGAAAAGAACGGCCGTGTTCGCTAGTTCAGCTGTTCATTCAGCATCCGCCGGCGCGGACGTCCCGGGTGAGCGCTCACGCTGCGGAATTTGTGGTAAAGCCCGTGCAGATTCTCGCTCAGGATTCTCACCACCTGCATGCAATATTCGTGGTGCGTATCGAGAAAATCGATGAAGCTGTCGCGCGCGACGAACTGTGTTGTGGCTGGCTCTTCCGCTTCGGCCGTAACGCGATAGCGGTCTCCACACATACTCTCGCTCAGTCCGAGCACAGCCCCTGCACCCACCACTTCGAGCAACTGGCGCTGGTTGTCAGGCGTGGTTAACAGAACCCGAACCGAGCCCTGCTGCACGAGGTAAATGCCGGCAGCCGGTGTTCCGTGTTCGTACAACACGGCTCCCTTGGCAAATTTTCTGGAGATCATGCGATCGTGCAGGGCGTGTTCCAAATCCTGGCTGAGCCTCGCCCGTGAGAAATCCGGAGTCACAAGCTGCCTCCTCGCTTGCTTATTCGCCTATCCTGCGTCCGCCTGAAAAGCCGGGCTGTGACCGCAATCACGAGAAAAGGTGACCGGCGACCACAACACGGCCGGAGTACTTAGCTCGGGGAAGGAAATACGACCAGGATCGGCGGCGGTCGAAGCCTACTGTAACTTCGCGTACTCCGCCTTGGCCTGTAGCAGCAGGGGCAAATCGGTGTCGGCATCTTTCCAGGCGGCAAGGAAATTCTGGTAGGCGATTCGGGCCTTTGGGATGTCTCCCTGCTTCTGGTAGACGCGGCCCAGTTCCAGTTGCGAAATAGCGGAAAGGACATCCGGCCCATGCAGCTTCAATTCCATGCAGCGCTGGAAATCCTGCTGCGCTTCGGCGAATTTTCCCGCGCGCTGATAAGCCATACCACGCACAAACAGGATCAGCGGATTGGACCGCAGGTAGACCGCCGCCGAGTTGGCATCGTCAATGGCCTTTACAGCATCGGCCCTGGCCGGGTTCGTCAGGTGGAGCCGGACCAGCGCCCTGATGACCGGAACTGCCACATTTTGCGCGATGGAGTCATTCGGCCGGGTACGCTGAATGTCATCCGCCAAAGCGAGCGCCTTCTGCTCCTGGCCTGAAGCTGCAAGCGCCATCGCGGAACTCCACCTGACGTCGAAACTTGGAGAGCCGAGCAACGCTTCGTTCGCCTCGCGCACGGCGTCCGCTGGCCTCCCTGTGACGGCATCGAATCCCGCGACTTGCGCTTCCATGCCGGCTCGCCCTTGCAGGTGCAGCCGTTCGAAAACATCCTGCGCTTGTCGCATCCTTTCGTGTGCTTGACGCGACTGCCCCCGCGCCAACGCTAACGCCCCGCGAAACAAGGTCGTGGCCAACTCGCCTTCAGGCCCCCGCGCCGCTTGTTGGAGATCTTTCTCCATCTCGGCTTCCTTGCTCTCCGCCCAGTCGAGATTCGCCAAAGTGACGTAAAAAGTGATCGGGCTGCCTTTCCTTTGCAAAGCTGTATTCAGGGTGGCTCGCGCCTCCTCAAAGCGCCCCAGCCCCGCATACGCCAGAGCGGTGTTCTCATAGGCGCTCGCCGCGTCGGGATCGATTTCGATCGCATGCTTGGCATTTTCCAGCGCGTTATCGAACTGCCCGAGTTGGTTGTACAGATTGGCGAGATTGATGAACGGAATGGAATCGTGGGGATAGGTCTGTCGATAAAGTTCGAGCGCTGCAATTCCCTTGTTGAGCTGCCCGCTATCGGCATAATAGTGCGACGTGATGTAGAGTTTCTCCCGCTCGCTAGCGCGATCCCGCAACTCAAACGCTTTTTCCCTGTTCTTTACCGACAACTCGTCCTGCCCCATGTTCATGTACACGGTGCCCAGCCGCGCATACGCCATGGCAAAGTTGGGATCCACCTCAATGGCGTGCTGGTAATCGGGAACAGCCGCGAGCTCATCGCCGACCATGTGCTTGGCGTCGCCCATGCTCAAAGCCTTCAACGCTTCGAGCGACGAAGTGGTCGCCATCGAGAGCGGCATGTCGAACTTCTGTACGGTGGCGATGGATTCCCCAAGCTGGCCGCGCAGTCGGGTGGCCGCCTTGTGCAGCGCGTTCAACACGTCCTCTTTGCGGTCGGCCTGCTCCTGCTGGCGGCCGAGCGAATCTCCTGTCGAGGCATTCGTCGCTTCGAGCGTCACGACATACTGTCCGCCGACGCTGTCGATGCTCCCGCCGAGCATTGCCTTGATGCCTTCCCGCACGCAAATTTCGCGCCCCACATCGTTGGTGATCCGGGCGCTCTCGTTTCGTCCCATGAACTGCAGCGTCTGCCTGATTTTTTGGTCGGGAAAAACGTTCAGATAGGGCGATTGCCCCAGGTCCACCACCAGCGCCTTCTTCAGCGTGCCGTCAAAGACTGGATCGGCCGTGGTGTTCACAAAGTCGGTGATCAGGATCGCGTCTTTTTCCGTGAGCGCGTGGCTCTTGCGCGTCAAGGTGAAAACAATGCCCGCCACCACCAGCGCGACGACTACCACGGGAATCAGCCATCCGGGTAGTTTCTGCGCGGAAGCTGCTGGCGCCGCCGCGCGATGCGCGGCGCTCGAACTTATCGCCAGAATCGCGCCCGACTCGGAATCCCGCCGCAAACGCTTCAGATCCGAGCGCACCTCAGCCGCGCTCTGATAGCGCAGGTCGCGGTCTTTCTCTAAAAGCTTGGTCAGTATGTCATCCAGATGCACCGGCAGATCGGGATTAAGCCGAGCGGGCGGCGCTGGGGGCCGATTCAAAATCGCATCGAAGATGACTGCGGTAGTATCCCCGCGAAACGGTAACGCTCCAGTCGCCATCTCATAGAGCACCGCGCCAAACGAAAACAAATCGGTGCGCGCGTCCAGATCCTTACCGCGCGCCTGCTCCGGAGACATGTACGCAACCGTGCCCACCGTCGACCCCGGGCTGGTCAGGAACGGGCTATCCATCGTCGCCTGGGTGCCTACCGTCGCCGCCGACAGCAGCGACACGTGTCCCGCCCGTTTCGCCAACCCAAAATCGAGAATCTTCGCCTGGTTCCGATTCGTAACAAAAATGTTCGCCGGCTTGATGTCGCGATGGATGATACCTTTGGCGTGCGCCGCATCGAGCGCGTCGGCCATCTGAATTCCGAGATCGAGCAGCGGGCCCAGTTCCATAGGCTGACCGTGGATGTGATTCTTTAGCGTCTCGCCTTCCAGCAGTTCCATGGCGATGAAGTGGCGCCCATTATCCTCGCCAATCTCGTAAATCGTGCAAATACCGGGATGGTTTAGCGCCGATGCCGCACGCGCCTCGCGCTGAAAACGCTCCAGCGCCGAGGGATCTCGTTCCGTGTCGGGCGGCAAGAACTTGAGCGCAACGTGTCGCCCCAGATTCAGATCCTCGGCCTCGTACACCACGCCCATGCCACCGCCGCCCAATTGGGAGAGGACGCGATAATGCGAAATCGTTTGACCGTTCGTGACGGGGCCCGTGGGTAAGGAAGCCATCCGGGGGAACTCCTGCGCGTGATTCATGTTAGGCACGCCCCTTCCAGCAAGTCAAACGAAGGGCTATGGATGAATACGATAGAGCTGGCCTCGAGGTTTCAAAAAGGCAGCGTGCCATCAAAATGTTAAATGTCTATCCCATGGACAGGTTGGCCGCATGCAGAAAGAGCCTTCAGACACCATGGAATGAAAGCGAAGAAATGAAGAAAGTTGCAGGACTTCCACGGTGGATCCCGGCGAAGTATCGGCGCAAAAGGCCGTTACTTTGCAGTTGACTCATGTTTCTCCGTATGTAATCCTTACTCGAGCTCTTCGGGTTCGATCACCCCCTCCGGATCCGCACACCCGCCCCCGCTGTGCCAAGAAGAGTCCACGTGTGTTCAAAAGCACACATTTTCCAGGAGGGACTCCCCGATGTTGGTCTTTTGTCGCAAAGCCCTAGCTCCAGCCCTCAAGATTGTCCTTGCCGGAGTTCTAAGCGTGGTGTGCTTCGCTCAAGTGAGCGTGCTCACCCAGCACAATGACAACGCGCGCACGGGGCAAAACCTGAGCGAGATCCGGCTGACTCCCGCCAACGTCAATGCCAACAATTTCGGCATTCTGTTCAATCATCCAGTCGATGGCGCGATTGTTGGCCAGCCGCTCTATGTGCCCAATTTGCAGTTTTCGAGCGGCCTTCACAACGTCATCTACGTGGCCACGCAGAATGACACGATTTACGCCTTTGACGCCGGCAGCAACCAGGGCGCGAATGCGAGCCCGCTTTGGAGTGTCCACTATTCTAATCCCGTTCCGGCCGATGAGGAACATTTTGTGTGCGGCAACGGGGGCTACACCCAGATCGGCATCATGGGAACTCCCGTGATCGATCCCGCTACCAACACGATTTATTTCGTCGCCAAAACGATCGAACAGGGAACGTATTATTTCCGCCTGCATGCGCTGGATCTCATTACTGGAGTCGAGAAGTTTGGCGGTCCGTCCATCATCACCGCCACTGTGCAGACTCACGAGGGACCTTACAGTCTTACCCCAGCCTATTACTTCCAGCGTCCCGGCTTGCTCCTGCTGAATGGCAATATCTACATTGGGTTCGGTTCGAACGGCTGCGACGAATTCGACTACAGAGGGTGGGTTCTCGCCTATAGCTCATCCACCTTGCAGCAGACGGGCGTTTACCTGACCACGCCCGATGGGGCGAAGGGAGCGCTATGGGCGGCCGGGGGCGGCATTGCGGCGGACAGCGCAGGATTCCTGTACTTTTCCACCGGAAATGGCACCTTCGATGTCGGCATGGGCGGCACCGATCTTGGCGATAGCATTCTCAAGATGTCGCCGGTCGAGCAAGGATTCACGGTTAAGGACTACTTCACTCCATTCGATCAGGCACGGCTCCAGGTCAGTGACCTCGATCTGGGATCCGGGGGCATCATGGTCCTGCCAGACCAAGGGGGAACTCATCCTCATGAACTGGTTGGTGGAGGTAAGGCAGGAACCCTCTATCTCGCGGATCGCGACAACATGGGGCAGTTTAACCCCGCGACGGATCTGGTGGTTCAGGAATTTGTCGCCATCACTCCGTCCATCAAAACCACTCCCGCGTATTGGAATGGGAACGTTTACCTGAGCGGGCAAAAAGATTACGTGAAGCGGTTCACCATTTCCAACGGCCTGATGTCGAGCGCGCCGGTTGACCACTCCGCCTTCCTCAACAATGATCGCGGCCCATCACTCTCGATCTCGGCCAACGGAATCAATAACGGAATTTTGTGGGTCATGGTGCACGGTACGCCTATTCTCTACGCGTTCGATGGTAACGACCTTACCCACGAACTCTATGACACGACGCAGGCGCTACAGCAACGCGATAGCCTGACTGCCATCCCGAAGTACGTTGTGCCCACCGTCGCCGACGGCCGCGTGTACGTGGGGGGAGTGAAGACGCTGAATGTGTTTGGATTGCTGCCCGCCCTCGCGGTTACCGGCGGCAACAATCAGTCCGGCACCGTCTCCACCACGCTCCCTGTACCCTTGGGCCTCCACGCGGCGGACAGCTACACCGGCACCGTGAGGGCCGGAGTTTCTGTGAGTTGCAAAGACAACGGCGCGAGCGGCAAATTCAGCAACCCTGCTGGTGTGACCGACGCCAATGGCGACTTCAGCACAACCTACACGCTTCCCAACAAGGCTCAGGTCGTTAATATCACTTGCAAAGCAAAGGGGTTTGCCTCCGCGTTTTTCACCGAAACAGCCACACTCGATGCCGCAAAGACGATGCAGAAAGTGTCTGGCAACAATCAAACGGCTCCGGTCAATACCCAGTTGCCCGCACCGTTGGTGGTTAGAGTAGTCGATGCCCACAACAATCCGGTCGCCGGAGTCTCCGTTACTTTCAGCGACGGAGGCATCGGCGGCTCCTTCAGCAACCCCACGGGAACCAGCGATTCCAGCGGTCTGGTGCAGACGAACTACACCACCCCGCCGACAGCGGGATCCTATAAGTTGACCGTGAAATCCAGCGGCTTGAAAACAATCCGCTTCGCGGTCACAGTAACCGCGAACTGATTCAGAAACCTGCGCGACCGGGGACGTTTCGTCCCCGGTACTGCTCTCCGCTCTTTTGCGAGCGAACTAGACGCTAGAGTCGAAATACCGGCCCAAACGTCGCAAGTATCCGTCCGGAGAGGGCACCCATGTGTGCACGTGTCGGCGCTATAGTGACAAAAACCAAGTCGAATTCTATAAACAATTGATAAGAAGCAAGTTAAGGGCTGTGGAAAAAGCGGGGTTCGGGGTCCTAGAAACCTTGAGCCGGGACTGGTACGATGCTGCCATCATGAGCAATCCTATCGAGAAATTGGGCGACGATATTTGTGCGCGAGTGAAGAAACTCGGATATACGACCTCCAGCCGGATGCGGTTGTATGGGGAGGAATTTGAAGTGATCTCTGAGCCTTTTGCCGAGGCCGACGGAGTCGCCGTTCGGGTGAAAAGCAGAAAGAGTCCGCAAGGGCGAGTCCTGTCGTTGCCGGCGACGGTCGTACAGAGCGTGCACGGACGCGGACCGGCGAAGGTGGCCTGAGCGTCTTCCAGATAATGTGAGAGATGTGCGTGTTCCATACGGGAGCGCTGGGTGTAGTGTGTTCTGGCGATTCCGTTATGCGATCGTTGTCTGCGCGCGATTGCGGAATTGCGATGAGCGCGCTTCTGCAATCTGCTCCCGCAATCTACAATGTCTGCTCCATGCCTTTTCACTTCGACCGTAAGCCTGCTCTTGTCGTCTATGTCACCTGCGGCGACCCGAATCTTGCTACGACGCGAGATGTGATACTTGCTGCGGTTGAGGCTGGCGCCAGCATCATCGAGCTTGGCGTACCGTTCAGCGATCCGCTCGCGGACGGACCTGTCATCCAGCGGGCCAGTGAACGGGCGCTGAAGCACGCTACTTCTCTGGAGAACGTACTAACGCTGGCGGCGGAAATTCGCGAGCATTCGCAGTCGGTTGGCCTCGTTGTCTTCTCGTATCTCAACCCGATTGTGCAGATGGGATTGGCCAAGTTCTGCCAAATAGCGCGGCTCGCGGGCGTTGACGGAACGCTGGTGACCGATCTTCCTATGGAAGAGTCGGATGAATACATGCGCGAGGCGCGGAAGAACGATCTCGCGACGATTTTTCTGGCGGCGCCGACTTCGCCGGATGAGCGGCTGAAGGAGATTGCCAAGCGTTCGAGTGGGTTTATTTATGCGATCTCGCGCACGGGAGTGACCGGGGCGCGCGCGGAAATGAGCGGGGATGCGCAGACGCTGGTGAAGCGCATTCGGCGATTCAGCAAACTGCCTGTGGCGGTGGGGTTTGGCATTTCGACAGCAGAACAATTCGCGGCGGTGGGGAAGTACGCGGAGGCGGCGGTAGTGGGGAGCGCGATCGTTCACGTGATCGAGCAAAACCCCGGACGGGAAGCGCCGGCTGTGGCAGAATTTGTAGGGCAGCTCTTGGCTGTTGGTTCTTAGCTCTTAGCTTGAGACCGGGACTACTCCGGGACATCGACACACGTCCCGGATCAATGGCGTTCAAGATAGATCGTGTGCTTAAGAAGCCAAGGGCTAAGAGCCAACAGCTCCATGGACCTTACTGACTGGCGGGACAAAATCGACGAACTCGACCGCAAGCTGGCGGCGCTGCTCAACGAGCGTGCTGCGGCGGTAGTTGAGATCGGGCGGCTGAAGCGCAAGGCGGGAATGCCGATTTACGAGCCGAAACGCGAAATTCAGGTGCTGGAGAACGTGCACCAGGCGAGCAAGGGGCCGCTGGTGGAGGGCGATCTGGTCAAGATTTACGAGCGGCTGCTGGACGTGATGCGCAATATCCAGAAGCGTGAAATCGCGCCAGACACACCTCCGGGACACGAAACGGAAATCGATTCGCGGCACGAGGACTAGAAGTCAATTTCAGAAGCACGCGAGCAAATACATGATTGTGGCAATGCAAGACGGCGCCAGTGAAGCCCAGATCCAGCACGTCATCGATCAACTGGTGCAGATGGGCTTTGAAGTTCATCGCTCGACCGGTGCTTTGAAGACGGTACTGGGCGGCGTGGGCTCACAGACCGATTTCGACACGCGCGAAGTCGAGATGCTCCCGGGGGTTCAAGAGGTCCACCGCATCACGTCGCCCTACCGGCTGGCGGGCCGTGCATTTCGTCCGGAAGGTACGGTAGTGAAGCTCGGCAATGGACTGGAAATCGGCGGGAAGAAGATCGTCATGATGGCTGGGCCATGCTCGGTGGAATCGCGCCAGCAGCTGTTTAGCGTCGCCGAGTCGATCTCGAAAGCGGGAGCGCGGGTGTTGCGCGGGGGCGCGTTCAAGCCGCGGTCGTCGCCCTATTCGTTTCAGGGGCTGGGCGAAGAGGGGCTGAAACTGCTGCGCGAGGCGGGCGACAAATACAACCTGCTGGTGATCAGCGAAGTGATGGAAATTTCGCAGATCGAACTCATGCTGCCGTACATCGATATTTTTCAGGTCGGCGCGCGCAACATGCAGAACTTCAATCTACTGCGCGAACTGGGCAAAGTGCGCAAACCGGTGCTGCTGAAGCGTGGCATTGCCGCCACGATTGAGGAGCTGCTGTGCTCAGCGGAGTACCTGCTCTCTGGCGGCAACTACGACATTATCCTTTGCGAGCGTGGCATCCGCACGTTTGAAACTTACACGCGCAACACAATGGACATTTCCGCCATCCCCATTGTCCACAAACTTTCGCATTTGCCGATGACAGCCGACCCGTCGCATGGCACAGGGCGTCGCGACAAAGTTGCTCCGATGGCTCTTGCCTCAGCCGCAGCCGGCGCAGATGCCATGCTGATCGAAGTGCATCACCAGCCCGACAAAGCGCTTTCGGATGGCGCTCAGTCGCTCTATCCGGATCAGTTCGCCAAGCTCGTGGACCAGCTCCGCATGCTGGCGCCTGCCGTGGGGCGCGAGATCGCGTAAACTTCCTTGTCGCTGGTCGTTCGGCGAGCAGAAGCAGACTACGCGGTACGGATTTGCAAACGACAGACGACGAACGACGGTTTCCTCATGCCTTTCCGCCAAGTCACGATCATCGGCACGGGTTTGATTGGAGGCTCGCTTGGGCTGGCGCTGAAGAAGCGGCGTCTGGCGGGCAAGCTCGTCGGGTGTGACCGTGCGCCGGCGCTTGAACGCGCGCAGGATTGTGGAGCAATCGATGTCGGAACTCTAAACCCAGCCGACGCAGTCCGCGGTAGCGATCTGGTTGTTCTGGCGACGCCAGTCCTTGGAATCCTTGATTTGATCGATCGGCTGGGGCCTGCGGTTCTTTCAAACACGCTGGTTACCGATGTAGGGAGCACAAAGGCGCAGGTGGTGGAGCGCGCGGCGAAGTCATTTGGGCGCTCGGTGGGAAAGAGATTTCTTGCCGGGCACCCGATGGCGGGAAAGGAAAACTCTGGAGTCGAGTTTGCCGACGCCGATCTTTTTGAGGGAGCGGCATGGCTGTTTACGCCGCTGCCGCGTCAGGATCCGCGCGCGGGGATCTGCGGCGAGTTTGTGCATTGCGTGGAGATGCTTGGCGCGCGCGTTGCCATGCTCGATGCCGGCGATCATGACCGCTTTTGCGCGTGGATTAGCCATTTGCCGCAGATGATTTCGACCGCGTTGGCGGCCGCGCTGGTGGAGGAGTTTGGGCCGGACGCTCCGGTGCTCGATATCGGCGGCCGGGCGCTCAAGGAGATGACGCGCATTTCGGGCAGCCCGTACTCGATGTGGCGGGACATTGCGATTTCCAACAAGAAAAATGTGGCTGACGCGATGCAAAAGCTGGAGCAGCGTCTGGCGCATATCCGGGAGAATCTGGATTCGCGCGAGCTGGCGATGGAGTTTGAGCGGGCGCATGAGCTCCGCAAAACTCCACCACGGAGACACGGAGGCACGGAGAAAGGAAAGAAGTAGTTATCACGTCTACGTAAACTCACAAATGCGCGAAGAGCAGTGCAACGAAGATCATTGTAGAGAATACAACGAACCCAGCGCCGATAAATCTCGCGACAGACTGAGCCTTGGCATCGTTCTCGCTTATGTTGGGATGCGCCCGCTTCGCCCAGCTAAAGACTGCTGAGGGCACGACAATCGCCCAGACGCCGACAAGTGAAAACATTGCCAAGACCAGAAAAAGACCATAATCATCCATACGGTAAATTGCACTTTCTCTCCCTCTGTATTATCCCAAGTCAAGTTGCCCTTCCTCCGTGTCTCTGTGCCTCTGTGGTGAGTTTGATTTAGAATTCTCTCGCGATGCACAAGGTCGTTGCCAGCGCCGAAGACGCCATCCAGGACGTGTTCGATGGCGCCACCATCATGGTTGGCGGGTTCGGCTTGTGCGGCATGCCCGAGAACCTGATCCGTGCGCTGGCGGCGAAGGGCACGAAGAATCTGACGACAATCAGCAACAACGCTGGAGTAGATGGCTTCGGCGTGGGGCTGCTGCTGGCGAACGGACAGATCAAGCGGCACATCGGGACTTACGTCGGCGAGAACAAACTGCTGGAGCAGATGGTGCTGGATGGGCGCGTACAGCTCGATCTCGTCCCCCAGGGAACGTTTTCGGAGCGGATTCGAGCGGCGGGCGCCGGGATTCCAGCGTTCTTTACTCCGACAGGAGTTGGCACCGTTGTCGCCGAGGGAAAAGAAGCGCGCGAGTTTGATGGGCGCACCTACATCATGGAGCGCGCGCTGAAAGCCGACTTTGCGTTTATCAAGGCCTGGAAGGGCGACAAGTGGGGCAACCTTGTCTATCGCAAAACAGCGCGAAATTTTAATCCCATGATGGCCACGGCGGCGAAGATCACGATCGCCGAAGTCGAGCATCTGCTTGATCCCGGAGAACTCGATCCGGATATGGTGCACACGCCGAGTGTTTTCGTGAAGCGAATTTTCCAGGGTGCAGTGTTTGAGAAGAGGATTGAGAAGAGGACAGTGAGGAAAGAGGTCGTTGGTCGTTAGTCGACGGTTGCTCGGGAGTTCGTGCTGCTGTCAAGGGCTTTGCTCTCCGAACGACCAACGACTGCCGACCGACGACGCATTGCCGAAGAACCTATGCGCAGCGACATCAAACCCGCTAAAGACGCCGACAAGCGCGAACGCATCGTGAAACGCATTGCGCGCGAGCTGCGCGATGGATTTTACGTCAATCTCGGCATCGGGCTGCCCACACTGATTGCGAACTTCGTGCCCGCGGGCATGGACGTGATTCTGCAAAGCGAGAATGGGATGCTGGGCATCGGACCTTATCCGGTGGAGGGAACCGAAGACGCCGACCTGATCAACGCCGGCAAGGAGACGGTGAGTGAGCTTCCGGGCACGGCTTATTTTTCGAGCGCAGATTCGTTTGGCATGATTCGTGGCGGGCACGTGGACTTAAGTGTGTTGGGCGCCATGGAAGTGGACGAGCAGGGGAATCTCGCCAACTGGATGATTCCGGGGAAAATGGTGAAGGGCATGGGCGGGGCCATGGACCTGGTCGCGGGCGCGCGTCGCGTGATTATCGCGATGGAGCATGCGACCAAGGATGGCCAGCCGAAAATTCTGAAGACGTGCACGCTGCCACTGACGGGAGTGAGGGTGGTCGACACCATCGTTACGGAGATGGCGTACATTCGCGTAACACCCGGCGGACTCGTGTTGGAGGAGATTGCACCGGGGCTGACTACGGAAGATGTAGAACGAGCCACTCAGGCAACACTGCAGATCAGCAAGGATTTGAAGTCCATGGATGTTTAGAGCGGCCCTCGCCCTCAGCGCGAGCCGTCCGGGCGGAAAATGCTTTTTCCACCGAAAGTCTTCGTACCAGAGATCGTTCACGGTACAATCGCAATCATTTAGAGAATCGATTTTGTACAAAGGACAACACTCTTTTATGAGATCACTCGCATACCGAGGCTTCATCTGCAGCGTGCTTGCTTCGCTGACGTTTTCCCTGGCATGGGCGCAAGCTGTCGCGGCTCCCGCTCCGGCCAAGGCGTGGATGAACACGAATCTTTCTCCCGACGAGCGCGCGGCGCTTGTGATCAAAGAGATGACGCTCGACGAGAAAATTTCGCTGCTTCACGGAACGGGCATGGAAGGGCTGAGTCCGATGAGTCCGTTGGCCGTGCATTCGAATGGCGGGGCTGGGTATGTTGTGGGAGTGCCACGGCTGGGAATTCCGGATATTCAGATGTCGGATGCAGCGTATGGCGTGCGCAACAGCGGCGCGAATGGGCGCTACTCAACAGCGTTGCCCGCGAACGTTGCGGCCGCGGCGAGTTGGGATTTGGAAGCGGCGTATGAGTATGGTGCCTTGATCGCGCGGGAGCTGCGTGCGCAGGGTTACAACATGTCTCTGGGAGGCGGCATCAATTTGACCCGCGAGCCCCGGAATGGCCGAACGTTTGAGTATCTTGGCGAAGACCCACTGCTCGCGGGCAAACTCGTCGGGCAGGTGATGCGGGCGGAGCAGGCGCAGCATGTCATCGGCGATCTAAAACACTACGCGCTTAACGATCAAGAGAGCGGACGGAACGCGGTCAACGTGAACGTCGACAAACGGGCGATGCGGGAGACTGATCTGCTGGCGTTTGAGATTGCGTTACGAGACACCGACGTGGCGGCGGTGATGTGTTCCTACAACCGCGTGATGGGCGACTATGCATGCGAGAACAAGTATCTGCTGAACGACGTACTGAAGAAGGATCTTAATTTCAAGGGCTTTGTGCTTTCAGACTGGCAAGGGGCACATAGCACGGCGAAGGCATCGGCTGCGGGGCTTGATCACGAGGAGCCGGGGGAAATTTTCTTCGGCCCGGAGATGAAGCATGCCGTTGACTCCGGCCAGATTCCGATGGATGAACTGGATGACCATGTGTTGCGTGTTCTGCGATCGATGTTTGCCTGCGGCGTGGTGGACGATCCGCCGCAGAAAGGCGTGATTGATGTGGAGCGCGACCTCGACATCGCGCAGCGGATCGAAGAGCAGAGCATCGTGCTGCTGCGGAACGAGCAGAACCAGCTGCCGCTGGATGCGGCGAAGATCAAGAGCATCGCAGTGATCGGGCCGCACGCGGATGCGGGGATGATTTCGGGGGGAGGCTCGGCGCAGGTGGATCCTCCCGGCGGCAACGCGATTGCGGCTCCGGGGCAAGGGCAGACGCACTGGAACGAGGAAATCTGGTTTCCGCCTTCGCCGTATCGTGTGATTCGCGGCAAAGTTCCGGGCGCGAAGGTGCAGTTTGATTCTGGGAAAGACCCGGCGGCTGCGGCGACGATGGCGAGAGACGCCGACGTAGCAATCGTGTTTGCGTACCAGTGGGAGACGGAAGGGGCCGATCTGGAAACGCTGGCGCTGCCAGGGAATCAGAATGAATTGATTGAAAAGGTTGCGGCGGCGAACCTGCACACGATTGTGGTGCTCGAAAACGGCAGCGCGGTCTTGATGCCGTGGGTGAGCAAGGTGAATGCGATCGTGGAGGCGTGGTACGGCGGGAGTCGCGGGGCGCAGGCGGTGGCGAATATGCTGTTTGGGAAGGTGAATCCGAGCGGAAAATTGCCGAACACGTTTCCGCTGAGCGATGCGGACGTGCCACATCCGGCGATCGTGAAGCCGCCGAAAGAGTCGACCACGGAAGATGGCGATCAGGACGCGTGGAAGAAGATTGCGGTGGGGCTGCCTCCATTTCAGATCAGCTACGACGAAGGGCTGAAGGTCGGCTACAAGTGGTACGACGCGGAAAAGAAGCCGGTGCTGTTTCCGTTTGGCTTTGGGCTTTCCTACACGACGTTTGAATATTCCGACTTGAAACTGAAGAGCGGCAAGTATGTGGAGGTGCGCTTTACCCTGGCGAACACGGGAGACCGCGCGGGGATGGAGATTGCCGAGGTTTATGCCGGGTTACCCCCGGGGGCAGGCGAGCCTCCGAAGCGGTTGGTGGGCTGGCGGAAAGTGAAGCTGAATCCGGGAGAGAAAAAGGAAGTGGTGGTTGAGGTGGATCCGTTTCACCTGAACATTTTCGATACGGAGCACAATGCTTGGCAGCTTGTGCCGGGGGATTACACGATCATGGTGGGCGGGTCGTCGCAGACGCTGCCGCTGAAGGACAGCGTCAGTCTGAATTAAGGATGGAAGCGGGAAGTTCTCCGCGTAAGTGTTACGGAAAGACGCTATTCACGAGTTGCCACTGCCCCTTTCGTTTCACCCAGGTATCGACGTACAGGCCGGCAGCGCTGATGTCTTTGCCATCGCGTGTTCCCTTTTGCGAATACTCACCGGTCACAGTGGCAACATCACCGTTGACCAGAACCTTGAGATTATGAATCTCCACGGCGTCGTATTTCTCGTGTCCGGCGCGAACCATTTCGACCCACTTTTGCTTCGTTGTGACGTCAAGTCGAGACTGCTTGTCGGGACCTGTTTCAACGTCGATCAACACGTAGTCGTCCGACATGTACTTTGCAAACGTGGCAATGTCACGGTCAACCGCAGCCTGGGCCCAGGCATGTTCCGCAGCAATAATGATGTCAGAGGGGCTTTGCTTGGCGGATTGAGCACGAGCTTGGATGTTGCAAGCCGCGATCACAATCGATACGATCGCAAAAAGCTGGAGGGTCTTCATAGAACGGCCTCAGTAATTTCAATGGAGTTTCTGGCCTGTGAGAGCCATTTGGCCCCAAAGAAGATAGCACAAAATCGGTTTCGCAATTTTGTAAGCCTTCTGCCGGGGAAATGCGTGGAATCGAAGAAACGAGTGGCTTAATTCCCTAACAGCCTTACAGCACGATGACGCCGTGCCCTATACGCGGAACGGAGCAGCCAGCAATCGCGCCGGGAGCATGATGGCGGCTCGCACCAGGGCCAGCACTCCATGGACCGCGATCCCGACGACGCGGAATGGCAGCAGCAGCAACCACACGAACGGGTAAAGGATCAGCGCAAAGAGCGCCAGCGGCCAGCAGACAACGAACAGAAGGCACCAAAGCAGAAAAGCGACCATGGGAGTCCTCCCGGTTTTTCTATTCAATGATACGCAGGCGCCGGGAAAGAAGTTCCTCCGGGCTCGGTGCACACTACGCAAAGAGCAGATTCCTCGCTTCGCTCGGAATGACAAGTTTGATGGGGATAAGACCGAGAGGAGAGTCCGATGGGCCGCAGCGACCCTTGTCTCTACGCGGCCTTGGTGGCTAGTCCGCGAAGCGACTCTTCGTACGGAGCCTTCGCGATGCCTCGCTCCGTAATAATTGCAGCTATGTACTTTGCTGGGGTCACATCGAACGCGGGGTTCTCGATCGAAACTCCGTCGGGGACCATCTGCTTGCCGGCGATGTGCGTGACCTCGCGGGCGTTGCGCTGCTCGATGGGAATTTTGCTGCCATCAGGAGTTTCCAGATCGACGGTAGAAATCGGCGCGGCGACGTAGAACGGGATGCCGTGCTCTTTGGCGAGAACGGCGACGGTGTAGGTTCCAATCTTGTTGGCCACGTCGCCGTTGGCGGCGATGCGATCGGCACCAACGACGATCGCGCCGATCTTTCCTTGCTTCATCATCGCGCCGGCCATGTTGTCGGAGATGACCGTGGTCGGGATGCCGTCTTTCATCAACTCCCATGCGGTGAGGCGCGAGCCTTGCAGGAAGGGGCGCGTCTCGTCGGCATAGACGTGGATCTTCTTGCCGGCTTCGACGGCGGCGCGGATGACACCGAGTGCGGTACCGTAGCCTGCCGTCGCTAAAGCTCCGGCATTGCAGTGGGTGAGGACGCCGCCGTTTGTGGGCATGAGCGTCGCTCCGTGGCGTCCCATGGCTTGATTCGCCGCGACGTCTTCGGCATGCATGCGCTGGGCTTCGTCGATTAACGCCTGCTTGATTTGCGGGATGGAGTGGGGCGGGCATTCCTGCCCGCCCCGTACGAGAAGCTCAAATTTCTCCTGCATGCGGCGGATGGCCCAGAAGAGATTGACGGCGGTCGGTCGCGTCTGGCGGATGGTTTCGCAGATTTCGTCAAAGTCTTTCTTGAGGTTGGCGGTGTTGTGGGCCTTAGAGTTCTGCACGCCGAGCGCGATACCCATTGCTGCCGCAACGCCGATGGCGGGCGCGCCGCGCACCACCATGTTACGGATGACGTCGGCCAC
>Ga0335069_10004026_pt1 | contig 21935 bp, 15 predicted proteins | sample Lox_Sample_11_FD_206714 | JGI IMG/M metagenome (GOLD analysis project Ga0335069, IMG submission 206714) | Soil microbial communities from Loxahatchee National Wildlife Refuge, Florida, United States - Lox_Sample_1.1 | ecosystem: Environmental > Terrestrial > Soil > Wetlands | place: USA...
TCGATTCTTTGGGGCTCATGGAATTGCCAAGAAGGAGGCAGCGCAGTTGATCGAGGCGCTCTTTGCCCTCGGGTTCGGTCATGCACTGCTCACGACGAACTACAAGGAGATGCGCGGCGAGAACGTCCCTCCCATCCTGTTCACCGAATCTTCGTTTGAGGAGACGGTGCGACTGCTGATTCTCGGCTATTGCAGGGACGCATCGCGCCGCCGAAGCGACGGGTCCGGCCGGTCGCGGGCCAAGTATGGCGCCCTAAACTCCTGACTGATCTGGCGCGAGGCAACCGCAGACCTTCGACTCCGCAAGCCGCAAAATACGCGGCTTGCTACGCTGGGCATGAAGCCTATTTAAGCTGCTAACTTCAGGGACAGGTCAATAGAATCAGTCGGAGGGCGCCCAGCTTTTGTCGGGATTGTACTCGGACATGGAGGAAGCGATCTTTTCCGTATCCTGACCGAGGTCTTTCTCGAACACTGCTCCATCCTGATTGACGATGAAGGTCATGACGCCGGAGTTGCGGTACTCCGCGGGATACGCGACGAAGGCAAAGCCCTTTGTCAGTTCCCCGTCTACAAGGTAGTCTTTTGCGCCGCCCTTTGCCGCGGGTCCCTGCCGAGAGAGTATCCGATAGTAGTAGCCATGGAAGGGCGGTCGATCTCCCTGCTTCGCAGTGTAGCCTTCCCCTGCCGCGCTTACGATCAGCGGTCCAATCGGGCTTGGCGGTTCGTTGTCATTGGTCTTCCAATACAGCCCATTGTGCTTGCCTTCGTTGCTGAGAAACCTCGCAGCGTAGTGCTTTGTCTTGCTTCCGTCGCGAGGCTCGGAGGCGTATTCCCACTGGGCCTCTGCCAGGGTGTGGAGAACGTCAATTGCGTCGTTCTCGTTGGTACCGACACGACGGTAGAGGATTTCCTGTCTTCCGCTCTCCGTATCGAAGTACCAGGCGCCGCTCGCATTCTTAACCAATGGGATCGGCGACGGCCAGTTTTCCGCACCGACGTAAAGGGTTGCGGTCTGATCCGGCTCAACCACGACACGGTGCATCTGCTCGTAGCGCTGAAGGAAGTTCTGGATGATGCGCTTGTCGGCGACATCATCGCCGGTGTGGAGCAAGGCGCCGGAGTTGGAACCCAGGATTGCAGTCAACGCGGTTGAGTCAGAAGACTTCATGGCGTTATAGAGAGCCAAAGCCGCATCGCCGGGCGATGGGAAGGTCCTTTCATTCCCTTGTTGCGCAGAGACTGCCGGCGAGAGAAGCACGAAACTCGCAAGAAGGGTGGCCACTGTGCCTGCCAGATTTCCGCGCCGGAAACGACTTGAAGATCTCTTCGATTCTGAACCCGAGATCGGGCGATGTCCCGTTTGTGAGCTCACAGAATTCACCTCAGAATGGAATTGCACGGTCAGCGCCGTCCTCGACCGCCTGCCTGTTGGCCGCCAGCATGCGCAGCACCGCCTCCACCACCGGCTCGTTCGCCGCCACCTCCAGCTCGTGCTCCACCGCTGTTGAGGCTTTGCTGGCCGCGTGCGCTGTTGGTGCGCGCGTTCCCGCCCTGACTGTAGTTGCTGAAAGCGCCGTTGCTTTCGTTCCGGCTGGGCTGCTGGCCGTATCCACGCTCAGGCTGCCGATGATTCTGGGCGAGATTGTTGTCAGGACGAGAGAGGTTTTGGCTGTTCGCGGCGCGATTCTGCTGATTGAAGTTCGGTTGGGTTCCTGCGCGCTGCTGCGTCAGATTGCTTGCGTTCTCGTTCCGGAACTGAGCTTGATTACGGTTCTGGTTGAAGTTGGGCGTGGATTGGTTATTGTTGAAGTTATTCGTCCTGTTGTTGCGATTGATGTTGTTGGCGTTGATGTTGTTGCGATTGATGTTGTTGGTGTTGATGTTGTTGCGATTGATGTTGTTAATGTTCGCGTTGTTACGGTTGTAGTAGTTGTTCCGGTTCACAAACGTATTCGAGTTTGAGATGTAGGTGTTGTGGTTGTAGACGACGGTCGAGTTGTGCCAGCCACATCCCCAGGAGTTCCAGCCCCAGCCACAGCAACCTCCGCTGTTCATGGCCGCCCCAACCGCGATGCCCACGCCGAAGGAGAGCAGGCTTGCGGCAACCATATCTCCGGAGGAGTATCCGGGGTACGCCGGCACTGGAGCTCCGTAGACCGCGGTTGGATTGTAAGTGGGCACATAAACGACATCCGGCTGAGACGGCTGAATCACGATGGTTTGAGGCGGGGCCTGGACGACTTGTACCTGCGACTGACCGGAAGATGACGGTGCAGCCGGAGCCGACGCCTGAGGCTGGTTTTCGACGGAGACACTTTGTTGGGGAGTGCTCTTCAGGTTTCCGGCCTGCTGGGCACGCTGGCGCATGACCTGGACGGCATTCATGACGCTCTGGGGAATGTTGAAGTAGGCGTCTCCGAGCGAGGAGGTCCATGACAGGTTTGTCGCCATCTGTTGCAGAACGTCAGAAAACTGAGTGAGCCCTTTGACGCTCGCGTCCCAAGGCTGCTGGTCAACCGCCTGGACCAGTTGCTGTCCCTTGAGGCTGGGGTTCTGCTGCAGCCACTTATAAGCCGCGTCGATCTGATCGGGGAACGTGGATCCGGCGAGAACCTGCGCAAGCAGATTGTCCGGGAAGAGGGCGATCGGTGCGACGAGCTGATAGAGCTGGTCGGCAGAGGGCGCCGCGTAAGTGGTTTGGGGCGCAGCCTGGGACTGGTTGCTCTTGACGACCGGCACTTCCTTCTTGCAGCCATCGAACTCGACGATCAGGAAAACGCACAGCAGGATCGCGAGCGCTTGTTTGAATGCTGTCATAGGCAAACCCCGCTTATCGCGCAAGGAATTGGTTGGTAAGCATGAGATCAGGCGCTGGGAATCCGAAGAGTGCGGGCCAGGACCTCAGGTGTTATCGATCAATGCAGTCAGCCGCTCGACGAGCGCGAACCATCCACGAGAGTAGACGGAATTGATTGCATCGACAACTGTATCTTTTGACAGCCGAGAGGGTACGCCTCCCTCGGACCAGCCGGCCGGGACTGGTTGTGGCCCAAGCGATTCAATCAATGCAGCTTTGGGCGGGCGACACATGGTCCAGCGGGGGGCAAGGGAGGCAATGCAGGACAGCCGAGGTCACCGGAAACCAGAACGCACTGATTTGGGATGAAAGAAAGACGCAAATAAGCATAGAATTGCAGGCATCAAGAGATGCGGGGCAATGGGCGGAGTTCGCAGGATCGGGACTTCCGGCCTTGTGAGGTCGATCAGAGCAGCCATGCACCCGCACAAGCGAAGTCGCAGGGGACCCTTGTGGAGGACCACATGAGGCGCATGTGTGCCTTGATTGCGATTGCTCTTGCAACGGCGCTGCCAGGAATCGCCGCGCAGCGCGTAACCGTGGAGCAGCTTGAGCGCGTTCTGACTGACGCGCAGAGCATGCCCGACAACGATCTCGCAGAAAAACTCTCGAATCTCCGGCTGACGGAACGCCTGACGACCGCACGCGTGACGCATTGGCAGGTTGGAATGCCGGGCGCGAAGTCCCAGAGAGCACTTCTGGGGCTCGCGGACCGGTCGGCCTTTCTCGATCCTCCGTTGGCGGAGATGCCGTCGATACCCAGTCCGGATTTGAGCGAACAACGCAGGATCATGGGACTGGCGGCAACATACGTGACCAAGGCTGTTCCGCAGCTGCCGCGCTTCTATGCAACTCGCTCCATCACGCATTTTGAAGATGTGGCGGGAGGCAGCAGCGAGGGTTCGGGCGATGGCGGCGGCTCGCTTCATGCCGTGCGGATTTCAACGGCTACGGTGATGTATCGCGATGGCGGGGAGGTCATCGATCCGGGACCGCTCAAGGTAATGAAGCCTGTGACTCCCGACCGAGGGCTCAGGACGTGGGGTGCGTTCGGGCCGATTCTGGCGCTTGTTCTGCTTGACGCCGCGCAGAACAATCTGGAATGGAAGCAATGGGAACAGGGATCAAGCGGACCGATCGCGGTATTCCGTTACGCGGTGCCGAAGGAAAAATCGCACTATGAGGTCCGCTATTGCTGTGTAGCCACTTCGTTCGGGCTGGCGAGCGAAGAATTCCACGAGATGAGCGCCTACCGTGGCGAAATATCGGTGGACCCGACAAGCGGAACGATTCTGCGGCTGACCCTGGAGGCGGATCTTGGCGCGGATGATCCGATCTCGCGGGCAGCGATTGCAGTTGAGTACGGACCCCAGGTGCTTGGTGGAGTGACGTATACCTGCCCGACCAAGGGCGTGTCGATCTCGGTGGCCAAGACGCTCCGTAACGTGCGGGATTCCGAAGGGCGCGACTGGCCGACCATGGGACCAATGCAGATGCTGCTCAATCACATTGTCTTTGGTCAGTATCATCTCTTCCGGTCAGAATCGCGGGTACTCTCGGCCAATGAGGAGCGGGCCGCCGGGGTGACTCCTGACGCAACCCTCCCGAGCACGCAGCCGGCAGAAACGGGTCCCACTGAGGAGGTACTTTCCGACGCGCCGGTCGCGAACCCAGCAGAAACAGGCAGCAAGCACGTGTTCGATGCCGCCGCAGCGGATCAGAATGCAGAGATCAGCACAGAGGCAGCGACGACGCTGCCAGATGCAGCAGCGCATTCGACGGAGCACGCTGATGCACAGACGGGGAATGCACCGCAAGGTGGATTCACACTGCGCGTAAACTCCCGGCTCGTCGATGTGAATGTTGTTGCGCTGGACAAGAAAGGCCAACCGATCACGGATCTGAGAGAGGGAGACTTCGAGGTCTACGACAACGGCGTCAAGCAGGAAGTGCGTTCCTTCGGCCAGGCCGACATTGCGTCTTCAGAGCGACGCGCTGATCAGGCGCCAGGTACAGTTTCACCTGCGCTTCTGGAGTTTTCAAATCGCGCAGCCACAGATGGGAAATCCGGAATCAATGAGGGAAACACTCTCGTATTTCTGCTCGATGCCAGCAACCTGGCCTATCCCGACCTGGTGGACGCACGGCAGCAGATGATTCACTTTCTTGAGACTCTGCCGCCGAATGAACGTGTGGCCATGTATGTGTGCCGATATCACCGATTCCAGGTGCTGGAGGAGGCGTCGACGAACCACGCAATGCTGATCGCGCGGCTCAAGCAGTGGAAGCCCAATCCGCAAGATGTGGGCAACGCGAATGATGAAGAAACGCGCAACCGGCAGACGTTCGAGACGGTGCACAGCCCGGAAGACATGCTGAGCGTGAACGGAAACTTCACGATGGATACGTTCACGCAATCTGAAGCGCTCGATCCCAAGATGCGCGAGATGGGTAGTAACCCAGGGCCTAATGCGTTGTCGATCCTGGTGGATGTGGCGCACCATCTTGCGGTGGTACCGGGTCACAAGAGCCTCGTGTGGGTGACCAGTGACAATGCACTTGCCGACTGGAACAAGCTCTCCATCACGATTGAAAAGGGCAGCAAGTATATTGAGCCCGTAGCGTTGAGAACGCAGGAGGCCATGAATAATGCCCACGTAAGCATCTATCCGCTCGACGCATCGAGACTGGAGGCGAACGTCGTAACTCCCGAAATCGGCGGGCGCAACGTGGAGTTGACGCCCACATTCCAGATGCCGCTTGGAAATGAGCTTCAGATGGAAGGGCCGGAGGCCACGTCCGGGCCCGACATGAATGCGTACACCCAGAATCGAAACTTTGCGAGCGCGGGGCGCCTGTCGGCACAATTGCAGCAGGATATTCATCCCATCCAGGGTGTGTTTCGCGAAGTCGCGGATGCGACCGGTGGGCGAGCGCTGCGGCGTTCGAACAATATGGTCGGACAGCTCAACGGCGTAGTGGCGGATGGTCATGCCACATACCTGCTGGGATTTTCACCGAGCCGGCCCGCAGACGGACAATATCACCTGATCACGGTGAAACTGGTTGGCCGGCACGATGCCACGCTTCGCTATCGCACGGGCTACCTATATGACATAGAGCAGACATCGCTCAAGGACCGATTCAAGCGGGCGATCTGGCAGCCGGCCGATGCGAGCGAGATCGCCGTCAAGGCGCGACCGGTAGCAGATGCGGCGGGAAGTGCGCTGAGAATCACGGTTGCGGGAACTGACCTTGATCTGACCCAGCAGGATGCTCTCTGGATGGGCAAGCTGGATATCTTCATGGTGCGACGCGATGAAGAGGGCTTGCGCGCAACGGTTTCAGGGAAGACTGTGGGCCTGAAGCTGAAGGAGCCGACCTATCAAAGAGCGATGAATGAGGGCCTGACGTTCGATGAACGGCTCGACACCAAGCTGGAGGATGGGTCGCTTCGCGTGATCGTTGTCGACGGAAACTCGGGGCGCATCGGCACTGTAACCGTGCCCACAAATGCGCTCAGAGTGAAGCCTTAAGACGAATCCGGGGGAGCCTTCAGCTCGAGGAGAAGCGTCCGGACGACGGCTGCCGCCAGGCGACCTGGGACACAATCCGCCCGCGCGAAGTCGCATGCGCAGGCAACGCGGCGTTACAGAAACGCAATCTAATCTCTACAGTTCGAGCTAGCTATTGGGGCGCGTGCCAAGAGCCGTTCTGAAAGAACCGAGGTTGTTCAGCAGCTGTTTCCGGCTAAAGTGTGTAGCCGCTGCAAGATCACGCGCGCACGCCGGGCAACTGATCGCTGCTCCAAGCGAGCAAAAGGGGCGCAAATCATCGAGGCTACACCTACAGAAGACAGCCGGAGTCCAACCTGAATGGCACCAATTCGCAGCCAAGTAGCCCACGCCGTTGCGCGCTTGCCCGCTCATGGCGAATCGGAGGTTCCTCCCTTGCGCGAGATGCTGGCGCACGCGCCGGCAGCGATCGGTTATCTCGCCGGCGCAGACCTCCGCTGGGAATATGCAAATGATCTCCTTGCCGTCCTGGCCGGGCGCGCAAACGCAGACGAATTGCCTGGACTCACGTTTCGAGAGAGCATGGCCGATCCCGCTTGGACAGGGATTCTCGAGTTGCTCGAGAATGTTCGCCGGACAGGAATGCGATGCGACGGCAGGGAGTTTAAGATCGGCCTTCCTGACAGAACGGGCCGGATTGAGGAACGATATTTCGATCTCGCGGCTCAGCCGGTATCGAACGGCCTGCACCAGGTGATCGGCATCTTCGTTCACGCAGCCGAAATCACTCGGCAGGTGATCGGCCGAAGTGCGTTGGAGGCAAACGAGGAGCGTCTGCGGCTCGCACAGGAGGCGGCGCACATCGGCACCTGGGAATGGAACCCCGTTGAGAACACGCGCACTCTCTCCGCTCAGCTACACCGGATGTTTGGCACCCATGCCACGATGACCGATCAACAGATCTACAAGCTCTGGGCATCGCGTGTGCATCCGTCCGACTGGCCGAGGGTCCGCGACGGAATGATCGAGACCGAGAGGACAGGCCTGCAGGAGTTTGAATACCGCTACATGCATCCTCAGCGCGGCCTTCGTTTCTATTGTACCAAGGGCGAACGGATGAAGGGGAAGTCAACCTATTTCGGGGTGGTCATCGACATTACAAGGCAGAAGCAGCGGGAAGAGGTCCAACACGAAAAGGAGCGCGAGCTTGAGGAGAGTCGAGGCCAGCTGCAAGCCGCGTTGACCGCCTCGCAGCGGCTGGCGGCGATTGTTGAGTCGTCAGACGATGCCATCATCGCCAAGGACCTTGATGGGACCGTGACATGCTGGAATCCGGGAGCGGAGCGGATGTTCGGCTATCGAGAAGAAGAAATGATCGGCCAGTCCATCAGCAAGGTGATTCCGCCGGAGGTCCTTGAAGACGAGGACCGAATCATGGCAGCGGTGGCTCGAGGCGAGAGGACACAACATGTCGAGACACTCCGGCACCACAAGAATGGCGAAGTGATCGAGGTGTCGCTTACGGTTTCGCCGGTTCGAGAAGGCAATGGCAGAATTCTGGGCGTAGCGAGTATCTCGCGTAATATCACACAGAGCAAGAGGGTCGAGCGCGCGTTGCATGTTTCAGAAAGGCTGGCATCAGTGGGCCGACTGGCAGCGACTATCGCGCATGAGATCAACAATCCTCTTGAGGCAGTGACGAATCTCATCTTCCTGGCTCAGAACTGCACGGCAGAGCAGGACATTTACGAGTTCCTCGACCAGGCGCAGCGTGAGCTGGCAAGAGTAGCCTTGCTTACGAAGCAGACTTTGGGCTTCTATCGAGAAAACAAGGGCGCGAGTCCGGTGACCCTGGGAGAGCTGGTGAGCCCGCTGGTTTCTGTGTTCTCCGCGCGAGCACGCAACAAGGCGATCCGCATTGAAACGGAGATCCGCCAAAACCCAACCATCTATGCGATCGCAGGAGAGATTCGACAGCTGTTTGCAAACCTTCTGAACAACAGCATCGACGCCGTCAAGGATGGCGGGCTGATTAAGATTCGCTTGTCTGCAACAACGGAGCGAAGCGGCGCGCAGAGAGCGGGCGTTCGACTGACTGTGGCGGATACAGGCACGGGCATCCCGAAGGAGGCCCAAGACAAGCTTTACGAACCGTTTTTCACTACAAAGGAAGACATTGGGACAGGTTTGGGGCTGTGGGTGACCAGTTCCGTTATCAAAAAGCACAAAGGCAGCATTCGCGTGAGGAGTTCGGTAACGCCCGGCAGGAGCTGGACTGCATTTTCGGTTTTTCTGCCTCTGGATGGGGGCCAAGATGAGCGAAGCGCACTCCGCAGCGCGTGATCACGCGCACCTTTCGACACAGAGGGATGTGGGTGTCTCTTTCCTGTGATTTCAACCGCCTGAAAAGCAAACCAAACCCCTAGAATCGAGTTACGGGACCACGCGAGCAGCGCTGCCGCAGCGGCAGCGCTGCGCAATGTCCTGACGAGGATGAGACATGGCTGATATCGCGACGGTAGTGGAGCAGCGCACATATGAACAAAGACTGGATTTGCTGGCCGAGGTTGCCATAAGGGTTGGACTGGGACTGGCCGAAGGCCAGGAACTGGTGATGACTGCTTCACTGGATGCGCTGCCCCTTGCGCGCAAGATCACCGAACAGGCGTACCGGGCAGGCGCATCGCTGGTGACCACGATCTACAGCGACGATGAAGCAACGCTGATGCGGTATCACTACGCCGCCGATGCCGCATTCGACAAGGCTGCGAAGTGGCTCTACGACGGAATGGGTGCGGCGTTCAAGAGCGGCGCCGCACGGCTTGCGATTGCGGGCGGCAATCCCGCGCTCCTGTCGAACGAGGATCCGGAAAAGGTGGGACGCGCAAACCGGGCGGTGTCTCAGGCATACAGGCCGGCTCTCGAATTGATCACGCGGCATGAGATCAACTGGACCATTGTGGCCTGCGCAACGCCTGCCTGGGCGGCACAGATGTTTCCGGATCTGGCGCCGGACGAGGCAATGGCGAAGCTCTGGGACGCGATCTTTGCGACGACTCGGATCGATGTGGACGACCCGGTGGCTGCGTGGAAGAAGCACGATGCAGATCTGCAGAAGCGCGCGGCATTCCTGAACGAAAAGCGCTACGCGGCGCTGCACTATCGCGGACCGGGAACAGACTTCAGACTGGGGCTTGCCGACGACCATCTCTGGATGGGCGGAGGAACCAGGGCCGGTAATGGATTGTATTGCATTCCAAACATGCCGACGGAAGAGGTGTTCACGACTCCGCACAAAGACCGCGCGGACGGAACGGTTACATCGACGAAGCCGCTGTCGCATCAGGGGACGATGATCGAAGGGATTCAGTGCCGATTTGAAAGAGGCCGGATTGTGGAGGCGCGCGCGACTCGCGGACAGGAAGTGCTGCAGAAACTGATTGACACGGATGAGGGCGCGCGGAGGCTTGGCGAGGTCGCCCTGGTGCCGCACTCGTCGCCGATCGCTCATAGCGGGTTGACATTCCTGAACACGCTGTTTGACGAGAATGCGGCGTCGCATATTGCGCTGGGGCAGGCTTACACGTCTTGTCTGCGAGACGGAGAGAAACTGACGCCGCAGGAGCTTGCAGCCAAGGGCGCAAACGAGAGCCTGATTCACGTCGACTGGATGATCGGATCAGACAAACTGGACATCGATGGCGTCACGGCTTCCGGCTCAGAGGAGCCGCTGATGCGCCAGGGAGAGTGGGCCTGAGGCAAACTGTGAAGAGTAAGAGCCCCGGACCCAGGCCCGGGGCTTTTTTGCGGACGGTGAATCCGATCCTGTTGAGAGTGCTTTAGACTCGGCCAGTGAGGTCACGATGGCGAAAATTGGGATTCTAGGCGCGGGAAGCGTGGGAGCAACAATTGCATACGCCGCGATCATTCGCGGTTTAGCGCGAGAGGTCAGTTTGTTTGACATCGCACGAACCAAGGTCGAAGCCGAGGTTCTCGATCTGAATCATGGACTCCTGTTTGCCTCGCAGACGAAGGTGGAGGGGGCAGACGATGTAGCGATACTCCGCGACTCCGACGTAGTCGTGATCACGGCCGGGGCGAAACAGAAGCCAGGACAGACACGCATGGACCTCGCGGCGACGAATGCTCAAATCTGCGCGCAGATGTTGCCTGAGGTCCTGAGAGTGGCTCCGGAAGCCCTGTTATTGATGGTGACGAACCCGGTGGACGTGGTGACCGAGGTTGCGCTGAAGGTCACGGGCCTTCCCTGGGAGCGGGTCATTGGGTCGGGGACCGTGCTGGACAGTTCGCGCTTCCGATATCTCGTGGCTAAGCATTGTGGTGTCGCCGTGCAGAATGTGCACGCATACATTGCCGGGGAGCACGGCGACTCGGAGATTCCGCTGTGGGCGAGCGCGACCATCGGCTCAATTCCGCTGAACATGTGGTCAGTGGAGGGACATGGAAAGATGACAGCCAAGGACAGAGAGCAAATCGTACACAGTGTGAAGGATGCAGCCTACCAGGTCATTCAAGGAAAAGGAGCGACGAACTTCGCCGTGGGGCTGGCCGTATGTCACATTCTCGAAGCGATTCTCTTCGATGAGCAGAGAGTAATGCCCGTGAGCGGCCATATGCAGGGGTTTATGGGGATGGACGACGTGTGCCTCAGCGTTCCGCGAATTGTGGGCCGCAAGGGGATGGAGGCGCCGCTTCCGATTCCCATGACGGCGGATGAAGAGCACGGGTTGCAGGACAGTGCGCACAGGATACACGAAGTTCTTCGAGCAATTGGGCATTAGCCACAAGGGTAGGTGGCCCTCAAGGATTCGGGCGGAGCTGAATCTGATAGCCCGTGTAGTCGATGATGACGACGGTGCGGCCGAGAAGGAAGCTGTTCGATTCTGCGCGGGCGTGCGTCGCCATCGCGTAGCCGCTGATGTTGGTATAGCGGCGCATCATCCTCGTGGTTCCCGCAAAGACGGATGGGCTGCGGGAGGCGACGCCTTCGACCTCAACGTTGGCGTAATCCTCCGCGTCGATCCAGAGCGTGCCATCGATCATGTTTGACGCCTTGCGCTTTGGAACGATGGAGAGCGCGATGCAGCTGCGGCCGTCGATGATTTGCGTCGCGCCGGGCTTGAACTGGATCTGATAGTTCTCGGGTGTGAACCAGGATTTCTCGACGTTGGCAGGATCATTGATGCTCTTCTCGTTGTCGAGGAGAGGGCGGAGGCCAAAGCGCTGAATCAGTTCGGAACCGGACTGAGACAGGACGGTATAGGTCTTGCCGGCACCCTTTTTGTAGGTGGTCTTGACGGTCATCTCCGCGGAGGGATGCGCCTGGTCGTTGCCTCGGAAGACGGAATAGTGCTCGGTCACAGTGAATCCGAGAACATTGTCATAGCGGGCGCGGTTGTTGGCGTCGATGTGCTGGATGATGGAGGGGAGGTCGGGAGATTGAGCCAGAAGCAGGAGAGTGGGAAACGCCGCAATGGTGACAGATCGGCCGATACAACGCGTAATTGGAGCGAGCGCGCTGAAAGATCGGAAATGACTCACTTTCCCCTCACCTCACCGTAGCGACCCCGGCAGAAGACAACCGCAGATCCTACCACTTTGCTCCGCTCAGTGTGCGGTCGCACAGGATGACAAGGCGCTGACTCAGAGATACAAGAATGGCAAACCACGTCACACTTCAGAGGCCGGCAGCGGTTTCCTCGGCCATGTAGTCGACGACGGCTTTGAGATCGCCCTTGCATTCTTCGAAGACCTTAAGCTGCCGGTCGGCGCCGGTGCCGGTCTGGAGGATCTTACGGATGCCGTTGATAGCTTCGCGACTGCCGAGCTCGTCCACTTCCCTGTCGATCAGAACGAGGTACTCCTCGATGAGATCGCGCTCGGGGATCTCCTGCTGTCGGCCAAAGTCGATGAGCATTCCGTCGAGGCCGTAGCGGACGGCACGGAATTTGTTCTCCATCAAGAGGGGCCGTGCATATTGGCGGAAGTCGAGGTTGGATGCGTGAAGGCGGTAAAGATAGGCTGCCGTAGCCTGGATTAGCGCGGCGATGGCCACGGTCTCCTCGGCGCGAAGGGGGATGTCGCAGGCGCGGACTTCGACAGTGTTGAAAAAGGGATGGGGGCGGATATCCCACCATATCTTCTTGGCATTGTCGATGCAGTTGGTGCGAACCAGCAGGCTGACGTAGTTCTCAAACTCGGAGTAGCTGCGGAAGGCATCGGGGATGCCGGTGCGAGGAAAGTTCTCAAAGACCTTTGCGCGGTAGCCCTTGTAGCCGGTGTTGAGGCCGAGCCAGAAAGGCGAGTTGGTGGCAAGCGCCATGATGTGCGGAAGGAAGTAGCGCATCGAGTTCATGATCCGGATTGCTGCTTCGCGGTCTTCGATGCCGACGTGGACGTGAAGGCCAAAGATGAGATTGGCGCGTGCCACAAGCTGCAGGTCCTTGACGACCTGGTGATAGCGCGGGTCGGGGTAGATCTCCTGGGTACGCCAGTCCGCGAAGGGGTGGGTGGCGCCGGCAACCAGCCTGAGTTTGTGTTCGCCGGCGAGCCTGATCATCTCACGGCGAAGCTCGTAGATGTCCTCGCGGGCCTCGTCGATATTGCGGCAGATGCGGGTGCCGACTTCGACGACAGAGGTGTGCATCTCAGCCTTGACGCGCTCCTGAAGGCGCATCTTGCCCTGCGCGAGCATCTCCGTCTGGATGTGAGAGCGCAGATCGCGGGAGACGGGGTCGATGGTCTGGTATTCCTCTTCAATGCCAAGAGAGAAGGATGGACGCATGCGATGTCCTCAGGAACTGCCTGGGGAGATTGTATGTCAGGACATCCAGACCGGGCGCAGACCTGCGGCCAGCGGCAAAAAGGCATAAAATGCGGCGCGTGAGTGAGAGAGCGTATCTGGATCGCAGGGATGCGGGTCGCGTACTGGCGGATGCAATGCTGGAACTGCCGGACCTGGAGGATGCTGTCGTTCTCGGCCTGGTCCGCGGTGGCGTGCCGGTTGCCTTTGAAGTTGCGAAGGCACGGGGCCTTCCGCTCGACATCCTCGTTGTGAGGAAGCTCGGAGCGCCGGGGCAGGAAGAGTTGGCAATGGGTGCAATCGCGAGCGGCGGAGAGGTTGTTTTCAACGAGGACGTTGTGCGGTCATTTCACGTTTCGTCGAAGGTTCTCGAGGTGATGATTCAGCACGAGAGAGAGTCGATCGCCCACCTTGAGCACGTTTACCGCGAAGGGAGAACACCAGTGCGGATCGAGGGGCGCGCGGTCGTCCTTGTGGATGATGGGCTGGCAACCGGGGCCAGCATGCGGGCGGGAATCCAAGCAGTGAAGCAGCGGGCGCACAGCGTAATTGTCGCGGTGCCTGTGGGCGCCCGAGGCACCTGCGAGGAGCTTGCGAAGGAAGTAGATCGGTTCGTCTGCACGCTGATGCCGGAGAGATTCGATGCGGTAAGCCTTTACTATCGCGACTTTGAGCCGACGAATGATGAGGAGGTAAGGTCTCTGCTGCGGGAAAACAGGGGCGCAGGGAGTAGGGAGTAGGACTGGGGAGTTGGGGTCCGTATCAGCCTGTTGATGGCGCGAATTTATCTTCGCCATATCTTCGCTTTTTGCAGTAAGATGTCCGTGCGGACGATGAGTCTCTTCTCTCAACTCGACCTGGAACCGACACATGACGAGATCTACCCCGGTGCGGTGTTGATGCGGGGTTTGGCGCTTCAACAGGATGCCGAGTTCTGGGCTGCCATCGAGGCCATCCTCTCTGCCGCACCGCTGCACCCTGCCACGACTCCAAGCGGATTGGCGATGTCGGTAATGGTGTCGGATTGCGGAACGCCGGAGGCTTTCAGGCGACGATGGGACCCGCACAACCCGAACGGAAGGAAGGTGTGGCCGCCGATCCCGAGGGTGCTTTTCGATTTTGCGGTCCGCTGCGCGGTCAGGTCAGGGTTTCCGCACTTCCGCCCGGACAGCTGCCATATCAACCGGTACCAGGCGGGGACGAAACTGGGACTGCATCAGGACCGGCATGAATTTGATCTGCGCCAGCCGATTGTCTCGATCTCGTTTGGGCTGGAGTGTATTTTCCTCTTCGGCGGACTGCAGCGCACCGACAGCGTGAAGCGCATCCTGCTCGAGCACGGGGACGTTATCGTGTGGGGAGGACCCTCGCGGATGCGCTTTCATGGCGTGCAGCCGTTGAAGCCGGGGCACCATCCGCTGACGGGACACTACCGCTACAATCTGACCTTTCGCAAGGTGGCATAGGGCCAGGACGCCGCGGGCACAGCGAGGATGGAGCCGGGAGAGCTCGAAACAACGGCGGCTATTTCTTTGCGTAGGTTGTCATGCCTTGCCAATCGATGGCGACCACACGCTCGTTTCCATCGACCCAGGCATCGTGGCCGGGTGGAATAACGGCCACGTCTCCAGCTCTCGTGACTGTCTCTGTCCCATCGCTCATGCGCGTAACCAGGGTTCCAGAGAGCTGGTAGAAGAAATGGGCAGACTGACAGCTATTAGTCTTCGCAATGGGCGCTACACAGGTTGACCACTTCCAGCCCGGCTCGAAGGTTGCGCGCCCAATGACAGATCCTTCGATGGTGACCAATTCAACCTTGCCCTTTTCAAAAGATCTCACCTCCCCTGGCGCACTGAAACTCTGACTCACAACTTTGCCAACTGTCTGCGGCATGCAAGACCTCCTGGGATTCATTTTTGGGGAAATCTGGCCCGTGGTAAGCCTGACTCAACAGGGACAAACAATACGCCGGAGAGACAAGGCTGCAAATCAATTTCCGATTGAGGGCGAGCAGCCTCGGGGATTCGGCCAAAAAGTCCCTTGTCTCCCTAACGCCTCAACTTGCGGGGGCTGTTGATTTGGGTACCCTGGGCTTTGTCGATTTCTTTGAGGAGGACTTCTTTGCCGGTGCATTATCCGCCGCGGATTTATTCACAGTTCCAGCGACCGGAGTGCCGCCGAGGAAACTCGACCAACGGAGGCCGGGCGCCTTGGGAGCTGATTTGCACCTGGCGATGGCAAGGTCGGCAACCTCGCGCACGATCCAGTCGAAGTTGGCCTGGCCGACGGAGCTGAGGTCGGCGTCGGGCGCAGGGTTCATGAAGTCGATGGCGTAGGGGATTCCGTTCTCGACGGCAAATTCGACGGTGTTGAGGTCGTATCCGAGTGCGCGACAGAGAGTGAGCGCGTCCTTCTCAACGCGGGCCAGGAGTTTCTTGTCGTATCCGGGCGGATTCTGAACATAGCGCTCATGGTGCGGCTTGCGCGGATCGTAAGGCATGATGTGCACATTTTTCTGCCCCACGACGTAGCAGCGGAAGTATTCATTGAACTCAACAGCTTTCTGATACATCATGCACAGGTCGCGCGACTGATCATAGGCCTGGAAGAATTCCAGCCGATTGTGAATGTGATAAACGTCGCGCCATCCGCCGCCGTTGACGGGCTTCATGAAGCCATGTTCGCCGACGTAGGCGAAGACCGCTTCCCAGTTGAGCGGATACTCGAGGTTACGCATCGAACGCTCGGTTGTTCCTTCAGGGTGCTTTTTGTGCGGAAGAATAACCGTGGGCGGGACAGAGACACCGAGCCTGGCAGCAAGGGTGTAATTGAAGAACTTGTCGTCGGCAGACCACCAGAAAGGGTTGTTAATGATCACGGTGCCGTTGAGCGCGGCGTGCTTGAGATAGGCGCGATAGAAGGGAATGTCGTGGGAGATGCGATCGACGATGACGGCGTACTTTGCCGGCTTGTCGAGGCGTACGGCGCCGGTCTCAACAAACTCAGCCCTGATTCCATCGATGTTGCGGGCATTGATGTGCTCAACCAAAGCGCCCGGAAAGCTGTTCTCCATGCCAAACAAGACGCCGATAGTTTTCATTTCCAGACCTCTTCTTTTATTGGATCAGCGGTCCCAGTCACGCTCCATCTCAATTCATCCTGGGTCCAGTTTACGGCAGTCTACGGGGGACCAGCCTTCCAGAAAGAGACATGAATCCGAATGCGAGGAGTGACAAGAAACGGAGGAGGGAGGAGTGTGATGCCGAGTGGCGCGAAGTTTTGATTCACGCACGGTTCAACATCTTTTTACCGAATCATGACGAATAGCCGCTAGGCTCGGCGCATGAACCTGAGCCATTTCAAGTGCTTTTTTGTCTTTGCGGGCCTGCTGATTGCTTTTGTCGGAGCGAACGCGTGGGCCCAGTATGAGGATGGCAGTCTAATCGGAACCATCCGCGATGCAACCGGGGCAGGAGTTGGCAACGCCTCGATCACCGTCACGAATGTTGATACCGGAATTGTTACCAAATTGAACTCGAACGCTACGGGCGACTACGAGGTGCCGTCGCTGCGGGTGGGCGTGTACACGATCGAAGTAAGCGCATTGGGATTCGCACCGACCGTGGCGAAGAACATTGCGGTTACTGTTGCGGGACGTCAACGTATCGACCTCTCGCTGAGAGTTGGCCAGGCTACGGCCACCACAGTGGAGGTGACTGACGTAGCCCTGCAGATCGAGACGGAGACAAGCGAGCGAGGGCAGACCATCTCCGGCTATCAGACCGAGGCCCTGCCACTGGTCGCCCGCAATTATTCCGACCTGCTCGGCCTTGTCACCGGATCGCGCCAGGCACCGACAGCGGCCACGACCAGCTCTATCAGCAGCCTGGTTCGCCAGGGCGCATATAACGTCAACGGCCAGCGCAGCATGTTCAATAACTTTCTGCTCGACGGCATGGACAACAATGCGTACGGCGAGAGCAACCAGGGATTCGACAACCAGATCATTTCCGTTCCGCCGGACTCAGTCAGCCAGTTCCAGGTGGTCACGAATAATGAGAGTGCGGAATATGGGCGTTCTTCCGGCGCAACAGTCAACGTGGCGTCGGCAAACGGAACCAACCGATTTCATGCCGTCGCGTATGACTTTCTTCGCAACACGGTTCTGAATGCAGCAGGATTCTTCAAACCGCTTGTTGTGAGCAACACGGGGACCAGGGTTCCGTTTCAGAAACCGACTCTCAACCGGAATCAGTTTGGAATGAACTTTGGCGGCCCGATTCTGCCGAACAGGTTGTTCTTCTTTCTTGACTACGAGGGGCTTCGGCAAACTCTGAAGCCACTGTATGTGCTCACCTTGCCGACACAGGATGAACTCAATGGCATTCTCGTTGTCCCGGTAAGAAACGCGGTTACCGGACAGGTCTATCCCGCAGGCAAGCCGATTCCAGCAAACCAGATCAACCCTCTGTCGCAGCAGATTGTCAGCTACTTCCAAAAGTTTTCCAATCAGTTGCCAAAGAGCGGCCTTCCAACGACTGGGCTGGCCACGAACGACTACGCCAACCAGGTGCCTTTCACCGACAAATACGACAAGGGCGACCTTCGTCTGGATTTTCAGCAAAGCCCCAGCACTTCCTGGTTTTTGCGAGTAAGCGACCGCAAGGAAACAGGAGTCAATTATCCAACGATTCCATTGCCTCTCGATGGGCAGACAAACGGAACGATCCGCATCCTTGACCAGCAGGTGGCGCTGGGCTACACGCATCTTTTTGGCGCCAACAAGATTGTGGATGCACGGCTCGGGCTCTCGCGCACAAAGGCGGGCAAATATACGCTCTCGATCGGGCAGAATGACTTCGCGATTCCAGGCTTGCCGGCCAATGAGATCGTCGCCGGCGGGTTGCCTTCGGTGGGTATTTCGGGATTCACGGGATTCGGACGGCAAGCCACAAATCCGCAGTGGCAGGACCCCGCGCTGCTCGATCCGAAGGTGAACTTCACGTGGGTGAAGGGCAAACACTCGCTGAAATTCGGGTATGAGTACGAGCACGTCTGGATGGCTGTGAATGACAACAACCCACTCTATGGATCGTTCACCTACGGCAGTGGCTACAGCCTGTGCACTGCCGCAAACTCGCCGCAATGCGCGACCATGAGCAACGGCGCGGCGGCCCCAGCCGCCCCGGTAAGCGATACCTACTGGGCAGACTTTCTGTTTGGCACAACCACCAGCTACCAGTTGGCAAATTACTTTGTCGTGCACCTGCGACAGACGATAGAGAGTGCATACGCGCAGGACGACTGGAAGGTACGGCCGAACCTGACGCTCAACCTGGGCGTGCGCTGGGAGTACGGTTCGCCTTACTCCGAGGAGAAAAACTACATCTCAAACTTCGACCCTGTCTCGCAGACGGTGCTCACGACTGCGCCTGGCGCGGTCGCGGGCAATGGCATCACACCGGTCAATCACGGCGGTGTCTACGGCAAGACGCTGATGAACCCCGATTGGAACGACTTCGCGCCACGTGTGGGATTTGCTTATGCGATCAGGCCCGCAACTTCCATTCGCGGCGGATTCGGCATGGGATATGTGCACTACACGCGCGCCGGATCGGGCAATATTCTCGCGATCAACGCGCCGCAGGCCCAGTTTGCCGCAGTGACTCAGATCAAGCCGAGCACCACGAACCACTGCTCCACACCTCTGCCTGCGCAGATCATCCCGATCGGATCAACAACACCCAGTTGCTATGCGACCGCCGACCAGGGATACCCGACGGGCCTGGTGACCTCGTTCAATAAGGCGACCGATAACATCACGTGGGTTCCGAAAGACACCCGAGACAGCTACGTGGAGAGCTATTTCCTGAGTTTGCAGCAGCAACTGGCAAAGAACACGCTGCTCGATCTCGCCTACATAGGCAATCACGGGCTGAAGCTGCAAGGATTCCTGAATGGAAACCAGAAGAATCCAATCAACGGATTTGCGAGGCCGTATGCGAACTGGCCCAGCGACATCACGCTCGCGCTAAACGGATTCTGGTCCAACTACAATGCACTGCAGGTCCGGTATGAGCAGCGCTTCGTGGCCGGGCTGACACTGTTGAACTCTTTCACGTGGTCGCATGCGCTGGATAACGCCTCGGCCTCGCTGGAAGGCAATACACCCTCGCCACAGGACGGCAACAACCTGAACGCGGATTACGCACAGTCGGACTACAACCTGCCGATCGCCAACGTGACCAGCCTGGTCTACGAACTTCCCTTCGGGAACGGCCGCCAGTTCCTTTCGGGCACGAACGGCTTGACAAACGCCCTCGTCGGCGGCTGGCAGCTGAGCGGCGTTGTAACGGCACAGGCCGGCACGCCCTTCAACCTGACCTATTCGCCGAACAGCGCGCAGCAGGTATCGCCGCAGATCTCGGCAACTTATCGCGGTGCAAACGAGTATCGGCCGAACCTCGTACCGGGAACAAAGGTTACGCAGGGCCGCTCGTCGCGGGCGGCGAACACAGGGTATGTGAACTACATCAACTATTCGGCTTTCGTGTTGCCGCCGATCAAGGACGGAGCCGGAAACGTGCTCAGCCCATTCGGCAGCGCGCCGCGTAACCCCGGGCGCAACCCGGCATTCTATGAGACAAATCTTGCCGCCAATAAGAGGTTCAACACGCCCCTCGAGAGCATGAAGATCGAGTTCCGCACGGAGGTGTACAACCTGTTTAACCACACGAACCTTTACTTGCCCGGCAACATCTCCGGCTCGCAAGGCACGACCTCGGCGATCGCCTCGACCGGGGCGACGGTACCCGTCTCATCGATTAACGGCGGCGTCCCAAGCGGTGGCGGACAGATCACCAGCACCTTCCAACCGCGCATCTTTCAGTTTGGATTGAAGATCGTTTACTAAGTCCGGTTCGCCCGCAAAGATGCAACCCGCGCGACTCTCGCGCGGGTTGCTTTTTGGTGATTGCAAAAGGGAGAGCAGCTTTCGGCTTCCAAAATCGGCGAGGAATCGAGGGTGTCGAGTAACACCGCGGTCAGGCTCGACCAGGCATACACTGTCTTCGTAAGCGATACCGGAGGAGACCATGAATTACCGGGTACTGACTGTCTCCCGGGAGTTTGGCAGCGGCGGCGGACGGATTGCGAAGACCATCGCGGAGCGACTCGGATGGAAACTGCTCGATGGAGCATTGATTGACGCGATCGCGTGCGAAGGGCACGTCCACACAAATGTAGTGAACCGGTTTGACGAGCACGTTGAGAACTGGTTGCAGCGCCTCAACCGGCAGGCGATGAAAGGCGCCGCAATGGCGGCCGGTGTAGCGCTTGGCGAGGAGACGTGCTTCGATCCGGACGTGATGACGGACCTGACAAAGCGAATCATCGAGCACGCCTACACGGATGGGAACTGCGTCATTGTCGGCCGTGGAGCACAGTGCATTCTTCAGGCCAAACCCGATGTGTTTCATGTGTTTGTGTACGCACCTTTCCGTGTCAAGGTGCACAGGTTGCGGACGCGGCTGGAACCGGGAGCGAACATTGAACAGCGGATTCATACGGTGGACACCGAGCGCGCACACTACCTGCGGCTGCGGTACGGGAAGGAGTGGAACAATCCGCATCTCTACGACTTGATGATCTCGTCGGGGGACGATGAGGACAGGACGGCCCGAATCATCGAGTTTGCGATGGAGAGCCATCTTTAGCATTGAGCGGACCTGAGCGCCCGGCGGGTTGGCCTCATGCCTTGAAGAGGACTATCCTTGATGCACAGGAGCAACCGGAAGCCTCAGCTCCTGGCCGGGTGACTTGACACAGGGTCGAGTCGCACGCGCAGAACGTTCTCTGAAGCCCATTTCGGCGTTTCAGTCTACCCCGTAGTGGCGGGACCTTCGTCTGCAACCGGAAAGCTGATTACAGATGCGGCCTCCTGCCCAGGAGGATTCGATGCAAGAGAACATTTCCGACTCCGCGATCAAAAACGATGTGCTGCACCCCGAGAATCACCAGAAGCTGACTCCGGAAGAGATTGCAAAGGCCATCGCTCACCACAATCGGCACCACAAGGGCGATCAGAAACAAGATGCATCGAAGAAAGCGGGGCCGATGAAGCAGCAGATCAGCGGAAAGCAGAAGTAGCGCATTCGCTTCTGGCTGTTGGCCCGGGCTGTCTGGCCGCTGAACTAGCTTTTTGCTGTAACATCCCATTCGACGCGCAGAGCGGAGATGAGTTGGGCAAGCTTGTCCTCCGCTTCTGATTTTTGCCGTTCGAGTTCGGCGGTGTGTTTACGCTCGGCCTGAAGGCGGTCTTCGGCCTGATCCAGCTCCGAGACGAAGCGACGTACCGCGTCGTTCCCTTTGAGCGCGGTGAGATTCTCACGCGCACGGGCTTCATCGGCTGCGGCGATTTCCTCCTGCTTCTTTGACTGTTCGATCTGGCTCTGGAGGTCGGCAATCCTCACCTCGGCGTCGATGACGGGGCGCAGCTGTGCCTCTGCTCCTGGAGCACGCCTGACAAGTTCGATGAGGTAGCCTGTCGTGTTTTGCCTGGGATCGAGTACAACACGGGTGTACTCGGGACCGCGCTCACGCACCTCGAGCTTTGCCGTGGAGTGAGCGGCGACGGGAAGCCGAAAACGGTAGAGGTTCGGCGCTGCCTCGGCGGCAGTGACCCCATCATCGAGCGACCATCCATTGTCTCGACGGGGATGTTCAAGAAGAAGCGTGC
>Ga0335069_10004028_pt1 | contig 21925 bp, 23 predicted proteins | sample Lox_Sample_11_FD_206714 | JGI IMG/M metagenome (GOLD analysis project Ga0335069, IMG submission 206714) | Soil microbial communities from Loxahatchee National Wildlife Refuge, Florida, United States - Lox_Sample_1.1 | ecosystem: Environmental > Terrestrial > Soil > Wetlands | place: USA...
ATTGTTTTATTCGCGAGGGGTGACTGACTACATACCCAATGCGCAAACCTGCCATACCGTGAATTTTTGAAAAAGTACGGGTAACTAATATATTCGGGTTTTTTGCGGCAAGAGGTATCATTGATTCATTATCCGGGGCATCTAAAAAATCAAGATATGCTTCGTCAATCAATACAGGCGATTTTTTTGAAGCCTCCTGGCAAAAATTTTTCATAACATCAGGTTTAAGTAAAGTACCTGTGGGGTTATTAGGGTTTACCAGGTAAATCAATTGAGTATCATTATTGATGGCACTGAGCATTCCGGAAAGATTAATAACCCTGTCCGCGCCTACAGGAACAGCATTCACACTGTATCCGATTTTTTTTGCAGTAGCGGGTAAAATAAAAAAAGTCGGATCAGCTGTCACCAGATTGCCTCCGGGCTTATAAAAAAATCTTGCTGAAAAATCAAGCACAATACTTGATCCGGCCGTTAAAAGAATATTTTCTTCTTCAACTCCATAATACTTAGCTATTGTTGCCCGGCAATCTTTCAAACTCTCAATATTGAATGAATACCGGCTTGCCGAAGGAATCATCTCTATAATCGCTTGTTTGGATTTTGGCGAAATCCCGTAAGGGTTTTCGTTCGAACTTAAATTAATAATACCCCTCTGGCTGTCGAAGTTTTTTTGTGGCAAACCTTCAACATCCTCTGCAAAAGAACGAAAAGACAATCCTAAACCTAAGGCAGCAAAGGAGGTTTGCTTGAACCAGTCGCGGCGTTTGATGGAGGAAGGCATATTAAATTTGATTTGATAATGATAAAATCAGAAACATGCAAAAGCTACGACAAAAAAATGAATTATTATTGATGAACTATCAGAGCGGGAAAAAATACATCAAAATTTGTACACCCGGCTTAATAAGAAAGCAGAGCTATTGAGCAATATTCTTTGAATAAATCTTAAAAATACTACAGATTCAGATGGTATTAAATCACTGTTTCAACTTGGCAGATGAGTTTACTTCAGTGTACAAATGCTGTATTAACCCATCAGCCAAACCTATTTTCGGAACAAAAATCTCTTCGGCATCTGCCCAGCGCATTACATTAATATAAATGAGAAGCGCAGGAACGATAACGTCGGCGCGGTCTTCACGCATTTTGTAAACTTTTATTCTTTCTGCAAGCGGGAAACTGCTGAATTCTTTGTAATAATCTTTCAACAACTCGAGTGGTAATGGTTTTCCGTCTTTCTTTTTCGACATGGAAAATACTTTGTTGATATTTCCCCCGGAACCGATTGCGACAATATTCTGATAAGGCTTGGTTTCTTTCTTGATAAAATCTTTCATATTGTCCCATTGGCCATCTGTTACCTGGTTTTTTAATAACCGAATAGTGCCGATGTTAAAAGATTCCTTGAACACAAGTTTTGACTGTGCAAAAAAAGTAAGTTCTGTGCTTCCTCCGCCTACATCAATATAGAGGTAAGCATGATCTTTGTCCATATTTTCCGCTATATGGTTTTCATATATCAATGAAGCTTCATCGCCACCGCTGATCACCTCAATCTGAATACCTGTTTCATTTTTAACACGACAAATAATATCCTCCGAATTTGCAGCATCACGCATTGCCGAAGTAGCTGCTGCTTTCAGGTGTTCCACGTGATAAGCATCAGCTAAATGCTTGTAAGCTTTGATTGTGCTGATGATCATTGCAGTTTTTTCTTCAGAAATTTCTTTTTTCTCAAAAACATCAAAACCCAACCTTAAAGGCACCCGTACCAGGTTGAGTTTGTTAAATTCCGGTTTTGTACCGGTTGTATCAACTTCTGAAATCAGTAATCTGGCTGCATTACTTCCGATATCGATTGCTGCAAGTCGCATGTATAGGAGTTGTTTTAAGAAACTGAAACAGGGTTTTCTACATTATCAGCCTGCTTTATTCCTGTCTGGTCAGTATGTTTAATTGTTTTTTGAAATAAATAATTATAAATCTCGATTTGCGAACGAATTTTCTTTTCTTTTTTATCACGTTTATAGATATTATTCAGGTCATTATCGAGCCATCTTGCTTTTACGTTGTCGGAAAGCTGAATGTCAAGAATATCTTTCAGCTCTTTTTTTATTTCTTCTTCCAGCACAGGGCAGGTAGCTTCTACCCGATGATCCAGGTTCCGTACCATCCAGTCAGCCGAAGATATATATGTTTTTTCTTTCCCGCCATTGTGAAATATAAACACACGTGCATGCTCAAGATATTCGTCTACAATACTTATTGCTGTTACGGGTTTTATAAACTTTTTATTTTCTGTGAACATGCAAAAAATTCCCCGTACAATAAGTTTTATTTCTACACCGGCAATTGCAGCTTCATATAGTTTATAGATAAGCTCTTCATCAGAAAGAGAATTCATTTTTAAAGTTATGGCAGCCGGGTTCCCGCTTTTAGCAACTTTTATTTCTTTACCGATCATTTTGAGTAATTCCCTTCGCAACAATATAGGGCAGGGGATAAGTGTTTTACAGCTTTTTAAAACAGCCACTTTGCGTTTCTCAATGAAATTAAAAAGCCGGTTCACATCGGCCATGATATTCCTGTCGGAAGTGAGCAGGCAGTGATCTCCGTAAATGGTTGCTGTTTTTTCATTCAAATTTCCTGTGCTCACAAATCCGTAATGAATGGTATGATTATTCATACGTTTTTTGATCATACAGATTTTTGCGTGCACTTTCATGTTCGGAATACCAATAAGTACTTTGACTCCTTCATCTTCCAACCTTATTTTCCATTCAAGATTGGCTTCTTCTTCAAACCTTGCTCTTAGTTCAAGCATAACAGTAACCTGTTTCCCATTGCGAACAGCATTAATAAGTGCATTAATGATTTTGGAATTGGAAGCGAGCCTATAACAGGTAATTTTTATGGCGGTCACATTCGGATCGATCGCTGCTTCACGCAACATATCTATTACAGGATTAAAAGAATGGTAGGGAAAATGAAGCATCACGTCTTTTTCCAAAACAACATCGGTAACCCGTGGCGACCTCACTAATAAAGGATGCATGAATGGTTTTTTTCTTTGCCCTTTTTTGGTAAAAACATCTGGGAAATCCATAAAATGCCTGAAGTTGTGAATTCGTCCGCCTGGTATAAGGTTTCCTTTCTTTGAAAGGCTCAACCTCTTTATCAGGTATTCAAGCAGGCCTTTGTCCATGTCTTTGTCATAAACAAAGCGAACAGGTTTTCCTTTTCTACGGTTACGGACTGCTTTTTCAATTTTCTGGATAAGAGTAGTCGATACATCATTGTCCAGATCAATTTCCGCATCGCGGGTTAACTTGAAAACCCATGACTCATATTTGTCATAACCGAAATAAGAAAAAATATTCCTGAGATTGTAACGAATGATGTCTTCGAGTAGAATGATAAAATGCTGATCCGGTTTTGGGGATGGTAATTTTACAAAACGTCCTAATACACGACTTGGCACTTCAATCAAAGCGTATTTTCTTTTCATACTCCCATCTTTTCGCGACAGGACAACTCCAAGGTAAATGGATTTATCTCGGAGATAAGGGAAATGCGGAATACTTTCTACCATCAGCGGGATAATATTAGAACGCACTTCTTCTTCAAAATGTAACTGAATAAATCTCTGCTGTTCTTTGTTCAGTTGTTTTTCATTCACCAAAAAAATTTTCTCATTTTCCAGTTCTTTTCTGATAGATTCCCAGGTATTATTAAATTCACCTTGTTGCTCCAGCACAACAGATTGTATTTCTTCCAATATTTTTTCAGGCGATTGTTCCAGGTGCATATTGATTTTTGACCTGCCTGATAATTCAATCATTCTGCTTAAGGTAGCTACTCGAACACGAAAAAACTCATCGAGATTATTTGAAAAAATCCCAAGAAATTTAATGCGTTCTCTAAGCGGAACTGAAATATCGGCGGCTTCCTGTAACACCCGACCATTGAAGGAAAGCCAACTTATATCACGGATAATTGTTTTTCGTTTCATGTCTGATCCTGCCATTTTTGTCGCTTTTATGCAAAGTAGACTTCGAAAGGATGCGGTAAATTAATTAATTATTAAGTCTTGACTGTGATTTATTTGATCTTCAACCCTTCGCTGACTCGTATACAAAATATCTGCATACAGTATGATGAAAATGGTTTCTCTTCATTGACTAAATTTGCATGATGAATTGTGGAATATAAAAATATTAGTTGCAGCTTTTATGATGAGCCGGAGCTTTGGTAGATTTATCATAAAATTTGTGACGTTGTTTTTTACACAAAATGCTGCAAAAACGGTGATAGAGGGCAGGATTAAAAACCTATATGCCATTGATGGGGTAGAATATCTGGAAACTTCAGACAGAAGAGTAATCAGGGCTTGATAAATTGGTAAAAGTGGATGAGAAAAAGCCTTAAAATACCTGTTAATCCACATTGTTGGTAAGTTCGGTCAAAAAAAAATTAAATCTTTTTGATAATTAAACAGATTTTGCGACCTTTGCCGTCCTAAATTTTAGCAGTTATGGCAAGAGTATGTCAGATTACAGGTAAGGTTCCGGTGAGCGGCCACAGCGTTTCTCACTCAAATATTAAAACAAAGCGCAGATTTTTGCCCAATTTGCAAACAAAACGTTTTTTCCTGGCTGAAGAAGATAAATGGGTTACCTTGAAGGTTTCTTCAGAAGGTTTGCGCACCATCAATAAAAATGGTTTATACAATACCGTTAAAAAACTGAGGGCAGAAGGCGTAAAAATATAATCAGCAAAAATTAGTATCATGGCAAAGAAAGGAAACAGGGTGCAGGTAATTTTAGAATGCACAGAACATAAAAACAGCGGTAAACCTGGTACCAGCAGGTATATTAGTACCAAAAACAAAAAGAATACACCAGAGCGGCTTGAATTAAAAAAGTACAACCCGATTTTAAAGAAAATGACGGTTCATAAAGAAATTAAATAATCATAAATAATTAGTTGTCATGGCAAAAGCAGCAAAAACCGCGATTAAAAGTAAAGATGCTAAAGCAGCAGCTGAAGCTAAGAACTGGACAAAAGTGATAAAGGCTGTTCGGAGCCCGAAAACGGGTGCCTATACTTTTAAGGAAGCTATTGTGCACAAAGATAAAATCAAAGAATTTTTGGCTCAGAAATAATTATGGGTTAGTTCATAATATAAAAGCTGTCTCAAAAGGGCAGCTTTTGTTTTTTATTAGTATAGCAGTATGAGGTGCAGAGCCATATTTCCGTAATTAGGTTATTTTCACATCTCAAATTCAAATCATGAGTTTTCTTAATAAATTATTTGGAAAAAGGGAAAAGCAAAGCCTTGATGAAGGATTACTGAAGACCAAAGAAGGTTTTCTTTCCAGGTTAACCAAAGCTATAGCCGGAAAGACGACAGTTGATGATGAAGTATTGGATAATTTAGAAGATGCTTTGGTAAGTGCGGATGTTGGCATTGATACAACCGTGGAAATAATTGGCAGGATTGAAAAACGCGTTGCGAGAGATAAATATCTAAATACAAATGAATTAAATAAAATACTTCAATGGGAAATCGAATCAATATTAGTTGAAGCCGCGGAGCAGTCATATCGTGACTTCGAAACTCCGACCGGGAAAAAACCTTATGTAATTCTTGTTGTTGGTGTGAATGGGGTTGGCAAAACAACCACCATTGGCAAGCTGGCTTATAATTTTAAAAATGCCGGTAAATCTGTTTTGCTGGGAGCGGCTGATACTTTTCGTGCGGCAGCTGTTGAGCAGCTGACCATCTGGAGCGAAAGAGTGGGTGTGCCAATTGTAAAACAAGGAACGGGTGCAGATCCCGGGGCTGTTGCATTTGATACCGTTCAAAGCGGTGTTGCCAGAAATGTAGACGTTGTGATTATTGATACAGCTGGTAGATTGCATAACAAAATTCACTTAATGGATGAATTGGGAAAGATAAACCGGGTAATCAAAAAAATTATTCCGGACGCACCACATGAAGTGTTATTGGTGCTTGACGGTTCAACAGGACAAAATGCGGTTGAGCAGGCCAGGCATTTCACTGCGACAACTGATGTAAGTGCTATTGCCGTGACAAAATTGGATGGTACAGCAAAAGGAGGAGTGGTATTGGCTATTGCCAATCAGTTTAAAATTCCTGTAAAATTTATTGGTGTGGGAGAAAAAATGGAAGATTTGCTGGTATTCAACAAACATGAGTTTGTTGATAGCTTATTTAATTTGGAGAAAAAAGACTGATGAAGAACGATTCCAACTAATCATTCAATCAAACTTACTTCTTCTTTTTGATCCTTTTCCTTCCAGAAAACTTTTACTTTTTGAGAAATAATGGAATCAATTGATTTGCCAACATAATCCGGCTGTATGGGCAGCTGGCGGCTAAAACGCCTGTCGATAAGTACGCACAATTCAACTTTGGAAGGCCTTCCAAAGTCGAGTAATGCATCTAAGGCAGCGCGGATAGTTCTTCCGGTATATAATACATCGTCAATAAGTATCACATTTTTATTTTCAATAGAAAAAGGGATATCTGTTTTATTAAGGGTATGCAAACCTTGCCTTACATCATCGCGGTAAAAAGTAATATCCAGTTTTCCGTAAGCAATATACTGTTCTGGTAGCTGTTTGCTGAGTTCTCTTAAAATCCTGTCAGAGAAATATATTCCCCGGGGTTGTATGCCGATTAAAATGGTATCCTTTAAGGCTAAATGGTTTTCAAGCAGTTGATTGCTCAACCGCTGAATGGTAATTGATAATTGTTGTTGGTTCAGTATGGTTTTCAAAAAATATTTTTTATAAAAATAAGAAGGCTGCCGCAAATAGAGCTATTAAATATCGGGTTAACTGCTTTATTGCTCAGCCATAAAAGGATACCCGTAACTGGTGGGGGGATTGAAAGTTTCCTTGATTGTTCTGGCACTTAACCAGCGATATAAGTTTATAATAGAACCGGCTTTATCGTTTGTACCGCTTGCCCTTGCTCCGCCAAATGGTTGCTGGCCTACAACTGCCCCTGTTGGCTTATCATTAATATAGAAGTTTCCGGCAGCATTCCGGAGTTTATTTGTGGCAAACTCTACAGCTTCCCGGTTTTGTGCAATAACAGAACCTGTCAGTGCGTAAGGTGAGGTAGAGTCAACCAATTCCAATGTTTTTTCAAAACTATTAGCAGGATAAATATAGACTGTTAATACAGGCCCGAAAATTTCTTCACACATGGTAACGTACTTCGGGTCTTTCGCTTCGATGACTGTTGGTTGAACAAAATATCCTTCTCTTTTATCACATTTTCCGCCGACCCAAATTTCCGCCTGCTGATCTTTTTTTGCATTGTCAATATAAGCCTTGATCTTGTCAAAGCTTTTTTCATCAATCACTGCATTAATGAAATTGCTGAAATCTTCCACGCTGCCTATTTTAAAGCTTTTCACTCCGCTTATCAATTTCTTTTTTACTTCTTCTGCTATATTGGAGGGAATGTAAGCCCTTGAAGCCGCAGAACATTTCTGCCCCTGGAATTCAAATGCACCCCGGAGCAATGCAGTAACAACCACATCCGGATTGGCGCTTTTATGCGCAAATACAAAATCCTTGCCTCCGGTTTCGCCAACAATTCTTGGATAAGACTTGTAGTTCGCCATATTCTTGCCGATTGTTTCCCACATATTGTTAAACACACCTGTTGATCCTGTAAAATGCACACCGGCAAAATCCTTGTGATTAAAGCATACTTTACCAAGTGTAGGGCCATCCACATAGATCAGGTTGATCACACCGTCAGGCAATCCGGCTTCTTTTAAAATACGCATGAACATTTGTGCACTGAAAATTTGTGTGTGCGCCGGTTTCCATACTACCACATTGCCGCACATGGCAGCAGATGTAGGTAAGTTTCCGCCAATGGCTGTAAAATTGAATGGCGTAATTGCCAGTACAAAGCCTTCCAGCGGACGGTATTCCAAACGGTTATGGATACCTGGAGAACTGATGGGTTGTTGCCTGTATATCTCGCTCAGATAATGAACATTGAAACGAAGGAAATCAATGATCTCACAGGCAGAATCAATTTCTGCCTGGTAAGCGTTTTTGCTTTGGCCCAGCATCGTAGTGCCATTCATGTATGGGCGGTATTTTGTAGCGATCAGGTCGGCAGCCTTCAAAAAAATATTTGCCCGGTTTTCCCAGCTGAGGGTTGACCATTTCTCTTTCGCTGTCAATGCTGCGTCAATAGCTTGATGAATATGCTTTTCATTGCCTTCATGAAAATAGCCAAGCGTGTGTGCAATTTCATGAGGTGGGTGCAATGCTGATTTTTTGCCGGTGCGAACTTCTTTATCACCAATAAACATGGGAATATCAGCTTCCTGTTTTTTTAATTCTGCTAACACTTCTTTCAATCTTTTTTTTTCGGGGCTGCCGGGTGCATAATTCAAAACCGGCTCATTTAACGGTAATGGATAACTGAAATAACCGAGGCTCATAAATTATCAATTATTAATTAATGAATTAGGGAATTAAACCGTTTCTTTTTCGCTCATCAAATAGGCTTTGATGAAGCCATCCAGCTCGCCATCCATCACCGGTTGCACGTTGCCCACTTCATAATCTGTCCGGTGGTCTTTGATCATTTTATAGGGATGAAAAACATAGCTGCGTATCTGCGACCCCCATTCAATTTTTTTCTTATTGGCATTGTTTGCGTTTTTCACAGCTTCGCGTTTCCGCAATTCTTCTTCATACAGCCGGCTTTTTAGCATGGCCATTGCTTTTTCCCTATTTTCACCCTGTGTCCTTGCCTGCTGGCATTCCACAATAATGCCGCTTGGTTTGTGTGTTAACCGTACAGCTGTTTCTACTTTGTTTACATTCTGTCCGCCGGCACCGCCACTGCGGAAGAATGCCCATTCCACATCGGCAGGGCTCACTTCAATTTCTATCGTGTCATCAATTAACGGATATACATATACGCTGGCGAAGGAAGTGTGTCGTCTTGCATTGCTGTCAAATGGAGAGATGCGCACCAGGCGATGCACGCCGCTTTCTGCCTTTAAAAACCCATAAGCAAAAGGCCCGTCAAATTGGAAGGTGCATGTTTTTATGCCGGCACCGTCGCCATCCTGCCAGTCGAGTTCAGTAACACTCATATCGTGCTTTTGACCATACATGCGGTACATGCGCGCCAGCATTTCGGCCCAATCCTGGCTTTCTGTTCCACCGGCACCGCTGTTGATCTGCAGCACAGCAGGCAGCTCGTCTTCAGGCTGGTTCAATGTGCTTTTGAATTCTGCTTCGTCTAAACTCTGTAATGCCTTTTCATAAGCTTCCTTTGTTTCATCTTCGGTAGCATCTCCTGCCTTCCAGAAGTCGAATAGTACGGCAAAATCTTCCACAGACGTTTCCGTTTGTGTATACAATTTTGTCCAAAGCTCGTTCAGCTTTATATTTTTAAGGATTTCCGTAGCACGCTTATTATCGCTCCAGAAGCCCGGAGAAAGGGTAAGTTGTTTGTCTTCATCTATCTTATGTTGCCGGTTCCCGACGTCAAAGAAACCTCCTCAGAGCGGAAGTGCGGCTCCTCATATCATTTAATTTTTCCTGTGTCATAGCGGCGCAAAGTTAAGGAGTTTCAGGTTTACAATTCGTGTGCTCATGAAGCTGATTTTTTATTTTCCTAGCTGTTGGAAGTCTTGTAATTTGAACACCTTCACGGATGCCTATCCGATACTTTTTGAATAATAAGTGCTGCCACAAATGTTTCCAGCAGGCTTAGCGGGGTAGCATACAACATTAGTTTATGCGGAAGCACACCCAGGTTGCCGATCACAATCCACATCATCGCGAACGCGGCAAACCACGATAGCAGCGTGGTTCCTGCCAGCGAAAACTTTTGGGCAATATTATAAATCAACCCGGTTAACATGAACGACCATGCCACCCATGCAATTTTGTTACTAGTTTCCGATGGGAAAACAAGGCCAAGTTTTTGATAATGGTCCGTCCAAAGCTGCTTAAACAAAATTTCGTTACGAAAGAATTCAGACAAACTGATCCAGGCTGTAGCAAGTAGTATAGCAAACAGGTTTTTTAGTTTCATGATTAATGTTTTCGGTTATATGTGAACGTTTTTATATTTTATGAAAGTTAAGCAAATAGTCCGTAAGACCGAAAGCCGGGAAGTCAGTCAGAGAATTGTGAACCATCTTACTGACTTTCGGTCATCCCGGCTTTCCGAATTTACAATGTGTATAAGTTAGTGCATAACGGGTGCAAAACAACAACGCAAAAAATTTGGAAACCGGTCTATAATGAATGTATCTTCAATTCACAATTGAAATGAGATAATCAGTAACATGAAGATCGGGTTTCAATGAAAGCATCGGGTTAGTAAGAATGCAAATATTTGAGCAATCAGATAAATGCATTAACAAACTTGGTGCTTTTTTCTTTTAATACTTCCCAGGCATTTGCTGCTCAATTTTAGTTTCCTTGTTTTTGTTTATGTTTGAATTTTTATAACTCCTCCATGCAGCATTTTCAAAATAAGGTACTGGTTTTTGTCTTATTGTTAGTTACAGCAAAAGTAAGCGCACAAACATATTATATTCCTGCATTTACCGGTTATGCCATGCCGTTAGAAAAAAGCACTGAAGATGATGAAAGCGAAATGTTTGGTGAGAAAGAAGGGCTCCATCATTGGGAAAATAAGAACCAGCATCTGCATTATTATTTTTTTCTCCGCAATACAGGAAAGATTCATCTTTCAGTATTATTAAAAAATAACACTGCCGGGAATATTTTAAAGATAAAATTTGTTGATAACATATTTACGGTAGCCGTTCCGCAGGGCGTGGAGTTCAAAAAGGTGGATGCCGGAGCTGTAAATATTGTCAGGAAAGGTTTTTATGACCTGGAAATTTCTTGCGCAAAGAAGCGTGGTAATGAAATTGCTGATATTCGATCTCTCGGATTTAGCGGGCCAGCTGCAAAGGATATGCACTTTAATACAAAACCAAGACGTAATGCGGCTTCTGTGCATTTAATGTATCCGGTGCCGGATACGACGAAGGTTACAGGTTTTTATAATGAGTTAACTGTTCCTCAAAATGCTGATCACCTATACTCTTATTTTATGGCATGCGGATTTGCAAGAGGGTATTTCGGTATGCAGGTAAACAGTGCAACGGAACGAAGAATTATCTTTTCTGTGTGGGATGCCGGTAATGAAGCTGTTGACAGAAATAGAGTGAATGAATACAACAAAGTAAAGTTGATCAATAAAGGAGAAAATGTTTTTGCAGGAGATTTCGGTAATGAAGGCACAGGGGGCCATAGTCATTTTGTGTATAACTGGAAGGCTGGAGAAACTTATAAATTTTATGTAACTGCATTGCCTGACAGTGTAACCAACACTACGATTTATTCGGGATATTTTTATATTCCGGAATTCCAAAAATGGAAACTTATTGCGAGTTTCAAAGCACCGAAAGATGGCCATCACCTTGATCATTTATATTCTTTTCTTGAAAATTTCTGGGGTATAAACGGGAATGTTTACCGTAAGGCTAACTATAGTAATCAATGGATAAAAACAGAAAAAGGTGAATGGAAAGCCTTGACCGATGCTGTGTTTTCATGCGATGCAACTGGTAGGGCGCTTGACAGGATTGACTTTGGCGGAGGTGTTGAAAATAATTCTTTCTATTTATGGAATGGGGGCTTTGCAAACATCAACACAAATTATGGAACGAAATTTTCCAGGCCTGGCACGAATAATAAGCCTGATATTGATTTATATAAAAATGTTGATAGCGCCGTACAAATGGAGAGAGATAAAAAGCTAATATTTGATTCTGTTACGGCAGGGAAGTTAGATACCACAGGAAGTATCACCGGCGTGTATTACAAAACTTTGAAAGAAGGCGATGGTGATTTTGTAACCGTGAACGATACGCTTACCGTACATTACAAAGGCTGGATACTGGGTGGCGAAGTGTTTGATGAAACAACAGAGAAGCCTGCCATATTTCCTTTGAATAAGCTTATTAAAGGTTGGCAATATGGATTAACAAAATGCAGGAAAGGAGGGAAGATTAAATTGATCATTCCTTCAGCGCTGGCCTACTCAATACGCACTAGGGCGGAAAAAATCCCCCCTAATAGCGTTTTGGTCTTTGATGTGGAAGTACTGGACATAAAAAAACCATAACAATGAAACTGGCTATTATTTTTTCTTCAATTACATTTTTATTATCATCGTCAATTGTTTTTTCACAAAATTCTTTTCTGTTAAAACCTGCAAGAGTTTTTGACGGGGAGCAAATGCATTCCGGGTGGAGTGTGCTGGTGAGAGAAAACCGGATTATCGCAGCCGGAGCAAACATCGCTGCAGATAAAAACACTAAAGTGATTGAATTAAAAAACTGCACTTTATTGCCCGGTTTGATCGAAGGCCATAGCCATTTGTTTTTGCATCCTTATAATGAAACCTCATGGAACGACCAGGTGCTGAAAGAATCAAGGGCGGAGCGTGTGGCCCGCGCTATAGCGCATGCCACACGCACATTAATGGCAGGATTTACAACTGTTCGTGACCTGGGTACTGAAGGTGCGGGTTATGATGATGTAGGATTGAAACAGTCAATTGAAAAAGGAATTATTCCGGGCCCAAGGATGATTGTTGCCACACGTGCAATAGTGGCAACGGGAAGTTATGGCCCCAAAGAGCTAAGTGTTGATATTGATGTATTGAAAGGGGCTGCAGAGGCAGACGGCGATGGATTAATTAAAGAAATAAGAACGCAAATCGGCAAAGGGGCCGATGTGATAAAAATTTATGCTGATTACCGTTGGGGGTTGGAAAAAGAAGCTAAACCTACATTTACGGAAGAGGAGTTGAAAAAAGCAGTAGAAGTAGCTAACAGCAGCGGTAGAGAAGTTGTTGTACATTCTGTAACTGCAGAAGGGATGCGCAGGGCTATTTTAGCTGGGGTATCGACTATTGAACATGGTGATCAGGGAACACCCGAAATTTTTACAATGATGAAGGAAAGAGGAATTGCATTATGTCCGACCATTTCTGCAGGGGAGGCGATTGAAGAATACCATGGATGGAGAAAAGGTATTGACCCGGAACCGGTTTCTGTTCAAAATAAAAGAAAAAGTTTTAGTGAAGCGCTGGATGCCGGTGTGATTATTTGCATGGGTGGAGATGTAGGTGTTTTTGCACACGGGGATAATGTACGGGAAATGGAAGCGATGGTGGAATTTGGTATGAAACCTGTTGATGTGTTGCGCTCTGCCACGTCGGTTAATGCAGATGTATTTAAAATAAAAGAAAAGGTGGGGAGAATAAAAGCAGGGCTTTTCGCAGACATCATTGCCGTGGAGGGTGACCCTTCTGAAAATATTTCTCTATTACGAAAAATCAAACTGGTAATGAAGGATGGGGTAATATATTTATGATCTTGTTAATTCGGTTATCAGTTTTTCATGTTGGGGAAATTTATTAATCAGCGATTTTCTTGCGGCCAATTCAAAATCTGCAAAATCAAAGCCTGGCGAAACCGTACAGCCAGCAAGCGCATACCCGTTTCCGTTAGTTAATTTTGAGGCAAACCAATTTCCTGCCTTTATCATTACCTGGAATGATTCTTTGTTATCAGGATCATTGCCCAAATAATGTTCGAGCACATTTCCATTGTTTTCGATTTCATAAATAGTGAGGCTATTACCTGAATAAAAATGCCAAAGCTCATCAGAAGCAATACGGTGAAATGCGGAGAATTCAGTTCCTTCCAGTAAAAAATAGATACTTGTAGAAAAATTTCTATCGCCCTGAAAACCATCAGGCAAACTATTTTTATTTACGGTTATAGGTGACCGGTAAATTTCACGGTAATAACCGCCTTCTGCGTGTTTGTTTAATTGAAGCTTGCTGACCCAGTAAGCTGCATGATTATTCATTTTATGGTTCGATAGTGGTTTTGGTAGCGTAATAATCGCTTAGTGAGTCTTTAATATGCAATGTGTCTTTTGGCAAGGTATAGATGGGGAAATAGATTTTGAAATAAGAAGAGTCCTTTGTATCCATTTTTACACCCAATTCGAATGAACGCAGCTGATTGTATCTTTTTAATGCCCTGGTTTTATTAGCGGTCGATAATATTACAAACTTATATAGTGAAGTATCTCCGTGTTTAGTAATTTCCGTTTTGGTTTCTTTATTAGGCGGCAAGGAATTCTGTATGGGATGGGTAAGGGTGGAATCCTTTTTTTGAAAGCCTGAAGTATCGTCTTTTATTACTACTTCATTTTCGGTATTACCTGATGCCGGTGTTTTCTTTTTATACAAATTATACCCTGCCCATGCAATCAGCGCAACACCGCCAACTATTCCAATTGCCAGCAAAAGCCCTTTCACTGCTTTTGATTGCGGCGCATACTCTTTTTTGGGTTCATCCAGTATTTTCTTCTTTTTTTCTGTCAGTTCCACTCTTTCCTCGCTTGGTAAAGTAAGTCTGGTCGTACTGTATTCACCAGGCACGAATTCATATTTATCTTCTTTATTTTTTATTATCGCACCGATGCCTTCAAAATGAAAGGGTTTGCCGATATTAAGCAATTGAATGCCAAGCTGGAGATAAGAATCGAGATCGGATGCAGCTAACGGCCGCATTTTGCCGGTATATTTGTGCAGGAAGTCGATTAACTCCGGGTCCGGGTTTTGAACAAATTCCTGTTTATAAATAATTCCCTGCACGGTTAGTGGTTGTTCGTTGCCAAGTTGTTCGGGAACTGAAAAATTTGAAGCCAATGTGAATACACCGATGCCGGGAAGCGCCAGTGTTTTATTCTGATATAAAAAATGGGATAGAAGCTGCGGTAGTTTCAAAATGAATGGATTTTAACCGCAATTTAGGGATAAAAACTTTTAAATCAAATACATAGCCTAAAAATTATATCTGAACCATACTAACTTTAATGAATATCCGTAAAATCTTGTTATTATCTCATTTAGTAGTATTCATGCACCATACTAAAACTCATTATTCCAGTTCTTCACATAAAAAACCGTTTTCTCTCAATGTTTCTATGATCCCAGACGCATGGTTATTGTAGCTTTCAATACGAAGAATCTTGTCACAGTCATCCAGGTCGAAATTAATCCTGTGTGCCGGAAAATTTCTGGATAAAATATCAATCAGTTTTTCAGCTTGCCTGGGTTCCTCCACATTGGTTTTAAAAACTTCTACCATAAAATTCATTTTATTTTTCAAGGATGTTTTTCAAGTTGTTCAGGTTGGTCTGTAAATCATTCCCGATCATTTTTTTTATATTCATCAACAGGAGCATCAGGTTCGAAGGATATTTCATTTTGCCATTAAAACCCCATACTACAATGGTTTGATTGAGGGAAGCGGCTGTAGTAACAAAATAGGCGGTTGACTTTCCTTCAAACGGTTTGATAAAGTGAAGATCCATATCAATTCTTTTTTCCTGAACGATATTGGTAATGGTTTGTTCGCCCTGTCCAACCTGTTTATTATTACTTTTCCAGGCTGAAGAAAAACCAACACTTCCATCAGTTCCAGTATAAGTCATTTCTACGTTTGGGTCCATCATTTGCCATTTGCTATAATAAGCCTGGTTTTTTATATGCCTGATGTAATCAAATACATATTGTACAGGTTTGTCAATTGTCACTTGTTTTTCGACGTTGTATTGTTTGGGAATAAAAGCCGCAGCGACAAATGGAATAGCTATAATAACCAGGATGATGATCAGTATGGTCATTTCTCAAAATTTTATAGTTAGCAAAGATTTGGCCGTTTTCACTTGCACCGGTTATCATTGAGCTGGTGATAGTGATATAGAAAAGAGGCAATGCAAAGGTAATTTATGATAGAAAAAAATTTAATAACGATTCCATAAGCGGAAAAGAGTTCGGTTTCAGTGGAAATTAGATCGTTATACATTGTACATGGCAGTTTATTTGTTTACGCAATTAAACATCCATCTGATACCAAAGCGATCAAGGCAGCAACCCCAGTAGCCCCAAAACTCATCACGCATGGGAGCAATGTCAGATCCTCCTTTCGACAGTTCATTAAACAGGCGGTCTGCTTCTGCTTTTGTATCGGGCTCAAGATTGATGGTAACATTATTCCCGATTTTTAGTTTATGGCCCGAAGATTCCAGCATATCTGTAGCCATTATCTGGGCTCCTCCCAATATTGGTAAACACACATGCATCACCTTATTTCGCTCATTCTCTGGAAGAGGAGTCATGCCTGGTTGTGCAGGTATATCTTTCATATAAATAACAGGCCCTACGAATTCTGTTTTAAAAACAGATTTATAAAAATTAAAAGCTTCTTCTGTATTACCCTGAAAATTGAGGTAGATTGATACTTTAGCCACAAAATTTAATTTAAGATGAGTGATAAATGTTGTATAGGAAACTACGTGTTTAATCAGAAGATTTTGGGATAAAATGTGAAATATGGAACTACCGTTCATCTTTTATCTCCTGCATCAGCATTAGCAGTTTGTTTTGTTCCAATCATGCACCACATTTCATTTTCTGATTTATACCATTCTATACAGGGTTTATCTTTGTCAATCCGTTCATCCTGCATCAACTCATGAAATACGCAATTAATAGTGTCGATTTTTTGTTTCCAATCAGCAATAGACTGCACGAGGTATTCTCCCTTTTCAATTGTAAAACTGTCCAGGTCATATTTTCCGGCTTCGGAATTCTCTTTTTCAGCAGTAGCTGCAAAATAAAAAATCTTACCGTCGTTTGTCATATAGCTGATGCCATAATAATCACGCCTGGGCCCATCCGTAATTTTATTCATCAGGCTATTGAATACCTGGGGAATGCCTTCTGGAAAGGTACTTACTTCCATTCCGAAAACTTTTATGTTACTGCCGACTATATATTTTTCCATACGGTTATTATTTATGCCATAGCACAAACATAGCATGGTTCCGCCTGCAATAACATGTGGCAATACGACAATCTTTGGGGTTGATTGCGACAACCGGTTTCCTTAAATTTGAATTATGAAAAATATCATTATCCTTCTTCCGGAAACGGCAGTTCCCGCTGCAATTGTTGACCCGCTTTACATGTTCACCGCTATTAATGAATTTTTCCGGCAGGCCAGCAAACCCCCAGTATTTAATGTGCAGGTTGCCGGATTAACAAGGGAAGTAAAACTGAATGATGGTTTATTTTCCGTGCATGCAGACATGTTGCTGAAAGAGGTAAGGCATGCAGACCTTATTATTATTCCTGCATTAAGCGGAGATGTGAAAAAAGCATTAAAACTAAACAATGGATTTATTCCATGGATTATTCATCAATATAAGAAAGGCGCGGAAGTAGCCAGTCTTTGCATAGGAGCATTTTTACTGGCCGCAACGGGATTAATGGATGGGAAAAATTGTTCCACACACTGGCTGTATGCCAATGAATTCAGGAATATGTTTCCTAAAGTGAATTTAGTGGATGACCGGATCATTACCGTGCAAAATGGTCTTTATTCAAGTGGCGGGGCGACATCTTACTGGAACCTGCTGCTGTACCTGGTGGAAAAATATACGAACAGGGATATGGCAATTATGGCATCCAAATTTTTTCTGCTGGATATGGACCGGAGCAGCCAATCACCATTCATCATATTCAAAGGGCAAAAAGAACATGATGATGAAGAAATATTAAGGGCTCAGGAATACATTGAAAAAAAATTCAACAGTAAAATTTCAGTAGATGAACTGAGTGAAAAGTTCAATATAGGACGCAGAACTTTTGAAAGAAGATTCAAAAAAGCAACTACCAATACGGTTATTGAATACATGCAACGAGTGAGGACTGAAGCTGCTAAAAAACAATTGGAGTCAGGACGAAAAACAATAAATGAAGTAATGTACGATGTTGGTTATACCGACACTAAAGCCTTCAGAGATGTTTTCAGAAAAATAACAGGAATGTCGCCAATCGACTACCGTCAGAAATACCTCAAAGCAGCATTTGCCTAATATAAAAAAAACCCCGCAAAATCCGGGGCTTTATTTTTTAAGCATATTGATTGATTAGTGCCTCCTTATCTGTCTGCTAACATGATTTTCCTGGCGATTAAGTTTATGCTGTTCATGTTTAGTGATGTGGCCATCATGTCTTGAAGCCATTCTTTGTTCTTCTTTCCTGATGGCATGGTCTTCAGTATGTAATTTTGCTGCTTCCTCTTTGCTCATCTTTCCGTCCTCCACTTTATCATGGATGCGTGCATTCTGGTTGGCTAAACGACCATTTACTTCCGCACGACGGGGGTGTGATCCATCCTGCCCAAATGAAGAAACTGAAATACTTAATAAAGCTACGATGGCAAAGGGTAATAAATGCTTAGTTTTCATTTTATAAAATTTAGGTTTTAAATTCAATGTATAATAGACCGGCAATGGAATAAAAGGTTTAATTATTACATCAATAAACGTCATTCACCTTTCATTATTACCTTTGCAGCCCAATTATGAAGGCAAAAACACTTAAAAAGAATAAGGTTAATATTATAACCCTAGGATGCAGCAAAAACATGGTTGACAGTGAAGTGCTGAGCGGGCAGCTCGGCGCCAATGATATTGATGTGGTGCATGAGAGCGCCAAACGGGATCATAATATTGTAGTGGTGAATACCTGTGGTTTTATTGACAAAGCAAAAGAGGAATCAATTAATACAATTATTGAACAGGTAGAATTAAAAAAGAAAGGCAGGATTGAAAAAGTATATGTTACCGGTTGTTTAAGTCAGCGCTATCGGGATGACTTGGAGAAGGAAATACCTGAAGTGGATGCCTGGTTTGGTACCATGGAGTTGCCTTTAATGCTTAAACAGTTTGAGGCTGATTATAAAAAAGACCTAATAGGAGAACGGCTACTGGCTACACCTAAACATTATGCCTACCTGAAAATAGCAGAAGGTTGCAACAGAACCTGCGCATTTTGTGCCATTCCATTGATGCGTGGCAATCATGTAAGCAAAACGATTGAAGATATCGTGCAGGAAGCAGAGGGTCTGGTAAAAATAGGCGTAAAAGAAATTTTACTGATTGCACAGGAACTTACTTATTATGGCCTGGATATTTACAAAAAAAGAGCACTTTCGGATTTATTGCAGAGGCTGGCTGACGTGAAAGGATTAGAGTGGATCAGGCTTCATTATGCTTATCCTTCCAAATTCCCTTTAGAAATTTTAGATGTCATGAGAGAGCGTGACAATATCTGCAATTATCTTGATATGCCATTACAGCATGCAAGTGATAATATGCTTAAAGCTATGCGCAGGCAGATTACCCAAGCGGAAATGGAAGAATTAATTTACGCAGTAAGGGAAAAAGTTCCGGGTATATGTTTACGTACCACGTTAATCGCAGGATTTCCCGGCGAAGCAGAAAAAGATGTGGAAGAACTTAAATCATTCTTAATAAAACACCGGTTCGACAGGGTTGGTATATTTACCTATTCTCATGAAGAAGGTACCAGCGCTTATGAATTTACAGACGATGTGCCTGCTGATGTAAAGCGGCAAAGGGCAGAAGACATAATGGAAGTGCAGAAAGAAATATCCTATGAAAAAAATGAAGAAAAAGTGGGAAGGGTTTTTAAGACTATTGTTGATAAGAAAGAAGCCGGAAGATATTTAGGCAGAACAGAATTTGATTCCGTGGAAGTAGATAATGAAGTGATCATTCAATCTGAAAGAAAATTACCGGTCGGAGAATTTGTGAACGTGAGAATAACAAAGGCTTTCGACTATGATCTTGAAGCTGTGGTTATATAGACCGGTAAAGTTTTAACAAATACCGTACGTTATCCAGAAGCTGTTATCATTCTGTCAATTTCATCATATGCCTATCAACCGAAGATCATTCGCTAAAAACATGGTTGCCGCCACTGCGGCTTTCAGTCTTTCTTCTTTTGCGAATACGGAAAGTTACAAGCTTACTCAAAAAATGAAAATAGTTTGTGTGGGGGGGCATCCTGACGATCCTGAAAGCGGATGCGGCGGCACATTGTCAAAGCTGGTTGCGACCGGACATGAAGTGACAATTATTTATCTCACGAGTGGTGAGGCCGGTATTCCTGGCAAGTCGCACTCAGAAGCTGCATCGATACGCACAAAGGAAGCAATTGCTGCATGTAAAATTATTAACGCAAAACCAGTATTTGCCGGACAGATAGATGGCGATGGAATAGTAAATAATGAGTGGGTAAGTAAATTACATTCTTTAATCAGCGATGAAAAACCGGATATTGTATTCACACATTGGCCGCTTGATTCGCATAAAGACCATCAATGTGCCAGTTTGCTTACCATACAAAGCTGGCACCGAAGCAGCAAAAAATTTGAACTGTACTTTTTTGAAGTGTGTACCGGGTCGCAAACTATGGGATTCAAGCCTACTGATTATGTGGATATCACATCTGTACAGGAGCAAAAAAGAAAAGCTGTTTTCTGTCACGCCAGTCAAAACCCTCCCGGCATTTATGCGGCACCCGATTGTAACCACGCTATGATGGAGTCATTCAGGGGAATTGAAATGGGTGTTACGGCAGCAGAAGCGTTCGTAAGAATGGGAATTGGGCTAAATAATTTTTAAAACGAATGCGTATTACGCTCTAAGCAATTCCTATCTCGTTCCAAAAGTCAATAGTTGTTTAATGCAACAAAAAAAGAAATTCTGTAGAAAATTATCTTTCCCTTATATCAGAGATATGAATCCAGTTTGTGGGAAAACTGGAATCCTGCAAATGAAGTGATTGCCAGCTAACAGAAACATAAATAGGTTTGTTATCGTGATTATATGCAGAATCCAGTTTATTAATAGTTTCTGTGAGCGATGCGGAATAGTTCAGTACATAATAAGTGCCTGCATTCTTAACTGTATCATTTGATGAATTGAGATAGAACCCACCACAGGTAGCACAATATCCGTAATTCCATCCGACGATTACTCCTTCATTCATAAAATGATTTGTTTTGCTACAACCTGTTAATGCAGCAAAAAATAAAAAAGGGATTATTATATTATATGATTTCATATTTCTTTTTACTGACTACAAACTAATTTATTTTCGTTGCATCGGTTTCCTGGTTACATCTATTTTCATATTTGATTTAGTTAGCTTTGATTGTAATTCCTTCAAATGAATAAAGGAACTGGATTCGTTCATCATACGCAGGAGGGTTCTGCCACTTATTGGCTTACCCGCTTCGTCATACTTCGGATGTTGGGCATAATATACGCTGTAGCATTTTTAGCAACCATTAACCAGATTCTGCCACTTATAGGTTCCAACGGGCTTTTACCTTTTAATATTTACCAGCAGCAAGTGAGTAATGCACTTGGTTCAACATGGTCTGTTTTTTTCAGGTCACCTTCTGTTTTCTGGTTCTGGCATTCAGATACTGCACTGCTGACCGTTGCATGGGCAGGTTTTATACTTTCATTACTGGTAGTTTTCGGCTATGCAAATGCATTAATGATGGGTGTGCTTTGGTTTCTTTATGTGTCGATTGTTCACGCAGGACAGGATTGGTATTGGTATGGCTGGGAAATGCAGCTTACTGAAACGGGTTTCCTCACTATATTTCTTTGTCCGCTGGTTGATATGCGTCCATTTCCAAAACGACCTCCGCCGATAGCCATTATTGTTTTATTACGATGGCTATGCTTTCGTGTTATGATTGGAGCAGGATTGATCAAGTTCCGCGGCGATCAGACCTGGCGTGACGCAACAGCCCTGTTTTATCATTTTGAAACGCAGCCTCTTCCCGGACCATTAAGCAGGTGGTTTCATTTCCTTCCACACACTGTATTAAAAGCTGGT
>Ga0335069_10004029_pt1 | contig 21924 bp, 19 predicted proteins | sample Lox_Sample_11_FD_206714 | JGI IMG/M metagenome (GOLD analysis project Ga0335069, IMG submission 206714) | Soil microbial communities from Loxahatchee National Wildlife Refuge, Florida, United States - Lox_Sample_1.1 | ecosystem: Environmental > Terrestrial > Soil > Wetlands | place: USA...
CATATTGAGTACATTGGCTAAACGGGCAGGAGCTAGGGTAATCACTTCCGATTTGTATCCTCAGAGACTTACAATATCAGCATCCTTCGGTTTACAGGAGATGCTGGACGCTTCGCGCACGGACACGGTCAGAGCTGTGCGGGAGCGTACGTCAGGTCGTGGCGCTGACGTGGCGATACTTGCCGTCGGTGGAAACGCCCTGATACCGGTTGCCATGGATGCGGTTCGTCCTGGGGGCCGGGTGCTGTTGTTTGCGCAGACCGCGCGTGGGCAGGCAACGATTGACCCGGCGGCAGTTTGCGTGGATGAGAAAACTCTGTTGGGGTCGTACAGCGCTTCCGTCGAGCTCCAGGAGGAGTCGGTGCGGTTCGTAATGGACCGTGAAATGAACTTGGAAAATTTAGTCAGTCACCGCTTTCCTTTATCGCACAGCGTCGAAGCCCTGAATCTGGCTGCCCATCCCCAACCGGACTCAATGAAAATCGTGATCCAACCGGGCAGCGGCTGGGAAGGAAGTTTAGCGTGAACGGAAAGATGACAGCAGCGGTCCTCTATGGCAAAGAGGACGTAAAGATTGAACGAGTGCCGATTCCCCGTCTAGCCGACGGAGAAGTGTTGGTCAAAGTGCAAGTCGCCCTGACTTGCGGCACCGATCTCAAGGTCTACCAGCGCGGTTACCACGCGAGGATGATCGTGCCTCCGGCGTTATTCGGGCACGAACTGGCCGGCGTGATCGAAGAAGTCGGCCCAGGTGTCCGCACCTTCCGCAAGGGAATGCGTGTCGTGGCGCTGAACTCGGCGCCCTGCCAGATGTGTTTCTATTGCTCGCGTCACCAGGAAAATCTGTGCGAAGACTTGCTCTTCAACAATGGTGCGTATGCGGAGTACATTCGCATTCCGCGACGTATCGTCGAGAGCAACATGCTGGCGATTCCGCCGGATGTGACCTTCGAAGAAGCGGCGATGGTTGAGCCGCTGGCCTGCGTGCTCCGCGGTTTGCATGAGACCGGCGTTGAAATCGGTGACACCGTAGTAGTCATAGGTGGCGGGCCGATTGGATTGATGTTCGTCCAAGTAGCGCATGCAGTTGGCTGCAAAGTAATTTCGGTGGTGAAGCGCGACTCGCAGGTGACCGCGGCCAAGCAGATGGGCGCGAACGAAGTGGTGCAGATCACGAAAGTGAAAGATCCGGTCGAAGCTGTCCGCATGATCTCATCCGAACGGCGCGGCGGCGACGTTGTGATTGAAGCCGTGGGACGTCCGGAAGCGTGGGTGTGGGCGATCGACATGGTTCGTAAGGGTGGCACGGTGAACTTCTTCGGCGGCTGTGCCAGCGGTACTAAGGTTGAGCTCGATACCAACCGGTTGCACTACTCGGAAGTCACGCTCAAGGCAACGTTCCATCACACGCCGGAGACCGTGCGTAAGGCGTTTGCGCTGATTGCCGAGAAAAAGATTCGTTCGACCGATTACATCACCGGTGAAGCGCCGCTTTCCCGCTTGCAACAGGTGCTTCGCCACATGCTGAACCGCAACGGCGACATCAAGACCGCCATCATTCCCGGCCACTAAAGGCAGTTCGACTTCGGGACGGAACTGATCATGTCATCCATTGCCGGCGATACTCGGACTATTGTTTCTGCCGGCGAGGCGGGATGGGCCAGCCTGCCTGCGGAGTACGCAATCCCCGAACACGCGCCGAGTCTGGCTGAAGCCGAACAATATTGCGAACGGCTGGCACGGTCGCATTACGAAAACTTTTCCGTCGCAAGCTGGTTCCTTCCCAAACCTCTTCGCCAACATTTCTTCAATGTCTACGCCTATTGCCGGATCTCGGATGATCTCGGCGACGAAGTCGGAGACGCGGCTGCATCTTTGCGGTTGCTGGACCAGTGGGAAGCCGAACTGGATGCATGTTATGACGGCAAGCCACGACACCCAGTTTTTGTGGCGTTGGCCGGGACTATCCGGCAGTGTGATATTCCGAAGCACGAGTTTGTTGATCTGCTGACTGCTTTTCGGCAGGACCAGACGGTCACGCGTTTTCCGACGTTTGATGATGTTCTCAATTATTGCCATTACTCGGCGAATCCGGTTGGGCACCTCGTGCTTTATGTGTGCGGATATCGCGATGCCGAGCGGCAGGCGTTATCGGATTTCACTTGTACTGCGCTGCAGTTGGCAAATTTCTGGCAAGACGTTAGCGTCGATTACGAAAAGGAGCGCATCTACCTTCCGCTCGAAGACCTGCAGCGATTTGGCGTGAGTGAGCAGGACATCGCCGCACGGAACAATACTCCGGAATTCTGCAAGCTCATGCAGTTCGAAGTGGGGCGGGCGCGGGATTGGTTCGAGCGCGGACTGCCGCTAATAAAGAAAGTTGACCGCGACCTGGCGATTGATCTCGATCTCTTCAGCCGTGGAGGACTTGAGATTCTGCGCGCTATCGAAGCGCAGGGCTACGCCGTGCTGGGACGGCGTCCGGCGATCTCGAAGTCACGCAAACTCGCACTGGTTGCCCGCGCAGCCTGGGGTAAGGTGCTGTGAGTGCCGCCGTGCAACCAGCTCCCGTACCCTTCGCGCCCACCGAGTCTCAGCTGGCGGTAGCCTACTCCGTCTGCCGGCACATCACGCGCCGGGCAGCAAAGAATTTTTACTACGCCTTTCTGGTCCTGCCTCGTGCCAAGCGTCATGCTTTGTCGGCGATTTACGCCTACATGCGCAAGTGCGACGACATTGCAGACGACACGACGCTGCCTGTCTTCGAGCGGCGGCAGAAGCTGGCGGCCTGGCTCGACTCGGTCGATCGCGCACTTTCCGGGCAGCCGACCGACGACGCCATCCTGCTGGCGCTGACCGACACGCATCATCGCTATAACATTCCGGTCCAGCTGCTTGATCAGCTTGCGTACGGCACGGAAATGGACGTCGATCCCGAAGCGGACGATCTTTTGGTATGCGAAACTCCGGAGTCGTCAACCCTGATCCGCTACCGGACCTTTGAAGATCTGCAGAAATACTGCTATCACGTGGCCTCAGTGGTGGGACTGGTATGCATCCGGATTTTTGGCTATGAGGATCCGGCGGCCGAGCCTCTGGCGGAAAAATGTGGATTGGCTTTTCAATTGACGAATATCATTCGCGACATAAAAGAAGATGCGGACATGGGACGCGTGTACTTGCCGGAAGAGGTCAAGTTCGGAATTGCGCCGATGGAGTTGCGCAACGCACCCGATATGGCGAAGGTTCGTCCGCTGCTCGAAATGGAAGCGGGCCGCGCGCTGGATTACTACAAAGCTGGCGACGCGCTAATTGATTTCATCGAAGAGGACAGCCAGCCGGCCCTGTGGGTGCTGGTTAATATCTACCGCAAGCTCTTAGAGAAGATCGCGCTTCGTAACTACGACGTCTTCAGCGGCAGAGTCAGTCTTACCGTTCGCGAGAAGCTGGGCGTGCTAGCCAAAGGCTTCGTGAAGCGGCTCACGTGAGCGCAATCTCATCGCAAAAATCAACCGTTGCAGTCGTCGGCGGAGGACTTGCCGGCCTCGCTGCCGGCTGCGCCCTGGCCGACAACGGATTTCGCGTAACTATCTTCGAGCGCCGGCCATATCTGGGCGGGCGGGCGTCTTCGTATCAGCATCCCGGAACCGGAGAAGTCGTCGATAACTGCCAGCACGTGCTGCTGGGATGCTGCACCAATCTGCTGAAGTTTTATCGTGATATCGGCGTTGAGAGGCAGATTCGCTGGTTCGAGGAGTTGACGTTTTTGGAGCCGGGCGGACGGGCTTCAATGATTGGTCCGTCGCCACTGCCCGCGCCCTTGCACTCCGCGCCGGCTTTCCTGAAAGCCCATTGCCTGTCCCTTGCGGACAAGGTGGCGATCGGATACGCGATGGCAGTGCTGGCTCCCGCTTTGCCGAAAGACAACGGGCGGACCTTTCTGGACTGGCTGAAAGCGCATCATCAGACCGAAGGAGCGATTGAGCGCTTCTGGAAGACCATACTGATCAGCGCCCTGAACGAAGATTTGGACAAGATGTCCGTGCCCTATGCGGCGCAGGTGGTGCGCGAGTCCTTTTTGAAATCGGCGGCGGCGGGTCGGATGGGCGTGCCGACGGTTCCGTTGACCGAGCTTTACAGCGTGGCTGGCGAATACATTTCTAAACGGGGCGGGGAAGTGCGGTATCGGGCAGGAGCTGAGAGCTTTCAGACGGAGTCCGGCGGAGTGAATATCATTGCTGGCGAGAATAAAGACCATTTTGATTATGCTGTGATGGCGGTCCCGTTTGATGTGCTGTCACGAATGCTGCCGGCGGGGTCGGATGGGCTGCAAGCAAAGCTAGGTCGCTTTGAAACTTCGCCGATCACGGGCATCCATCTGTGGTTCGACCGGCAGATCACGGAGCTTGAACATGCGGTGCTGCTCGACCGCACGATCCAGTGGATGTTCCACAAATCGAAGCTGCTGGAGCGGCACGCCGCGTCGGATGGCGGTGGAAGTTATGTCGAGCTGGTGGTAAGTGCTTCGAAGTCGCTGGTCGAGAAATCGAAGCAGGAGATTATTGATCTGGCGTTACGCGAGTTGCGGGAGTTCTTTCCGGGAGCGCGAGACGCGAATCTGGTAAAGGCGACGGTGATTAAGGAAGTGCATGCCACCTTCTCGGCGCAGCCGGGAGCCGATGAGTATCGACCGCCTGCAGCGACCGTGTGGCCGCGAGTGTTTCTCGCCGGAGACTGGACCGCCACCGGGTGGCCTGCGACGATGGAAGGGGCGGTGCGTAGTGGGTATATTGCGGCGGAGAAGGTTCTCGAAGCAGCGGGGAAGAAGGCCAAGATACTGGTCGGCGATCTGCCAGCTGCGGGATTGATGCGAGTGTTTTCGTAGGGCCTGCGTTTTCGGCGGGCGGCGCCCGCCAGACAGCCGCCGGCGGCGCTACAGGGCTAAGAGCACTACCCCGGCGCCGACTAAGGCTGCCGCGAGCCAGCGGCGCTGGTCGACGCGCTCGTGCAGAAATATTTTAGCCGCCACGGCATTGGTCACGAAGGTCAGCGAGGTGGCGGCCGGCACGATTAAGCTGACATCTCCCCAGGATAGCCCGAACAGCAGGCTGTAAAACGCCACTGCCATTGCTGCAACTCCCATAAGGAAACCGGGATGACGCAGAACCGTGGCGATGACGGTTAGTATTCCAGACCTTCGGCGGAGGTCGCCGAGATCTCCGATCTGTTTCATGGCACGCGAGACCAGAACGTCTCCCGCAGTGGTTGCCAGCACAACCGCCGCAATGGCCAACCACTCATAAAGGGTTCTCATCGCGGCACTCCCTCAGCCAGAGGTAGTTCGTCAGGCTTTGCAGCACCAGGATGGGTCAGCGCAGGCCCTTGTGTCACAAACCCGACGCCGCCAGATATCAGAAGCACTCCCATCCAGCGGGTGACGCTGACGGTTTCATGCAGAAAAAAGCGGGCGATCAAGGTTAGAAGAATGTAGCTGACCGAAGTGGCGGGCATAACATAAGTCAAATCCGCCCACGATAAAGCATTGGTGTAGCAAGCGAAGAAGCAGAGGAGGAGAAGGATCCCCACTGCGATGGATGGGTTCAGGACGGTGAGGATAATTTGAGAAAGCTGGTGAGGAGCGATGCTCCCCACCTGTTTCATACCCTGGGCAAGCATCGAGTCACCTGCCGCTGCGAAGACGGAAACCCCGGCCAACACCAGATACTTGCGAAACGTCACGTGCTTTCCTAGGCTTTCGCGGCGGCGGGCTCGGCCGTCGACTCCTTGCCGCGCTTTTCCTTGACCCACTTGTGGCGGTTGGCGCGAAGCTTCATGAACGACTTCGCTTCTTTGTAAAGCCGCTTGCGCTCGACTCCATCGAACGCCGCTTTGCGCAGAATCCGGAACACCGCCTTGGGCCGGAAGTAGTATTCGTCGTAGAAGCGGTGCACGGACTCCAGAATCTCCTCAGCCGGCAGGCCGGGATACTGGATGTGCGCCAACTGGTGGCCGCCTTCATCGACCATCTTGTTATCCGCTACCATGAAACCATTCTTTACCGCGTAATCGTAGAGTTCAGTTCCAGGGTACGCGTGGGCGACAGAGACCTGGATAGTTTCGACGTCCAACTCCTTCGCGAACTGGATCGTAGTGTTGATGGTCTCGCGGGTCTCGCCGGGCAGGCCAAGGATGAAGTCGCCGTGCACCACGAGTCCCAGCTTGTGGCAGTCCTTGGTGAACTGGCGGGCACGCTCAACCGTGGCGCCCTTCTTGATGTTCTTCAGGATCTGCTGATCACCAGATTCGTAGCCAACGATCAATAGCCGGCATCCGGCTTCCTTCATGGCTTTCAAAGTCTCGTAATCGGTGGTCACGCGCGAAGTGCAGGACCAGGTCAGGCCCAGTGGTTTGATCTTGGAGCAGAGTTCGATGGTACGGGCCTTCTGAATGTTGAAGGTGTCGTCATCGAAAAAGAATTCACGCACATTCGGCCAGTATTCTTTAGCCTGGGCCATCTCGCGAGCAACGTTATCGGTCGAGCGCTTGCGCCAGGGATGACCGCTCAATGTCTGCGGCCACAGGCAGAAGGTGCACTGCGCCGGGCAGCCGCGCGTCGTATACAAAGATACGAACGGGTAAAGCAGAAACGGCACGGTGTATCGCGTAACGTCGAGATCGCGCTTGTAAACGTCCGTAGCGAATGGCATCGCGTCCAGGTCCTGCACGTCGGGACGGTCGGCAGTGTGCACGATCTGTCCATTCTTCAGGAACGAAATGCCGAGGATCTCATCCAGCGGCTTGCCATTGGCGAACTCTACCGTGGCGTAGTCGAATTCCTTGCGGACCACGAAATCGATCGCCGGGCAATCGCGCAGCGAGCGCTCCGGCAAAACCGTGACATGCGGGCCGACGAAGGCAATCTTGATCTTGGGATTGCTCTCTTTAATCTTCTGTGCCAGGCGAATGTCACCGGGGAAACCGGGGGTGCTGGTGAACAGAACCAGGAACTCGTAGTCCTGGGCAATCTTGATGGTTTCCTCTGCCGAAACGTGATGCGGCGGGGCGTCCAGGAGACGGGCACCCTCCAGCATTCCAGTTGGATAAGCCAGCCATACGGGGTACCAGTACGACTCGATTTCACGGGTCGCTGGCCAACGGGATCCGGCCCCTCCGTCAAAGTTTTCAAACGAGGGTGGATTCAGAAAAAGTGTTTTTAAAGGCATATTTGTCAGTTACTTATCATACCATTTCCGGGCGGAAACCCGCGCCCTCAGGTACATCTCCAGTACACGCCAAAGTGCTTATTTGACAGGAACTCCCACCCATGCGGCCAGTTCGCCGGTAGCTCTTAAGAGACGAATCCGGGCTCGCTCCAGGTCGAAATTCGCGTCTTGGAGGATGCCGAACTGGCCCTCGGCCTGCTGCTGGGCGTCGTACTGATCGTGCAGGGTTGCCGTACCGGAATCGAGCTTGATCTGGACCGCGTCGAGATTCGCTTTGGCGACCTGATATTCAAGATCCGCGACTTGTTGCGCGGCTGCTAATTGCTCCACGGAACGTTGCAGGTTTAGCACCTGTTCGGACACATTGTTCTTGGCGGTTTCAGCATCCTTACGGGAGCGCACGGCTTCGGCTCTGGCACCCTCAGCCCGGGCGCGTTGCGTCGGGCTGAAGAATGGAAAGCGGATCACGACGCCGACGGTGGCGTTGTGTTGCTGAAAACTGCCTTGTCGAAAGAAATCCTGATAATTGTTGTAACTCGCCAGCAAAGCGTATTGCGCCGCGAAATCGACGGTGGGCCACGACGAGCGATGCTCGCCTCGCGCGCGAAAGTCCAGGGCCGTCGCGTGCAAAGACGCGACTTGTACGGTCGGACTGATGTCGGCTGCTTTGGCGGCGAGATCGTCCTGCTGCCTGATTTCCGGAAGCGCCGGGATGGAATCGTGGACGGTCTCGATAGACGCGGCGGGGAGACCAGTCAGGGAAGACAGATGCCTACGCAGAACGTCGATCGAGCCTTGCGCCTGCGACACGCGCAGGTAGATACGGGCGCTACTCAGTCGTGCCTGGGTACGGGCGAGAGGGCTGTCGACACCTTCAGTGACACGCTCGTTAACCTTCTGTTCCATCTTGAGCGCGTCGGAGTACGCATTGTTCAAGTGCGACATTACGCCTTCCCACTTGTTTAGCTCGGCGTAGCTGATGACTGCGTCTTCCAGAACCTGTTCGCGCTGATCTTTGTTTTGGACGACACTGGCTTGCCATTCGCTGCGAGCCGCGCGCACAAACTCACGAAGTGCCGGATTGATCAGCGCCGATTGCGCCGTTGTGTTCACGATCGATGGCGCGGAGCCTTCCAGACTGAGCGGATAACCCCAAGTGGCGCCAAGACCCGAACCGACGACCAGAGTCGGAAGATATTGATCACGCACTTCGTGATAGGAACTGAACGCACGCTGCTGGGCCGCGTCAGACGAGGCCACGACGCTCCCGTGACTCAGCGCCAGTTCGACGATTCGCTTGAGCGGAACCGACTCCGCACGAGAACTCGTGGCGGAAATTGAAATAAATCCCAGCGACACTGCGACAACGGCTCGAAGTCTACGAACTTTCATCCGTTTCACCTCAACCAAAGGTAGGAATGCTGTATCGGAACTTCAGTGGCTCAGCAACTCACTGGACTCGAGGCCTTCGCGCATTAAGTGATTCAAGGCAGTTTGGGCCGGAGCGAAGTTGCTGGCCAGCGACAGGGCAGCGCGATACTCCTGCGCCGCAGCGGCCTTGTTACCGTTCTTTTCCAACAGGCTGCCGAGCAAATAGTGCGCTTTGAATGTGGGCGCCTCTTCCACGGTTTTCCCCGCCAGGTATCGGCGCAGCAGATTCTCGGCTTGTGGTATATCGCGTTTATTGCGAATCAGAAAATCGGCGGCGTCGATGAACACGTGCTGGTTTTGCTGGTTGGCCGATACCACATGCTGAATGGCGTCTTCCATGCGATCGTATTGTTGCCGTTGCAGGTAGAATTTTGCCAGGCCTAACCAGACCCCGGCTTTTCCTCCGCTGATCTCCAAGGCAGAGCGGTACTCTTTTTCTGCCTGGGTATAGTCCTTGCGTTTCTGCGCGAGTTTCGCGCGAACAATCGCAGCACCCGCCGGATCCGTGGACAACATCTGGACCGCCTGGCCTTCGGCTTTATCGTTGCCGCCACCGATGATGGCGGGAGCTTCCAGATAAAAGTCGGCAAGGTCCGCACGGGCTTCCACGTTCTTTGGATCGAGATTCACCGCGGTTTCAAATTCCCGCCGGACCTTGGGAGCAAGATTCGCGCCCGTGATGAAGCTGGAATGATCGGCTTTCTCGCCGTAGACCCTACCCAGCCACAGGTGGTACTGGCTGTTCTTGGGATCGAGCGAAACCGCTTTCTCGCAGGCCGCAATTCCCGAATCCCAGTTGCCGGTCATGTAATACGCGCGGCAGAGCAAGTTTTGCGAGGCAGCATCGGACGGTTTGCTCGCGAGCTGGCCTTGCAGGCTGGAGATGGCTTCGTCGGCGCGTCCGGCAGCGAGCAGTTGTTCGGGAGCAGGGTCCGCCAAGGCAAGGGAACTCAGGACGACCAAAGAAGCGAAAATTGACTTTGACATCGACATCTAATGAACCACCTTCACCAGCAGACCATCGCGCAGCGGCTTTCCGTTCACCGGAGTAAGCGCGACCTGAGCATTATCGGGAAGCCCGGCCGTGATTTCGACCTGGGTGAGATTGGAAATCGCAGTTTGGACGTCGCGGCGGTGCAGTTCCTCGTTCACGATCTGGTACACGTAAGTTTTGGTGTCTTCCTGATGAATGGCTTCGCGAGGAACCGTCAGAACATTCGAATGTTCGTTGGTGGTGATCGACACGCCGACGTTTACGTTGGGCAGCAGCCGGTAGTCCTGGTTGTCCACGATGCAGGTGATCTCCCCGACATTTCTAGTGCCATGCGGCTTGATCACGGCCGGAACGCTGCTGACAGTGCCGTGCCAGGTTCGTCCGGGAAGGGCGTCCCAGGTAACGTCGATAGTATTCCCGACCGCAAGACGGCCTACATCAGGCTCGTCGACGAAGGCACGCAGGCGCACCTTGGAGAGGTCGGCTTCCTGCAGCACCAGGTCGCCCGCGTTGACGTATGCGCCTTGCAGGATGGGCAGGGAGTAGACAATGCCGTCGAACGGAGCCCGAACGTTTAGTTGCTGCAGAATATCCTGCGCGGCGTTATAGGCGGCCTGGGCTTCAGATTCCTGGGCGCGCACGCTGGCAATTTCTGGCTGCGAATAACGCTCTTTCTTTTTCTGTTCGAGAAGATTCAAGTCAGCCGCGGCGTGTTGCAACTGGTCTTCGGCTGCCTTGAGCTCGCCGGAAGAGGCCGCGCCATCGGCTTGCAAGCGGCGCATAGCGTCAAGGTTTCGCTGGGCGGTATCGCGCGCCGCGCGTGCTTTCACCAGTTGAGATTCCAGAGTCAGAACTTCTTCCCGATTGCCGCCAGTTCCAAGCTGACTAACCCCAGCCTGTGCCGCGCGCATCTGCGCCTGGGCCTTGGCGGCGGCGCTGAGAGCGTCGGCATCGTTCATCTGCAAAAGCAGCTGGTCCTTCTTTACGTGGTCGCCTTCCTTAACGAGGATCTGTTTGAGAATCGTGCTGATCGGGGCGTGAGCCTCGAAGTTGTTGATGGGCTCGATTTTTCCGTTGGTAGAGACCAGACTGCGGATGCTCGCCCTTTGAACCTGTGCCGCCCTGACCGGGACAGAGTCTCCGTGAGACATGAAGGACGCCAGCAGCACCACGGCCACGACGATGCCTGCCGTCCACAATAGCCAGCGCTTGCCGGCTCCACTGTTGGGAGTCAATGCCATGAAAATGTTGAACAGCTTACTGTACCACCGACAAACGTGCCCCGAACCTTACCTTTTAGATGCGCCGCAAGGGCTAAAGTGCTTCAAATCTTACGATTTGCCATGATCGGCAGATGGCTGGTTAGAATGGAGCATGCCGCAAAAGAACCGCTATACGCCGGAACATGCCAGCGCCGGTCTGAAGGCTGACTTTCCTGAAATCGAAACCTGGCCGAACCAGTTTCCGGGATACGAGATCGTAGTCGACGATCCGGAGTTCACCTCGGTCTGCCCTAAAACCGGCCTCCCCGATTTCGGCACTTTGACGATTCGCTACATGCCCGACAAGAAATGCCTGGAGCTGAAGTCCCTGAAAGAGTATTTGCAGTCGTATCGCAACCTGGGCATTTTTCAGGAAAACATTGTTAACAGAGTGTTGAACGATGTGGTGAAGTGGGCTCGGCCGGTGTGGGCTGAGGTTAAGGGCGACTTTCGTCCTCGTGGCGGGATTTCGACCGTGGTGATCGCCAAGTGGCCTCGACCTGGCAAAAAAGCTTAAACGCATCGACCGCAGCGCTTTCGCCAGTTCGCCTGGAAATCTCGCCTTCTCCGACAGGGTAACCACCCTCCGATAGTTACTGTCCGATAATTGAACACTCAGATGCGCACTAACTTTTCTATATGAGCAAAGGGCGCTTGGATGTATATTGCGTAACGGCCAGTACGTGGAAGGCGCGCCCCACGGCTGTTTTGCCGCGGGCCTGCGCTTCCGGCCGTTGCGCCTAACTCAACCTTCGTCTTTTCCTACATCGGTGCTCAGATGATGGACCGCGAACGACGTCTGTCCCCGCGTGCGGCGGTGGGCAAGCACGCTTACATTGACATCGAGCCGAACAACGGCGCGATTGTGTTGAACGTTTCTGCCGGAGGACTGTCTTTCCACTCGTTCGATCCTGTGCGAACCGGCAACACACGATTCTGGTTTTGTGATCGCAAACAACGAATTGAGGCGGACGGCGAAATCGTCTGGACCGACGAAACACATAAAGGCGGGTTGCGGTTCAATGCGATTCCGGCTGAGGCGCGCGAACTGATCCGTAACTGGACAAGCCAGGCGCAACCGGCTCCGGGCCCGACGCCAGTGCCCGCGCCGGCTGCGGCACCGGCGGCGCACGAAGTCAAGGTCAAGCTGCCACTGAGCGGTTTTTCCGGAGGCCTGGCCTTAGGGCTGCTGTTTACATTCGTCGTGACATCCGGATTCCTGTTTCATATCTATCGCGGGCAAATCGGTCAGTCATTGATCCAGCTGGGGCAGAAGTTCGCTTCCCAGCCGCAGACTCCTTCTCCGGCGATTCTGCCGTCAGCGGAAGCCGCATTGCCGGCAGCGCGAGTGCCTTCGTCTACTCCGAAGGTCGAGGTTGCGGCGGAAAAGGAAGTAATAGCCCCAGCCCCGCAGAAATCGACAACTCCAGCTGCGAAGAACGCAAGTCCTGATCCGCCGAAACCTGCAGCACAACCGCACGAGAATACGCCGGCGCCGCAGCAGGTGAAGCTGGAGACAGCTCCACCGCCAGCAGTTTCCAACAATGCAGTGGCGGCCGCACACAGCACGGAGCGTCCAGCGGCAAAGAATGCGTTGATAGCGTCGGCGGTCGTGCCTCCTCCGATCAATCTTCCTGCGCCTGCAAAATCAAACGCTGTCAGCCCGGCGCCGATGCCCGTGGCAGCCCCTGAGGTACATACGGAAGTTTCGAAGGCACAGAATCCGGATCCGACTTCGCAGATGTTTTTCGAGGTCGGGAAATACAAGAACCGGCGCGATGCCAAAGTCGAGATCGCGAAACTTTCAGGCTTGGGTTTTCCCGCAAGTTCGGTGCAGAAGAACCATTTGTGGAACAACGCCTATCACGTGGTGGTGGGGCCTTACGACGATGATCAGGAGGCGTCCGCCACTCACAAAGATCTGGTGTCGCATGGATTCGCTCCGAAGCCGTTCGAGCGAGGGTCACGATATTTAACCTTGAAGTCCGAGATGGAGCTGAACGGCAAAGCGATTCCCCTGGGCGAGTGTGTGGTCAACTGGGAGTCGTACGCGACGGATGCGACCGTGAAAATTGTTCATGACAACTCTCTGGTCGCTTCGACCGAGGGGCACTGGGTTAACCATGGGACGAAGTACGACACCGACGCGTATTTATATACGAAGAACCCCGACGGTTCTCGCACCTTGCTGGAGATCCGTTTTGCCGGGATGAAACAGGCTCTGGAGTTGTCACCCGCTCCACAATCGCAGGCGTCGCGCTAGTTTTCACGTTTGCGCAGAAACTGGGCGATTTTCTGGTTCAGGAATTTCTCGTCGGCTGGATCCTCTCCCGCCCCGGCGGGGTGTCCCCATAAAGAGGGAATCGGCAGCAGCCATACTCTGGGGATGAACTGCGCTTCGTAGCGGGCGTCCCCAACCGGAAAGTAAAGATCAGTCGCCGACGGCATGTAAAGCAGTGGGACTTTAATCGACCGCAACGCCTTCTCGACATCGCCGTTGAAGCCGGGCGTGGTGCCTACGTCATGTTTTTCCCAGGTGCGCATTTGCAGAATGAGATCGTTGGCATCCGCGCCAGGAATGAAGTCGGTGCGGTATTTCTGCACCAGCTGCTCGAATGTCGTGCCAGGTTTTTCCGTCTGCCGCCATAGTTCGCGACGCCACCACTCCTGCGAGTAAAGCCAACCGGTCCAAACCATGGCAAAAGCCTCGAGGCCTTTAGTGGGCGGACTTTTGTAATCGCCGTTTTCGAAAGCCGAGTCGGCGGTCAGAGCAGCGATCTGGCCCTCGAGACGGACGAACCCGTGAGGATAGGTTTTTGCGGTGCCGGACGTCGCGACAATGCGGTCCGCGAAATCGGGATAACTTACGGCCCATTGAAACGCCTGCTGTGCTCCCATGGAAAAACCGATTACGGCGCGAACGTGCTCAATCTTCAGTTCGCTGGTAAGCAGTTGATGTACTGCTTGAACATTGTCGCGGATGGTCATGACAGGGAAGCGCGGCCCATGAAACGGTTCGGGCGTATTGCTGGGCGAGGAAGAGTGGCCATTGCCGAACAGTTCGGTCGCGACCAGAAAAAATTTAGACGTGTCGAGCGCGTGGCCGGGACCGATCAGCCACTCGTACCCGTGAAAGTCTGCCATGTAGTGCGAAGGCAACAGGATGACGTTGTCCTTAGCGGCATTGAGATGTCCGTAAGTTCCGTAAATAATGTGGGCCTCGGGAAGTGTCGTGCCACTCTCGGTGTGAAAATTCTTGATCACGAACTCGTGGCGCTCACCAGCTTCGGGCTTGTCGGCCGGTTTGTCTTGGGCGACCGCGATAGCCGCCATTAGAGCGATAACAATCAGGGCGCGTTTGTGAGTGAACATTTTCCCTCCGCGAATCGCACCAGCTTATCGCAAACGTACCTTTTTGTTGTCTCGGTAGGAGCGGGGTCGCCATGCTATATTCCATTCCCAAGTGACTGCCAACAAATACCATCCCTGGACGGCGCTTGCGCTGCTCACTTCTCTCAATCTGCTCAATTACATTGACCGCTCGGTATTGTTTGCGGTGCAACCGCTGGTGCAGGGCGAATTTCATCTCACCAACACGCAGGTCGGATACCTCACCAGCGCATTTCTCGGCTTCTACATGGTGGCGGCGCCGTTTACGGGACCGTTGGCGGACCGCTATTCACGCAAGTTGATCATTGTCCTGGGAGCGATTTTCTGGAGCGGCCTGACGCTGCTAACCGCCGTCACTCATACCTACTGGGAATTGCTGGTGCGGCATACGTTGGTTGGCGTGGGTGAGGCGACATTTGTGACCATTGCGCCGACGTTCGTTGCAGATCTGTTTCCGGAAGAGAAACGCGGTCGAATATTCGGAATTTTTTATCTGGCAATTCCGGTGGGTACAGCTGCCGGTTACTTGCTGGGCGGGAAACTCGGACCGCATATGGGCTGGCGTTATCCATTCTACATAGCGGCGGTGCCGGGATTCCTGCTGGCTTTGGCGGTGGCATTTTTGCGCGAGCCCGAACGCGGCCAGTTCGATTCAGTGAAAGCGACTCCGGAGCGGGCGACATTAATGGGGTTGGCGCGCAACCCGGCATTCTGGACGGTCACGCTGGGTATGGCGGCGGGTACGTTCTCCCTCGGTGGAATCCAGGTGTGGATGCCGACGTTTTTGTCGCGGGTGCGCGGCTACTCGCTGGAATCGGCGAATTTGATGTTCGGGAAGATCGTCGTGGTCGACGGCATTCTGGCGTCGCTGATCGGCGGCTGGCTGGGCGACAAACTGCTGCCGCGCATGAAAAGCTCCTATTATTTTGTTTCTGCAATAAGCATGGGGCTGGGCGTTCCAGTCATGATCGTAGCCCTATTCATGAAAGGACCGATCATGTTGCCGGCAATCGCCGTGGCTGCGTTTCTCCTGTTGCTGAACACTTCGCCACTTAATACCGCACTGGTGAATGCGGTTGAAGCCCACATTCGCGCGACGGCGATTGCGGTCAACATTTTTATCTTTCATTTGCTGGGAGATGTTCCGTCGCCGACTCTAATGGGCATGGTAGCTGACAAACACTCGCTGGAAGCAGCCTTCATTCTGCCGGTGATCGCGATGGCGATTTCTTCGGCGGTCCTCTTTTATGGCATGCGCTTCGCGCCAGATGTTCAGGTTCATCGGAGCCAGGCCAGATGACGTATTTTCACTGGATCGCCGGCAGCATCCTGGCGCTGGCGTGGTTCTATCGGTTGCTGGGCGCGGCATTTGGAGTGCCGAAGATCACCGACATAGCCACGCCAGAATGGAACCGGACGCCTCCTGGAAGCCCGCACGTGACCATCGTCGTGCCTGCCCGCAACGAAGAAGCACACATCGAGCAGGCTTTGTCCCAACTGTTGCAGCTCGACTATGCAAACTACGAAGTGATAGCCATCAACGACCGGTCCACCGACCGCACCGGCGAAGCGATGGATCGCGTTGCTGCGATGCCATCGGCGCACGGGAAACTCCGCGTCATCCATATCAGTGAACTGCCGGCCGGTTGGCTCGGCAAAGCCCACGCCATGTGGACGGCGGCAAAGCAGGCGAAAGGGGAGTGGATTCTGTTTACCGACGCCGACGTCATGTTCGAGCCCGAGGTGCTAAACCGGGCGCTTTCCTATGCGACTGCTGAACGAGCCGATCACGTCGTGCTCTTTCCAAGCATGGTGATGCACAATCCGGGCGAGCGCATGATGATCGCCTTCTTCCAGACGCTCTTCGTATTTGGGCATCGCCCGTGGAAGGTTGCCGATCCCAAGACGAAAGACTTCATGGGCGTGGGCGCCTTCAATCTGATCCGGAAGAGCACCTACGAGGCGATCGGAACCTATGAAGCTCTGCGTTTCGAGGTCCTCGATGATATGAAGCTCGGCAAACTAGTGAAGACGTCTGGCTTTGCCCAGAGAAATGTATTCGGCCATGGCTTGATTACGATTCGCTGGGCACACGGCGCTTTGGGCGTGGTGCAGAACCTGACGAAGAACATGTTTGCCGTCATGTCCTTCCGGCCATTCATGACGCTGTTGGGTGCCGCCGCCCTTGGCTTCCTTAACCTGATGCCGTTTCTCGGCCTGATCCTGGCACACGGCTGGGCGCGCGTTCCGTACGCTGTGGCGCTTTTCTCGATATTTGGAATCTATGTTGGCATGTCGTGGATGTCCGACATCGCTCCGTACTATTTTGTTCTGCATCCGGCGAGTTCTGTTTTGTTTGTTTACATCGTGCTGCGTTCGATGGTCTTAACGCTGGCGCGAGGCGGCGTGGTGTGGCGAGGCACGTTCTATCCCCTGGAGGAATTGAAGAGGGGATTGGTCTAAGTCAGCTAGGTCACTGAGCGACCTTATTCTCATGCAACGAATCCACCATCTGTTTGGCATCCCCCAAACTTCCGCCGTACAGCTTGCGCGCGATGTAAGTGGCCGTAATGACCTGGCCGCGGGCAACCAGGTCACGAAGCTGTTTCTCCTGCTCTTCCCGGCTGAGCGACTGCATTCGTGTAAAGTCGGCGGATAACGAAATCGGGTCCGCAATGACGGTGTAGGGACGCAGGGCATCGAGAAATTTACTTGCTCCGGGCACGACGTCCCACCGAATCCGAAGGAACATTGGCGCAATCAGATTAACCGGATAATCGCGGTAGAGAGTGGAACTGGTGCCATACCAGCGCTTCTCAGCAGGCGCCTGTTCGCCGCGCTCTGCGCTAAGTGCATCGGCCAAACGGGCAGCATCTCCTGACAATTCAAGTTCGACGTATCGCAGATACTGTGTCTGAGTTGCCCCCGGTTTTGCCGGATCGGGTGTTTCGACGCGCTCTTTGACCAGCCGGGCGGATGCAATCTCGCCGAAGGAGAAGAAAGCGACGGAAGGATCCTCGGCTGACAACTGGTAGTTGAGATAAGAGCGATACTGCAGGTAGAAGCCGGTGGCGGTCATGCGGACCAGCCAATTCGAAGGATGAAATCGTGCAGTAACCATCCGGCGGGTGAAAAGTACGAACAGCAATAAGAACGAGCCGAAAAAGTACCCGGGGGGCCACTTTGATGTATAAGCGCGGAAGCACAGCGCGCCAGCTGCAGCGACCCCGGCGAGCCACAGGATCAAAGCCCGCACCCGCGCATGGCGGAATACACGATCGGCGGGGCCAATCTCAACTTCTTTAGGACGCAGCAGGTGCATGGTGACGAGGAGAGTGTACTGCGCGAGAAATGACGGCGAAAGTTACTTGGGACACTGGAAAAAAGTGAACCACGGGTCGGTTCGAACGCCCTCGAAACTGCCTCTGTCAGAAGTGCCAGTGTCGCAATTGAACGCCTCCCCGCACACTGCTGCTGAGGAGGGATTCATCTTGAAGAACAACATCGTTTTCCGGCTTGGTTTGGCAACAATTCTTTTGGTCGTGGGCGCACTGGTCAGCGCACAACAGTCTGCAGCTCCCGGGGCCGGCGGGATGAACGCGACCGAAGAGCAAGTCAACGATGCCAACATCCAACTGATGCGCGCGGATATTCGCTCGGATCGGAAGAAAGTTGTGGCCGCCAACATGCCTCTGACTGAGACTGAGGCCACCAAATTCTGGCCGGTTTATGATCGCTACATCGGCGAAACCATCAAAGTGAACGACGCGCGCTTCGCGTTGTTGAAGGAATATTCCAAAAGTTATGACAACGGAACCGAAGAACAGGCGGACAGTTTCATTAAGCGCTGGCTGGCGCTCGATCAGGACAATACACAGCTTCGCCTTAAATACATCCCGGAGTTCGAGAAAGTAATTTCACACAAGAAGACGGCCATGTTCTTTCAGATCGATCACCGCATCAGCATGATGATCGAGCTGCAGCTGGCTTCGCAGGTCCCGTTGATAAAGCCTTAGGAGACTTACAAACTTGCTGCCGGACTAGCGTAAACTCAGTTGACGTTTTGGAGGCATCATGGCCAAAGGCTACTGGGTCACGTTCTATCGGTCTATTTCTAATCCTGCTGCTCTTGCTGAATATGCCAAGCTGGCTGAACCGGCCATCCGCGCCGGGGGAGGCCGCTTTATTGCCCGCGGTGTCGCGGTGCGAGCCCTGGAAGCTGGAATCAAGGAACGATCGGTAGTGATCGAATTTGATAGTTCCGCCAAGGCAATCGAGTGCTACGAGAGCCCTGCGTACCAAGCCGCCGCAAAACTCCTGCATGGCGCCGTGGAGCGCGACATACGCATTCTCGATGGCGTGTAGGGAGTGGGTGGATGAGAGTCGCCCGTCTGAGGTTACAATGCTGAGGCCCAACGTGTTTGGGTTAACTCACCCTGAATGTGCGGGGACTTCGCGGGAGGTGACGTGTGCTGGGAACCATGATGCAGTGTCCCCTGACGCTCACGTCGCTTCTGGATCGCGCCGGCAAGCTATACCCCAAGGTTGAAGTTATCTCCCGCCTGCCGGACAATTCCATCCGCCCTTCTACGTATGCAGATCTGTATCGCAGGGCGCGTGCTTTGGCGTCGAGCCTGCAGAGCGCGGGGATCCGGCCAGGCGACCGGGTCGCGACCCTGATGTGGAATCACGCGGCGCACCTCGAAGCTTACTTCGGCATACCGGCTGCAGGCGGCGTAATCCATACCTTGAACCTGCGGCTCCATCCGGACGAACTTGCCTATATTGTGAATCACGCTGAGGATCGCTGGCTCATCGTGGATGACGTGCTGCTTCCGAGTTTTGAGAGCTTCAAGGACAAGGTGCAGTTCGAGAGGGTGATTGTGGTTCCGTTCGGCGGAACGTGCGGATCTTCTGGATACGAAGACTATGAATCGGTGCTGGCGCAGGGAAGGGGAAATCCTGTCTCACTGGAAATTGACGAGAACGCGGCAGTTGCCATGTGCTACACCTCTGGAACCACGGGCAAACCGAAAGGGGTGGCCTATTCGCATCGGGCGCTGGTGCTGCACGCCCTGTCTCTTTCGTTGCCGGACAGCTTTGGTATCTCGCGAATGGACACGGTACTCCCGGCGATGTCCATGTTTCACGCCAATGCGTGGGGCTTGCCACACGCCGCTGTCATGAATGGTTGCAAACTGGTTTTTCCCGGACCCAATCTGCAATCGGAGGCGCTCCTGGATTTGCTGGAGAGCGAGAAGGTCACATTGACCGGTGCCGTGCCTACCGTCTGGCTCGGAGTGATCGACTGTCTGGAGCGCGATCCCAAACGCTGGAAACTGGCGGAAGGGCTGCGAATTTTTGTCGCGGGTTCAGCTGCGCCGGAAAGCCTGTTCCGCCGCTTCGACAAGTTTGGCGTGCGGGTGATCCAACCCTGGGGCATGACAGAGACGACGCCGATCGCAACCACTTCTATCCTTAAGCCGGAGATGGCCAATTGGTCCGAGGATCGCCGATACGAAATTCGCGCCAAACAAGGCCTGCCTTCGCCGCTCGTGGATATGCGCGCAGTTGGAGATGGAGGCGAGATTCCGTGGGATGGTGAGACCTACGGGGAATTGCAGGTCCGCGGCCCGTTCATCGCCGCACGCTACTACATGCTTCCAGGGGAACAAAACCGGTGGACGGACGATGGTTGGTTGCGCACCGGCGATGTTGTCACCATTGATGAAGATGGGTACGTGAAGATCACCGATCGAACGAAGGACCTCATCAAGTCAGGCGGGGAGTGGATCAGCTCTGTCGATCTGGAAAACGCGCTGGTCGGGCATCCCGCGATTAAGGAAGCGGCAGTCATCGCGATTCGACACCCCAAGTGGCAGGAACGTCCGTTGGCTTGTGTAGTGTTGAAGGACGGCGCTCAGATTTCGAATGCGGAGTTGCGCAGCTTCTTGGCCGAGAAGTTCGCCAAGTGGCAACTGCCCGATGATTTTGTTTTTCTCGCCGAGCTCCCGCACACCTCGACCGGAAAACTGCTGAAGGCGGGATTAAGAAAACAATTCAGCAACTTCGACTGGGGAAACCAGAGCTAGCCTCGAACCACCTTTTCGATCTAAACAAAAAGCCGCCTATGCGGGTTACGCATAGGCGGCCGTAGCAAGACCTAGATTCCGGTTCCAATCACTTGCGTGTTGTGAAGGGTCCCGGGAGCATTGTCGGAAAAGTACACCTGGGCGAGACGAGGTCCAACCGCGGAAGGTGTGAAGGTGATCTTGATGGTGCAGTTCGCATTTGGCGCAAGCGTAGCTGGGCAGTTGTTCGCCTGAGTGAAGTCCGAGGGGTTTACACCACGGATCGACACCGGCGACAGGGTCATGTTCGAGGTACCAATGTTGGTCAGGATCAGGAATCGCGGTGTGCTGGTCGTGCCCACGGTTTGCTTGTTGAACGTATAGCAGGGGCTCGACAAGCTGACGATGGGGGTATTTGGTGTTCCCACCAGGCCAAAAACATCCAGCGTGTTTTGGGTCCCGATATATACCTTGCCATTGGCCACAACTGGGACCTGGAACTTGACGGCGCAGCCGCCCGTGTCCCTCGCAGCATTTTGATTGCTGGAGTAGAGGGTGTTCAGGTTGGTTGCATCATAGGCGTACAGGATTGCGGGCAATTGACCAGGCAGAATGCCCAGAACCTCTTGCCGCAGCGTAGCCCAAATGATGCCATTGGTATTTTTGTTGCCTGAGGACGAAGGCGTCGCGCCGATCGGAAATACGTTTGCGCTTTGAGCGGCCGGAGTGGAAGAGAGCAAGCCGTTGTTCAGCGTATACATCTTCAGGTTATCGCCACTGCCCTTCGGCCCTCCGACAGCCACGCCAGCGTAATAGATGGCCGCTTGAGTGCCATTCTTCCAATAGGTGGGACTGCTCCAATAACCCGCACCGGAGCCAGATACATCCTGAATAGAATTGTCGCCGTTCGCATTGAATTTACCCAGGCTGTCGCGGTTCAGGAGGTAAATGGGAGACGTTCCGCTAGCGTCGCAGGGACTGCCGCCCTTGCCGGATTCAACCACCTCGTTGGGATTGGCCCCTGGCTGCTTGGGCAATATCATCGGGCCGGACGACGAGAGATCGAAATCGTACTTGTAACGGCAATCGGCTTCCAGGGGAGTGAAGTAATCGACCACGTTGAGGCCGCCGTCAAATTTCAGCAGCGTGTCACCGTAGTCCACGCCTCCACTATTCACGTCGAAAAGACCGTCTCCCGTTGAGGCGTAAATGTATCCTTCGGAGTCAGCGGCCATGGCGTTTCCGCTCTGCCACACACCGCCTCGAATCGCGTTGGGGGTGGTGTTAAAGATGGAAGTTTGCTGCAGGGTCTTGGCGTCGTAGCCCATCATCCAGCCGTGTGCGGCTCCCGAAAAACCAATGTAGACGGTCAAGGCGCCGCTCAGATTGTCATTCTCGACCAGCAGCCCGGGGCGCTGAATATCGGCCAAGGGATCGAAGGTAATGATTCCGTTCACACTGCCCGCACCGTTGCCGGGGTACGAACCTTGAATCTCTACCGGTCCGCCAAATTTTTCGGCGCCGGTGGTTAGATCGAGAGCATGCAACATCTG
>Ga0335069_10004030_pt1 | contig 21920 bp, 20 predicted proteins | sample Lox_Sample_11_FD_206714 | JGI IMG/M metagenome (GOLD analysis project Ga0335069, IMG submission 206714) | Soil microbial communities from Loxahatchee National Wildlife Refuge, Florida, United States - Lox_Sample_1.1 | ecosystem: Environmental > Terrestrial > Soil > Wetlands | place: USA...
TCGAGACCCAAGTGGTGGGTGACGATAATGGTCGGGTCGATGTCGCCGTTGCGGATCCGGTCCAGCAGCGGCCGCATATAGCGGTGCACGTGGCACTGGCCGGTCTTGATGGTCAGGGACCGATTCACGATGGGCCCGATGGGGAACTTGTCCATCAGGCCGCCGTACACGCCGACGATGGAAATCGTGCCGCCGTTGCGGCAACTCAGTGCCGCCTCTCGAATGGCATGCGGGCGTTCGGTTTCCAGCCGCATCACCTGCTTGACGTGGTCATAGGCGTCCACCGGCGCGAAATCGTTGCGGTCCTCCATGCCGGCCGCGTCGATGCAATGGTCCGGTCCGCGACCGGCGGTAAGATCGGCAAGCTCCTCGAGCACGGCAGTCTCTTCGAAGTTGACCGGCGTGGCGCCGATATTTCTGGCCAGGTCCAGCCGGTATGTGACGCGGTCGATGGCAATGACTTTCGACGCGCCGAGTAGATATGCGCTCATGATCGCGAAGAGACCGACCGGGCCGGCTCCCCACACCGCGATGACGTCGCCCGGCTTGATGTTGCACATCTCCGCACCCATTTAGCCGGTGGGCAGGATGTCCGACAAGAACAGCACCTGGTCGTCGGTCAGGTCGTCCTCGATCTTCAGCGGCCCCACGTCGGCGAACGGCAGCCGCGCGTATTCGGCTTGGCCACCGGCGAAACCGCCGAGCATGTGTGAATAGCCGAACAGCCCGGCCGGCGAGTGGCCCATGAACTTCTCGGCGATGCCGGCATTCGGGTTCGAGTTCTCGCACAGCGAGTACAGGTCACGCTGGCAGGCCGAGCATACCCCGCACGCGACCGGGAACGGCACCACCACCCGGGCGCCAAGGCCAGGTTCTGCACCGCCTTGCCGACCTCGACAACCTCGCCCATGAATTCGTGTCCAAGCACGTCGCCGTGCTTGACAACTTTTCCAGGGGCCACCAACTCGCTCATACCCAAGCCGAAGCTGGCGGCGCTGAGTGCTTTGACCAATGCGGAAGTGGTCTCGTCGGATCGATCAGTCATCGTCGAATCCCCTTGCTTTACCTAACCGGAAGTCGCTGTAAACTTGCTGCGGGACAGCTGTTTCGCAGCGTCGCCCGTTCGTCGGAGCTGCCAGTGGCGCGTGCGTGCGCCAAGCCGGCCCGCAGTGGCTCAATGCGCACAGCGGAACCCGGATACCCGGGCGTCGAGCGCCCAAACCTGGATCAGTTTGCCGCGCTGCGCAGGGCCGCGAGCAAAGGCTCGGCCGCCTCTTTGAGGAAGAGGTCCTGCGTTTCGCCACCAACCTGGACCAGCGCCACGTCGGTGAAGCCGGCTTCCCAGTAGGGCCGGACGGCGTAGACGATCGCATCGAGGTCGGGGCCGCACGGGATGGAACCGGCGACGTCTTCGAGTCGGACGAATTGCGTCGCGCCGGCGAAACCCGCAGGTGTCGGTAGGTCCGCATTGACCTTCCAGCCGCCGGCGAACCAGCGGAACTGCTCGTGTGCGCGTTGGATGGCGGCGTCCCGGTCGGGATCCCAGGACACCGGTATCTGGCCGACCACCCGCCCGCCGCCGGCCAGGTTGGCGGCCTGACGCGCACCGTGCCATGCGTCGACCAGGGCCCCGTTCGGCTCCACCGCGATGAAGTGATCGGCCAGCTTGGCGAATCTGTCGATGGCCTTCATACCGCCGATCGCCACCGCGATACCGACCGGGACATCGGCCAGATCCCAGAGTCGGGCCGAGTCCACCTGGAAGTAGTCCCCGCGGAAGCTCACCAACTCGCCGCCGAACAACTCGCGGATGATCTCGATGGCTTCGCCCAACATCTCCTGGCGGCGGTCCACGGCCGGCCAGCCCTTGCCGACGACGTGCTCGTTGAGGTTCTCACCGCTGCCCAGGCCCAGGGTGAACCGGCCGTCGGACAAGATCTGTACCGTGGCGGCCTGCTGGGCGACGACGGCCGGGTGGTAGCGCATCGTGGGGCACGTCACGTAGGTGTACAGGTCCACCCGCTCGGTGGCGTGAGCGACCGCGCCCAGCACCGTCCAAGCGTTGGGCGCATGTCCCTGCGACGTCAGCCACGGGGAGAAGTGATCGCTGCACACTTGGAAGTCGAACCCACGCTCTTCAGCCGAAAAAGCCTGCCGCACAAGGTCTTTGGGTCGACCCTGCTCGGTCATCAGAGTGTAGCCAAAATTCGTCATGCCAGCCGGAATACCCTGCTGGTCCGAACGTGAAACCGTGGGCGGGTCAGCCGGCGACCAGATCGCGGCGCTGGGTGAATTTGATGTCGAGGCTGCGCAGGTGGGTCTGCAGTCCGGCATCCTGGACGGGATCAGATGCGCGGGCTGATCGGTCTCGTTGTAGTGGGCGTGCCACATGCCCGGCGGGGTGGTGAAGGCGCCGCCCGCCTGCCACTCCACCCGGATCGGGTCGACGATCTCGCCGAGCCCGTCCCGTCGCCGGTGAGGCATGCATTCGGGGGATCTTTCGGCAGGCCGGGCAGTAGGCAATTCTGCCGGTAGTTGTCCCAGTACCAACCCTGGGGGCAGTCGGCAAGGTTCACCGCCGCGGACGTCGTCAGCAGCGGCGCCAACCCAATACCTGCCACAGCCACTGAGGCAGCTAGCGCGACTTTGAGATTTTTCATGTTCGGCGTGGTCCTTCCACGTTCGACGTCCTTGCCGGTGTCGCCATGTTCGATGCCGAATAGCTGCATGCCAGCCGCCGTCCCATATACCGGCGAGCAGCAATTCAGCCCCTGTTCGCGCCGAAGAAGACACGCCACAGCTCCTTTCGACGGCCCGCGCGAATAATTCTGTGAGCCAATGCAATCCTGACGGTTCGTCAGAAAGTTAGTTCATCAGGCGACTTTCCTGCTGGCAGGTATATCCATTTGCCGGTGGCGGTAACGACTGGCCCCCCTATAACTCTCATGCTGAGATCAACACCATGACCGCAAGGGCTGCGCGTAATCGCTTGTAACGAGCGTTTTCACAACCGAACAGCGGTGAAGAGCTGCTTGAAAGACAAATGGAGGGAAAACCATGGCATACCGGACCGTCAATCCGTACAACAACGAGGTCGTCGCCACCTTCGAGGACTTGACCGACGCGGAGGCGATGAACCTTCTGGAACAGGCACAGAAGACCTTTGAGTCCTGGAGCCAGATGTCGTACGCCGAGCGGGCGGCGGTGTGCAAGCGTGCCGCGGCCATCCTCACCGAGCGGCACGACGAGTTCGCCCGCCTGCTGACGCTGGAGATGGGCAAGCTCTACAAAGAGAGCCTGGGCGAGGTTGCGCTGAGCGCGCACATCTTCGAGTACTACGCGGAGAACGCCGAGAAGTTCCTGGCGCCCGAGCGTATTAACACGCTCAGCGTCAACGACAACGCCATGCTCGTCAGCGCTCCGCTCGGGGTGATCCTGGGTGTGCAGCCGTGGAACTTTCCCTTGTACCAGCTGGCACGCGTGGCGGCGCCCAACTTGATGGCCGGCAATGTGGTCATGGTCAAGCACGCCTCCAACGTTCCCCCAGGCGGCGGCCGCCTTCGAGCGGTTAATGCTTGAGGCAGGCGCTCCAGAAGGCGCTTACACCAACCTCTTTGCGACCAAGGATCAGATCAACATGCTGATCGACGACCCGCGGGTGCGCGGTGTGTCGCTGACGGGCAGCGAGGGCGCCGGCAGCGTCGTCGCGGCCCGGGCCGGCAAGAACCCCAAGAAGTCAACCATGGAGCTTGGTGGCTCGGACGCCCTGATCGCGCTGGACGACGCCGACTTGGACAAGACCGTCCGCTGGGCGGTGTGGGGACGGATGAACAACGGCGGCCAGTGCTGCGTGGCCTCCAAGCGGATCATCGTGGCGGAGCAGATCGCCGACGAGTTCCTCGCAAAGTTCAAGGCCACCCTCACCGAGCTCAAGGCCGGCGACCCCTTCGACGAAGCCACGACCCTGCCGCCGATGTCGAGCCAGGGTGCCGCCGACGAGCTCAACGCGAAGATCAAGGCCGCGGTCGAGGCCGGCGCGACGGCTCTCCCGCTCGGTGAGCGGGTGCCCACCACGGGTGCGTTCGTGCAGCCGACCATCCTGACGGACCTGACCCCGGACCACCGCGCCTACTACCAGGAGTTCTTCGGACCCGTCGCGCTCTTCTTCCGCGCCACCAGCGAGGACCATGCCGTGCGGCTGGCCAACGACTCCCACTTCGGGCTCGGCGGTTCGGTCTTCACCCGGGACCCGCGGCGTGGGGTCGAGGTGGCCAAGCGGATCGAGACCAGCATGGTCTTCGTCAACCACCCCACCTGGACCAAGCCGGACCTTCCCTTCGGCGGGCGTCAAGCTGTCGGGCTACGGGCACGAACTCTCGATCCTCTGCGTCCAGCAGTTCGTCAACCGGAAGCTCATCAACGTCGTCCCGATCGACGCGCCCGAGTAATTTCTCATTCAGCGACTCAAACGAAAGGAACCAATCATGGCTGACTTCACCGTGGGGAAATACCTCGCGGCCCGGCTTGAGCAGATTGGGCTGAAGCACTATTTCATGGTCCCCGGGGACTACAACCTGGTGCTGCTCGATGAATTGCTGGAGAACGAGAACCTCGAACAAGTCGGCTGCTGCAACGAGCTCAACGCCGCCTATGCCGCCGAAGGTTATGCCCGAGTAAACGGGGCCGGGGCGGTGATCACCACCTTCAACGTGGGTGCCTACTCGGCGTTGAACGGTGTGGCCGGCGCCCACGCAGAACGTCTGCCGGTGATCATGGTCTCATCCAGCCCAAACACCAATGACTTGGGCGAGAACCACATCCTGCACCACACCGTGGGCACTCATGACTTCACCGCGCAATATGAGGTGTTCCGGCAGGTGACATGCTCGGCTGTCCGCATCCAGCACCCCGACAACGCGCCGGTCATGATCGACGAGGCGATCAGCACCGCGCTGCGCGAGCGCAAGCCCGCCTACATCGAGATTCCCTGTAACCTGTCGGCCGCGGCCTGCCCCGCACCCGCCCCGTTCTCCGCGTGGCCGGCCTGGCAGCCCAGCAACCCGAGGATGCTGTCCGACGCCGTCGGCGTGGCAACCGACCTCATCGCCAAAGCGAAGAAGCCGATCCTGTTGGCCGGCGCTCACCTTCGCTCCTATGGCGCCATCGACGCCTTCCGCGAACTGGCCGAGGCGCTGGGTTGCGCGGTGGCCGTCATGCCGAACGCGAAGGGCTTCTTCCCAGAGGACCACCCGCAATACGCCGGCATCTACTGGGGCGAGGTGAGCAGCCCGCTGTGCCAGGCCATCGTCGACTGGTCCGACCTCGTCGTGGCCGCCGGGCCGGTCTTCAGCGACTACACCACGGTGGGCTACAGCGCCCTGCCCGGCCGGCAGCGGCTGATCAGCGCCCATGCCCGGGTGGTGCGGTTGCCCAACGCCGAATTCACCGGCGTCGCGCTGGCCGACTTCCTCTCCGACCTCGCCAAGAAGGTGCAAGCCCACGACGCGACGCTGACTCAGTACAAGCGCCTCAGGGGGACCGGATCGGTGACCGTGCGAGCCGAAGCCGCCGAGCCCGAGGCCCCGCTGAGCCGGGTCGAAATGTGGCGCCAGATCGAGCAAGAACTCGACTCCAAGACCACATTGTTGGTGGAGACCGGTGATTCGTGGCTCAACGGCATGTACACGCGGCTGCCCGGCGGCGCCCGGTTCGAGATTGAAATGCAGTGGGGGTCGATCGGCTGGTCCGTTCCCGCGAGCTTCGGCTACGCGATGGGTTTGGAGGAGGACCGACGGCTGATCTCGGTGATCGGCGACGGATCGTTCCAGCTAACCGCCCAAGAAGTGTCGAACATGATCCGTCACGGTCAAGAGGTTCTGATCTTCCTGGTCAACAATCGCGGCTACGTGATCGAGTCGGCGATCCACGACGGTCCCTACAACTACTACAAGAACTGGGACTACGCCGGGCTGATCGACGTCTTCAACGCGGGCGACGGGGCCGGGCTTGGGTTGAGGGCAAGCACCGCCGCGGAATTGGCCGATGCGATCGAAGCCGCACGCTCCCACCGTGGTGGGCCGGTGCTGATCGAGTGCCAGATACCCAACGACGACGCCAGCCCCGAGCTCATCTCCTGGGGATCTAGGGTGGCGCGGGTCAACGCGCGCCCCGACCCGCGGTTCTGACGAGGTCGCGGTAACAGCCAGCCGGCCGGTAGTGCGAAATGCTGAGGCCCACTGCCGGCCCGGCTTTCCAATGCGCCGACCGCGGCCGTCTTTCGAAAAGGCTTGGGGCGCATCCGAAGACATCAGCCAATGTGCAGCTTCTCGCGAAGATGGTCCTTGCGTTCCTCGTACTTCTCGTGCAGTTCCGCCTTCTTGCGTTCACGCGCCTTCTTGCGGGCTTGCTTCTTGGCCTCGTCAGCGGCTTCATCAGCCGCCTCGATCTCAGCCAAAACATCTTCAGCGGATCGACGCAGCACGGACCCGCCCAATTCGGCCATGGCACCGTCAACAACATCATTGGCGTACTCGTCGACTTCAGCCAGCAGTGCGTTGTGCCCAGGCGGTATGTGGCGACCGACTTGTAGCAGCGTTGCGTCTTCCATGTCCTGCTCATCCAGGTCGTACAGGCCTCCGATCAGCCCGCCGGTGCCCAACCCGAGCAGCATGCCGATGGGACCACCAAGGACGCCGACCAGCGTTCCGATAAGCCCGCCGACCGCGATGCCCTCACCGCCGACATTGTCGGCGCCCTCTGGAATCTGGAGCTGCCCGGCGGCGCTGCGTTCGACGATCGCCGCGCTCTTGAGTTCAAGGCGGCCATCGCGGTCTAGCCCTTTGAGGGTGCTCAGCGCTTGATATGCCTTGCTTTGCTCATCGAAAGTCACAGCAATAACGTTGACGGTCATGGTGTCGCTCCTTTGATTCCCATTTCCGGCGAACCTTCATCGGTTGACGCGGATATGGAAACTTAAGGTGAAGGACCCAGGCAGCACTAGGGACGTTCGGCCCTGGATCGTCGCCGATGGACCCGACGACGCGGCCGGGTCGACCACCCGGCAAGCTAGCGCCGGCTGGTGAAATCGACGTGAGACGCGCGGCTGAGCACGCGTTGCTCGATCAAGTCGACACCCCCGCGCAACGCCTCCGGTCGCCGCGAAACCCGCCGCCACCATCCGTGCGCCGGCCGTCATGGTCATCGCCTGTTGAACTTTCGTGGAAAGCCGGGCCGCGGTCAGCTTCTTCGCGGGCAGCCGGGTTCCGCTGCGCGCCACCTCGACGCGCCGCGCGACCTCGAACTGGTCGCGACCGAACGGCACGCTGCACACGGGAACACCTCGGGCAAGGGCCTTTTGGGTCCCACCCATGCCGCCGTGGGTGATGGCGCACACCGCACGGTCCAATACCGGCCCGTGCGGCACAAACTGGACTACCATCGCGTTGGGCGTCGGTGGGAGATCGCTGGGCACCTCGAGGATGGCTGATTCTTGCGTTGGCATCGTCATGCACAGAAGTCTTGCCTGCACGGTGTGAAAAGTCTTCCCTGCCAACGAGAATCGTCACTACTGGTTACCACCACTCCCGGTGCCGGCCGCCGTGTGCGCAACGACCCTGTGCCGCAACCACTGTGGCCTTCGATTTCATCGGTGCTAGCACCCAAGTGCGGCTACCGTCAGCGGCAGCACCAACTTCCCGCCAGCTGCAAAATGTGCCCGGTGCGCGTGGTCAGGATGGCTTGAGGCCGTATTTGGGACCCAGCGTGGCGAGGTCGAGAAGCCGTTACATCTCAGCGTCGGCGATCATCGGGTTCCGAGTAGATGCGGCGGGAGGCGCTGCTACTCCGCAGCGCTGACTCGCGCCTACTGAGAGCGGCCGCCCGCGAGTTTCCGCAGTCCCTGCGGCTCATCGGTCTCGGCCGTTCCGGGGTGAGAAACCAGCACGTAGCCGGCGTAGCCAAACATCATCGGCATTGCAGCAAGTAGGCCATACAATGCGGTCATGACGTCACCTCCTGAAAAGTTCAAGGACGTCAAACGTTGCTGATCTCAACACTGGCCCCGCGGCGCCCGGATGTCGCCGTGGCTGGCACCCATCACGGGGCCCCACTAGTCGGGATTTGCGCCTAACCGCTAGTGGGTATGGTCGCCGGTGAGCCTGGACCGCCGAACCGAGTCGGCGGCGAGCACTGCGGCCACGCTGCAAACCAGACCCAAGTTGGCCAACAGCGCCACGCTCAACAAGATGGCGATCGGCGCAGCACCCGGGTTCCGCGGGTCCATCTCGCCCAGGAGAATCACCACGATGGTCTCGGCCGCCAGCAATATCTCGACGACGATAAAGATACCGGCCGGCAACGTTGCCCGCCTGACGGTGTCGACCGTTTCGGCGGCCTCACCGGCTGCGGGTGCCTCGGAGCCGGTGATCGACGCATCCGTCATGAAGCTACCTATCACGAGATCTGTTGCCGCTAGCGCATATCGAGCGCAGCCGTGGCTTACCCGGCGAGTCTGACCGAACAGTTATCGAAACTGCATTGCCGCTAACACCCGCATTGTCATTCCAGCTGGCGGGAGTTCGTCAATCGGGCGTCAACGAAATACGGTGTTGCGCAGAATAATTCGCGTTCGGTTCCGGCTACCCAGTAAGGCTGCGCACCTGCGGACCCGCATTGCGGACTGCGGCTGGCATAGACGACTCCCGATCCCCCGACCGCCATCGTAAGACGTGATACGGGTCACATGAAGAAGGTGCAACATGTCGCAGTCGGTAGGAGACAAAGGACGCGATGGCACGCTCGGCGGTGTCCGCACAAAACTTCAGACGGCGGCACGTGCCGCGATGGTGCAGGCGCACGAGGCAGCGCAGGTGCTGTCGGTGGCCGCGACCGCGCCGGCCCGCGTCATCCGCAGCGAGTATGGCTCGGCAAACGCTGCGCCGCAGGCGGCGTCGCGCACCGTTACCGCGCGGCCGGTGCTGCTCGTCCACGGGTTCGGCGGAGCCAAGTCGAGCTGGGCATTGGTGGCCGAAAAGCTGAGTGCCCACGCCCTATTCGTGGAGACGATGAGCTATCCGCCGCTCGACACCTCGGTGGAAAAGCTCGCCGACCGGCTGGTGGGCGAGGTGCACAGCGTACTGTCGCGCACGGGTGCGGACAAGATGCACTTGGTCGGGCATACCCTGGGTGGAGTCATTATGGCCCAAGCCCTTTCGTACTCCCGGCTGAAGGGCCGCGTCGACACGGTGATCACCTTGGGCTCCCCGTTCGGCGGCTCGCCGTTGGCTGCTGTGTTGCCGGTCAACGAGCTGGTGCGGGCGCGGCGGCCGGGGTCGCCACTGTTGCGCCGGCTTGCCTGTGCGCCCTTGCCCGACGGCGTGCGGTGGTTGTCGGTGACAGCAGCGCTCGACGTGATAGTGCCCGGCGTGCGCTCGGTGCCGTCGAATGCCGAGGTGCAGACCGTCACGGTCGATGGCGTGGGACATCTTGGGATGCTACTGAGCCGGCGAGTGATCGGACACATAACCGGCGCGCTGTGTGCACGCGAGCCCGAGCGGCGACGCGCGTGCTGGCAAGCGCCTCTTGATAACTCAGCGCACGACGATCGTGTGCTCGTTGCGGGGCAGCAGCTCTCCGATGACGGGCGCGCCGGGAATCTCACCGGCGACCAGCAGACCGCCCGAGGTTTGGGCGTCGGCGAGCAGCAGCGCGTCCTCTTCACCGACGCTGGACAAGTCCGCGTGCGGGGCCGCCCAGTCGAGGTTGCGCCGGGGTGCCGCCGCTGACGTAGCCGGCCGCCAGGGCCTCGCGCGCCCCGTCGAGATGGGGCGTGACCAGGTCAGCACCGGATCGCCGCGGGGATCCGGGTGCTCGACGTGCGGCCGGCGCCGCTGCGTCGCCGTGGTGCCGCGCGGGCTCGTGCCGCCGAACTGGCCAGCGGCCGGGTCCGCCCGCCACTGTGTGCTCGGGCGGGTGAGCTGCACGGCATGGGCCACCCGCTGGCCGGCCAGCGGGTGGGCGAGTGGGTGGTGGATCCGCAGTGGTGGGCGGGGCGACGCGCACAGGCAGCCGCGACGGTGCAGCGCTGGGCCGCCGATCACGACATCGCAGCGGGAATGCCGCTGGAGACGCTGCGCCAGCAGCTGGGGCTGCCCGCGGCTGAGCTGGTGCCCGCGTTGCTCGACGGCACCGGCCTGCAAGTGGTCGACGGGCTGGTGCGGTCGCCGGGCGCGGGCCTGCCGCCGCGGGTCGACAAGGCGGTACGCACGGTCGAAGAGTGGCTGGCCGCCGAGCCGTTTCGGGCGCCGGAGGCCGACGAACTGGCCGAGCTGAAGCTGGGCGCCCGCGAGCTGGCCGCGGCGGTGCGCGCCGGGCGGCTGAGCCGGATCGCCGACGGTGTCGTGCTCGGCCCGGACGCATTCGATCGTGCGGCCGGCATCCTCGCGACGCTTCCGCATCCTTTCACGGTCAGCGAAGCGAGGCGCGCGCTGCGCACCACGCGCCGGGTGGCCGTGCCATTGCTGGAAAAGCTTGACGCCCTGGGGGTTACCCGTCGTGGCGGCGAAGGCACTCGGACGATGATTTGATCCGGCCGGCCTGCCTCATTTGACCGGCGAACGCGTCGATGGCTCTTCGCCTTCCGATGCCGGCACCAGTTCCAGCTGCAGTTCGGCGAGGTTGGCCGCCACCGTGACAAGCGGCTGTGCCGCCTCGATGGGTTCGGGCTCCCCGGCTGCCTCGGCCCGCAATGCCCGCACGAATTCCTCAGTGAGCGCAGGCCATTCCGGGTCATGCGGCACCGGGACTCCGGTGGCGATCCGTTCCATGTGGGCCTCGAGCACCGCGCGGGCCGATGGATAGGCGCCGGGCGGGGGCAACGTCTTGATGTCGGCGATCATGTCTGCCGCAGCGCGCACCCAGGTGGCCCGGTTGGCCGCCCGCACCACCGGCGTCCGCAAATCGGCCCCGCTGCCCGTCTCCGAAAGATATTGGCGCACAGCGTCGTCGACTATTCGGCTGAGCATCAGCGCAGTGTTGCTCAGCGCCTGGAGCTCGTCTGCACCATCGTCCGGACTACCACGGGTGACGCGTGCGACGGCGGCCTGAAGGTAGCGCAGGTCGGCATCGAGCGCGCTATCGATCACCGTGGAAATCGCGGCCGCAGCCCCACGCGGCCACAGCAGCAGCGATACCGCCACCCCGACCCCCGCGCCCATCGCGACGTCTTCCAAACGCAGCAAACCGACCTGCCAGCCCGCCGGGTCGATAAGGTCAAGGATGATCAACACGGTGAACGCGATCATGGCCTGACCCACAGCATAGGAGAACAGCCGCGGCAGGTAGGTCGACCCGAACACCGCGATGGGCAGCAGCGACCACAGCACCACCGGATGCGGCGTGAAAGCGGCGATGAGCAAACTGCCCAGGGTGACACCGACTGCGGTGCCCGAAACCGCCTGCAGCACTTTGGTTCCCGTGGTGAGCGCGCTGCTGCCGAGCACCGCGATCGTTCCCAAGACGACCCAGAAGCCGTGCTGCACCGGAAAAAGATGGGTGATGGCCACGGCCAGCGCCAACCCGAGGCCGGTACGCAGGCTGTTCTGTGCCGTCACCGAGCGGACGGTCAGAAAACTGGTGGGGATGCTGGTGGCGGCCACTGTTTCCGGCAGCACCCGGTCGGCGAAGCCGGTCGGCGGCAGGCGCAGGCCCAGGGCCCGGGCCCATACCGGTCGAGCGTCGGCCACGGCCGCCGCGGCGATGACCCGCCCGATCAGTCCGATGGTGGTCGCGAGCACGCGGCAGGTGAGCAACCGCTCGCCGATCGCTACCGCGGCCGCGTCGTCCGGCTCGTCGAGAAGCAGCGTCACATCCTCGCGGTATCGGCCGCGTGCCAGCGACCGCAACCGGGGCAGCGTGTCGTTGAGCGCGGCACAGTTTGCGGCGCGATTGGCGGCGGAGGGCTCGTCCATCAGGTGCGCGCAGCAGCGCAGGACGTCAGTGGCCGGCCGCTGCACCGGACCGAGCACATCGGCGGTGCTGTCATCGACGCGGTCGGTGACCAGCTGCAGGGCGTCGACGATGCGCACCAGCGCTCGGCTGCCGGCGCTGAGGCCAACCGGGCGGAAGCTGGCGGCTAGAAAGTTGGCCCGCAGCGCGTCCATCGCCGCGGTCACGGCGGCGGCCGAGCCGATGCCCTCAATCCGGTCGGCCAACGCGACACACACTTGTGCCGCATGACGGCGCAGCTCGCCGTGGTGTCGCGGCGGCAGCAGAAACAGCGAAGCCGGGATGCAGATCGCATAGGAGATCAGCAAGCCCAGCAGCCGCTCGCCGATCGGCCCGACCGGGGTACACACCGGCCAGACGAAGAACAGCAGAGTCGCCCGTTGACCGGCCGACACCGTTTCGCTGGCCACACCGGCCACCGTGACCGCGACCCCGAGAACGAACGTCAGCGTCACCGCGAGCCACCCGATGGGCGCGACCCACGTGCCGAGCGCCACCAGGACGCAGCCATTGAGGCCCAAGCCAAGGTAGGCGAGCGCGCGGTTCTGCCGATTGCCCGGAAAATCGGTGACCACCATCAGCCAGAACGCCCCGAGCAACGTGAAAAGCGGTGCGGCCGTGCCGCCGACCACAGCGAGGCTGAATCCCGTCGCGAGCGGCACCGTGATCCCGGCGCGGATGGCGCGTCGCAGTCCGTCGTGCTCGGGGTCCTTGGCGCGCGATCGCTCCGCCAGTGCCCGCACCGGCGCGACGCGGATCGGCATGAGTGGATGGTAGAGCGCTGCGCTAGAGAAGCGCGGTGCGCCGTGGCCGACCACACCGGCCCGATCAGTCAGTCCAGCCAGCGAAATGCGTAGCCACCACTGCACGCATGCAGGGTGTCTGGATGTCTGCCCGACGGGCGCGCTGTTCCGCACCGAGTTCGGCACTGTTGTTGTGCAGCAAGACATTTGCTACGGCTGTGGTTACTGCGGGTCGGGCTGCCCGTACGGGGTGATCGACCGCCGGGAGGGTGACGGCGGGCGTGGAAGTGCACGCTGTGCTATGACCGGCTGCGCGACGGGCTGGAACCGGCGTGCGCCAAGGCCTGCCCCACCGACTCGATTCAGTTCGGTGTGCTCGATGAGTTGCGTGAGCGCGCGGCCCGCCGCGTCGAGCAACTGCATGAGCCGGGGGTGCCGGAGGCGCGGCTGTACGGTAACGATCCCGACGACGGGGTGGGCGGCAACGGCGCCTTCTTCCTGCTGCTGGACGAGCCTGAGGTGTACGGATTGCCACCGGATCCGGTAGTTCCGATCCGGGACGCACCGGCCACGTGGCGCTACGCCGGCATGGCCGCGTCGGCTCTGGTCGCCGCCGCGGTGTCGGCATTCTTGCGGGGCAAACGATGACGCCCGGCGGCCGGGAGCAGCTGGCCGTGCCGCGGGCGGAGTTCCGGTCCTATTACGGGCGTGCGGTGCTCAAGCCACCGGTGTGGGAGTGGAAGGTCGCGGCATACCTGTTCGCCGGTGGCCTGTCGGCGGGTTCGGCGCTGCTGGGCGCCGGGGCGGACCTCAGCGACCGGCCCGCGCTGCGCCGGGTGGGCAGGGTGGGTCGGCGCTGGCCGGCGTCCTGGCGAGCATGTACTTCCTGGTCGCCGACCTGGGACGGCCGGAGCGGTTCCACCACATGCTGCGGGTGGCCAAGCCGAGTTCGCCGATGAGCGTCGGCACCTGGATTCTGTCCGCCTACGGGCCGGGCGCTGGCCTGGCCGGGGTCGCCGAGCTGATGCCCGCAGCGCTGCGGCGCACGTGGCCCGGAAAGCTAGTGGCCTGGTTGGTCCGACCGACCGGCTTGTCGGCGGCGGCCGTCGCGCCCGGCGTCGCCTCCTACACCGCGGTGCTGCTGTCGCAGACCGCCGTCCCGGCCTGGCATGAGGCGCACCCGTACCTGCCTTTCGTGTTCACCGGCTCGGCCGCGGCCAGCAGCGGCGGGCTGGGCATGCTCTGCACGCCCGTCGGGCAAGCCGGTCCCGCCGCCGGATGGCGGTGGTGGGTGCCGGACTCGAGGTCGCGTCGTCACGGCTGCTGGAGCGCCGCCTCGGGTTGGCCGCCGAGGCTTACACCACGGGCAAAGCAAACCGGCTGCGCAAGTGGGCGGAGTACCTGACGGTCGGCGGGGCGCTGGGCACGGCGGCCGCAGGCCGGACCCGGGTGGCCGCGCCGCTGTGCGGGCTGGCCTTGCTCACCGGCAGTGCGCTGCAGCGCTCCGGCGTGTTCGAGGCCGGTGTGGCGTCTACCCGCGACCCGAAGTATGTCGTGGTTCCGCAACGGGAACGGCTCGACGCGGGGCACCCCGCCCGCGGCGACGACCGTGGGCCGCAATTTCCCCGGTTGGCCGCCACCGTCCGCGTGATGCGCTCGGTGGCGGCGAGAATCCTGAGCCGCGGGTAGCAGCCTATCATTCGACCAACGAATGCGGTTGGGCGGCAACGGCTTCCGATGCTGTTGCCAAGAACAACTGGAGTTGAGCCAGATTGGCCGCGACCGTGACGAGTGGTTGTGCGGCCTCGACCGCATCCGTCTGGGCAGTCGCCTCGGCGCGCAATGCCCGCACGAATTCCCCGGCGATGGGCCGGCTGGTCGGGTCACCGCGACCTGCGACCAGGTCGGCGACAAATCCCAGGTGGGCTTCCAACAGCGCCCGGGCGGCGGGGAACGCCCCGGCCGGTGGCAGCGTCCTGATGTCGGCGATCATGTCCGCCGTCAGGCGCACCCAGGTGGCGCGGTTGGCCGCCCTCACCACCGGTGTCCTCAGGTCGGCCCCACTTCCGGTCTCCGAAAGGTAATGGCGCACAGCGTCATCGACCCTTCGCGAACCCACCAGCGCATCGTGGCTCAAGCCCGCGAGCTCCTCGTCGCTCGCCGGGGAGGCGTTCTCGGGATGATCACGGGTGACGCGCAGCACGGCCACCTGCAGGTAGCGCACGTTGACGTCGCGTGCGGCTTGGATGAGGGCGGCCACCGCCGCGGTGGCGCCGCGTGGCCACAGCACCAGCGATACGGCCATCCCAACGGCAGCACCGACCGCGACATCCTCGATGCGCAGTAGTCCGATGCGCCAGCCGGCGGGCATTGTGAGGCTGAGGATGATCAACAGGTTCAGTGCGCCGACAGCCTGTGCGGTGGCGAAGGAAACGAATCGCGGCAGGTAGGTGGAGGCGAACACGGTGATCGGCACCAGCAGCCACTGCACCACCGGTTGGACGCCGATGGCGGCCACCAGCAGGCCGCCGATGATAATGCCCAACGCGGTGCCGATCACCGCCTGAACGACTTTGGTCCTGGTGGACAGCGCGCTGCTGCTGAGCACCAGCATGGTGCCCACCACGACCCAGAAGCCGCGGTCGAGCAGATGCAGATGGGTGACCGCGACGGCCAATGCCAACCCCACGCCGATGCGCAGCCCGTTGTGCGCCGCCACCGAACGGGCACGCATGAAGGCGCTAACGATGGTGGCGCCGGCGGCGGTCTCGGATGAGAGCCGGTCGGCGAAGCCGGTGGGCGGCAGCCGTAGGCCGAGGGCCCGCGCCCACACCGGCCGGGCGTCAGCCGCCGCCGCCGCGGCGATGACCCTGCCCGTCAATGCGATGGTTGTCGCGATCATCCGGCACTTCAGCAGTTGCCGACCGGTCCGGATCGCCGCCGCGTCATCCGGCGCGCTGAGAATCATCAGGACGTCGTCGCGGTAAGCGTCCCGCGCCAGGGACCGCAACCGGGGCAGTGTCTCGTCGAGCGCGGTGCGATTTTCGGCGCGATGGGCCAGTTGCGACGCGTCGAGCACGCGCGCGCAGCAGCGCAGAACGTCGACTGCCGCCGTGTTCACCGACCCCAATGTCGCCCCGGTGTTGTCGTCGACAAGGTCGGCGACCAGTTCCAAGAAGTCGACCAGGCGGACCAGGGCGCGACTGCCGGCGCTCAGGCCGACCGGCCGGAAGCTGGCGGCCAGGAAGTTGGCCCGGAGCGCATCCATCGACTCGGTCACGGCGGTCGCACCCGGGGCCGAACCGGTGCCCTCGATCCGGTCAGCCAGCGCCGTGCACACCTGTGCGGCTCGGCGGCGCAGTTCGTCGTACTGGCGCGGCGGAAGGAAGAACAGCGCCGCCGGCACGCAGAGCACCAGCGCGATCAGCCAACCCAGCAGCCGCTCGCCGATGGGCCCGACCGGGGTGCAGACCGGCCAGACGTAGAACAGCAGGGTGGCGCGCTGGCCGGCGGACATGGTGGCGCTGAGCATGCCGGCCAGCGTCACCGCGACGCCGAGGAAGAACATCAACGTCACCGCGAGCCAGACGCGCGGAGCCACCAAGGTACCGACCGTGATCAACACGCAGCCATTGATGGCCAACCCGAGGTAACCCACCGCCCGCTGGTATCGGTTGCCGGGAAAGTCGGTGACAACCAGCAGCCAAAATGCGCCGAGCAACGCATACAGCGGCACCACCGTGCCACCCGCGACCAGGAACGCCAAGCCGACGGTCAGTGGCACCATGATCCCCGCGCGGATGGCGCGACGCAGCGCGTCGCGCTCGGGATCCTTGCTGCGCAACAGTTCGTAGGCTTGCCGGATCGGGTGGATCCGGGTCAGCATGACTGGATGATAGAGCGGCTTGGTTGCCGCCGGCGTGGCTGATCGTCGCGCGGACTTACAGCCGCTCTTTGACCGCCGCGGACAGGCGGGCGCCGTCGGCTTTGCCGGCCGCGATCGCGGTGGCAGCCTTCATCACCATTCCCATCTGCTTCATGCTCGGCCGTTCGCCGATCTCCTCGGCAACCTGCGCGATCGCCGTGTCGGCGACGTCGGCCAATTCCGCCTCGGTGAGCGGCGTGGGCAGGTATTCGTCGATGATCCGCGCCTCGGCGTGCTCTTCGGCGGCGAGCTCGGGGCGGCCGTTTTGGGTGTAGATCTCAGCCGACTCGGCACGTTTGCGGGCTTCCCTGGCCAACACCTTGATGACCTCATCGTCGGAGAGCTCCCTGGCTTGTTTGCCGGAGACTTCCTCGGTTTGGATCGCGGCCAGCAGCATGCGCAAGGTCGCGGTGCGCAACTTGTCCTGGGTCTTCATCGCCTTGGTCAGGTCAGCCCGCAGCCGGGATTTCAGTTCCGCCATGCCCGAGACGCTACGCGCTACCGGCCCGGTCAACGTTGAGAAATGCCCGGAGCGCCGACAGGATGTACCCCATGACGAACGACGGGCCCGGCCGTAGCACTGGTGTGAACGGCCACGGAGCACGGTGAGCGTGCCGCCGCCGGACTACGGCCCACCACCAGGCTACGGTCCCCCGCCCGGCTACGGTCCCCCACCGGGCTACGGTCCCCCACCGGGCTACAACCCCCCGCCCGGCTACGGTCCCCCACCGGGCTACAACCCCCCGCCCGGCTACGGTCCCCCACCGGGCTACGGGATGCCACCGGGCTACGGTCCCCCACCGGGCTACGGTCCCCCACCGGCCTCGCCGTATGGTCAGCCCCAGTGGGTGCCCGATGCGGCCAAGCCGGGGATCATCCCGCTGCGACCACTGACCCTGGGCGACATCTTCAACGGCGCGGTCGGTTACGTCCGGGCCAATCCGAAGGCGACGTTAGGCGTGACCGCGATAGTCGTGGTGGCCATCCAGATCATCACGAAGGTCGCGTTTTTCGGACCGTTGGCCGCCTACGGCAGATTCACCACCGATCGGTCCGGCGAGCTGACCGCCGGAGTCGCCGGCACCTGGCTGGCCTCGATCGGAGCCGGGCTGCTGGTCACCTGGCTGGGCAGCATGCTGCTGTCCGGAATGCTCACCGTCATCGTCGGACGCGCCGTGTTCGGCTCGCCGATCACCATCGGTGAAACGTGGGCCAAGATCCGCGGCCGGCTGCTTCCCTTGCTCGGCCTGGCACTGCTGGAAGCCGCCGTCGTGGTGGCTCTCGCCGGCCTGGTGGTGGTGATTGTCGCGGCCCTGGCAACGATCGGCAATGGTGTGCTGGCGGCTGTCATGGGGATTCTGCTTGCGCTTTTCCTGATCGCGTTGCTGGTCTACCTGTACACAATGGTCTTGTTTGCTCCCGTGCTGATCGTGCTGGAGCGGCTGTCCGTCTGGGCTGCGATCACCAGATCCTTCGCTTTGGTCCGCAACAGCTTCTGGCGGGTATTGGGCATCCGGTTGCTGGCGTTACTGGTGACATCGGTGGTCGCCGGCGCGGTCGCCGTTCCCTTCAACATCGTCAGCCAGGTCATCGTCGGCACAAACCCGTCCATCGGGGCTTTCCTGGTCAGTACGGCGGTCGCATCCGTGGGCGCCGTGATCGGCCAGATCATCACCGCACCGTTCAACGCGGGAGTCATCGTGCTGCTGTACACCGACCGCCGAATGCGTGCCGAGGCATTCGATCTGGTGCTGCAGACCGGCGCCGCCGGCGGACCATCCGCGGCCGCCTCCACCGATGATCTTTGGCTCACGCGGCGGGTCTGAGGACGAGCCGACGGTGCCTTCCATCGACATCGACCGCAATGCGGCGCACCAAGCCGCGCAAGACGAACTCAACAAACCGATCTATGCCAAGGGCTCTGCCGGCGAACAATTCACGCAGTGGCTCAATGAGCTGATTTACCGGCTGCTACAGAAGACCACCTCGATACCGGGCGGATGGTTCACCGCGACGGTGCTTTTCATCTTGCTGGCGGTGGCGGTGGTAGCGGCGATGCACATCGCGCGGCGCACCATGCGCACTCAACGCGGTGGCGACTATCAGTTGTTCGAAGCCGCGCAACTCACCGCGGCCCAGCATCGTGCTACCGCAGAAAGCTATGCAGCACAGGGTGATTGGGCAGCGGCGATTCGTCACCGATTGCGCGCCGTCGCCCGTCAGCTCGAGGAGACCAGCGTACTCAATCCGGCTCCCGGCCGTACCGCCAATGAGCTGGCCCGTGACGCCGGCGCCGCATTGCCTCATCTGGCAGGCGAATTGTTGCGAGCGGCAACAACTTTCAACGACGTCACCTACGGCGAGCAGCCCGGCACCCAGAGCGCCTACCAGATGATCGTCGACCTCGACGACCACCTGCGGTTCCGTTCGCCGGCCGTCGCGCCGGCGCCCGGCCAACCCGCCGCGGCGGAGTCATGGGCACAGGTCCGGTGATGGCGACGCTGGAGCGCCCCCGGGCCGCCACCCCGACCGCCGCGCAGCGATGGCGGTCATGGCGCTGGGTAATCGTCACGCTCGTCGTGCTTGCCGTCATCGCCGGGATCGATGCCTACCTGACCGCCCCGCGGCCCGGCGCCCGCATGGACCCGGCGTCGACCGGCCCGGACGGTGCGCATGCGCTGGTCGCGTTGCTGCGCGACAACGGCGTCGATGTCGTCGTCGCCGACAGCATCGCCGACGTCGAACGGGCGGCACGCCCGGACACGCTGACCCTGGTAGCGCAGAGCCAGTACCTGACCGACACACTGCTGGACCGGCTGGCACAAGTCCCCGGTGATCTGCTGCTGGTGGAACCGACGGCGCGGACGCGCGAAGCACTGATGCCTGGCGTGCACATCTCCGGCGCCAGCGGCTTCGACAGCAATCCGAATTGCACACTGCGCGAGGCTGTTCGGGCCGGGCCGGTGCGACTCGGGCCGAGCGACACCTATAAGAGCACCAACGGCCGGACGCTGACCAGTTGTTATGACGGCGTGCTGATCCGTTTCCGGGACAACGGGCGGGCCATCACGGCGGTCGGCAGCACCGACTTCATGACCAACGGAAGCCTGTTGCAGGCGGGCAACGCCGCACTGGCGATGAACCTTGCGGGCGATCGGCCCCGGCTCGTCTGGTACGCGCCTCACCATGTCGAGGGTGAACCTTCCTCCACCACATCGGTTTTCGATTTGATTCCGCAGAACGTGAGATGGATCGTCGTGCAATTGTGGCTGGTTGTGCTGCTGGTTGCCCTGTGGCGGGGCCGCCGGCCCGGACCGCTGGTGGCCGAGGAACTGCCCGTCGTGGTGCGCGCCTCGGAAACCGTGGAGGGCCGCGGCCGGCTCTACCGGTCCCGCAGAGCGCGCGATCGCGCCGCCGCGGCGTTGCGCACCGCAACCCTGCAGCGGCTGCTGCCCCGGCTGGGTCTGGGCCCGGACGCATCGGCGGCGGCGGTGGTGACCACCGTCACCCAGCGCACCGGGTCCGATCCGGGATTCGTTTCCTACCATCTGTTCGGCCCACCCCCCGCAACCGACAACGACCTGCTACAACTTGCCCGTGCGCTCGACGACATCGAAAGGCGGGTCACCCACCCGTGACACAACCGACGCACCCTGCTGTCGCCCAGACTCCCGCCTCAGAATCCGCGCGAGAGGCGCTGCTGGCGTTACGCGTTGAGCTCGCCAAGGCCGTCGTCGGACAGGAGGGCGTGGTCAGCGGTCTGGTGATCGCGCTGCTGTGTCGCGGTCATGTGCTGCTGGAAGGCGTTCCGGGAGTGGCGAAGACGCTACTGGTCCGGGCGCTGTCCGCCGCGCTGCAGCTGGAGTTCAAGCGAGTGCAGTTCACCCCCGACCTGATGCCCGGCGACGTCACCGGTTCGCTGGTGTACGACGCGCGCACCGCGGCGTTCGCGTTCCGGCCCGGTCCGGTGTTCACCAACCTGCTGCTGGCCGACGAGATCAACCGGACGCCGCCCAAAACCCAGGCGGCGCTGCTGGAAGCGATGGAAGAGCGTCAGGTCAGCGTGGAGGGTGAAGCCAAACCGCTGCCCGACCCGTTCATCGTCGCCGCGACCCAGAACCCGATCGAATACGAGGGCACCTACCAGTTGCCCGAAGCGCAACTGGATCGCTTTTTGCTCAAGCTGAATGTGACGCTGCCGCCTCGTGACTCGGAGATCGCCATTCTCGGCCGGCACGCGCACGGCTTCGACCCCCGCGATCTGTCGGCGATCCAACCGGTAGCCGGGCCCGCCGAGCTGGCGGCTGGGCGCGCCGCGGTGCAACAGGTGCTTGTCGCCGATGAGGTACTGGGTTACATCGTCGACATCGTCGGGGCCACTCGCTCGTCCCCCTCGCTGCAGCTGGGCGTGTCACCGCGCGGGGCGACTGCCCTGCTCGCCGCGGCTCGTTCCTGGTCGTGGCTGTCCGGCCGCAACTACGTCACTCCCGACGACGTGAAGGCCATGGCGCGCCCGACGCTACGGCACCGGGTGATGCTGCGGCCGGAAGCCGAGCTCGAAGGGGCCACACCTGACGGTGTGCTCGACGGGATCTTGGCGTCGGTTCCAGTGCCCCGCTAGTGATTGCGCCGGCGACGATGCAGTGGGGGTCCCGCCCGCTTGCGGGGGGACGAAGCGATGTGGGGGTACCTCCCGCTTGCCGGGGGAGAGGAGCGGCGCCGATGATTGTAACCGGGCGCACCGGGCTGGTTGCGTTGATCTGCGTCTTTCCCATCGCGCTGTCACCTTGGCCGGCAAGGACTTTCGTCGTCCTGCTGGTAACGCTGGTGAGTGTGGCGGCCATGGACATCGCGCTGGCCGCCAGCCCTCGCAGCTTGCGTTACACCCGTTCCCCGGACCGCTCCGCCCGGCTCGCGCAGCAGGTCGACGTCGGACTGCTGATCCACAACGACGGCCGGCGCCGATTTCGCGGGCAGGTCCGCGACGCCTGGCCGCCCAGCGCCCGCGCACGGCCGCGCATCCATGCGGTCGACATCGCGGCCGGGCACCAGCAGCAGGTCCACACTGAGCTGCAACCGGTTCGCCGCGGCGACCAGCGCGCGGCGGTGGTTACCGCCCGCTCGATCGGTCCGCTCGGATTGGCGGGACGGCAGGGTTCGCAATCGGTTCCAGGGCAGCTCCGGGTGCTGCCCCCGTTCCTGTCCCGCAAGCACCTGCCGTCGCGGCTTGCCAAATTGCGCGAGATCGA
>Ga0335069_10004031_pt1 | contig 21918 bp, 16 predicted proteins | sample Lox_Sample_11_FD_206714 | JGI IMG/M metagenome (GOLD analysis project Ga0335069, IMG submission 206714) | Soil microbial communities from Loxahatchee National Wildlife Refuge, Florida, United States - Lox_Sample_1.1 | ecosystem: Environmental > Terrestrial > Soil > Wetlands | place: USA...
GCTCCAGCCGCGCCGCGAGGTTCACGCCGTCCCCCAGCGCCGTGTACGCGAGACGGTCCGGCGCGCCGAAGTGACCGACCATCACGCGCGCCGTGTGCACGCCGTGACGCGTGACGAGCGGCGGCAGCCCCTTCCAGCCCTCGGAGGCGTAGAGCTCACGCGTGAGTCGCATGCAGGTCAGGACTGCATGGCATGCGCGGCTCGCGTGGTCGTCGCACCGCGTCGGCGCGTTCCAGAACGCCATGACCGCGTCGCCGATGTACTTGTCGAGCGTACCTCCGGTCGATTGCACGCCCCGCGTCATCGCCTCCAGGTACAGCCCGAGAGCACGCGCGAGCACGTCGGGGGCGAGACGCTCCGACAGAGATGTGAAACCCTCGATGTCGGTGAACATCAGCGAGAGCTCGACCAGCTCGCCTCCGAGCTGCGGCTCCCGATTGGCCGCGAACAGATCGCGCACGAGATCGACGGAGACGTACTTGCTCAAGGCGCGCACCGACGTCTTCGCCCGCTCGACGCCATCCATGACCTCGGCGACCTCGCGCATCGGGGACGCGACGGGGGTGGGCGCGAAGTCGAACCCGCGCATGCGCTTCGTCACGTCGAGCACGCGACCGAGCGAGCCCCGCAACTGGCGCAGGAGCAGCCATCCGCCACCGAGGACTGCGGCGACCAAGACGAGGAACGTGGCGACGAACCGGTCGCGCAGCGCGCGCAGGTCACGCGTGTACGCGGCCTCGGGCGCGACGACGCCGACCATCCAGTGCTGCGAGTTCCGCAGCGGCCGGAAGGTCACGAGGTAGTCGACCCCATCCGCGCGAAGGTGCCCCGATTGCCCCGGACGAGCGACGGCGGCGGCGATCTCGAGAGGGACGTGCGACGGAAAGATGCGCAGGTCGTCCCCCACGAGGTCGATGCGATCGCCGGGGTCGAGACGCGCGACGAATCGCCCTTCGGAGTCGCAGAGGAACGCTCGCTCGACGTCGGTCGAGCGCCGTCGCGGCAAAGAGTCGATCGTCCGCGTGAGCATGCCGACGCGCAGGACGCCCGCGAACCGGTGCTGCCCGTCCTCGACCGCCTTCTGGACGGTGACGACGACGCGCCGCTCACCTCGTGCCAGCGCCGTGTCGAGATCGGACCACGACAGGTCGCTCCAGATCGCCGTCCCGTAGTGGTCCTCGGATGCGGTCACGGTGAAGGTGTTCTGGTCGGTCGGGTCGCCGACCGGCAACTGTCGCTCCGGCGTGCCCGCGGAGAGCGGTTCTCCCGGACCGCGTCGCCGCGCGTCGGAGACGAAGACGCCCCCTTTCTGCGTGACGCGCCGGGTGACGACGGGCGCGTCCGGCTCGGCCGAGGCGCGGAATGCCGCCACCTGCCACCTCTGGTCGCGCGCGAGCAGCGCCGTTCCGTCTGGCGCGTGGCCCAGCAGGGTCGCGTGCGTCAGCGAGACATCCGACAGCGTCGGCGCGTCGAGCAGCTCCGAGAAGAGGCGTGCCTCGACGGCGTCGGGATCGCCTGGGTCGAGCACGCCGCCTTGCACCGCGCGCTCGACGTTGGCCAGAGAGGCGGCCGCGACGGCGAGATCCGACGACAGCTCCTCGTCGATCTGCTGCGCAGCGCGCTGTCGCAGGTCCTCGGAGCGGGCGAGGATCGAGCGCTGCGACGACTCGTAGAACGCGTAGAACGTCGCCCCTGCGGGCAGCGCGACCGCAGCGATCGCCAGCGCGAACAGTCGGCCGAGAGTGAGCCACGGGCGCCGCAGCATCGCGCCGGCAAGCCTATCGACCACCGGTGAAATCGGCACGCGGTTCGTAACCAGCTCCGTGCACATCCGTACCTTGGACACTGCGCGGGAAGGTCCGCGGCGCGGCGCAACCAGGGGCGGAACAGATTGCCTTCGCGCAGAACGGTGCGGTCCTCGTCGTCACCGAGAAGGGTGCAGACAACATCGACACGTTCGTCGTGAGCTCGGCGTAGCCGGTCCGGGCACCTTCACATCGGCCGGGGCTGGGATGGCGCCCTACGGGTTCGGCGTGTCGGGCGACGGGCTGCTCGTCGTCAGCCAGGCGATAGCGACGACGGGCGCGAGCTCGTACAGCATCTCGGCGACGGGCGCCGTCACGACCGACACGGCATTCGTGGCCGACGGGCAAGCCGCGGCCTGCTGGGTCACCATCGTGAACACCACCGCCTATGCGCTAAACGCGCACAACGCGACAATCTCCGCCTACACCATCGCCCCTTCGATAGGCGACATCACCCTCGTGGGCAACGGTGTGGCACCAGCGGCGATGACGGGCACCGGCCCAAGCGACATCGCCGCGAGCCCCGATGGCGCGTTCCTCTACACGCGCAACGGCGCGGGTCAGTCGATCACGAGCTGGCCCATCGCGCACGATGGATCGCTTGGGTCGACGACGACGTTCGCGGGCACACCGGCCTTCTCTGCCGGGATCGTCGTCCGCTAGCCGTCGTGTCAGGGGTGAGGCGTGAAGCAAATACCCCTGGTTTCATAGAGTGCGAAGGGCGGGACTTGAACCCGCATGCCGGTTAGGGCGCTAGCACCTCAAGCTAGTGCGTCTGCCAATTCCGCCACCTTCGCGAGGGGGACAGGACGTTTAACCGCCAGCTCGTGGGTCGTCAAGGTTGCTGAAGCGGCTCAATGCTGTGCCCCCCTGGCCGGCACCTTGCACCCGCCGAGACGGCGGAGGCGCGCGAGATGAGCAGGCTCGTATACCCGGTCAGTCGCTACGACCACGTCCTCGGTCTCGACGACGCTCCCGTCACGCTGGTCGAGTACGGCGACTACGAGTGCCCGTACTGCGCCCGCGCGAACCTGGTCCTGGCGGAAGTGCTCGAGCGCGTCGGCGACACCGTCTTGTTCGCCTACCGGCACTTCCCGCTCAGCCAGATCCACCGGCACGCCACGCTCGCGGCGCAAGCGGCCGAGGCGGCGGCGGATCAGGACCGCTTCTGGGAGATGCACCGCATGCTCTTCGAGCACCAAAAGGCGCTCGAGCCGGACGATCTGAACTCGTACGCGAAGGCCATCGGACTCGACGTGGGGCGCTTCGCGCAGGATCTGCGCCGACAGGTGAATCTGCCCAAGGTTCGCTCTGACTTTCTCTCCGGAGTTCGAAGCGGCGTGACCGGGACGCCGACGTTCTTCATCAACGAAGAGCAGTTCAACACGCCGTGGGACGACCCCATCGCGCTCGTCACGGCGCTCGCGCAGGCGGCCTAGGCCCCGAGCTTCAGCCGGCGCTCCCGAGGAGGCGCTTCGCGTCGAGCTCGTCGGCCACGCGCTGATCGTTCTCGAGCATCGCCGCGCTGTCGACGTCCCCGAGCTCGAGGACGCCCATGTCCTCGAACCCCTTGCGGATGCGCGCCCCCCAGAGCCCGATGTCCTTCACGGTGGGGACGATGCGCGAGAAGACGCGCTTGCGGAACGCCTGCATGTAGGGCGACCGGTCGACGAGCTCGAGGCACTCCTTCACGGGGAGGCCGACGTTCTCCCAGACCTCGCGCTGGTCGAAGCGCGCGCGCATCAGGTGGCACGCCTCGAGGACGAACTGCTCTCGCTCGTCGCGCTCTGCGTCCGAGAGCTGCGGGTACACCTCGCGCAGCGCGAGACGGCCGAACGCGACGTGCCGCGCCTCGTCCTGCATCACGTAGGCGTTGACCGCGGCGGCGAGCGTGTTCTTCGCGCTGTCGCGGATGCGCTGGAAGGCGGCGAGCGCGAGGCCCTCGATGAGGACCTGCATGCCGAGGTACGTCATGTCCCAGCGCTGGTCGGTCAGCGTCTGCTCGAGGAGCGTCGCCAGCGCCGGCGCGATCGGCCACGCGAGCTTCAGCTTCTCGTGCAGGAGGCGCGAGTACGCCTCGACGTGCCGCGCCTCATCCATCACCTGCGTCGCGGCGTAGAGCTTGGCCTCGATGCCAGGGACCGTCTGGACGATCTTCGCGCTCGCGACGAGCGCCCCTTGCTCGCCGTGCAGGAACTGCGAGAGCGAGTTCGACTGCAGGCTGCGCCGGACGTTCGCCTTCTCGGCGTCGGTGAGACGCTCCCAGAGCGGCGTGCCGAAGATCGCGATCTGACGGTCGTCGATCCCCATCGGGTTGTCGTGATCGACCTCGAGGGACCAGTCGAGGCGCTCGTCGGCGTCCCACTGCTTCTTCTTTCCCTTGGAGTAGAGGCGCAGAAGCTCCGCGGTCCCGTCGTCGTACTCCCACGTGAAGGAGGTGGTCGTCTTCCCCTCGATGCTCCAGCGCGTCTGCTCGACCGGGAGGCGGTAGATGAACTGGGTCCCCACGAGGCGAGACTACAACTGTCCGTTCGGCCCGGATGTCGAGAAACGCGCCTGGTTCTACCGGGAATGTCGCTCGTCCCGAGAGTACTTCGGCTTTGTCGTCGGGGAGACTCGACGGGGAAGTGAGCGGACCGACGTTTTGGCCCGTGAATCGCGCTGTGATCTCGCGCGGCCTCGCTTTGTTCGCGAGCGTTTCGCCTTTTTCGTCGATCGGAGTCGACCGGCGGGCCTGCAATGCTGCATCGACGTCGAGCGGCTTCGCATTTCGGGCTCGCACTTCGTCTCCGCGCTCGCGCGGAGCGCCGATTCGCTCGATGAATGTGCGTCCGGAGGACATTCCAGCCGAGCCGGCGTCTCCCAGCGCGCGTTTTCCGACTTGCATTGCACGTCTGCTGGTCCTCCCTGCGCGTCTACGGTCTGTCGGAGCGCGTTTCTCGGCGAGAAAGCTGGTCCGATCACTCTCCGAGCGCGTTTTCCAAGTGAGAAAGGCGGTCCGATCACTCTCCGAGCGCGTTTTTCAGTGAGAAAGCCGGTCCGACCTCTCTCCAAGCGCGTTTCTCGGTGAGAGAGCCGGTCCGACCTCTCTCCCGTCGTCTCTCCCGCCATGCGAGCGCCTCTACCTAAGGGGAAAGCGCGTCTTCCCTGCATCGAGGAGAACAGGACGCACGAGAGCGCCAGCCGTAGCGCGTTCTCGTGGTATTCGCGGGCCCATGAGAGCCCTCGCGCGCCCGCTCGGCATCGCCTTCGTCGCCCTCCTCGCCACGTCCTGCATGACGCCCGTCGGCGCAGGAGCCTTCGGACAGGTGCCCATCGACGCACCCGCGAAGTGCTCGGACTACTGCTCGAAAATGGGGCTGACGCTAGGGGCGGTCGTCATCATGGCGGGCAACGTCGGCTGCGTCTGCACACCGTTGCACGGCGGTTCGAGCGCGCGGGAGGCGGCGCCGGCGACCGCCGGAGGAATGGTGGCGATCCTCATCCAGCAGCAGCAGGCCCGGGCGGCGCAGCAACAACAGCAGCAGCGCAACTCGACCCGCTGAGGCCAGACCACACCACGGGCCCACCCCTGGGCGCGCCCATGGGCGGCAGTGGGCGGGCGCGGCGTCACCCAGCAGATTGCCGGGAAATCGTGCGATCCCGCCCTGGTCCGACGGTTGCTCAAGGGAGCGGTCATGAGAACCAACCTCCCCTTCGCCCTCCTGGCAGCATCCGTGTTCGCGTGCACCACCTCTTCGCCCGGGGCGCCGCCGAGCGCGTCGGCCGCGGCGATGCCCGCACGCGATCCGAAGCTCGCCGCGATCGACTCCATGCGCGCCGCCATCCAGGCGAAGGACGCGCACGCCGTCGCGGCGCTCTACGCAGAGGACGCCGTCGTCGAGCCGGTCGGCGGCAAGGCGCAGCAGGGACGCGCCGCGATCGAAGCGGCACTCCACGCCCAGATGGACCCCGCCGAGTCGATCCGCTTGGCCTTCCCGCGCGTGTGGATCAAGGGCGACCTCGCGGTCGTCGAGACCGTGTTCCACGCGAAGCACCCGGCAGCATCGGGACTGCACGACGTGGGCGGCACCGAGATCTCCACGATGTGGTTCGACCGCGACGGCCACATCACGCGCGAGCGCAGCTACAGCGAGGAGGCGAGCCTCGAGTCGCAGGCCGAGGGTGACGCCGACGCCGAGCCGATCCCGGAGATCCCGACGACCACCGAGGTGCACGTCGCCGGCGACACGACGCACGACGCCGAGCGCATCGCCTGGGCGAAGGACGTCGAGGCGAAGAACTCGGCGAGCGACGAGAGCAACCTCGCTACCATCGCCGACACGTTCACGTGGGACTGCGCGCTGGGCTTCCACAGCTCGTCGCGCGACGCCCTCGCCAAGACCCTCGGGCGCTGGCGTGCGCACTTCCCGGACGAGAAGTGGGTCGCCACCAACGTGTGGCCCGTCGAGGACTACCTCATCGTCGAGGAGCTGTTCACCGGCACGCACGAGGGCGACATGGGGCCGTTCAAGGCGAGCCACCACCCGGTGCAATGGCACTGGCTCGAGATCTGGCAGACGAAGGACGCGAAGATCGCGCACGGCTGGTCGTGGGCAAACTTCAACGAGCTGCGCCCGCAGATCGAGCTCCAGCCGGAGGCGAAGCGCAAGCCCGCGGCGGCTTGCCTCGTGCAGCCTTGAGGGGGGGCGTCGTGGCCGATAAGCTCGCACTCGGGATGATTGGGGGACACGCATCGATCGAAGTCGGGTCGATCGTCGGCGGGAAATACCGCGTGGAGCAGGTGCTCGGCACCGGCGGGATGGGCGTGGTGGTCGCGGCGCTGCACCTGCAGCTCGACGAGCGCGTCGCGATCAAGCTGCTTCGCGCCGACAGGCTGAAGCAACCCGAGGCGGTCGAGCGCGCGCTTCGCGAGGCGCGAGCCGCCGTGAAGATCCAGAGCGATCACGTGGCGCGGGTCTTCGACGTCGGCACGCTCGACGACGGCACGCCTTTCATCGTCATGGAGTACCTCGCGGGGTGCGACCTGGCGCAGCTCCTGTGCGCCGAGGGCAAGCTCCCCGTCGCCGACGCCGCGTCGTACGTCGTGCAGGCGTGCGACGCCCTCGCGAAGGCGCACGCGATCGGGATCGTCCATCGCGACCTCAAGCCGGCCAACCTGTTCCTCGCGGTCCGAGACGACGCGGCGACGATCAAGGTGCTCGACTTCGGCATCTCCAAGTTCGTCGCCGGCGAGTCCGGTCGCATCGACCCCTCGCTGACGGGCACCGCGGCCCTTCTCGGCTCGCCGGCGTACATGTCGCCCGAGCAGCTCGAGTCCACGCGCGACGTCGACGCGCGCACCGACGTGTGGAGCCTCGGCGTCATCCTCTTCGAGCTGCTGACCGGCGCGCACCCGTTCGTTGCCGAATCGCTGCCCAAGCTCTACTCGCGCATCACCGAGCAGCCTGCACCCGCGCTGCGGTCGCTCCGTCCGGACGCGCCCGAGGCGCTCGAGAGGATCGTCGCGCGATGTCTCGCGAAGAAGCGGGAGGACCGCTTCCAGGACATCCCGAGCCTCGCCGAGGCGCTCGCGCCGTTCGCGGGGCACGCGATGACCACCAATCCGAAGCGGCTGCCCGCCTTCGCCGCGACCTCGATCGCCGACTCGGGACGGCTGCGTTCGGGCGAGCGTGCGAGGACCGACGCGGTGACGCCGGTCGCGATCACGAAGCCGACCCCGCGGGGCAAGCGGATGGCGGGGCTCGCCGCCGTCGCTGCGGTGCTCGTGCTGGGCGCCGCGGGATTCGCCGGTTCGCGAGCCGCGAACCGAGACGGAGCATCGACCCCCGCTGCGAGCGCCGCAGCTGCGGCGGCTCCCCTCGCCGCGCCGTCGACGGTGCTCGCGTGCCCGCAACTCCGCGCCACGGGGGTCGAGGAGCCCGGCGGATGGCTCGGAGCCGCGGCAGCGACGATCGCGTGCACGCGAGCCGGCATTCGCATGGGTGGACATTCCGCGCGCACGCTCTTTCCGGCCGAGCTCCTCGGCCTGCCCCGGGCTCCGGTCGACGGCTTCCCGGCGGATCCCTTCGCGGCTGCGGGCGCTCGCGACGGCGAGATTGCGGCCGCCAGGACGCGCGCCAGCGCCTACTTCGACGGCGACGTGTCGTTTCACGAGCGCACCTTCCACGTGACGCTCGTGCTCCACGCGAGCTCGGGCGACCGCGAGATCGCGCGCGGCGAGGCCGACGGCGACGACCTGCTGCGCGCCGTCCGGTCGGCGATGGAGCCGGTGGAGCGCGCCGGGGTGATCCCCAAAGCGCCGGACGGCGACCCGTTCCTCGCCGAGTGGTACCGCGCGAAGACGGCGGAGGGCGCCGTCGCGGCCATCGATCGGAGCATGGTGTTCGCCCTCGGGCGCGTCCGCATGGGAGAGGAGGACAAGGCGCTGCTCGCGCGGAGCGACCTCTCGCGCGACCTGCATCTCTACATCGAGGCGGAGGCCTCGGACGGGCCCTCCACGCCGGCGCCAGCCTCACCGCCACAACGCGACACATCGTCCCCCGGCGCGCTCCGGATGAGCATCGAGAACGACCCGCACGTGGCGCTCGCCTCGGAGGCCGACGACGTCGCGCTCCTCGAGGCGGCAATCGCGAAGACGACCGAACCCGAGGGGCGCGCACTTCTGCTGAACACCGAGGCCGCCGTCTTCGAGAACCACCACCATTACGACCGCGCCTCCGAGGCGGCCCTGCGCTCGGTGCAGGAGGACCCCAAGGCCATCGACGGAACTTCCTACGGCTGGGGGATGCTCAGCTGGCTGCACAGCAACCACGCCGCCGCGCCAGCCTCGATCGGCTGGGCACCGTGGTCGGTCGAGGCCTACTGCTTCGCAATGACGCAATCGGACGACATCGCGGGGCGCGTCCGCAATGCCCGCCGCGATCACGTCCTCTCTGCGGACCGGCTCTGGACCGAGAGCCTGGTCGAGTACCTCATTCAGGACGGCCGGCGTGACGAGGCCCGGGCCATCGCGGCCCAGGCAGGGTCGGACGGGCTGCGGGTGCTCGTCGAGGAGAGCGACGCTCGCTTCGGCAAGGCGTCCGCGATCGCGCACGACGCGATAGCCGAGAACGTCTCGATGCCCGGGATGGGTGCCCCCTTCAGCGCATTCTACGTCGCGCAGAACGAGTCCTATGCCGCCCTGCTGACGGGCCGGCCGCTCCAGGACGCCGACCGCCTCGTCGCCCGCTACCTCGACGACGGCGCGAGCCACGTCGGGTTCCTGACGCAGACGTTGGTTCTGATCGCCTGCGCCGTCGCGGCGCCCCCGACGGCGAAGCACTGTTTCGCGCGCTTGCGCGAAATCGCCGGTGGCCCCGTGGGCATGATCGAGGGCTGGCTCGAGGGCGCCGAGCGCTTCTCCCAGGGCGACTACGCCAGCGCCGCCCGGTACTGGCGGCCGATGCTCGCCAACCCGGGCTGGCAGCTCGACTACACGCGCGACCTGCTCGCCATCGCGTTCGAGAAGCTCGGGCAGGACGATCTCGTCGCCAAGGTCGACGCGCCGACCCTGGCCCGGACCGGCCGGTTCAACGGCGTGGAGCTGGCCTGGGTCCGCGCGGCGCGGCGCGCCGAGCGGCAGGGGGACAAGGACACCGCGAAGAAGCTCGCGCACCAGGTCATCGACGCGTGGTCGATCGCCGACGTGGAGGTGCCTGCCGTCGCGGAGATGCGTAAGCTGGTCGCGCGGCTCGACTGACTCGGGGCCGCGTCCGCGGCCTGCCGTGTCCAACACCACCACGCTCGACATCACGACCTCCTCGACCGACGCGCGCGATCGCGTGCCTGAAGCGGCGATGCTGGTCCTCGTGTGGTGCTCGACCGAGCCGCGACGGGTCGGCGAGGTGCTCGTACCGCGCGAGGACGGAGAGCCCTCGGTGTTCGGGCGCGGCGCCGCCGAGTCCGACGAGCCGCGTGCCGTCCTGCTCCGCCAGCGTCCGGCCGACAACACGGCGACGACGCCGATGGACAATCCGTTTCTCTCCAGGCGGCACCTGGCCATCCGGTCGGAGGACGGGGGCGTCGCCGTCGAGAACTTCGGCAAGCGGCCCCTGCTCGTCGACGGCGCCGAGGCAGACGGTGACGATCCGGTCGTCCGGCCGGGAGAGACCATCGAGATCCAGGGGCAAGCCATCTTCCTGTGCACGTCGCGGCCGCGCGTCTTCCCGCCGGCGTCGCACCTGCCGCGGGACGCATGGCCCGATTTCGGCGAGGTCGACGAGCAGGGCTTCGTCGGTGAGTCGGTGGCGGCCTGGCGGCTGCGCGACCAGTGCGCCCTCGTCGGCTCCCTCAGCCCTCACGTGCTTCTGCTCGGCGAGAGCGGCAGCGGCAAGGAGCTCGCCGCGCAAGCCATCCACGCGCGCTCGGCCCGGGGCGGGAAGAAGCTCGTCGCCCGGAACGCCGCCACCTTTCCGCCCGGGCTGGTGGACGCCGAGCTGTTCGGAAATGTCGCGAACTATCCGAACCCGGGGATGCCGGAACGCGCGGGCGTCATCGGAGAGGCGGACGGCGGAACGCTCTTCCTCGACGAGATCGCCGAGATGCCACTCGACGTGCAGAGCCACCTGCTGCGCGTGCTCGACGAGGCCGGCGAGTACGCGAGACTCGGCGAGGCCCGGAGGCGCCAGGCCGACCTGCGCGTGATCGCAGCGACCAACCGCGGCATCGCCTCGCTCAAGCACGATCTCGCCGCACGGCTCGGCCTGCGGCTCGCGATGCCGTCGCTCAACGACCGCCGGGAGGACGTCCCGCTCCTCGCGCGCCATCTGCTGCGCCGCCGGGCGCGCAAGGACGCGGCGATAGGAGCGCGCTTCTTCGCAGGCTGGGACGGGGCGGCTGGCGAGCCGCGGCTGGCGCCGGCCCTGGTGCGGGCGCTCGTGGGGCATCGCTACACGACGAACGTGCGCGAGCTCGATGCGATGCTGCTGCGCGCCGTCGTCGAGAGCCGCGGCTCGGCACTGGAGCTGAGCGAGTCGCTCGCCGGCGAGATGGCCCCGGCGCGCCCCCGACGGCCCAGCGCGACACAGGGCCTCGGCGCGGAGGAAATCCGCGCCGCCCTCGCGAAGCACGCGGGCGTGCGCGAGAAGGCCTGGCGCGAGCTCGGCCTGCCCAACCGCTACGTACTGAAGCGGTTGATGAAGAAACACGGCATCGCGGGCGAGGGCGACGACTGACCCACCGAGCGAACCCGCCTCTGTCGCCCCCGGGCACATCGGCGTACCCTCGTCCCCTGCATGGAGTTCCTCTACGGCGACTCGACCCCCTCCCCGCTGACGTCGAACTTCCTCGAGTTCCTGCGCGACGCGCTCGATTTCGCGGTCTTCACGCTGCACCTGGACGACGAGATCGCGGAGATCCACGAGCGGACGCGCCTCACCGCGTGGGCCGCCGACGAGGAGATCCAGCGGCTCGAGACGCTCGGGCGGGTGGTCGCCGGGGCCGTCGAGGGGGTCGACAAGGGGGCCGCCGAGTCCGAGACGGCGCGGTGCTCGGCGCAGATCACGGCGCAGTCGGCCGAGGCGGTCGCCGCGGCCATCGCCGCGGTGCGCGAGAGGCTCGAGGGCCGGCGCGCGGAGCTCGCCGCGGAAGAGGCCACCCAGCGCGACGCCTGCTTCAAGGCGCTCGAGACGCTGCTCCTTCCACACTCGCCTCCGGACACGGCCCTCGCGGTGCGCCTCGTGCGCGGCCCCGATCGCGTCTACTCGGCCTGGCGACGCGGCGAGACGCCGTTCGATCTCCGGTGGCGCGTCGAGCTCGGCGTTCCGCAGGGGAACGTGTTCGCGAGCGACGCCCCGATGGACCGGCTCGGCCCGCACATCGAGATCCACGCGCCGGAGCAGGCCGGGTGGATCAAGAAAGAGGTGAAGCTCAAGGCCCAGCGGCTCGACCGACTGGTGCTCACCGAGGTCGTGGACGACGGGCGCACCATCACGCTGCACCTGCGCACCGACGCGGCCGGTGAGAACGGGCTCGACTTCGAGGTGGACCCGAAGGCGGGCACCGCCGCGGCGACGCGCGTGGGCGCCAAGGAGGATCCCACCGTGGGCCCGTTCGATCTGCGGGCGGAAGACGTCACGGCGCTCGTGGGCGTCGCCGAGAAGGTGCGCGCCGCCGCAAGGGAGCTGACCGCGACGCGGCTGGTGGAGGCGACGCTCGGGGACAAGGAAGTCAGGGACGCCTCGCCGTACGCGGGCCTCGTCGCGCAGCTCGTCGCGCTCATGGCGCCCATCGTGCACGAGGTCTCGCGTCACTCGCTCAACACGACGGAGCTCGTCCTGCGACGTCAGCTCTCGAGCGAGAGGCGCGAGGAGATCTTCGTGGCGAAGGAGACGCTCCGCGAGAAGTTCATGGGCCTGCGTCCGGAGCTGCGCGGCATCTTCATGCGCCTCGGCCTGGACACGCTCCCGCCGCCCGCACGCCGGTCCGCAGCGCCGTCGGCGCCGCCCACGCCGGAGGAGCACGACTGGCCCTCTCGGTCGGAGATCAAAAGGTCCGATCCGCCCCCCAAGCCGTCACGCCCGCCGCCCGCCGAAGAAGAACCGTCGACGTGACGGGTCTGGGCGACGGCGTCAGCGCTGGCCGCTGGCGGCGGCCTTCGCGGCGGCGCGCGTCTCGGTCAGCGCGTCGACGATCTCGGCGACCTCGAAGGGCTTGCGCACCCAGCGCGTCCGATCGTCGGCGTCGAGCTCCTCGGGGAGGCCCACGGCGCTGCCGCTGATGAAGACGAGCGCCACGCCGGGCGACCCCTTGCGCAGCGCCGTGATGGCGCCCTTGACGTCGTGCGCGATGGGCGAGAGGTCCACCAGCGCGACGTCGTGCGACTCGGCCGAGCGCGCCGCGAGCTCCTCGGCGTTGCGCGCGACGATGACGCTGGCGCCGCGCGAGCCGAGCGCCGACTCGAGGAGCGTCGCCACGTCGGCGTCGTCCTCCACGACCAGCACGCGCGTGCCTGCGAGCACGGCGGGGCGCGGCGCCGAAACCGGGGCTCGCGGGAGCGTGTGTTCGACGTGCGGCCACCGCAGCTTGAAGCGGGCTCCCTTCTCGCCCGTCTTGCCGCCGCCCCGCAGGAGCTCCAGCTCTCCGCCCGCGGCGCGGGCAATCGCGCGCGCGTGACGAAGGCCGACGCCGGCGCCACCCTCGCGGCTCGAAGCCCCGTCGAAGATGAAGGGCGCCTGCGCCGCCGGGACGCCGGGGCCCTCGTCCTGCACGAGCACGTGGGCGACCATCGCGTCGGCGTCCGTCTCGATGATCACGCGCGAGCCGCGCGGCGACCACGCGATGGCGTTGAGGAGAACGTTGGTCAGGATCTGCGTCGCGTCGGCCACGTGCGGGACGAGCACCCCCGGCGACGCGTTCTGCACGACGAGGGTCACGCCGGCGCGCTGCGCCTCGATCCTCAGGGCCTCGACCACACGACCGACGAGCGCGTCGAGCGGCTCTTCGGCCTCGTCGACCGCGGTGTCGCCGCCGATGGCGCGCCGGGCGAGGTCGCGGGCGGCACGCGCGTGCTGTTCCACGATCGCGAGGGCTCGTTCGACGTGCTCGCGTGACGCGCCGGCGGCATGCGCCTCGGCGACCCAGCCCAGCAGCACCGTCAGCGCGTTGGAGACGTCGTGGAGCGCCCCGGTGACGTCCCGGTGCGGGTCACCCGTGGGCGGCTCGCTCCATCGCACGGAGGTGCGCGGTTCGTCGTCTCGAGGCACCTAGCCAAGGTACCACATGGTCAGTCGGTCACGGCGCTCGCGGCGTCGCCTTCTTCGGCCGCGAGCACGCCCAGGGCCTTGCGGGCACCCTCGAGCGTGATGTCGCGCGCCTCGACGATCATGGCGGCGACCTTGCCGACCTGCTCGCCGACGGCGCCGGCGGCGAGAGCCACCGACCGGGCGTGCAGGCCCATGTGGCCGCGCTGGATCCCGTCGGTCGCGAGCGCCCGCACGGCCGCCAGATTCGAGGCGAGGCCCACGGCCCCGGCGATGGCCGCGAGCTCCTGCGCGTCACTCACGCCGAGCATCCGCAGCGACAGGCGAGCCGCCGGGTGCACGCGCAGCGTGCCGCCGACGGTGCCGAGCGCCAGGGGCATCTCGAGGAAGCCGTGCAGCTCGTCTCCGTTGCGCCTCCAGACCGCCAGCGGCTTGTAGCTGCCGGTGCGCGTCGCGTACGCGTGCGCCCCCGCCTCGACCGCGCGCCAGTCGTTGCCCGTCGCGATGACGACGGCGTCGACGCCGTTCATGATGCCCTTGTTGTGGGTGGCGGCCCGGTACGGGTCGAGCTCGGCGAAGCGCGACGCGTTCACGATGCCGTCGATGACGTCGCTCCCGCCCATCTCGTCGGTCGCCAGCGCGGCGGCCGGCACACTGCAGCGGACGCGCACGAGGCGCTTGTCGCAGAGGTTGGACAGGATGCGCAGCCCGACCCTGGCGCCGTCGCCCACGATTTCGGCGATCCGGTCGGCGACGGCCTCGGCGACGCTGTTGACGAGGTTGGCCCCCATCGCGTCCTTGCAGTCGATGACGACGTGCGCGACGACCACGTCCTCCGAGAGGACGCGCGCCTCGACCTGTCGCGCGCCGCCGCCGCGCGCGACGAGGCCGCCGATGGCCGCGTTCGCGATCGCGAGGATCTCCAGCGCGTGCGCCTCGATGCGCTCGGCGGCGCCGTGCGGGTCGCGCACGTCGCGCATCTGCACCTGGGCGATCATGTGCGGCGGATCCCACTCGGCGGTGAATCCGCCGCCGGCGCGCACCATCTTCGCGGCGTTGGACGCGGCTGCGACGACGCTCGGCTCCTCGATGACCATCGGCACGACGTGGTCGTGGCCGTTGACCCGCACGTTGAGGGCAACGCCGTAGGGCAGGCCGTAGGTGCCCAGGACGTTCTCGACGAACTTGTCGGCCGTCTCGGCGTCGAGCCCGCCCGCCTCGAGGGCGCGCTCGATGTCGCTCGGGTCGGCGCCGGTCGCCTCGCCTACGAGGGCGCGGCGCTCACCGACGGTGACCTTGTAGAAGCCGGGAAACCTGGAAGTGCGTGCCATCAGAAGGTCCTCAGGATGAAGTGGACTGCGTGTGGACGCCATCGCGATCGAGGGCGAGCGCGAGGCGGGACATCGAAAGCGATGCGGCGTGCGCCGCGAAGACCGGAGACGGGGGAGCGACCCCCAGCCAGATTCCGACGTCGCCGCCGCCGGCGCCGGAGGGCAAGAATGCGCCGTCCTCGCGCTCGGCCATCGCCGCGAGCTCGGCGAAGCCCGGGAGGACGATGGGCGCGTCGGCGGCCTGGCCGAGGGCGAAGAGGCCGCGCCCGTAGGCCCGCGCGGCGCGGACGAAGGCGTGGGCGTCACCCGTCTCCACGTGCACGGCGGCGGTGCAGGCGAGCGACACGAGTGGCTCGAGCGCGGCGGGCGAGCGTTCCTTGAAGGCTGCGACGCGGGCGAGAAGATCGCTCGTGCGCGCGCTCCAGCCGCTCCACCAGGCTTCGAAGACGAGCCCCCGCGGCAGCTTCAGCGGGTGCACGCGCGACTCGGCGCCGACGATCTCGTAGCGGAGGACGCCGCCATGCACCGAAGCGGCGACGTCGACGCCGCTGCCGCCGCCCTGCGAGACGGCGTGTGCCCCGCGCACGGCGCGGAAGATGCTCTCGCGCACCAGCGGATCGCTCGGGTCCTCGCCGCGGGCGACGGCGCGCGCGCCCTCCGTCGCGACCATGGAGGCCGCGCTCGAGCCGAGCCCCAGCTTGCGCCCCGACGCGTCGTGGAGCGCGCTCACGTCCGCGTCCTCCGGCGAAGCGACGTCGACGACGGCGTGGCGATCGACGGCGATGACGACGGCCGGCGCGCCTTCGAGCACCGCGTAGGCGCCCGTGAGCACGAGCTTGCCGGGGGCGATCACCTTCACGATGACCCCTCCAGTCTCGCGCCCTCGCCTGCCCGCGCCTCGATGATCCGCAGCACGCCCGTCACCGCCTGCAACGCTTCGCGCGCTCGCGGCGCTTCCTCCGGGCGGACGAGCACCTTCACGTGGGGGCCCGCGTCGATGGTCGCGTACGCGGCGACCCCACGGTCGCGCAGCGCACGCACCTCGGCCAGCACCGCGAGCGTCGCCCCGGTCCAGTACACGACCCCCGCCGCGATCGCGCTCGCGTGCATCGCCAGGGCGCTCGCCTCCGCCAGCTGCCCGACCCGCTCGAAGTCGCGCGCCAGAAGCGCCTCGCGCAGGCGTACGTGGATGCGTGGCGCCTCCTCGAGCCAGGCGCTCGCGTAGGGGCTGCGCTGCATCGTGAGGCGCATGCCCTCGGTGGATCCCACGGCCTTGGGCGCTTCCGTCGTGACGCAGACGAGCACCGCCAGGGGCATGTGATCCCGCGGCGCGACGACGCGCGCCACGGGTCCGTCGAGCTCCACGAACCCGCCGTGGATGCTCCGCGCGGCGCTCGCCGACGCGCTCCGCGCGAGATCGCTCACGCGTGCTGCGTCCCAGTCGGCCCCCGCCGCGCGCACCGCCGCGAGAGCGAGCGCGGCGAAGCCCGATGCGCTCGAGGCGAGCCCGCTCGCCGTGGGGAAGTCGTTTCGCGACTCGACCTCGGCGGCAGCCGACACGCCCGTCTCGCGCCTCACGCGATCGAGCAGCGCCAGCGCCCGCGCAGCCTCTTCCCCGGCCAGCTCGCTGCCCCCGAGGACGACGCGGTCGCGTGCCGCATCGCCGTTCCACACGACGCGGGTGCGGGTCGAGAGGCCTTCGAGCGTGACCGAGAGGCTCGGCACGGCCGGCACGTTCCCCTGCCCTTCGCGCTTGCCCCAGTACTTGCTGAGCGCGACGTTCGGGTGCGCGATGGCGGCGGCTTCACGCTTCACGGCGCCGCCTCGCGTTCGGTGTTCGACTCCGCACTCTCGCTTCGCTCGAGCGTGCGGCTGTCGCGGGCCGCCACCTCCGGCGCGCGCGTCTCGGGCGCCACGCTCGTCGCGAACCCGTCGAATCCGTCGGCCCGCCACGCCGCGAGCACGCTCTCGGCGGCCGACGCCGACGGCACGAGCGCCACGACGCTTCCGCCGCCGCCCGCTCCCGTGAGCTTCGCCCCCATGGCGCCTGCCTCGCGCGCCGTCGCGCACATGCGCTCGATCTCGACGCTCGAGACGAAGAGGCCGCTCAGGATCATCTGGTTGAGGTCCATGAGGCGCCCGAGCGCGAAGCGGTCGCCCGCCTCGATCGCGAGGCGCGCGTTGCTGACGAGCGAGCGCACGCCGTCGAAAGCCTTCGCGACGACCTCCGGCCGGCGCTCCTTGAGGCGCGCCACCGCGTCCACCATCGACTTGGTGCTCGATGCGATGCCCGTGCTGCCGACGCTGAAGTGCAGCGCGCCCCGCACCCGCACGCGCTCCACGGGCTCACCGCGCCGGAACTGCAGACACCCGCCGCGCGCCGCGACGGCCGCGTCGACGCCGCTCGGGTTGCCGTGGAAGACGCGCTCCCAGGCCATCGCTCGCTCCTGGACCGCGTCGTCGCTCGCGCCGGGGTCCACGGCACGCGCGATGGCGACGCCCATGGCCGCCGAGCATCCGAGGCCACCTCCCGGCGGCAGATCGGCCTCGATCTCCACGCTCAACGCGGGCAAGTCGGGCCGGTCGTCGCGCACGGCGTCGAGCAGCGACCGGAACGCGCGCGCCAGATCGTGCTTCTCCTCGTTGTCACGCACGGTGATGTTCCACCCGCCCACGCGCAGGCGACTCGGTCCGCGCTCGACGGGCGTAGCGGTCGCGCGCGCGCCGCGGTCGATGCCGGCGGCGATCGCAGGCACGCCGTACACGACGGCGTGCTCGCCGAGCAGGATCAGCTTGCCGCAGGCGTGACCGTGCGTCGCCATCAGCGCTCCCTCCGGGTGAGGGCCACGGCGGCGTCCTCGAGCAGCTCGCGCCCGGCGGCGGTCAGCTCCGCACGCGCGAGCGCCGTCCGCGCTTCGACGGCGAGCGCTCCGATGCGCTCCTCGACGCGAGCCTTCGCGCCGCTCGCTTCGATCGCCTCCACCGCGGCCGCGACGTCTGCGTCGCTCGCATCGGCTCGCCCGAGTACGCGCCCGATCGCCTGCGCGGCGCGCGCATCGCGCAGCGCGTGGATCAGCAGCGACGTGCGCTTGCCCCGACGCAGATCGCCGCCGCTCGGCTTGCCGGTGACGCTCGCGTCGCCGAAGACACCCAGCAGATCGTCACGCAGCTGGAACGCGATCCCGAGCGGCTCGGCATACGCCGCGAGCGCCCCGCTCTGCGACGCTGCCGCCCCGGCGAGCTTCGCCCCCATCACGACGGGCGCACGCACGGTGTAGCTCGCGGTCTTCAGCGCATACACGCGCTCGACCTGCGCCTCGTCTCTCGCGTCGGCGCACACGTCGAGCACCTGCCCGGCCACGACCTGCTCGTGCGCGCGCGCCAGCTCGCGCGCTGCCTCGATCACGCGCTCGGCCGGCAGCGACACCTCGAAGAGCGCCCGGTGCGCCCAGGCCGATGCGAGGTCCCCGGCGAGCACGCTCGTCGCGTCGTCCTTGCTCGGGAAGCGGGCTCGCATCAGCGCCGGAACGCTCGGCGCGCCACGGCGCTCGTCGTCCCCGTCCATCCAGTCGTCGTGCACGAGGAAGTAGGCGTGCAGCAGCTCCAGTCCCGCGCCCGCGGCAACCACCGCGTCGCCGTCGCCTGCGCCACAGGCCTCGTACGCCGTGGCGAGCAGGCCCGCGCGCACCCTTTTCCCGCCGCGCAGCGCCAGGTCGCTCACCGCCGCTGCGACGGCGTGAACCGCCTCCCCTCGGGTCTTCGCCTCCTCGACCCGCGTCGCTAGCCAGGGGTTCAGCCACGCCTCCAGCCGGCCGCGTACGTGCGCGAGGCGAGCGAGAAAACGACCGGACGCAACCTCGCTCATCGGGGGATCAAACCTCGCCAGCCGGCAGGACAACGCCGTGCCTGCTCGCCGCGTATCGGTCCCCGTAGCATGGCGCGCGGAGCCTAGGGGTGCGGGCCCTTCGAGTCAACCTCCGAGAGCGGCGATTCCCGCGTATGTACGCGTGCTTTCACGTTTCTTTGAAGAGTATTCGAGGTATGCGCCCGCGGGCTCTGCCGTGGTAGCGTCCCGCGTCGCTCAGGAGGGGTCATGACCAGCCGCGCCGCGCTTCCGCTCGCCGTTCTGTTCCTCGTCGGGTGTGGAGGCGAAGCGCCGCCCCCGCAGCCGCCGCCGCCGCCGGCACCCGAGCTTCCGCCGACCGCCTCGGCCGCCCCGACGCCGGCTCCGGAGCCCCAGTCTGCGGTGCCGGCCACCGTGGCGTCGCTCGGCGTCGGGGCGATGATCTTCGACGATCTCGGGACCTGGCATCGCGACGCCACGGCGACGCCGGAGGCGGCGCCCTACTTCGACCAGGGGCTGCGACTCGACTACGGGTTCAACCACGACGAGTCGGTGCGCTCCTTCGCACGCGCCGCGCAGCTCGATCCGACGTGCGCGCTCTGCTTCTGGGGCGTCTCCCTCGCCCTGGGGCCGAACTACAACATGCCGATGATGCCCGAGCGCGCGAAAGCGGCTTGGGACGCGCTGCAGGCGGCGATCGCGGCGGCGCCGAAGGCCAAGCCGGTGGAGCAGGCCCTCATCGGTGCGCTGGCGAAGCGCTACAAGAGCGCCGAGCCGCTCGACGCGCTGCAGATGGCGCCGTTCAACAAGGCGTACGCCGATGCCATGCGCGACGTGGCCAGGCAGTACCCCGACGACGAGGACGTGCAGGTGCTATTCGCCGAGGCGATGATGGACACCAACCCGTGGAAGCTCTGGACGCTCGACGGGCAGGCGGCGCCGGGCACCGACGAGATCGTGGCGACCCTCGAGAAGGTGCTCGCGAAGGACGCGCAGCACCCGGGCGCCAACCACTATTACATCCACGCGGTGGAGGCCTCGCCGCACCCGGAGAAGGCGCTGCCCTCGGCGGATCGCCTCGCGGGGCTCATGCCCGGCGCGGGGCACATCGTGCACATGCCGGCGCACATCTACCAGCGCGTCGGACGCTACGCCGACGCGTCGGCCACGAACGAGAAGGCCATCGCCGCCGACAAGGCGTACGTGCAGAAGACCAAGCCGCCGGGCTACTACGGGATGTACCAGGCCCACAATTACGGGTTTCTGGCGTTCTCGGAGTCGATGGAGGGACGCGGCAACGACTGCATCGCGGCCGCGCGTTCGGCGGCCTCGGTGATGACCCCCGAGATGATGGACTCGATGCCGGGGATGGACTTCGGGGTCACCGAGCCGCTCCTCGCCATGGTGCGCTTCGGGCGGTGGGACGACCTGCTCAAGGAGCCGAAGCCCGACGAGAAGTACACGATCCTCACGGCGTTCTGGCTGCACGCGCGCGGGATGGCGCTCGCCGCTCGCGGCTACTACCCGGATGCGCACGCGGCGCTGCAGCAGTTGCAGAAGCTCGCATCCAGCGCGGCGGCGGATCTGCAGGTCGGGGCGGCCAACACGGCGCCGGGCGTCTTCGGCGTGGCGGCGAAGATCCTCGAGGCGCGCCTCGCGACGCTCGAGAAGAGCAAGGACGCGCTGGCGCTCTGGGCCGATGCGGTCGCCCGCGCCGACAAGCTGGCGTACGACGAGCCGGACGACTGGTTCTACCCGGTGCGCCACTTCCAGGGGGCCGCTCTTCTGGGCGCGCACAAGGCCAAGGAAGCCGAAGCCGTCTACCGCGAGGACCTGAAGCGGCACCCGCACAACGGCTGGGCGCTCTTCGGACTCTGGCAGTCGCTCGCCGCGCAGGGGAAGGCGAAGGACGCCAAGGCGGCGAAGAAGGAGTTCGACGCCGCCTGGGCCAAGGCCGATGTGAAGCTGGAAGCGAGCGCCTTCTAGTCCGGCTACCCTCCGAGCCATGAGCGGCGGCAACATCGGCGATCGGAAGGCCGACCACCTCGCGCTGTGCGCCGAGGACGACGTCGGCTTCCGCGGCCGCACCACGCTGCTCGAGTGCGTGCGTCTGGTGCACGACGCGCTGCCGGACCTTTCGCTCGGCGACGTGGACACGTCGGTGACCCTGCTCGGCAAGAAGCTGCGGGCGCCGCTGGTCATCGCGTCGATGACGGGCGGCACCGAGGAGGCGGGGCGCATCAACCGCGAGCTGGCGTCGATCGCCGAGGAGCGCGGATACGGGTTCGGCCTGGGGAGCCAGCGGGCGATGCACGTGCGCCCGGGGTCCGGCGCGACGTACCGCGTGCGGCCGCTGGCCCCGAGCACCCTCGTCCTCGGCAACGTCGGCGTCGTTCAGGCGCGCGCCATGACGACGAGCGAGGTGCGCGTGCTGCTCGACGAGGTGGGCGCCGATGCGCTCTGCGTGCACCTGAACCCGGCGATGGAGCTGGTCCAGCCGGGGGGCGACCGCGACTTCACGCAGGGCGTCGCGACGATCGCGCGGCTGGTGCGCGACCTGGGGCTGCCGGTCGTCGTGAAGGAGACCGGATGCGGCCTGTCGCCCGCCGTGGGACGGCGTCTGCGTGACGTGGGCGTGGCGCACGTGGACGTCTCGGGCGCCGGCGGCACGTCGTGGGTCGGCGTCGAGACCAAGCGCGCCGAGGCCGCGGGAGACGACCGTGCGCGCACCCTGGGAGAGGCGCTCTGGGACTGGGGCATCCCCACGGCGGCGTCGGTCGCCCTGCTGGCGCCGCAGGGGTTCACGACAATCGTGGCGACCGGCGGCGTCGGCAGCGGGCTAGACGTGGCGCGGGCGCTCGCCCTCGGCGCGTCGGCGGCGGGAATCGCACGGCCCGTGCTGCGGGCCCTCTCCTCCGGCGGGCGCGCCGGCGCGATCGCGGCGCTCGAGGCCATCGAGAGCGAGCTGCGCTCGGTCATGCTGCTCACCGGGAGCCGCGACGTGGCCAGCTTGCGGCGGGCGCCGCGCGTCATCGTGGGGGAGCTGGCCGCTTGGACATCTCAGCTGGCGGGCTGAGCGTGGTACTCTGGCCACGATGAGCGACAAGAAGGGCCGGCCGCGACGCAGCGATCGACCCAGCGCTGCCGTGGCGGCGGAGCTCAAGCAGAAGCGCGACGCGTTCCTGCACACCTTCTTC
>Ga0335069_10004032_pt1 | contig 21917 bp, 20 predicted proteins | sample Lox_Sample_11_FD_206714 | JGI IMG/M metagenome (GOLD analysis project Ga0335069, IMG submission 206714) | Soil microbial communities from Loxahatchee National Wildlife Refuge, Florida, United States - Lox_Sample_1.1 | ecosystem: Environmental > Terrestrial > Soil > Wetlands | place: USA...
GGTCTGGCGCGCGGCATCAATCCGATCACCTCGGGTTCGCAGCTGCACACCCAGATCATGAAAACCGAAGCGCTGAAGCAGGCCCTGGATCAGTGGGGTTTCGATGCGGCGTTCGGTGGTGCGCGCCGCGATGAGGAGAAGAGCAGGGCGAAGGAGCGCGTCTTCTCCTTCCGCTCCGCGGGTCATGTCTGGGATCCACGCAACCAGCGTCCTGAACTCTGGCAACTGTTCAACACGCGGATCAACAAGGGCGAGACCATCAGGGTCTTTCCCCTGTCCAACTGGACGGAGCTTGATATCTGGCAGTACACGCGTGCGCAGGATATTCCGGTCGTGCCGCTGTACTTCGCGGCGCCCCGGCGCGTTGTCAGGCGTGACGGGATCCTCCTGATGCGCGACGATGATCGCATGCCGCTGCTCCCCGGCGAGGTCGAGGAGATCCGCATGGTGCGGTTCCGCTCGCTGGGCTGTTATCCCTTGTCGGCCGCGATCGAGAGCCAGGCGGCCACCCTCGACGACATCATAGAGGAGATGCTCAGCACCCGGACCTCGGAGCGCTCGGGGCGGCTGATCGACACCGATGAGTCGGCCTCCATGGAGAAGAAGAAGCGCGAGGGCTACTTCTGATGGGCGGCGCGGCGAACCAGCCGGCCGACTCGCACGGGCTGCTGCGATTTCTCACCTGCGGTTCGGTCGATGACGGAAAATCCACGCTGATCGGCCGGCTTCTGTATGACTCGAAGCTGATCATGGAGGATCAGCTCGCCACGCTGGAACGCGACAGCCGGCGGCACGGCACCGTTGGCGAGGACATCGACCTTGCCTTGCTCGTGGACGGTCTCGAGGCTGAACGGGAGCAGGGGATCACGATCGATGTGGCGTATCGCTTCTTCGCCACGCCGCGTCGCTCGTTCATCGTGGCCGATACCCCTGGCCACGAGCAGTACACGCGCAACATGGCGACCGGAGCTTCCAACTCGGACGCCGCCGTTATTCTGGTCGATGCCCGCAAGGGCGTGCTGACGCAGACGCGGCGGCACAGTTACATCTGCTCGCTGCTGGGAATCCGCCACGTGCTGCTGGCGGTCAACAAGATCGATCTGGTGGACTTCTCCCGCGAGCGCTTCGTGCAGATCGTGGCCGACTTCGCGGACTTCGCCCGCCCGCTCGATTTCCTGTCGGTGACGGCCGTGCCGGTGTCCGCTCGCTTTGGGGATAACGTCACGACCCGCTCGGCGCGGATGCCCTGGTATGACGGGGCGACTCTGCTCGAGGAGCTGGAGCGCCTCGATGTCGAAGATACCCTGGCGGGCAAGCCGTTCCGTTTCCCCGTGCAATGGGTGAACCGTCCGCATGCCGACTTTCGCGGATACTCGGGGACCGTGGTCTCCGGCAGCGCCCGTCAGGGCGATCGCCTGGTCGTGTCATCCTCCGGAAAGGCCTCGACCCTGAGCCGGATCGTCACGGCAGATGGGGATCTGTCGGAGGCACGGGCTGGGGATGCCGTAACACTGACGTTCTCGGACGATATCGACGTGGCTCGCGGCGATGTGCTGTCACACACCGACAGCCGGCCGGAGGTGGTCGATCAGTTCGCGGCGCATGTCCTGTGGATGAGCGAGGACGAGATGCTCCCGGGTCGTTCCTACCTGATGCGCATCGGTACCCGATTCGTGCCGGCGCGCATCACCAGCCTGCGGCACAAGGTGGATGTGAACACGCTGGAGCACATGGCCGCGCGAACCCTTGGCCTGAACGAGATCGGCCTGTGCAACCTCTCGACCTCCGTGCCCGTAGCGTTTGATCCCTACACGGACAACCGTAGCACGGGGGCGTTCATCCTGATCGACCGCTTCACGAACGCCACCGCCGGTGCGGGCATGATCACGTTCGGCCTGCGCCGGGCGACCAACATCCATCGGCAGAGCGTGCTGATCGACAAGGGCGCCCGGTTGCGCATGAACGGGCACCGGCCCGCGGTGCTCTGGTTCACGGGGCTCTCCGGATCGGGCAAAAGCACCATCGCCAACATCGTGGAGCGCGAGCTGCACGCGCACGGCGCGCATACCTACATGCTCGACGGTGACAATGTGCGTCACGGCCTCAATCGTGACCTCGGCTTCACCGATGCCGACCGTGTCGAGAATGTCCGACGAGTGGGTGAAGTCGCGAAGCTCTTCGTGGATGCAGGGCTGATCGTCCTGTGCTCCTTCATCTCGCCGTTCCGCGCGGAACGGCGCATGGTGCGTGAGCTGGTGGACGCGGAAGAGTTCATCGAGATCTTCGTAGATACGCCCCTGGAAGAGTGCATCCGCCGCGATCCCAAAGGGCTCTACGCGCGAGCGAAGGAAGGCAAGATCAAGCACTTCACGGGCATCGATTCGCCCTATGAGCCTCCGGAGGCCGCCGAGATCGTGGTGGCCACCCGAGAGCGGTCAGCCGAGGAAGCCGCGCAATCCATTCTCGAAGCGCTGCGCGAACGTCACATCATCGCGTAGGCGTCTCGGCGAGATCGGCCACGTGGCCCGCAATGGCCAGCGAGGCAGTCAGTCCCGGGGATTCGATACCGAAGAGATTCACCAGACCGGCAACCCCGTGTTGCTGCGGGCCATCGATGCGGAAATCCGCCGCCGCATCCTTCGGGCCGGAGATCTTCGGTCGCAAGCCGGCGTAGGCGGGGTGCAGGGCGCCATCGGGCAGCGCGGGCCAGTAGGCGCGGATGGCCGCGTAGAACTTGTCTGCCCGATGGGGCGCGACGTCGTAGTTGCGCTCGTTCACCCACTCGACATCCGGCCCGAAGCGCGCGCGTCCGGCCAGATCGAGTGTCAGATGCACTCCGAGTCCTCCCGGCTCGGGTACCGGGTAGACCAGGCGTTCGAAGGGCGATCGGCCCGTCAGACCGAAGTAACATCCCTTGGCCAGATAGGGCGTGGGCACATGCTCGGGCGACAGACCTTCGATGGCCCGCGCCAGCAGCGGAGCGTCGAGGCCGGCGGAGTTGATCAAGTAGCGTGCCGAGAGTACGTCGGGTTCACCGGCGACACCGATCAGGAATCGATCCCCGGCATTGCGGATGTGTGTCACACGGCTGTGCAGCGCAAGGGCCGCGCCGCGCGCTTCCGCCTGCCCGAGCAATGTCAGCATGTACTCGTGCGAGTCGATGATGCCGGTCAGCGGCGAGTGCAGGGCGCCGACGCAAGCGAGCTGCGGCTCCAGTCTGCGCGCCTCGGGGCCGGAAATCAGCGCCAGTTCCACGCCGTTGCCCGCGGCGGCCGCGCGGATCTTGTGCAGCTCGGCGAGCTGCGCCTCGGAGGTGGCCACGATGAGCTTGCCGCAGCGGCGATGCGGGACGCCAAAACGTGCGCAGAATTCATACAGCAGGTCCCGGCCCTGTACGCACAATCGCGCCTTGAGCGAGCCTCGCGGGTAGTAGATGCCCGCGTGGATGACTTCGCTGTTGCGTGAGCTGGTCTCGCTGCCGAAGCGATCGGCGGCCTCCAGGATCAGCGTTTCGTGTCCCCGGTGGGCCATGGCATGGGCCACGGCAAGCCCGACGACTCCGGCGCCAATCACCACGGTATCGATGCTTTCCATCTCGTTACGAGTATAGCGAGCGCTGCGCCTGGTCCGACCCGCACCTGCGTCTCGATTCCGCTACAAGGCGGTTCGCAGCGGCTGGGTGTGACCGCGGCATCACGCCACGGGCAGGCGGGTCGTGAACTTCTTCGTCCGCAGCACGAAGCTGGTGTTGACGGAGCGCACGGCGCGGATCTGCAGCACATGCGCGGACATGAAGCGCTCGTAGGCCTCCATGCTCGCGGCGACGATGCGCAGCAGATAGTCGTTCGGGCCACTCATGGAGTGGCACTCGAGCACTTCGGGACGCTCCTTCACGAGCTGATCGAACTCCCGCACGGTCTCCGGATGGTGGTTCTCCAGCGAGACCAGTGCGTAAGCCTGTATGGGCAGGCCGACGGCGGCGCCATTCAGGATCGTGGCGTAGCCGGTGATGAAGCCGGCCTCTTCGAGGCGCCGCAGACGGCGCCAGCACGGTGCGGGGGACAGGCCCACGCGTTTGGCGAGCTCCTGGTTGGAGATCCGGGCATCGCCCTGCAGCTCATCCAGGATGCGCCGATCGAGACGGTCGAGTGTGCGGGCCATGCGCCGCTAGCCTCCAGGCAGCAATAACATTGCCAAGAGGAGCACAGATCGGGCAATCCAGGCAAGCTCATTGCGCTCTCACGGGCATAGACTGTGCGGCAGTTCGATCTGGAGACAAGGCTATGGCGGCACCGGCTATCTCGATCCAGCGTGGCTCGGCGGCCTCCCGGGAACCGGGCCGTGCCCCGGACTGGAGGCGTGTCACGGAGCTGCTGCAGCGTTCGCGAGCGCTGGATGATCTGGAGGAGACCCGGCTGCTGCCCGAGCGCAAGGTCCTGTACCAGTTTTCCGCCCGCGGTCACGACTTCGCGCAGATCCTGCTCGGACTGAACCTCACCGATGCTCACGATGGCGTGACGGTGTATTACCGGTCCCGGCCCCTCATGCTGGCGCTCGGGTTGGATCTGGAGGATGCGGCGGCAGGTCCCCTTGCCCGGTCCGGCTCGTTCAGCGGTGGGCGCGACATCGGTGTGGTTTTCAACATGCCGTCGCGGGGCGGACCGACCGTGTTGCCCTCGTGCGGCGGGGTAGGCGCGCAGTACACGCCTGCTGCAGGGTGGGCTCAGGCCATTCGCTACCGGCATGAGCAATTGGGTGAACGCCATTACGAGCGCAGCATCGCCGTGGTCCTTGGCGGCGATGCGTCGGTCGCCACCAATGGCTTCTGGGCGGCACTCACGATCGCCACGACACAGCGGCTCCCGATGCTTTTCTATGTCGAGGACAACGGTTACGGAATCTCCGTGTCTTCACAGCTCCAGACCCCGGGTGGCAACATCGCCGCCAACCTGCGATCCTTCAGTGGACTGAGCCTGCTCGAAGGCGATGGCACCGATCCCGAGGAGGCCGCGGAACTCACCCGGATCGCGGTTGCGCGCGTGCGCGAGGAGCGCACGCCGTTGCTGCTTCGCCTGACCGTACCTCGTCTATCGGGCCATTCAGGCCAGGATACGCAGGCGTACAAGTCCCCCGACACGGTGGCGCGCGAACGCGCGCGTGATCCTCTGGGGCGCCTGCAGCGCTTCCTGGTTCCGCAGCGGATGGCCGAAAGCGAGTGGAACGCACTGGCCGAACAGGCGCGGCGCGATGTTGCCGCGGCCGTGGAGCGCGCTCTGGCTCGTCCTTTGCCCGATCCATCCAGCGTGACCCGTCACGTCTTCTGCGAGACCTCGGCCGATGGCACGCCGGATCTGCAGCAGCAGGGCGGCCTCGCGCCCGATCACCCCGTGTTGCGCGAGTCCACTGCCAGCGCGCGGCCCGAGGGAGTGCGTATCAACATGCTGACGGCGATCCGTCGCACGCTGGATGTGGAACTCGCCGGCAATCCGCGCATGGTGGTGTTCGGGGAGGACGTGGGCCCCAAGGGCGGAGTGCATGGCGCAACGCTGGGACTGCAGGAGAAGTTCGGCGTGTCCCGGGTGTTCGACACGAGCCTCTCGGAGGAGGGCATCATCGGGCGTGCGGTCGGGATGGCCGTCGCGGGTCTGCTGCCGGTGGCGGAGATCCAGTTCCGCAAGTACGCCGATCCGGCGGCGGAACAACTCAATGACTGCGGCACGATGCGCTGGAGAACTCAGAACCGATTCGCAGCGCCGATCGTGGTGCGCATGCCGGGCGGCTTCTTCAAATGCGGCGATCCCTGGCACAGCCAGACCAACGAGGTGGCGTGGGTGCACGGAGTGGGCTGGCGGGTGGCCGTGCCCTCCAATGCCGAGGATGCCGTCGGATTGCTGCGTTCGGCATTGCGTGGCAACGATCCGACGATCTATTTCGAGCATCGGGCCATGCTGGATGGCGCGTGGGCCCGGCGGCCCTATCCAGGAGACAACTTTGTCGTTCCGTTCGGTGTGGCGCGCACGGTGAGGGCAGGCTCCGAGTTGACGGTGGTTACCTGGGGCGCGATGGTTGAGCGCTGCGAGCAGGCGGCGGGACTCTCGGGCGTGGAGGTGGAAGTATTGGATCTGCGCACACTATGTCCCTGGGACAAGGGCGCGGTGCTGGAGTCGGTGGCCAGGACGCGCCGATGTCTGATCGTGCACGAGGACAATGTGACGGCCGGGTTTGGCGCCGAGATCGCGGCCGTGCTCGCCCGGGATGCCTTCTACCATCTCGATGCACCCATTGAACGGTTGACCATGCCTGACATTCCCAGTCCGCACAGTCCCATCCTGCTGGAGGCTGCCGTGCCCAGCGTAGAGCGCATCACGCGCATGATCCAACACATCGCGAGTGTCTAGCATGTCCGCCCAGCTCGAGATCCGCGCGCCCGCGGACCAGACCGAAGGCACCCGTTCGCAGGTCCTGCGCTGGCTCAAGGGGATCGGCGACCGTGTCACCGAGAACGAGCCGCTCATCGAGATCGAGACCGACAAGGTCACCGTGGAGATCGCTGCTCCCGGCTCCGGCACGCTGCGCGAGATCCTGCGGCAGGAGCAGGAGGAAATCGCTCCGGGCGACCTGCTCGGACGGATCGACACGGGCGAAGCGGCACTGGGCCACGCAGACGCAGTGCCCGCTTCGGCCCCGGGTTCGGCGCAAGCAGGCAGCGCGTCCGCGCCTGCCGCATCGGCCGCGCGATCCGGTTCGGTCGGGTCGTCGATGTCGGTTGGGCAAGTCGCTCCGGCCGGGTCGTCCGCGCCGGCACCCTCACCTGCGGCAGCCACTCCTGACGGAGTTGCTGCCGAGCGGCGCGCTGCGAATTCCCTCAGTCCCGCCGTGAGGCGGTTGCTTTCTGAAAGGGGACTGACATCCGCCGATGTGGCGGGCACTGGGCAGGGCGGCCGGATCACGGTGGAGGACGTCTTGCGTCTCTCCGGCCAGAGCGCATCGGCACCGGCCACGCCCAGCGCGCAGTCTTCTCCTGCGCCCTCTCATGCCGCGGCCTCTCAGCCCGCGGCCTCTCAGCCCGCGGCCTCTCAGCCCGCGGCGGCAGCGAGCGTACCCAGCCCCGACATCACCGGGCCGCGCCGGATGGTTCCGCATACGGCCGTCCGCAAGCGAATTGCCGAGCATATGGTTCAGAGCCTGTTGCATACGGCACCCCACGTCACCACGGTGTTCGATGCGAACCTCAGCGCGGTTCTGGAACATCGGCAGAAGCACCGCGACGAGTTCGCCAGGCGCGGCGCGCCGCTGACACTCACGGCCTATTTCCTGCGGGCGACCGTTGCTGCGATCCGCGCCGTACCCGAAGCGAACAGCCGCTGGACGGATTCGGCCCTGGAGATGTTCGACGCCGTGCACGTTGGTGTGGCCACGGCCCTGGAGTCGGGACTGGTGGTTCCGGTCTTGCGCGATGCGCAGTCACGCGACTTGTTCGAGACGGCTCAGGGACTCGATGACCTGGTGACACGCGCGCGCGCTGGCCGGTTGACACCCGCCGACATGCGCGGGGGGACCTTCACGATCTCCAACCATGGAGTCAGCGGCAGCCTCGTGGCGACACCCATCGTCATCAATCAGCCGCAGTCGGCGATCCTGGGCGTGGGCAAGCTGGAGAAGCGCGTCGTGGCGATTACCGCGGCGGACGGCGAGAGCGACCGCGTGGTCGTGCAGCCGCGATGCTATGTCACCCTCACCATCGACCATCGCGTGATGGATGGGCACCAGGCCAACCGGTTCCTGCAGACTTTCGTGAACTGGCTGGAGAGTTCGCCTGCGTAATGCCATCATCGCCCGCTGTGGCGACTTCAGGCAGAACCGGTCCCGGTGATCTCGAAAGCATCGAACGCGCGAGCGAGGATGAGCTGCGCGCTCTGCAGCTGACGCGACTGAAATGGTCCCTGCGACACGCCTATGACAATGTAGCCGCCTATCGTCGCAAGTGCGAACTCGCGGGTGTTCACCCGCAGGACCTGAAAGCGCTGAGCGATCTGCAGCACTTCCCGTTCACCGTCAAGGACGATCTGCGCGAGGCGTATCCATTCGGTTTATTCGCGGTGCCGCGCGATCGCCTCGTGCGCATCCATGCCTCGAGCGGCACTACGGGCCGACCGACGGTAGTGGGTTACACCGCGACCGATATCGACAACTGGGCGCAGCTCGTGGCCCGTTCCATTCGTGCCGGGGGCGGCCGGCCCGGGGATATGGTGCACATCGCCTACGGTTACGGTCTTTTTACCGGCGGCTTGGGCGCGCACTACGGAGCGGAGCGTCTGGGATGCACCGTCGTGCCGATGTCGGGTGGACAGACCGCCAGGCAAGTGCAGCTCATCTGCGATTTCGAACCCGACATCATCATGGTTACGCCCTCGTACATGCTGGCCATCGCGGAGGAGTTCGCGCGCCAGGGTCTCGATGCGCCAGCCAGCTCGCTGCGTATCGGCATCTTCGGTGCGGAACCCTGGACGGAAGCCATGCGCGCGGAGATCGAGCAGCGGATGGGGCTGGACGCCACGGACATCTACGGGCTGTCCGAGGTGATGGGACCGGGGGTGGCGAGCGAATGTGTCGAAACCAAGGACGGCCCGGTCATCTGGGAGGACCATTTCTATCCGGAGATCATCGACCCGGTGACCGGCAAGGTCCTGCCCGATGGCAGCGAGGGTGAGTTGGTATTCACCTCCCTCACGAAGGAAGCGTTGCCCATCATCCGTTACCGGACGCGCGATCTGACCCGCTTGCTGCCTCCAACCGCGCGATCAATGCGCCGCATGGCGAAGATCACGGGCCGCTGCGATGACATGCTCATCATTCGCGGCGTCAACGTGTTCCCGAGTCAGATCGAGGAACTGCTGCTGAAGATCGCCGGCCTGACGCCCCACTACCTCCTGGAAATCACCCGCGAGGCGCATCTCGATGCGCTGACGGTGAATGTGGAGTGCCTGCATTCGGTCGAGCACGATGGCCCCGCGCGGGATCGACTGGGCGCGCAGCTGCAGTCCGACATCAAGGAGCGGGTGGGTGTCACGGCACGCGTGGTCGTGGCCAATCCACGGGCGATCGAACGTTCGGTGGGCAAGGCCAAGCGCGTCATCGACAAGCGACAGGTCCGCTGACGGTTCAACCGGGGCCGCCACCAGAGGCCGCCGCGAGCGGTGGGGCCGTCACGAGCGGTGGGGCCGTCACGAGCGGTGGGGCCGTCACGAGTCGTTCAGCCGGCGCGCGAGGCCCCCACCGGCAGGGAGTCGGCGCGCCGCATCTCATCGTTCTCGAGGACTTCCGGGTCCTGCAGGTACGCGGCGGCGAAATCGACCGAATCCGCGCCCCAGAACACCTGGCCGCGCACCACGAGGCTCGGCACTCCGAAGACACCCCCTTCGACCGCACGTTGCGTTGCTTCACGCAGTGCGTTCTTCACGGCGGGCTCGGCCAGGCGCGCCGGATCGATATCGAGCGTGCGGGTCAGTTCAGTCAGCAGGCGGGGATCGGCGGGGTCTGCACCTGTAGTCCACAATGCGGCGAAGATCTTTTCGATCGCCACTGCGCTCTTGCCCGCGGCAATCGCGAGTCGCAGATAGGGCAGGGAATTGAACGGGTGAGCGGCTGGCATGCGCAAGGGTACGCCGTACTTGTGCGCCAGCCACAGACAGGATCGGTAGGTCCACTGTCGCTTCGGCACGATCTCCGCCGGCCCCTTCTGGCCCCAGTGATTCAACATGCCGGCGAACAGTACCGGCTCACGCTGCACCACCGTGTCCGCAGGCAACTGCCGCAGAGTGTGCTGTGCCAGGTACGAATACGGCGAGATGAAGTCAAAGTACCAGGTCACGGTCGGCTGGATGGCACTCATCGTGGTGACTCCGGTTGCGGCAGTCTGGCCGAGTGGATTGCGCCGATGGCGCGCTGGATTCCGCCGAAACGCTCATACGCCGCGGTGTCCGCCGCAGGCAGAGGCTGTTCCAGGGTGCTGGCCGTGTTCGAGAGGAATTCCTCGGCGCCGGCAAACACCCGTGCATACAGGCTGCGACACAAATCGTAGGCGACCGCGCCGACCCATTCGGGTGGCAGCAGCGCAGGCGGTAGCAGCGGGTCCTGCAAGTGGATCTTGCGGTAGTCGTGAATCAGCAGTGTACGGATCACGAAACAGGACTGGGGATCGGGCGCGGTGGAGCCGGCCCGCGAGGCCATGGCCGACTCCACCGGGCCGAAGGCGTCCAGGAATCGCCGGTAGCGGCGGGTGAGCTCCTGCAGATCCCATCCCGCCGCCACGAGCCGCCTGTCCGCCGCCAGCTCACCGCTCGAGCTGCTCAACAGCGTGCCGGCGGTTGCGCCGGGAATCTCCCGCAACCACAGGCGCGCCTGCTCGAGCGAACAGCCCGGATGGGCGTACACGCCCGGAGCGATCTCGCCGAAGCCCAGCCAGCGCAGCTCCTGGCGGATCCTCTCGCGGCGCTCGCCGCTCGGGCCCGGGGCGATCAGCAGGGTCCACCGGCCGTCCCAGGAAGCTGGTGCCTGGCCGTAGATGCGGTGGGTCGCCTCCGCGAATCGCTGCGAGCCACCTGGGGTCAGGCCGTACTCACTCAGACGGCCGTCGCGGCGCGCCACGAGCCAGCCATCCTGCGCCAGTCGTGCCATCGATGTGCGGACCAGTCGTTCGGTCAGTCCGAAGGGGGCCGCGAGCCGGATCAGGCTTCCCAGGGTGGCAGCGCCCCCGCGCGGCGCGATCGCATCGCCGAATATCGTTACCAGCAATGATCCCCCGCGCAGGGGCCGCTGGCTGCGGAAGCGGCGCAGCAGGTCGCGCGTGGCCTGCAGAGCGTCACCGGAAGCGGTTTGGTTGCGGGTACGAGGGTTCGCGGCCATTTCAGGGATATTCCCGGGTACCGTTATTGTGACACAAAATATTTTGCAATTGATCTATTCTTGTGTCACATTCTTTGGATCGCGGGCCGGTCGGAGCGGGGCATGTACACTCAGGGTCTGGATTCGCTGGGCAAGGAAAGCCTGCATATCACGGCGGCCGATACGGCCGCGCTCGAAGCGCATTTCCAGGGGAAGGTGGACGCCGACGAGAAGATCGAACCCAAGGACTGGATGCCCGATGCCTATCGGCACACGCTGATCCGGCAGATCTCCCAGCACGCGCACTCCGAGATCGTGGGCATGCTGCCGGAGGGCAACTGGATCACGCGTGCGCCGACCCTGCGCCGCAAGGCGGTCCTCATCGCCAAGGTGCAGGATGAGGGCGGCCACGGCATGTACCTGTACAGCGCCGCCGAAACCCTGGGCATCAGCCGCGAGCAGATGCTCGAGCAACTGCTGACGGGCGCCGCCAAGTATTCGAGCATCTTCAACTACCCGACGCTGACCTGGGCGGACATCGGGGCGATCGGCTGGCTGGTCGATGGCGCGGCCATCATGAATCAGATCCCGATCTGCCGCTGCTCCTACGGTCCGTATGCGCGGGCGATGGTGCGCATCTGCAAGGAGGAGAGTTTTCACCAGCGGCAGGGGTTCGAGATCATGCTGACGCTGGCCCGCGGCACTTCCGAGCAGCGCGCCATGGCCCAGGACGCGCTGAATCGCTGGTGGTGGCCGTCGATCATGATGTTCGGCCCGAGCGATGCCACCTCGCAGCACACCGCGCAGTCGATGCGCTGGAAGATCAAGCGTTTCACCAACGATGAGCTGCGGCAGAAGTTCATCGATATCACCGCGCCGCAGGCGCAGTTCCTGGGACTGACCATTCCCGACCCGAAACTGCGCTGGGACGAGGCCACGGGGCATTACCAGTTCGGTGAGATCGACTGGGGCGAGTTCCAGGCGGTGCTCAAGGGCAACGGGCCTTGCAACCGGGAGCGGCTCGAGGCGCGACGCGCTGCGCAACATGACGGACGTTGGGTGCGTGAAGCCGCCGCGGCCCACGCTGACAAGCAGCGCGCGCGGGCCGCGCAGGCTGCCTGAGGGTAGGACAATGGCAAACGACTGGCCACTCTACGAAGTCTTCATCCGCTCGCGCTCGGGACTCGAGCACAAGCACGTCGGCAGTCTTCATGCCGCCGATGCGAACATGGCGATCGATCATGCGCGCGATGTGTACACGCGCCGCCAGGAGGGAGTGAGTATCTGGGTCGTGCGTTCGAGCGACGTCATCGCTTCCGACCCGGCGGATTCCGACGCACTGTTCGAGCCGGCCAGGGACAAGGTGTACCGGCACCCGACCTTCTACACGATTCCTGACGAGGTCAAGAACCTGTGAGCGTGCCGTCTTTATCGCAGGAGCGCTTCCGTTATCTGCTGCGCCTGGGAGATACCAGCCTGGTGTTGGGTCAGCGCCTGGGTGAGTGGGTCGGGCATGCTCCGGCCATCGAGGAAGACCTTGGACTGGCCAACCTGTCGCTCGATCTGATCGGGCAGGCGCGGTTGCTGCTGACCTACGCGGGCGAGATCGAAGGGCGTGGTCGCGACGAGGATGCCCTGGCATTCCTGCGCGATGCGCCCGAGTTCGTCAATCTGACTCTGGCCGAGCAGCCCAACGGCGACTTCGGCCATACCATCGTGCGCCAGACTCTGCTCGATGCCTGGCAGCTGGAGACGTACGAGGCGCTGACCGCCTCGACGGACACCCGGCTCGCGAGCATCGCGGGCAAGGCGCTGAAAGAAACTCGCTACCACCTGCGCTTCAGCAGCAGCTGGCTGGTGCGCCTCGGGGATGGCACGGAGGACAGTCATCGACGCGTGCAGCGCTCGCTGGATGAGCTGTGGCGTTTCACGGATGAATTCTTCACCGCGGATCAGGTCGATCATGACCTTGCCGCCTCGGGTGTGGCGCCGAGACTCAGTGAGCTGCAGCCGCGCTGGTCGGCGCGCATCGATGAGATTCTGGGTGAAGCGACCCTGAGGCGCCCCGCGGCCGTGACCTATCCCTGGCATGGCAAGCGGGGTGTCCATACCGAGCACCTCGGGCACATGCTGGCCGAGATGCAGCACCTGCAGCGCACCTATCCGGGCGCGCGCTGGTAAGGGCGCCACGGCTGCTCCGATCATGTCAGTCTCCATCGCACCGACTCCCGCCGACGCCAGTTCAGGGGCGCGGCCGACCGACCCCGAGCGAAGGGTATGGCAGGTTCTGGAGAGCGTTCCGGATCCCGAAATCCCGGTGCTGAGTGTGGTCGATCTGGGAATCGTGCGTTACGTCCGCAACGTCGGCACGGGTACGGATGCTGCGCTTCATGTGGGCATCACACCCACCTATTCGGGTTGTCCGGCCACGGAAGTGATTCGCCAGTCCGTGCGGGAAGCGCTCGATGAGGCCGGATTCACGGGCGCCGTTCTCGACGAGGTGCTCTCGCCACCGTGGACGAGCGACTGGCTGACTCCCGCGGGACGCACGAAACTCACCGCATTCGGCATCGCTCCGCCGGAAAAGCCGGTGAATCGTCCGCGGCACCTGTTTCAGGCGCCGAACGTCGCGTGCCCGCGTTGCGGCAGCACCGACACGCAGCGGGTGAGTGAATTCGGTTCGACTCCCTGCAAGGCCCATTATCGCTGTGGCGCCTGCCTGGAGCCCTTCGACTACTTCAAGTGTCTGTGAGCCCATGCTGAAATTTCATTCGCTCAGGATCGTCGAAGTGCAGCCCGACGCTGAGGACGCCGTCGCGGTCGCGCTCGAAGTGCCGCAAGAGCTGCGCGGCGAATACACGGGGCTACCCGGTCAACACGTGGTGCTGCGCGCGGAACTCGGCGGAGAGGAAGCGCGCCGCACTTATTCACTGATCAATCCGCCGGGGGAATGGCCGCTGCGCATCGTGGCGCGCGTCCATGAGCGGGGCCGCATGTCGCGCCACCTGGCCGAGGAAGCCCGGATCGGCGACACCATCGACGTTCTGCCGCCCAACGGCAGCCTGACACCGCGTCAGGGGGTTACCGCCACATCCGGCAAATGGCACACGTATGTCGGATTCGCCTCGGGATGTGGTATCACGCCGGTTCTGTCGATCGCCCGATCGCTGCTGCAGTCCGACCCCGTCGCGCGATTCATCCTCTTCTACGGCAACAGCAGCACCGCACGCACGATGTGCCTGGAGGAATTGCTCGCGCTCAAGGATCTCTGCCTCGACCGAGTGGCGCTGCACTTCATCATGAGCCGCGAGCCTCAGGAAGTTGAGTTGTACAACGGCCGGATCGATGCGGCGCGTGTCCGCGAATTGGCGCGCTCGCTGTTCGAGGTGGACAGCGTCGCGGAGTTCTTCGTCTGCGGACCCGGCGACATGATAGAGCAGGTCAGCGGTGCGCTGCGGGAACTCAAGGTCAATGCCGAGCGCATCCATGGCGAGCACTTTCGCGTGGAAGCTGCCGAGGCTCCATCCCCGGCGCTGTCGGCCGCGGCGGCTCCAGGCGTGAGGCCGTCAGCCGCATCGACTCCAGCCTCGGCACCGTCGGGCGCATCGGCTCGAGCCCCATCCTCAGCGCCTTCGGCCACCCCCGCACGGTTACCCTCGGATGCGGGAGCCGCCGATTCCTGCGAAGTGACGGTGCTGATGGATGGTCGCCGGCGAACCTTCACGATGCGCCGGGGCGATGAGACCGTGCTGGATGCGGCAGCGCGTTCCGGCCTCGACCTGCCTTTCTCATGTCGCGCGGGCGTGTGCTCCACTTGCCGCACGAAGGTTGTGCGGGGCGAGGTGGAGATGGCCGTGAACTATGCGCTCGAGGACTGGGAAGTCGAGCAGAGGTACATTCTCGCCTGCCAGGCGCGGGTGAAGACACCCACGCTCGAACTGGACTACGACGAGAAGTAGGACCTGAGTGGCGGCTGTCTCGTCCGGCAAGGCGTCCTATCCAAATTGAGGCAGGAGTTGCAGTGACGTACCAGCACATTGCCTACCAGGTCAGCGCGGGCGTGGCGCGCCTGACCCTGAACCGGCCTGACCGACTGAACAGCTTCAATACAGCGATGCACGGCGAAGTGCGTGAGGCGCTCGCGGCCGTGCGCGCGGATACCACAGCGCGTGTTCTGGTCCTGACCGGTGCGGGGCGGGGGTTTTGCGCAGGCCAGGATCTGGGTGATCGCGCGGTGGCCCCCGGTGGTGCCGCGGTCGATCTCGGAGAGTCCATCGAGAAAAACTACAGACCACTCGTGCTCGGATTGCGCGAGTTGCCCATTCCCGTGATCGGCGCGATCAACGGCGTGGCCGCGGGCGCGGGAGCCAACATAGCGTTGGCGTGCGACCTGGTGATCGCCGCGCGGTCGGCGAGTTTCGTGCAGGCGTTCTGCCGTCTCGGGCTGGTCCCGGATTCGGGCGGCACGTGGTTTCTGCCTCGGCTGCTGGGCACGGCGCGGGCCATGGGACTGGCCCTGCTGGGCGACAAGCTCACGGCGGAACAGGCAGCCCAGTGGGGCCTGATCTGGCGGTGCGTGGACGATGCGGAATTCGCCCCGGCTGTCGACAGTCTCGCGACGCAGCTCGCTGCCGCCCCGACACGCGGACTGGCGCGGACCAAGCAGGCGCTGTACGAGAGCTGGGGGCGCTCGCTGGAACAGCAGCTGGATGTGGAACGGGATTATCAGCGGGAACTGGGTTATTCGGCCGACTACGCCGAGGGCGTCGCGGCCTTTACCCAGAAGCGCAGCCCCAACTTCACAGGGCGTTGAAACCGATGAGCCGGCAGTGCAACACGTCTGACGTCAGCGGTTCGAGTGCGGGGCCCGAATCCGCGCAGGCGCTGGCGGAACGGGCCGTGGAGTCGTTGTATGTGCGCGACCGGGCATCGCAGGGTCTGGGCATGCGCATCGTCGAGGTGGCGCCGGGTCGTGCGACCGTGCGCATGATCGTCCGCCCCGACATGGTCAACGGTCACAGGATCTGTCACGGCGGTCTGGTATTCACGCTGGCCGACAGTGCGTTCGCTTTCTCGTGCAACTCGCACAACGACAACACCGTGGCGGCTGCCGCCTCGATCGATTTCCTGGCGCCGTCCTTCGAAGGGGATGAGCTGACCGCGGTGGCCGCTGAGCTGTGGCGCAGCGGCCGCAGCGGGCTCTATGAAATCACGGTCACCAATCAGCGCGGCGAGCGGATCGCGCTGTTCAGGGGCCGCTCGCATCGGATCAGCGGCACCGTGCTGTGACGGGCCGCGCAGGAGAGACGGGTTCATGCAATTACAGAGTTATGCCGCGGGGCGCTGGTACACGGGCAAGGGCAATGAAGTAGCCTTGCGCGATGCCACCACCGGCCTCGTCATCGCCAACGCCACCGCCGAGGGCCTCGACTATCGGGCGATGCTCGAGCACGCGCGCCGCGTGGGCGGACCGAATCTGCGCAGGATGTCCTTCCACGAGCGGGCCGGCCTCATCAAGGGTCTCGCCAGAGCGCTGAGCGAGCTGAAGGACGAGCTGTATGCTCTCTCGTACGCGACGGGAGCCACGAAGACTGACTCCTGGATCGATATCGATGGCGGCATCGGGACACTGTTCGTATACGCCAGCAAGGGTACCCGCGAACTCCCCAACAGCCAGGTCTATGTTGACGGGCAGGTCGAGGCCCTCTCCAAGGGTGGCTCCTTCGTCGGCCAGCATATCTACGTGCCGCTCGAAGGCGCAGCGGTCCATATCAACGCGTTCAACTTTCCGGTGTGGGGCATGCTGGAGAAGCTTGCGCCGACGCTGTTGGCCGGGGTGCCCTCCATCGTCAAACCCGCCACGGCCACCTCGTATCTGACCGAGCGTGTCGTGCGACGGATAATCGATACGGGGATCCTCCCCGAAGGGTCGCTCCAGCTCATCTGCGGTGGCGTGGGTGACCTGTTCGATCATCTGACCTGTCAGGATGTGGTCTCGTTCACCGGCTCGGCTGGCACAGCACACAAGCTGCGTCAGCATCCGACAATCATTGCCAACGCGGTGCGCTTCACCGCGGAAACCGATTCGCTGAATTCCTCCATTCTGGGTCCCGATGCCGCCGGTGGCGCGCCCGAACTGGATCTGTTCGTACGCGAGGTGTCGCGCGAGATGACGGTCAAGGCGGGCCAGAAATGCACAGCCATCCGCAAGGCGATTGTGCCCCGTGCTCTGGTCGGAGACGTCGTGGACGCCCTGCGCACGGCCCTTGGCAAAGTCGTCATCGGGGACCCGCGCCTCGAGCAGGTTCGCATGGGTCCGCTGGCATCCCTCGCGCAACGCCGTGAGGTACGCGAGCAGCTGTCACGACTGCAGCGCGAAGCCGAGGTGATCTTTGGTGCCGGCGCGGAGCAGAGCATCGTCGGCGCCGATGCCGACAGGGGCGCGTTCATGACACCGACGCTGCTGCATTGCCGGGACGCCGGTGCTGCCCGGGATGTGCACACGGTGGAGGCGTTTGGGCCCGTTTGCACCCTGCTGCCGTATGAAGATCTGGATTCCGCAATCGACATTGCGCGCCGCGGCGGCGGAAGTCTCGCCGGCTCGGTGTTCACGGCGGACGATGCGGTCGCCAGGCGCCTGGTGCTCGGACTTGCGCCCTATCACGGCCGAATCCTGGTCGCCAACCGGCACTGCGCGAAGGAGTCCACGGGACATGGCTCGCCACTGCCGCACCTGGTGCACGGCGGACCGGGTCGTGCGGGCGGAGGCGAGGAGTTGGGTGGTATCCGTGGCGTGCTGCATTACATGCAGCGCACCGCTGTGCAGGGTACCCCGGATGTCATCGCGGCCGTGACCGGCCGCTGGGTCAAGGGGGCACGCCAGCTCGATCCCGGCGTGCATCCCTTCCGCAAACCCTTCGGCGCCTTGATGATTGGCGATACCTTCAATTCGGGCGAGCGGGAAGTGACCCTGGAGGACATCGAGCGCTTCGCCGCCCTGTCAGGAGATTACTTCTACGCCCACATGGATGAGGCGGCCGCGCGTCGCAACCCGCTGTTCGGCGGACGCGTCGCGCATGGGTACTTCCTGATCTCCGCCGCGGCCGGGCTGTTCGTGGACCCCCCTTTCGGGCCCGTGTTGGCCAACTACGGGATCGATGGCCTGCGCTTCACCAAGCCGGTGAAACCCGGCGACCGGATCCGGGTACGTCTGACGTGCAAGGAGAAGTCATTGCGTGCCGAGAAGGGATTCGGCGAGGTACGCTGGGACACCGAGATCAGCAACCAGAGCGGCGAGATCGTCGCCAGCTATGATGTGCTGACCATGGTCAGCGAGAAGAGCGTGCCGGATGCCTGAGGCCATTCCCCCGGGTGCCCCCGTGACGCCGGAGAGCTGGCGTGCCCGTTACCCCAGTCTCCGGTTCGAGTCCCCCGCCGCCGGGGTGCTCGAGATCGTCATTTCCAGTCCGGAGCGCCTCAATGCGGCCGATGCCCACACGCATCGGGAGCTCGCGCAGATCTGGCGCGATATCGACATCGATGAGTCGGTGCGGGCGGTGCTCGTGCGCGGGGCCGGCAAGCACTTCTCCTCGGGTGGGGATTTCTCGCTGATCGAGGACATGATCGCCAGCGAGGCAACCCTCGTGAGGGTGTGGAAGGAAGCCAGCGATCTGGTCTACAACCTCATCAACTGCTCCAAGCCTGTCGTGTCCGCCATCCGTGGCGCCGCGGTCGGGGCGGGCCTGGCCGTGGCGCTGCTCGCCGACATCGCCATCGCCGGCCGGGATGCAAGGATCATCGACGGCCACACGCGACTCGGCGTCGCTGCCGGTGACCACTCGGTCATCATCTGGCCGCTGCTGTGCGGTCTGGCGAAGGCGCGTTACTACCTGCTCACCAACGAGCCACTGATGGGCGAGGAGGCCGAGCGCATCGGCCTGGTGGCGCGCTGTGTTGCCGATGACGAGGTCTATCCGACGGCCCTCAAGGTTGCGACGGGTCTTGCACAGGGCAGCGCTACCGCCACGCGCTGGACCAAGCACGCCCTGAACAACTGGCTGCGGCTCGCGGGACCGAGTTTCGATACTTCGCTGGCGCTGGAGTTCCTGGGTTTCCGCCTGAGCGATGCGCGCGTGGGCCTGGAAGCGGTCCGGAATCGAACCAAGCGCTGATCGATTCCCCGGCAGGCAAGCCGGCCAAATCCGCCTGGTGCCGGCGCTAGAGTCCGGTGTCCGCTGCAATTGCCGCAGGCCATTCCGGCCAGATCAACGATTCCGGCGACATCAAACGAGCGGGAATGCGTGGCCGCGCGTCGATACCGCCTTCACCAGCACCCAGACCCGCAGTCCTGGCCGCAGCCTCAGCTCCGCGGCAGCATCACCCGTCACGCGTGACAGCACGGTCGCCCCGCCGATATCCACTTTCACCAGGCGGGCGACCTGGTCGTCGGGTGTTACCTCCGTGACCGTGCCTTCGAGGGCGTTGCGAACGCTGAGTCCGCGAGGCGGTTCGGTAGCGAGGATGATGTCTCGGGCCAGCAGCTGTACGCGCACCCGTGTGCCAACCACGAGCCCGCGCAGACTGACCTGGAGCAGGCCGCGACCGACCCGTACGCCCGAGATACCCTGGGAGTCGGCGGTACTTTCGATGACGCCGTCCAGCACGGCGCCGATCGCATCGGGTCCGATGACCGCGCGCATCTCGGGCAGCAGGCTGACCTCGGACACCGGCCCCTGTGCCAACACCTTGCCCGCGTCCATGACCACTATGTGCGTGGCGAGCCGCAGGACTTCCTCGAACTGATGACTGACATACATCATCGGGATTGACAGCGCATCGCGCAGCGCTTCGAGGTAGGGGAGCACTTCCTCCCGTCGCGAGACATCCAGTGACGCGAGCGGCTCATCGAGCAGCAATAATCGCGGCTGCGAGAGGAGGGCGCGGCCCAGGGAGACTCTCTGGCGCTCACCACCGGATAGCTGGTGGGGCCGCCGATGCAGCAGTCCCCCCAGGCCCAGCAGGCTAACCACAGGTTCGCACTCGATCGGCGTGGCGATGTTGCGCGCCCCGGCACGCTTGAGTCCGTAGTGGAGATTTCCCGCGACGGTGAAGTGCGGAAACAGCCTCGAGTCCTGGAACACATAGCCGATGCCGCGCTGCTCGGTGGGGATCGAGATACCATAGTCCGTATCTTCGAGCACCTGCCCGTCCAGCTCGATGCGGCCGTCATCCACAGGAGCCAGTCCTGCAACGAGGTTGACTGTCGTGCTCTTGCCGCACCCGGAGCGACCGAACAGCGCAACGACCCCGGGCGTGGGCACCTGGAACCGCACCTGCAGTTCGAAGTCCTGCCAGCGCTTCATGACGGAGACTTTCAGCATCGTCCTGACACGCGCTCAGCGACCCAACAGCCGGCGTATGCGCCGTGCAAGCCATTCGGCGAGCAGCAGTCCGCTCAGTCCGAGAACGAAGGACAACACGGCAAGACGCAGGGCGGCGGCATCTCCATCTGGCGACTGGATGGCCGTGTACAGGGCGAGCGGAATCGTGCGCGTCTGCCCGGGGACGTTGGCGGCGAAGGTGATGACAGCGCCGAACTCGCCCAACCCGGCAGCGAAGGCGGTGACCGCGCCAGCGATCACTCCCGGCAACATGAGCGGCAGTGTGATCGTGCAGAACCTGTCAAGCGGACCCGCGCCCAGCGTCCGGGCCGCCGCCTCCAGTCCCGGGTCCAGGTGTTCGAGTGACAGACGGATGGCACGCACCATCAGCGGGAAGGCCATGACCGCGGTGGCGAGAGCCGCGCCGGCGGTGGTGAACGCCAGCTGAATGCCGAACTGCTCGTGCAGCCAGTGCCCCACCGGCCCGCGATTACCGAACAGCAGCAGAAGGACGTAGCCGACCGCAACCGGAGGCAGTACCAGCGGCAGATGGACGAGGGCATCCAGGAGAGAGCGGCCCGGAAAACGCCCGCGCGTCAGCAGCCAGGCGATCCCGACCGCCGCAGGCAGACTCAGCAGCACACTGCGCGCGGCCACTTCCAGGCTCAGGCGCAGGGCATCCAGTTCGGCGGGGCTCAGCAGTTCGGTAGGCACATCGGCACGGGCTTGGCCTGCAAGTGGGCCGGTGGACTTTCGCATGCCCTCGGCCGCCGGGCCAGAGTCTTGACTCCGGGCCGTTCGCCCTCACGTTCCACTCTCAAGGAGGTAGCACGCGTCTCATGAGCATCGATCGTCAGTTCGGCTGGATGTGGTCCCAGGCCTGCGAGCTGATGGACCGCGCCGACCGCCTGCAGCGGCAATTCGTCCGCTACGTGGGAGCGGGCACCGATGCGGCCGTATGGGAGCCGCCGGTGGATATTCAAGAGAGCGCCGAAGGCCTGCAGTTCGTCTTCGCCCTGCCGGGCGTGGATCCGCAGCAGACCGAAGTGACTCTGGACGCCCATGCGCTGACGGTGAGCGCCGTGCGCACGCCGCGCCTGGGTCGGGCGGAGTCGCTCGTCCGGCGGCTGGAGATTCCCCACGGGCGCTTTGTGCGCCGGGTCGCCCTTTCCGGGGCGCGCCTGCGCATCGGCGAGACCCGCTATGTCAACGGCTGTCTTGAAATCCGGCTCGTCCGAGCCAACGTACCCTGAAGGACACACGAGCACACCATGGCCGACATCCATCAAGCCGAATCAGATCGTCCGACGGAACCAGCGGGCCACGCGGCGAACGGCTCGCCTGCCGAGGCCGTCCCCGTCATTGCCTTGCGGAACGTGCTGATGTTTCCGGGAGCGGTGCTGCCCATCGCGCTCGGCCGCGAGGAGAGCGTCAACGCGGCTCAGGAAGCCGTGCGCAGCGGTCGCAAGATCGGCCTGCTGTTGCAGCGGGACGCCGCGGTCGAGAAGCCCACCTCACATGACCTCTATCCTGTTGGACTGCTGGCGTCCGTCGTCCGTTACGTGACCGCGCCGGATGGCACCCACCATCTGGTCGCCCAGGGCGAAAGCCGCTTCCGGGCGGCCGAGTTCCTGCACGAGAAACCGTACATCG
>Ga0335069_10004033_pt1 | contig 21913 bp, 30 predicted proteins | sample Lox_Sample_11_FD_206714 | JGI IMG/M metagenome (GOLD analysis project Ga0335069, IMG submission 206714) | Soil microbial communities from Loxahatchee National Wildlife Refuge, Florida, United States - Lox_Sample_1.1 | ecosystem: Environmental > Terrestrial > Soil > Wetlands | place: USA...
CAATGCCAGGGCCAAGACGCCAGAGGAATACAAGACAAAAGGCAGCGATTGTGCGCTCTGCGTCTTGTTTCCAATGTCATCCTGCGGGTCGTGTCCGGTAGCAAATAAAACCGGTTACTCAGACTGCGTTGGTACGCCGTATTATGACGCACGGGCCGCCGCTATGGATTGGGCCATTTTCAGAACTGAACAAGAGCGCAACGCCGCCCACGCTGCCGCCCGTGAGGAAGTAGCCTTCCTGAAGTCGCTGCTGCCGAAGGGGAAGAAATGACCGCTTGGCTCCTCGAACCCTTGATCGCGCTCTGCTGGTCGCCTGTCCTCGCCGTCTGCTGGTGCGCGCTGGTGCTGTGGTACCTGGTCGCCCGGCTCGTGGTCTGGCTAGCCGTGGCATTGGCGCTGGTGATGGTCGTGCTGGGGAGGGTGTGATGCGCTCGCAGGAATGGATGGAAACTGAAGCGATCATCCACGGTCATGTTCAGCAGTTCTCGACCGACAAGCGCCAACGACCGTTGGACATGTTCGTCCTTAACGCACGTTATCAAGCCGGGGAGACGTTGTCGGAAATCGCTGCCGATATGAAAATGAATTCAGATACTTTATCAAGACATCTTAAGGCCATAGGCGTAACGATCTACCGCAAAGGGCATCGTTCTTCATCTATCAAAAATGAGCGTAATGCCAAAGCCTGTGAAATGTATTTGGCAGGTTATTCCTTGGGAGAAGTGGCATCCGAATTCAAAATTTCACGAGAACGCGTTCGACAGATTCTTGTGCAGTCTGGTGTTACTGAACGCCATGGCGTAGGTGTTCAAAGGAAAGAACAATGGACGGCGGCACGGATAAGAAAGAACGCAAAAGCTCAAGCTGTTGCCGAACGACGCGCCGCACGTAAACGGCGAGATGATGAATGTGTCCGACGATATGAAGCTGGCGAAACCTACAAGGAAATCACAAAAGCGACCGGCCGCCCGGTGTCAAAGCTAGTTGTTCTATTTCGTAAACGTGGTTGTGCATATCGAATTAAGCCAAAGAATAAACAGCCATGATCGATCTGTTACTTCGCACCGCCACAGGCACCGCCGGCCTATTGCTACTGGTCTTAAGCGCCCAGCTGTGGTCGCTCGACTGGTGGGGTTCTGGTCTGGCGGCCACCTGCGGCGGCTGTGCGCTGGCGTGCGCGGTGTTCTGGAGGGAACTGGAATGGTGATCGATGCCCGCATAAGGCGCCCGGTGGTCAATCTGTGGGAGAAGTACAAATGAGCTACGATTTCTATGTGGGGCAGAAGGTGGTGTGCGTCGATGATAACTTACACATGGATTGGGAGTCAAACAGAGGGTGTGAACCGTGGCCGCTTATGGTGACTAATGGCAGTGCGTACGTCATCTCGGAAATACTTCTTTTGACAAAAAATAACGGAATAACCATACAGGGCCTTAGACTGCGTGGAGTAGTGAGAGATTGTAATTGTCCGCTTGACGCACGCCGCTTCCGCCCCCTCGAAACCAAATCCGACCCGCTCGAAATCTTTCGCCAGATGTGCCGCGATGCTGAATCCGGCCAGAAGCGCAAGCTGGAGCGGACCAAGGTGCAGCCATGACTAGCGTCACGCTTGGCCTACGCGGGTTCATCGCGGAGTCGAATCATATTGAAGGAATCGACCGGGAACCGTTTGACCGAGAGATCGAAGCAGCAGAACGCTTTCTGCGGATAGTTGAACCGACGGCCATTGACCTAGGCGACATGCAGGCCGTTTTTGCACCGGGCAAACCGTTACGTGAGCGCGTCGGCATGGACGTTTGTGTCGGCGAGTACATGGCCCCTGAAGGCGGGCCGCAAATAGTGGCAGCCCTCAACAAGATCATGCGCTCAGCACGCGGCGGCGTTCACCCGTGGAAGGTCCACGTCCGGTTTGAAAAGCTGCATCCCTACCTAGACGGTAACGGTCGAACAGGACGGATGCTATGGCTGTGGGGCATGGAGCGCCAAGGGCGTCGGGGGTTCGCGCTGCCATTCCTTCATTGGTTTTACTATCAAACGCTCGAACATTTGTGAGGAGAACTGCAATGCACCCCAACACCATCGTCCTTATCGGCTCGACGCTCATGCTGGCCGCGTTTGCCTACCTGCTGCTGGCCGGCCAGGCAGGCGCCGCCGACAAGAACTTCCCGCAATGCTGCACGGCCATCTATGGGTCCAGCGGGTGTACGCCGATGAAGGAGTGTGTGGCGCAGGCCACAACAGGACATATCACTGTTCCGAATCATCCACTACCGCCCAACAGTAGCAATGGCGAATGGGCCAGTGTTTGTGTCATGGACATTGGCTATCCGTGTGAAGTGATGGCCGTTGACGAAGACCCACTGACCGCCGCCCACGCGCTTTGCCACGAGCACGAGCTGGCCAACGTCAGGCTACTCAGCAACCCAACCAAACCGCTCTACGCAACGGGCTGGCAGAAAGACTGCGAGGCGGTTGCGGTCAAATACGCCCGCCGCGAGGCCGACGAAGAACGCAAGGCGCGCGAGGCATTCAAAGCCAAGGAGAAGGCCGATCTCGCCTTCGTGCATAAGGTGGCGGTGGGGCCATGAGCGATATCGCCGACTACGGCTGGAAGATGTTCATGTATGGCGTCATTGCCGCCAATCAGGTTTGGCTCATGGTGATAGTTCTTTATGTCGTGCCAAAGATGAATGAGCTGAGGCAGAAAGCAAAAGGCCCCGACGTTTGACCGCCGGAGCCTTTCACACTTGGGCGCCGGGGGGCGGGACGCCCGAGGCGAATTCAGATGGCCGCTTCGATGGACGTGATGATACCGCTGATAAAGTTGAGCCCATCGGTCAGCGCCTTCATGGCGCCGTTCCACGCGTCGGACTTGGCCTGCTCCGCATAAGGCCCCCAGGCTTGAGTGAACGCGTCGGATGGCGAGACGCCCTGCTGGATGAGTTCCGAGAACTTGGTTACGCCGACATTGAAGTCGTTCAGCTCTTCGCCCACCAGACCAATGGCATCGGCCGACAGGGCCGAAACAGTGGACGCCGCATTACCGAGAACGCCTGCCTTGGCGGCATTGAGAAGCCCGGCCCAGATAGGCTGTGCAAACAGGGACATGATGATTCTCCTTTGGGTTATGACGCGAGCGCCGCGTCCGGCGGTCCACCCATTGCCCTAGGGGTCAGCACCCAAAGGATGGGGCAGGCAACGGATGGACCCCCGGATGGGGCGCGTAAAACAAGGGCCGAAGACGCCCTTGCGACTCCGGCCCTTGCTGTGGGTTGGATACTACCAGGTCATGACGCTGGTAGGCGGCTTCCCTGTGCACCGGTAAAGCCATGGAGCCAGTATAAATCGGGGCGCAGGGAGAGGCAAGTAGGCTAGCACGGGTCGCTGGACGGCTGCTTGGGCGAAATCTTTTGTTCCAGTTGGCGGATACGGCGCTTGAGCTTGTTCACGTCATCGTCCGCCGCGTCAGACGGGTGAGCCTGGGCATCCGCCTTTGCCCGCTTGAGCTTGTCGCAATAGAAGTCCTCGGCGAACAGGGCCTGGGTGAGCGACTCGTCGCCCTGCTCCTTCTGGATTTGCTGGCCTTCCGCATAAGGCACCCACGGCGGCAGGTGCCCGCCTACAACCGTGGTGAAGATCGTCACCACAGTCACCACGACGCCCAGCGCGGCGCCGGCCTCAGCAATCCGCTTTAGACTGTCCATTATGTTCATGGCAGTTGCACCTTTCCAGTTCGGTTTCCAGCCGTGTCACCCGTTGCTGGAGCGCATTGACGGCCAGCGCGCACCAGCCAACGATGCCAGCGCCAATGATCAAGGCGACAGTGTAGGCAGACTGTACCGCATCCACACGATCAGCTCGCCTGATTGACGATGGGTTGAATCTTCGCGGCCAGCGCCGTCTCACCTTGTGCCGTCAGTGCATCGCAGATGCACTGTCCCTCTTCTTTGGTCAGGCTGACCTTTTCGTCAGGATGACCAGCAACGGAAACGATAATTCCACCGCCCGAGCTACTCATGGCTATTTCTCCTGATGATGCAGAAGGTCTTGGGGCACCTTCACGCCCTGATTGGAAAGCTGCTCCAGAAATGCCTCGTTGCGCTGGAGCCAGTACGACATCACAGACGCCTGCTTCTGGCATTCAAAGGCATAGAACGCGGACATGATCGAAAGCACGATGGCGAACGCCGTGAAGAACGGACGGTCCATGCCGACAAGGCTAACGCGAACATTGGAGCCGGAGCCTTCGACCCGCTGCCCCATGTCGTCAATCGCTGTGTGGCCTTCGCTCATCGTCAGAATCCAAGAAAATGCTTCACGAAATCATGCACTAAAGGGTTATACGCAATCAGCACGACCACGAGGATAAGCCCCGCGATTTCGATTCTCCGCAATCTGTTTTCCGACCCGTTCTGGCTCTTGCGTAGTTCGCGATAGCGAAGCGCACACCGCGTCACATGTCGGTCAAGATCGGTCGTCTCCGACTTGTCCGGCATTCCCAATTCATCATCTTGCGGATCATAATCACCACGTCCAAGATTGAAGATGCTCGCCAAGGCGTTCATTCCCTAATGCTGCACTGATGTTTGTTCTGTTTTGATCCAGTCTTGCAGGTCGATCAATTGCTGGCGTGTGGTCGCCGCGAGTCCGTTGTTGGCGACGATGACGCGGACGGCGTCAGAGAGCTTGGTTGGGCAGGGGGCGTCATCAGGTTGGGTGGTGGGGTAGGAAACACGGTCAGGGTCACGACCTTCGGTACTGGCGTTGTACAGGCGGATAGCGCCGCAAGGCAAAGGAAAGCGAGCATCGATCTTGCGAGTGACATAAACGGGCACCTTCTGCACAAGTTTCACGGTTTGCACGACGATCTTCTGGCGGGCTTCGGCGGACTTGACGGCGGACGCCAGCGAGATGGCGTCGGCCGCTGCCTGCTTCTTGCGTGCGGTATCTTGCGCCTCCACGTCGGCGCGGGCATCCGCCAGCTCCAGCTGGGCAATCTGGCCCTGCTCGTACTTGTAGACGAGGTAGCCGGCGCCCCCAGCGCCTGCCAACATGCCCACCAGCCCGGCAATGGGAATTGCGGTGAACAGGCTCATGGCTGCCCACCCGTGCCGGTTCCGCCGGCAGTGAGTGCAATCTTCTGGATAGCGTCGTCTTTATCGTGGCTCGATTTGGATGAGCCGAAATAATAGGTCACGATGGTTCCACATGAGCCGATCACAATACCAATAAGCGTGATGATGATGTCATGATTGCCCTTGGGCAGTTCAAAGAAGCAGACCACGATGATCAGAAAAGCCAGGATGGAGAACGCGGCACCCGCCACAAAACGAGAAGTCCACAGGTCTTGCATTAAGCCTCCTTGCCACCCAGCAAGGCCAGCGCCCGCTGCTTGGCTTTGATGCGTTGCTGCAAAGCGTTGGTGCCACCGTTAATGAGCCGGGTCACCTTTTCGGTATCGTCCAGGTCGGCGGCTTCCGCGCACTTGCGCTCGATGAAATAGGCGATAGCCACTGGCACGCCATAAACGGGATCGGCCACCATGTCGGGGTCGTCCACAAACGGTTGCCCCAGCTTGGCGCCGAAGTGTGCGTAATTGTCCTTGAAAGTCAGTTGCAGCGGCCCGCGCCCCCTGTATGTCCACCCGTCGCCGGATGCTTCGTTGCCGTTGCCGTAGCGCCCGGCATAGGCCGCGCTCGCCAGCGCCTTGGGGTTGCGTCCCAGTTCGTCGGCCCGGCCAGCTAACAGGGGGAATCGCGCCGCGACCGCTTCAGCCGAATAGTTCAGGTTCTCCTCGCGCCGGGTAAAGCTCCAGCTTTCCACGCAGGTCTGGGCCAGGAAGTGCGCAGCCCTGAGCGGTGTGGCGAGCCCGGCCGGACCAAGTTGCGCGTCGAACAAAGGCGCATAGGCTTCCATCAAGGCCGTAGTGTCGTTGGCCAGCGCTATGCGGCGGAGCAGGTCAGTGGTGACGGCGATCATTTGCGCCTCCTATGGTTGAGCGCGCCCCAGGCGCCCATGTCGGCCGGCGGGTAGCTGTTGAACAGGAAATCGGATGCCGACAATGTGAGGTTGCCCAGCAGATTGACCGAGAAATCCGGTTGGCCGTCGCCGTCGAGGGCGGCTTGGATCACGGTCACCGCCGTACCATTGGCGCGGTAAGGCGGCCGAAATGCGGGCTGGAAGGTTATACGGTAATTGACTTCGCCCGGCACCCCGTCGAATGCGGCGGTACCGATGAAGGTGCAAGACACGTTCGCCTTGCGGCACACCCCCGCCATGGCAATGACGTCCGTACCCGGCACAAAGTCGGTGATGGTGTCGGTCGTAGCCCCAAAACTCTCCTTGGCCTTGTTGAAGCCGAAAGCGTTAATGCCGCCACCCCCGGTGAGCGTATCTGCGCCATTCTTGCAGTCGCCGCCAGAGGTATCGGCCCCGCAGGCATCGCCCCACAACACGTCATCACCATCGCCGCCGATGAGAACGTCATCGCCGCCCAGACCCACGAGCGTGGCATTGCAGCTATCCGCTGCCACGATGGTGTCGTTGCCGTCCGTACCGAACTGCGGAAAGCATCCGGTAGTCGCTATGGCCAGCGCTGCTAAAACCGTTTGCATGAAACCCCCTGTCTAGAGCTGATGAACTTCGAGCGTGGACCCTACCAGCACGCTGGAGGTCCCGGAAGCCACTTTTTGCGAGAACTGGGCCGTGAGCGTGCCACCCGCATTGACTACGACCGTTCCTTCCATAACGACCTTGCCAGCCGTGCAGCCTGCCGTATTACCGTTCGATACTCCCCAATCAGTCACGCGGGTGGAAATGACGTTCAACCCGGATGAATCACAGACCATCTGGACTTCGTAGATATCTGAAATGGCGGTGGACGTGCCCCCCATACGTGCCCGGATACCGCCGGTACCGTCCAGATTGACGAACAGGATGGCTTTGAAATAATAGGTGGTGCTGGACGCAACGTTCGACGACAACCCAGTAATGACTGTGGGCGAGGTGGTTGTCTTGTCAAACTGCGAAGTCGTGGCAACGATGGCCGGTACGCTGGAGCCGGTGCCGCCGTTGGCCACCGGCAGCACGCCCGATACCTGAGATGCGAGGTTGGCCGTTCCTGTCAGATCACCAAAGTCCGGTTGCGCTGTCAACCACGCCGTCCCGTTGTAACCGGTGAGGAAGAAGTGCGTGACCGGAGGCGTAGCCGGCGCGTACATGCACCCCAACGCGTTGTACAACGCTGCCGGGCACTGCGACGGATCAAGCGAGCCAGACAAGTCGGAGAAATCAGGCTGGGTAGCCGCAGGTGCGCCGCCGGTAGAGATGGTGTTGATCCATTTGTGCGGCACGCTTACCAGGCTCTTGACACCGCCGAGCGTGGACGCTGATGGGTTAGGCAATTGAGAGGCCGCTACCGACCCGGAAATGTCGGTGAACGCCGGTTGGGTGGCACCCGCTGCTCCATTGACTGAACTAATGGTGTTTATCCATTGGTGTGGAGTGCTGGGCCAACTCTTGACCCCGCCCAACGTAGACGACGTGGGCAATGGCAATTGAGAGGCGGCCACATTACCGGAAATATCGCTGAACGCTGGCTGCGCGGTGAGCCATGTCGTTCCGTTGTAGCCGGTGACGAAGTAATGGGTTACAGGGGGATCGGCCGGCGCGTACATGCACCCCAACGCCAGACCGGTGGAAGGCGGACATTGTACAGCACTCAAGGTCCCTGTCAGATCGCTGAAATCAGGTTGAGTAGCCGCCGGAACACCGGAAGTGGAAATGGTGTTGATCCACTTATGCGTGGTCGCGGCAAAGCTGCGAACGCCACCGAGCGTGGACGATGTCGGATTGGGAAGTTGCGCGGCGGTGAGCGTGCCGGACAGATCGGAGAACGCCGGTTGCGCTGTCAACCACGTCGTTCCGTTATAGCCGGTGACGAAGTAATGGGTTACAGGGGGGTCGGCGGGAGCAAATAAGCACCCCAGCGCCAGCCCCGTGGCAGCGGGGCATTGCGAGGCGGCGAGACTTCCAGACAGGTCGGAGAATGCCGGGCGGCTCTGGTGCGGGGTGCCATCGGTGCCAATCCAGGCTATCCAATTGTGCGAAGCCGATGTGATAGAATTGATGCCGCCGAGCGTTACCGCCGTGGGCGCCGGAATTTGTGCCGCCGTAATTGTACCGGTAAGGTCCGAAAAATCGGGCTGGGTACATACCGGCGTGCCCGACGTGCTGTAGCCGATAGCCCAGTTGCTGGCCGCGCAGTTGGACGCGATGACGCCGCCATAGTTGCCCGCGCCAGACGCGGGTGCCGGAATTTGCGCGTGAGAAGCGGTACCCGAGATGTCGGTGAATGCGGGCTGGGCGCTCAGCCAGCTGGTCCCGTTATATCCAGTCAGGAAATAGTGCGTGACTGGCGGGTCGGCCGGCGCGTACACGCAACCCAGGGCAATGCCGGTGGACGCGGGGCACTGAGACGCGGCCAGCGTGCCCGAGATATCGGTGAACGCGGGCTGGGTCGCGGCCGGCACGCCAGAAGTAGAGATTGTATTGATCCACTTGTGGGCAACGGATGCCAGGCTTTGTACACCACCGAGCGTGGAAGCCGTGGGATTGGGCAGCCGCGCTGCGGCCAACGTGCCGGTAACGTCCGTGCCTAAATTGACCGCGCCCCAGGTAGGAGCGCCGGATGCATTGCCGTGCAGGACCGTGGTGGTGGACCCCAGTGATCCCAACGCGTTGGGAGCGCTCGACCCGTTGCCCAGCACCAGCGCGTTGGAGGTAAGCGAGGAAAATCCAGCGGTGAGCGGGCCGACGGTAGCGCCATTGACGCGGACGAACACGCCGGTAGACGTCACCCAGATGTCGCCGTTCTTGGGAACGGTCGGCGGCACGCCGGGAATGAGATTGAGGCCCGCACCGGAGCTGGACGATGCAGCGGTTGTCAGCGGCCCGGTCAGGATTCCACCGGTGAGCAGCAGCGGCGGCGATTTCAGCACATCCTGCTTGGCGCTGAAATAGGAGTTCCATTGCGTGGCTGTTGGCACCTGCCCGGTGACAAATCCCGGATTGGACTGCGCCAGCGCCGCCGCCGACAACCCGGCCAACGCCAGAGCCAACAGAATTCGCTTAAACATACTGACCCCCAGTCTGTGTGGTGCCCGCAATGGAGCCGGGGAACGAGCCGCCGCCTCCATTGGTATCGATGACGCCGTTGGCCTCGACGATGTATTTCTTGCCGGTAGCCGAACCTGAGAACGTCACCACGCCTGTATCGCAGTAGATTTGCGCGGCAGCCGCGCACAACGCGAACTCGCTGGAAAATGCCGGCGAACCCGAAACGGTGACGGCAGTCACGCTGGTATCGAAGTAGATTTCGCCGCCGCGCGTGGCATTGAGATGCCACTCGGCGCTGCCGGTGATGGCATAATTGCCTTCGCAATAGATGCGCCCGCCGTTCCACGCGAACATGTGCGCGTTAGCGGCCGAGCCGAACACCATGCCGGTGTGGTTAATCTGGCCGCCCGCATTGGCGTCAACGGAATTGCCGCCGCTGGTGACCTTGAAATTCTGCAGTGTGTATGCCGCACCATACCCTGCACCGAACGCCGTGCCACTGTCGTTGATGATGCACGAATTGGCGTTGCCAGAGGTGGACATGAACAAAATCGAATTGACATTGTCGGCCCCCGGCGGGCGGCCATAGGCGCTGAACCCGGCGGTGTAGGTGCCGTCCGCCACCGTGACTGTGGCGTTGAACCCGGCGAGGTCGTAGGTATCGTTGATGACGTTCCATGCGTGCTGGAAGGTGAGCCAGGGGGTGAGCGCAGTTAACCCGTCGTTGGCATCGTTGCCGGTGGTGGCGATATAGAAGGTGGTATCGCCGGACAGAATGGTGCGGCCCGACGATCCGCCGCCACCGCCACCGTTCTGCAGCTGGTATGATGTGCCGTCCGGCACCACGGTCGCCATACCGCTAGACGGCAATTCGCCCGGCAGCACGTTGGAGCCGTCGGGGTGGACGACCGGTTTGGCGCCAAAACCGTTCAGATTGAGCGTAACTGAACTGGTGTTGTCCGCCGCGCCCTTTTTGATCTTGATGGACCAGCCCGTTAGCGCCGCGAACGACGGCGGGGCCGGGGTAAGCGTGGCAACCATCGCATTGGCCGTGCCACTGTCGGCCGCGTACAGATCGGTCGGCGTATAACCCACCCAGTTGGCCCCACCGGTATCGGGGTCGCTGGTGTTGTCGTCCACCGTGCTGATCCAGAACCAGCCAGAAGTGGCCGCTGCCAGCACCGCGCCTTGCGGGTAGCCACCGATGGCCGAAGAAAACGTGCCATCGTAACCCACCGGCCCGCCCGCGTTGTTCAGCCATTGCACCCATTGGGTAATCTGGAGCAACAGGCCGTTGAAGTCCTGCCCGAACGGCCACGTGCCGCCCGCGCCTTCCGGGGTCATCGAGAGCGGTGGAAAACCATCGGTCAGCGATGCCGCGCCGTCCTGAATACCGATCTGCGAGGCTTCCGGGATGGGGCGAATGTAGCCCGGCCCAGCCGCGTTGGCGAACGGGATTGGAAACTTCAGCGTGGGAATGTCGGCAATCTTCATCTTGTCCTCAAGGGCTGATCACGACCGAGGCCACTACGCCCACAGGTTTCGGCAGCACGTGCGATTGCTCGATGATTGCCAGCTGCACAGGCGTTGGATCGAACTTGAACGTGTAGGTCATCGTCATGTCGCGCCCGTCGGTCACGTAGCATTTCCCCGAACTTCCGAACAAAGTCATGAGAATGTTGTTGATAGCGAGGATGGAGCCGTCGCAGATGTTGGCGAACGCCTTGGCCAGAATGAGCTGCCGGTAGGCGTAGTCCGACAGCAGGTAATTCTCGGTAAACGGCGTGCCGGTCCAGAACGGCGCCTGATTGAACGGCTCTACATCCGTGCCGCCGTTTTCGTTGAACCCGAAATAGGCGCCGGTGGTCACCTGCAAAGCGCGATTGACGCCCACGATGCGGCCCCAGACATCCAGCCCATAGCCCACGGCGGTGTCTACGTTCCAGATGAGATTGTAGAAGCTCTCCCAGTTCACTTCCTGATCGACGCACTGCGAAAAGTTGTCGATCATCTCCAGCAGCGTGGGGCTGTTGGCGTACTGCGAGATGACGGTATCTTCAACATCGAAGTACGGAACGAAGGCGCCCGCGCCGATGGGGCTGATGCCGATCTGGAACTGGCCGATTGCCGAACTGGTCATGTCAAGGTGATCTTGATGTCGTTGGCCTGGGTGACCGGCACCTGATCGATGCCCACCTGGATGGTTTCCTGATCGAGCGCCGCAGCTGTGATCGTCGTGCTACCGGCCGTCTGCGACAGATCGACTGTGTAGGTGCCGATGCCGCCCGAGCCTGTGCCGAGCGCGGTAATCTGCGTGCCTTCCTGAATGGTCGAGCCGGAAATGACCTGCCCCACCGCGAGCGTGCCAGAGGTAACGGCGGAAACAGTGAGCGTCGTACCCGAAATGGAACCGGTGACTACCGCGCTGGCCACATTGTTGGAGCCCAGGAACAGGGAAATGATCTGCACCCACGGGCCTAGCACGGCCACCGCCGAGATATAGCGGCTGGCGTAGATGATGGAACCGATGCGGGCGCGCGGCCCATTGTCGGTGCCGGCGAACGCATTGATGATGGCCGTCTGGATAAGGCTTACCGCGTTGGACGGTACCTGCGGGTTGTTGGCGATATTGATGGCGAACGCCACCACGAGATCGTCCGGCCGCTCGAATTTCACCGTATAGGCCACCGGGTTGGCATACAGGGGGTTGTTGTCGTAAGCGGTGACCGTGGTGTTGCCGGAGTAAGGCGCACCGGGGCTCTTCTTCGACAAAATGGCCTGCGCCACGTCCGAATCGGTGCCTCCAACCACGGCCACGTAGATGGCGTAAGCCGCGATGGTGTAGTCGCCGATGGTGGTACTGGTGGACGACGCATTGTCGTAGGCGTAGTAGTCGAGCACACCCGCCACCTTGGACACCGCGCCGATGATGGAACCCGCTGCGCCAAAGCTGTTGCCGGCCACGGACTCCGCTCGCCGCGCCTCGAAGTTGGCGCGGTTCTCGACGTCGACACCGGTCACGCCATCGGTGGGATTGTTGATGCTGTCCCAGCCGGGAATAGCCTGGTAAATGATGTTGAGCGTGTTGGCGGGGCAGACTACAGGCCCCGGCACCGAACAGGCAAAGGGCAGCGTGACCGTGCCGCCGATACCGATCTTGCCGCCGGTGGTGCAGATGTAAGTATTGCCTGCCTGATCCTGCGCCAGAGCGCCGGCCTTGATCTTGACCCCGGCAAGGCCGGAACATGTGCATTGCACCACGGTCGACAGGGCCGGGTTGCGCTCGATGAAATAGATGCGGGCAATGGCATCCTGCATGCGCCCCGACGCATAAGCCGGGTCTACCTGATTGGTGAGAAAGCAGAACGTGTCGTCGGCGTTGGCGATGATGGCCGCCATGGACGAGGCCAGCTGGCCCTGCGGCGTTTCCAGCGCGGGGTTGAGGTTGCCGCCGAAGGCGTCGTTGATGTCTTCCTGCACGCCGGCCAGGATGTCCTGCTCGTCGGGCGGTATGAACCCGTTGGCGCCGAATGTTGGGGGAGGGACATTTGTTGGCATGGGCTAGAACGACGCCGCCTGGGTAAAGCCGTTCTTGTCGGTAATCTGGACCTGCCCCGCCACCGTGCGGTGGTTGAACGACGAGATGAAGCAGCGCGCGGTACGCACGCCCGGCACAGTCAGCGCAGCAGCCACGAACTGCGATTTGAGCAGCGTAAGCGGCGGCAGCTTGCCCAGAATGCGCTCCCAGTACGGGATGCCCTTGGTGGTGTCGTAATACAGTTCGCCCTTGAACAGGCGGATGGCGCTGGCCGCGTCCTGCGCCATGGAATAGGGGTCGGTCGCCACGGCAATGTTGCCCGAGATGTCGGCCACCAAATCCCATTCGTTGGTATCGAGCAACAGCGTGTTCATACAGGGACCCCCGTATCACCGGAGCCAGTGGTGACGCCGGAATGCGTATGCGTGCTGCCGACCGCTTTGCCGTTGTTCTTGAGCAATCCGGTAGTGGCAATGGCCGCCGCACTCATGTCGATGATATTACCGTTACAGTCGGTAATAGTGATGCCGTCCGCGTTCATCACGACTGAATTGCCGTTCTTGTCGACGATGGCTATGCCAAGGTCGTTGAACTGGACGTACTGGTTAGGCACGCCGTTGAGTACGCCGCCCAGATAAACGCCGTCCGAAAAACTGAACCGGCGATAAGAGCCGGGGTTGGCTATGCCGCGAACAGCCTTGTTGGCCGAAATATCGCGGTCGCAAATGGCCACGCGCCCGATGTCGCCCACCTGCGGGTCCATGATGATGGCGTTGAGGCCGCCCTGGACGCGCTCGTACAGGATGTTGTGGATGACGCCATGCTGCGAAGCGTTGTTGTCGCCGTCCACCATGTTCGTTATGGGCTGAACGTCGATGAGGCCCGCTTCGGCAACCTCGCCCGCGCTGGTCACCGCCACTACTTTGGCCAGAATGATCGTGCGGACTCGCGCCAGCTTCTGAGTGATGATGAAGTTCAGCGCATTGAAGTCCGCAGTGCCGTCGTTGGGGCGGAACTGGCCGTAGCCGTCGCTCATTTGGACACCGGCGCCGGGAACGAAGGGTTGATGCCGCTTACGCGCGTAAACCAGTTGCCATCCGGCACTTTGGAATCGAGGTCGTGGTCCAGCATGTAGACGGTCCACGTGCCGCAAGCCGGTGTGAGCATCGATTGCACGTTGATCTGGCCCCCTAAGCCAATCGACGGGTTGAACAAGGTCTTGACCATGATGCCGTTGGGTGTATAGGCCGGGTACCCGTCCATGCCAGTATCCGGCGAGATGAGCGGTACTGAGCCGCCGCGCGAACCATCGCGTGGCCAGATTTCCAGCTTTAACGGGTCGTCCAGCGACCAGTTGATGCCGGCTTCTTCAGCGCACGCCTTGGCCTGATCGCGCACCGACCCGTAATAGTGCGGGTTGGACAACTGCACGCTCACGCCGTTGTTGACGAAGGCCCGGCCCATCTGCGCGGCAAACCCGGACATCACCAGCGCCGCGTCCACGCCCCCCTGGAAACTGGTGGGCGGAATGAACTGCGTGGCTTCCGTCAGTCCGGTATGCGCCTCCACATAGAGCGAAACGTCCGGCGAATTGTCGAAATTGGCATAGGCGTTGGTGATGGTTCCCTGGAATACCACCGCCATGCCGTTCTGCGAGTCGCCCGCTTCCAGCGTGACAGTATTACGCGGCACCAGGATGACCTTCATGCCGAGCGTCGACAATTTGTTCATCATCGACAACGTCATGCCGTAGACGTCGATCTGGGCGGTACCCATGGCATTGCCGCCAGCCTTGACGATCTTGGCGCTCACCCGCAAGCCGGATAGCTTGACCGTGTTGGTGCCGCTTTCGGCAAAAGTTCCGCTGGCCAGCGTGAAAGTGACGTCGATCAGCCGCTCAACGAAGGACATTTCACCCCAGACCGTTCAGGTCGGTCAGCTCCAGATAAGCGAGGCTGAAGCGCGAGCCCAGCCCTGTGTAAACCGGGTCGGCATTGCCCTGGTTGTCGATGAAGATGAAATCACCGATGAAGCCCAGGTACAGCGAACGCACGATCCGATTGATGTTCTCGCAGATGACGCCGCCGATAATGAGCGTGTCGTTGACATAGACGTCCATGAACAGCCCGGCTGCCTTCTGGTAGACGTTCAGCTTACACGACTGATCGGCCAGCGTGACACCGAGCGTTTGCGACGGAATGGGTTGGAGCGGAACGATTTGCACTCTACCAGCCGCCCCCTCCGCCGCCACCGCCTCCAGCACCGCTGCTGCCAGTGCCGTTATGTTCGGCCGGGATTGCCGCCTGACTCATGGAAGGCGAAGTCGTCTGCACCGTGCCACCGTTGACCGGACTGGCGCTCACCGGCGACTTGGTATTGGAAAATTCCGCCGTAGCGGTGACGCGAATCTGCTCGCCATAGAAGCCAATGGTGATAAGCCCGGCGCCCTTGGTGGCGTTGCGGTCGTACTCATTGCGCCGGAAATTGACGCTCGAATAGACCGCTTCCGGCGTCACCACGTCGTACAGATCGAGCGACGTCAGGATCGTGTCGGCCGACTGAATGAAGGTAGCGCGGTCGTCCGGCGTGCCGCCCACCGACAAGGCGATGTTGACCTCGAACGGGGTTTCTACCTTGTCATAGGTCTGAAACGCGCCCTTCTCCACCGGGTAATCCGACAGCGTCCATTCCTTGCGGTAGCTCATGTCGATCACGTTGTCGGACGCGATGACCGGGCTGTTGTTCAGGAAGATGCCCCATTGCGGGTCAACCGATTGTCCAAAAGACGACGAACCATCGGAGGTTAGCAACGGCGGACTGGTTTGTGGTAGCGCAGGGTCCCGCAGGACAGGGGGAACGCCTTGTGCGGCCGGAACCTGATAGAAGATCGACATCAGACCGGCCCGCCATTGGCCTGGTTGGCGAGGCTATTGCGCTCCAGTGCTGCACGCAGGTCGCGCGCTATACCGGTGGCATCCTTGGCCTGGGTCACCACGGTGATGTGGCCGATGTGCGTTGACTTGGTCGACGACTTGGTTACGCCGCCAGACTTGCTCAAGACGTTCGCATATACGAGCCGCTGTGCCAGTGCCGCCATGACGTTGGCGGGTCTTTCATAAAGCGAAGTGATGATCGACGTTGCCTGGCTAGCGTCGGTAGCCGCGCTCAGTGCGCGCCCGGCCTTCTGCTCGGAACCCTGGCGCAGTTCGTAATTGATAAAGGCCAACTGTTCGTCGTGCGTGGAACTGCGAATGTCGTGGCCCGCCCACCGCGCAAACGCGGCCTGCCTGTCGGGATGCCATTGCGCCAGCCCATAAGCTGAGCCGCTGTCACCCACGGCGCGTGCGTTGCCGCCGCTCTCCGCCTGAATGTTGGCCGCGATACCGATGGCCTGTTCGCGCGTCCAGCCCATTTTCTGAAGCTTGGCGACATCGTCGCCCGAAACCGCGCCGCCACCGCGCCCGCCAAACGCGGATGCCCTTGCTGGCGACTTGCCGCCAAAGGCATCGATCTGGCGTCCGGCATTGGTGACGTCATCGCTCATGTCGCCCCAAAGATGGTGCCACCAGTGCTTTACAGCGTCCCAGTGCTTGTAGAGTTCATAACCGGCGAAACTGATAGCCGCGATTCCGGCGATGATCCACCCCACCGGTGTGGCAAGAATTGCCGCGCCGAGCGCCGCGAACGCATCCGCCAAGGCTGGCAATGCCACTGTGGTGAGCGTACCAAGTACACCAGTGAGGGCAATGGCGCCACCGCCAAGAACTTCAAAACCAAGAGACATTGCCGCAACTGCGACACCAACAAAACTAATGACCATTGCCGCCGACAACGCCAGAACCGCCGCCGTCAACACAGCGAAGAAGGCAATGAGCAACGGTTTGTGAGCTTCCAGAAACGCTATAAACGCCGTTAATGTTCTTAGTATCGCGCTTATTGCCGGCTCCAAAAGGGTGAAGATTGTATGACCGGAACGAGTGGATTCTTGTTCCAATTCTTTCAGATTTTTATTAAATTCCTTACCAGCCGCAATGTCGGCCGGTGTCATAGCTAGACCTTTTTGTGCATCCAGCGCTTCCTGGATTGCCTTGCGGCCCTGCATAATGAAGGCAATCGTGCCGGGGTCCATACCCATCGCCGTAAGCAGTGCAGTAGCACGCGCCGGGTCCATGCCTTTGACATGGTCGGAGATTTCGAGGAACAGCTCGGACGCGGTCTTGAGGTGCCCGTTACCATCGATGAGGCCGATGCCCAGCGCGCGCAAATACGGGATGACGGCGGATTCGCCGGTAAGCGAGAACTGCTGCAGGTTCTGCGACAAATTGAACAGCGAGGAGGTAACCCCGTCCGCCGAACCGCCGGCCTGTACCACGGCTCCTCGCCATTCGGCCAAGGTCTGGACTGAAATGTCCATCATGGTGGACATGCGGCCGAGCTGAATGTCGGTGGTCACCAGATCGGAGATGAATTCCTTGATGCCTTTGCCGGCGGTAAACACCGCATAAAGCGCGATCAGTTCGCCGCGCAGGCGTGAGAAGAATTCCGTGCCGCGTTTGCCGGCACCTTCGATATCGTCGCCCGCCTTGCGCGCCGAATCGCCGGTCTTCTTGAAGTCGTCCTCGACCTGTTTGCGCCCCTTGGTGTAACCGGAGGCGTCGAGGCCCACTTCTACCAGCAAACTGTCAATGACGGTCGGCATCAATCCTCATCCTTGGCATTGCGCACGACCCGGCGATTGTGGGCGTCCACGGCAATGACCTCCAGCAGATCGTAGGCATCCTCCATGCCGTACACGGTCTGCAGTTCATGCAAGGTGGCCAGTTCGGACGACACGATGACGCCTATGATGCGAGGGATGTTGCCGTATTCTACAAGCCCGCTGACGCCAGACCCGAGGTCAACTTCTGTTTGGCGGCGGGCGACAAAAAATCCAGGTGGAGCTTGATCACCTCCGCGCGCAGCTTGAGACGGGTGGGGATTTCCTCGATATCGTCGGACACCAGGGGGAAGGCGGTTTCCGGGTGCGCGGGATCGCGGATGACCATCACGCACCCCATCATTTCGTCCAGCAAGGGTTCGATGTCGTCGAACGGCAATTTGAAGAATTGCGCGGCGCCGAGCGTGGCCACGCCCGCCAGCCCGCTGCCCTTGACCGTTTCCGGCAATTCCACGCCCGCGTTCTGCAACACCAGCAGCGCGCGGATGCCCCATTTTTCGGCCTGCGCGGCGGGCATCTCGGTAATCTTGAACACCTTGCCCTTGTCGCGGCCTTCGTCGGTAATGGTGACTATTGCAGTCTTTCTCATGCGCCAACCTGCAGGACCACCGACTGCCATGTAATCGAGAACTTCCGCATCTGCAGCAGTTTCTTGGCATCGGGCAACATCGGCACGGTCTTGAGGAACCCGCGCGTGAGCGTTGCTTTCTTCTGCAATGAGCGCAGCGTGATCACGCCGTTGGCGATATAGAGCTGGCGGTTGGCGATCTGGGCCTGGTTCCATTGGTCGAAAATGTCGGCCGATTCGGAGTCGGCTTGCAACGTGATCGACTGCTTGACTTCGTTGAACACGAAGCCGGCCGACAGGCGGCCGTCGACGCCCATCTGGGTTTCGGCGGTCTCGACCGGATCGGTTGCAAAGACGTCATCCACCCCGAACCCTTGCAGCGATTGCGGCGACGGGAACAGGTCGGTAATCGACAGCAGGTAGGTGGCGTCTGCTGCTGTAAGCGTGCGGGTGTTGGCCATTGACGGTCGCTCCTACTGGACGTCGATAGAGGTGAGATCGATCTGTTGGACCGCTTCGCCGTCCATGTACCAGAACGTGCATGGCGGCGATTGCCGGGCTTGTCGAACCTGCGGCGAAGCATCCTTGACCTGCAAGTACCAGCCTTGGCTGGATAGCACGTTGCTGATGGTCGTTCCCGCCGCGTTGTTCACTTCAGCGGCCTGCGCCGCCGACAAGGTCACGCCCGCGCGGAAAGCACCGAAGTTGAGCCCGGCGTTGATGACGTCGGCGCATGCGGCTTCGATGAGCGCGTAACCGGTCGAGTTGTATGGGATGGACTTCACGGTGAACAACAATTCCATCAACGCCAGCTGGAACTCGTTGTTGAGCCAAATCTGGTTGATGTAGCTGTCCATCCATTCGAATGGCCCGCTCACGCTGCCCGGCGACAACCCCTGGAACTGCTGGTTAGCCGTTGCCCACGCGCCATAGAAATTATAACCGTTGGCGATGAGGTTGGACGCTACCGACTGGTTGGTGATGTCCGGCACCAGCCCGGTCTGGCTGCGGAACTTGTAGGTAATACGCCCGTTGGTCTCGGTGAAATCGATGGACGCGCCGATGCCAATAGCGAACGCCGCCTTGGTGTAGTCGGGGCAGTTGATGAGAAAGGTGCCCGAGTAATCGCCCTGCTGAAGCAAATAGCCCAGCGAGGTCGTCGCCGGCACCGTGGTCTGGGGCGAAGCGTCCGTATCCCAACAGACGTAGGCGTAGCGGTCGTCGGTGGTGCTCACCCACTGGGCAAACGCGAGCTTTACCGCGTTGCCGGTATCGCCGTCCGCGTCGGGGTCGAACAGCGTCATGAAGGTAGCCCAGTCCTGGGTCTCTTCAATGAGGTTGTTCATGAAGGTAGCGGGAACTTGTGCGGCCACACCCTGCGACAGCACGGCGCCGGTTGCCTGCGTGAGCAACAAGGGCGCCGCCAGCGTGCCGGTGGCATAAGCGATGGTCGAGCCGTTGCCCTTGTCGGGTGAGGTAATGACGAACGCGCCCGACACCGAATCGTAGGTAACGGTGGGACCCGACGCCACGCCGCCGGTCATGGACTCGCTGGCCACCGTCTGAATGGGACTCACGAAATAAGTGCCGGTACCGCCCGTGCCGGAATCCAACCCCACAATGAGCGTGCCATCCGTAACGCCGGTGCCGGCAATGATCATGCCGACATAAAGCGTGCCCGAGCCCACGGCGGTGACCGTCATGATGGACCACGGTTGCGGCAAAGGCGGGAACGGCGTGGCGATGGATGCGGTAAACGACGCGCTGGCGGGAGCTTCCGCCTGCAAAGCGGTCTGGAGGATGGACGCCGCATCCGAGAACGAGGTGGCGCCGGACAGATCGATGCCGGAAGCGTTGTAGGGCACGGTGCTGACGGTGATGTCGAGCGCGCCACTCAACCCCTGCAACGTGGTAAGCGACATGCCGGAAATATCGCCACCGCGCAGATAGGAATGAACCCGGTGCTGGTTGTACTGGGCAAACAGCATGGCGCCGGGCTTGACGTTGGAGTTATCGAAGCCCTGGAAGTAGATGGCCGCCGCTGCGGCTTCCGTCGATCCACCGCCGAAGTAGTCCGATACGTCGAGCGCGTTGGCAAAACTGTGCACGTCGCCGATTGGCACCTGCGTATTGGTGGTGAGCGCCAGCCCCACCATGTCGAGCGCGGAGCCGCCGGCCGCCAGCACGTTGGGCGTGACGTTGACGATATCTGATGCGGGAATGGAATTCATCGCGTGCTACTCCTGTGGGTAGGTTTCTTCCACGTTGATCGTCGTAATGACCGCTTGGTCGGCGAACTGCTGCGGCAGGCTCAAGGTTGGATTGACCTGCAGCGAAGCCTCAATGACCCAACGGTCCTCGTATTGCTTTTCGGCATTGATGAACGGAATCTGGCGCGGGTCTTCCGAATACAGGGGGGCGGCTGAATACCCGTTGCGCTCGAAGAAAAACACCGCGTAATCGTCGCGCAAGGCGGTGGATATTGCCTGCGCATTGTCGCCGCTGTTGGGGCCGTGCACGTCCAGCTGCACCACAACCTTGGTGGGCTGGCTGAGCAAGGCCAGCCCCGCCGCCATGGCCTGGCTGGCAACCGCCTGCGACGGCGCCACCACATAGACGCCAACACCGCCCGGTGTGCCGCTCGTTTGCGAGACGATAGCCGAACCCGCCGCCAGATTGGCGCCAAAGAGCGCCGCCCCCGCCACCAGCTTGCCCAGCACCACGGCAGACACCGTCATGGCCGTGCCGGCAATGACCGCCGTGAACGAGGCGTCGTCGTAGTCGTCCACGTTGGTTTCCAACCGCTCGCGGCGGATGGCGTTCATGGTAACGAAGTCCGGCCCCTTGGGCTCCGGCACGCGGTTTACCTGCGCCTGGATCACTTCCACCCCGGACGGCAGGAAGCTCAACAGGTAAGCGCGCAGCGCCTTGAAGGCGTCGTCTTGGACGGGGGCGAGGATCACGATGTCGCATAGGACGGCGTAGTGCCGTAAGTTGGGTAGTTGATGTTATTGCCGCTGTTGTTGACGACCGGAGTCACGGTCGCAATCAGATATTGCGGGTCGAGATAGATGTTCGACGCGCCGGAATCCAATTGAATGCCGATGTTTCCAGCGCCGGTATTCACCAGCAGCGAGTTCGCGCCGCCGCCGCCCACCATCTTGAAGCCGACGCAATTCGTTCCGATGTGGACGAAGAAATTGCAGAACTCGAAACGGCAACCATGCAGTTCGTCCTTGCCGTTTGTGGACGTATGGTAATACCCCTTTTCCCACCCCTGAATGGTTGCTCCGAACATCCGGTTTTGCCCGCCGGTTGTGATCTTGACGGCAACCGATCCGGGACGCGGCGTCGTGCCCAGCCCGGCAAAATATCCACCGAATGACTGGAAGCTCGGAGACAGACCCTGCGTCTGAATGCCGGTCAAGCAATCGCCAGCGGCAAAATTCCACATCTCGTGGTATTGGGCATTTCCGCTCAGGCCATCGATGGTCAGGCCGATGCCGCCGTAATAATCCGAGACCGTCACATCTTCATAGATGCAGCTTTCGGTATCCTTGACGACGATGCCGTTGCCGCTCGTATTGCCTACTGCGCCCTTGACCTGCAAGCGCGCAAAAGCATAGCCGAGCGTGCTGTGCGACCCCTTGTAGGCCGTGATAGCGGTAATTCCATTGTCTGAGATGATACGGGACGAACCGTTCGCTTGGCTGTTGCTCACGCCCTGCACGCCTTCGCCAAGCATCAACGTACCGGGATAGGGAACGGTCAGACCCGTACCAATCCGGTAACGGCCCTGTGGAAAATAAACAGTGCCGCCCCTGTTCGGGTCCATGGCGTTGAGCGCGGCCTGTATCGCGGCACTGTCGTCGGTCGTGCCGTCTCCCGCCGCGCCGAAGTCCAGCACGTTTTTCCATGTCGCAAAGCGATCACCGAATGAACGGGAGGCGATGCCACCCGTTACCTTGGTCG
>Ga0335069_10004034_pt1 | contig 21911 bp, 11 predicted proteins | sample Lox_Sample_11_FD_206714 | JGI IMG/M metagenome (GOLD analysis project Ga0335069, IMG submission 206714) | Soil microbial communities from Loxahatchee National Wildlife Refuge, Florida, United States - Lox_Sample_1.1 | ecosystem: Environmental > Terrestrial > Soil > Wetlands | place: USA...
TCCGCCGGCGGAACATCGCGGCCGCGTGGTCCGGGGCGCTGGCGCGGGCCGGGCACGTGGAGGCCTGGTTGAACGCGCGCGTCACTGACTTCGAACTCGATCCCGCCGGCCGCCGCGTGGTCGCGGCTATCGCGCAGGCCGGGGGCGCGCAGCTGCGCGTCGCTGCGCGGCGCACGGTGCTGGCCGCCGGCACGATCGAGTCAACCTCGCTGTTGCTCGCCCTGTTCGCGCGGCCGGCCCTCGCCGGCCGGGCCTCGCCGACGCTGGGTCACTACCTGCAGGATCACCTGTCGATGCGCGTTGCGCAGCTGGAGGTGCGGGACCCGGCCGCGTTTCGCCAGCTGTTCGAGCCGCGCTTCGTGCGGGGCACGCTGCGGACGGTGCGCCTCGAGCCCGCGCCGCAGTTCCTGCGTGCCGCCGGCTTGCCGCCGTCCTATGCACATCTGGTCGCGGAGGTTGGCGAGGGGTCGGGATTCGGCGTGCTGCGCGACCTGCTGCGGGCGTCCCAGCGGCGCGACGCGAGCGGTGTCTGGTCGGCCTTGCGGCGAGTGCCCCGGACCGCGCCGGGGCTCGCGCGGCTCGCGCTGACGCGCCTGGTGCGCAATCGCCTGGCCTACCCGGCCGGTGCCGGGTTCTGGCTGCACGTCGACTTCGAGCAGCCGGTCGACGCCTCGCGACGGATCTACAGGGGACCGGCGGCTGGTGCCGCCGGGTCGACGGTGCTGCGGGTGGACTGGCGGCCGGATGCCGATGCTGTCGCCGTGGCGGTCGCCGAAGGCTACCGGCGCCACCTGGGCGAGTTCTGGGCGCGCAACGGCCTCGATCGCCTCGCGCGCCTCGATTTCGGTCGGGGGCGTGCGACGGGCGACTGCTCGATCCGCAACATCTACGACATCTACCATCCGGCGGGCACGACCCGCATCGGCGACGATGCCGGCTCAGGCTGCGTCGACCGGCATCTCGCCGTGCACTCGCTGCACGACCTCTACGTCGTCGGGGCCTCGGTGTTTCCGGCGCTCGGTGCGGCCAATCCGACCTATACGGCGATGGCCCTCGGCCTGCGCCTCGCCGACCACCTCGGGCGGCCCGGGGCGGCGCCATGACGGTGTCGGTTCTGGTTCTGACGCTGAACGAGGAGGCAAACATCGCGGCCTGCCTGCAGTCGGTGGCATGGAGCGACGACGTCGTCGTGCTCGATTCCGGCAGCGCCGACCGGACCACCGAGCTGGCAGCTGCGGCCGGCGCCAGGGTCGTCGTGCGGCCGTTCGACGATTATGCGGGCCAGCGCAACTTCGGCCTGCGCGAGATCGCGTACCGTCATCCGTGGGTGCTGATGCTCGACGCCGACGAATGCGTCAGTGCGGATCTCGGCGCGGAGATCGCCGCTGCCGTCGCCACCGCGCCGGCGGCCGTCTGTCTCTACCGAATGCGGCGCAAGGACTTCCTGTTCGGAACGTGGATCCGCGGCAGCGGCGGTTACCCGACGTGGTTTTCGCGGCTGGCACGTGTCGGGCGCGTTTGGGTCGAGCGGCCCGTCAATGAGGAGTACTGCACGGACGGAGCGGTAGGGCGGCTCGAGGGACACCTGCAGCATTACCCCTTCAACAAGGGCTTCGCGGCCTGGATCGACAAGCACAACCGGTACTCGTCGATGGAGGCCGCGCTGCTGGAGGCGGGCGCAGAGGCACGGGCGGGCCGGGCACGACTCGGCCGGGTCTTCTCGACGGACCCGGTGGAGCGGCGCCGCGCCCTGAAGCGGATCCTGTACGCCTTGCCGTTGCGGCCGCTGATGGTGTTTCTGGGCGTCTACCTGCTGCGCCTCGGTATCCTCGAGGGCCGGGCCGGGTTCACCTTCGCGGTGCTGCGTTCGTGGTACGAGTTCGCCATCGACTGCAAGCGGCGCGAGGCGCGCCGCCGCCGGTGCGGGGAGCCTGTCTGACATGAGCGACGGCGTCCCGACCGACGGTCCCACCGCCACGGCGAGTTTCCGCGCGCTGTACCTGGCGATAAACCTGTTCGCGGTGGTCGCGCTCGGTGTCGGTGCGGCCCTCGGCGGCTCGAAGGACCCGCGCTACCTGTACCTGCTGCTGCTCGTCGCCGCCTGCTCAAGCCCGCTGCTGCAGATGCGTTCGCTAAACGACCGCTACGCGCTGCTCGGCGTGTTCCTCGGCATCTACTTCATCTTCTACGGCAACGTCGACCTGATGGCGCTGCTCGGGCTCGGGGAAGACCAGACCGTGTCATCGGACGCCCTGACGGCGTCGGAACTGCTCGTGTTGCTCGGCGCTGCGGCATTCATCGCCGGCTACCACGCGGCGTCGGCCGCAGTCCGCGGCCTGCGGCCGGCCGGGGGCGGGCGCCGGTGGCGGGACTGGTCCGAGCGCAGCCTGCTGTTGACCGGGCTCGCCCTGTGGGCGGCCGGCACCGTCTCGGTCATCATCCTCCAGGTCGTGCTGGTGCCCGACAAGACGGCGTACACGGCGGCGCAGGGATTCGCGCGCATCGGGCAGGGGGCGACGTCGCTCGTGATGCTCGGCAACTACCTGCCGACGCTCGGCATCGCGGCGCTCGCGTACGGCTACGCGCGCTACCGGTCGCGCGGCTGGCTGATGCTGATCCTCGCGCTGATCGGCGTGCAGGTCGTCGTGGCGCTCGCGGCGGACATCAAGAGCATGGCCCTGCAGGCGCCGGCGCTCGTGATCCTTGCGAGGATCATGCGCGGCGGCAGGATCCCGTACGGGTGGATTTTGGCGGCTGCCATTGGGTCCGGCCTCGTGTTTCCGGTGCTGCAGGCCTATCGCGCCGTGCTGAGCGAAAGCGGGGCGACGCGCCACGAGGCGGTCCAGCAGTTCGGCAAGACGGTCGGCGCCGCGATCCAGCAGAGCCGGGCGGTCATGAAGGGCGCCCGCGAGGAACGCGCACAGACGGTGCTCGAGCGTTCGAACCTGAAGCCCAGCATCGACATCGTCATCGGGCACGCCGGGCTGGACGTGCCGTTCCAGGCTGGCAACACGCTGCGCCCGCTGTGGCTCGCGCTCGTGCCGCGACTGATCTGGCCGGACAAGCCCGACCTCGCGGTCGGCATCATGTTCAACAAGGAGTTCCACCTCGGCGCGGGAGACGAGACCTACATCTCGCCCTCCCATCTCGGCGAGCTGTACTGGAACTTCGGCTGGCCGGGCGCCGCGCTCGGCATGCTGCTCATCGGCGCGCTGTTCGGGGTCGTCGGCACGCGCTGCGACCTGTCGAGCGGCGTCAGCGTGACGCGCGTCCTGCTGCTGCTGGCCACGGCGGCGCTGATCGGGATCGGCTTCGAGAGCAGCATCGCGACGCCGTACGCAGTCTGGATCCGAACGCTGCTGGTGATCGGACTGCTGCACGTGCTGCTGGCGCGCGTGGCGGGCCCCGGCCGCAGTCCCGTGCCGGATCCGGCCGCAGCCGGTGCCGCTGACCAACCGCCGCGCGTCGGCGCGCGCTATCCCAACGTGCTTCGCTGAGGGCGGTCGTGGCAGTCCCGCGGCTCGCGATCGTCTCGACCCATCCGATCCAGTACTACGCGCCGGTCTTTCGTGCCCTGACGACCGAGCGTCTGGTCGAGCCGCGCGTGTTCTACACCTGGTCCCAGACCGAACACGGGGCGGTGTACGACCCGGGCTTCGGCTGCCGGATCGCGTGGGATGTGCCGCTGCTCGACGGCTACGCGTCCGAGTTCGTGCCGAACGTCGCGGCGCGGCCGGGGATCGGCTTCCTCGGCATACGCACGCCGTCGCTGCCGGCGCGAATCGCGGCCTGGCAGGCGGATGCGATACTCGTCTATGGCTGGAACAATGCATCCCACCTCGGCGTCATGCGACACTTCAAAGGGCGCGTGCCCGTGCTGTTTCGCGGCGACTCGACACTGCTCGATCCACAACCCGCCTGGCGGCAGCTGGCACGCCTGGCCTTGCTGCGAGGCGTGTATCGCTACGTCGATGCCGCGATTGCGGTTGGCGAGAACAGCCGCGACTACTTCCGCGCCGCAGGCGTGCCGGAGGATCGGATCGCGATCGCACCCCACTCGGTCGACAACGAACGCTTCGCGGATCGGGACGGCGCCGCCGCGCGGCACGCGGCGGACTGGCGACGCGCGCTGGGCATCGAGCCCGACGCGGTCGTGCTGGGCTTCGCCGGCAAGTTGCTGCCGAAGAAGGCGCCCGAACTGCTGCTCGAGGCGTTCCTCGCCGCCGGCGCACCGGGCCACCTCGTGCTGACCGGCGACGGGGTGCTTGACGGGGCGCTGCGCGACCGAGCCGCCGGGCGCCGCAACGTGCACTTCCTGCCGTTCCAGAACCAGAGCCTGATGCCCAGCGTCTATCGCATCTGCGACCTGTTCATCCTCCCCTCCCGCGGGCCGGGCGAAACCTGGGGCCTGGCGCTCAACGAGGCGATGGCCAGCGGCCGGGCGGTCGCCGCGACCGCCCGGGTAGGAGGCGCGCGCGACCTGATCCGGCAAGACATCGACGGCTGGGTGGTCGCGCCCGACAGCTCGGCCGCCCTGTGCCGGCTCATCGAGCGTGCCGCCACGGCCGGCCGCGCCCGGCTGGCAGCCATGGGCGAGGGCGCGCAGCGGCGCATCGCCGCGTGGTCGACCGCCGAATCGGCACGGCGGATCGCGGCCGCCGTGGTCGAGCTGGCGCTGCCGGCGCGCGCCGCCTAGACCCGGGCGCGGCGGTGGCCGCGTACACGCCGCTGTCACAATTCCTGCCGACACTAACGGGCCCTGTCCTGACCGGGTCCTTAAGATGTGCGGGATCGTTGGTGCCGTTCGGTTTAGTGGAGCCCGGCCCGGTGCGGCGGCGCTCGCCGAGGCCGTCGCGAGCCTCGCGAACCGCGGCCCGGACGATGCCGGAACGTGGCTCGACGACCACGCGGCGCTCGGCCATCGGCGCCTGGCGGTCCTCGATCTGTCCGTCGCCGGTCATCAGCCGATGGTGTCGAGCGACGGCCGTTACGTGATCGTGTTTAACGGCGAGATCTACAACCACCTCGACGTCCGCCACGAACTCGGCGGTGCGGGCGGCTGGCGCGGCACGTCCGACACCGAGACCATTCTCGAGGCGTTCCGCACGTGGGGCCCTGACTGCTTGCGGCGCTTCAACGGCATGTTCGCGTTCGCGATCTGGGATCGCCGCGAGCGATCGCTGTTTCTCGCGCGCGACCGTATCGGCGAGAAGCCGCTCTACTACCGGTCGCTGCCCGCCGGCGTCGACTTCGGCTCCCGCCCGACCGCGTTGCGGCGGCTGGTCGGCGGATCGCTCGGCGAGCTCGACCCTACGGCGATGCAGGCGTACGTCGATCTCGGCTACATACCGTCGCCGCTCTCCGCCTGGTCGTCGGTCAGCAAGCTGCCGCCGGCCCACTACCTGGTCGTGGACGGGCGCGGGTCGCGGCTGGTCCGCTACTGGGACTTCCGCCACATCGCTCCGGAACCGGGTTGGGAGCGGCGCCCCGAAGCAGACCTCGTCGACGAGCTTGAAGGGCTGTTGTTCTCCGCGGTCCGCCACCGGCTGCTGAGCGACGTGCCGGTCGGCGCCTTTCTCTCGGGCGGAACGGACAGCGCCCTGATCCTCGCGGCCATCAGCCGCTGCGGCGCGACCGCGACGGCGTTCACAATCGGCTTCAAGGAGCGCTCGCACGACGAGAGCGACGCGGCCCGAGAAATCGCGCAGCGGCTCGGCGTCGTGCACGTGACCGAACAGCTCGGCGTATCGAGCCTGTTGACGCTGCTGCCGCAGTGCGTGACGGCTTGCGACGAGCCGCTGGCAGACAGCTCGGTGTTCCCGACCATGGCCGTGGCGAAGCTGGCTCGTCCGCGCGTCACGGTCGCCCTGACCGGCGATGCCGGGGACGAACTGTTCGGCGGCTACCACTACTATCGGCTGATCGAGAGACTGGCGCGCCTCGGCCGGATATCCCGTCAGGCGCGCGGTTCGCTCGCCAGAATCGCGGACTGGCTCCCGGCGCACCGCGCCAAGCTGTTCGCCGAGGCCATACGCCGCAACTCCGGCGTCCGACAGTTCCACTTCGTTCGCAGCATGCGCAAGGACTTCCCGTCGGTGCTGTTGCCGGGTTCCGCGACTGCGCTGACCGGGTCCGGTGCGCTCTTCGAAGCCTCCGCCGCGTCGTTCGCCCTTGATCTGGAGCCGGCGGAGATCGGCATGCGCCTCGACACGTCGTTCATGCTGGCGGACGGATACCTGCAGAAGGTCGACGTCGCGACGATGGCGTTCTCGCTCGAGGCGCGCTGCGTGCTCACCGATCACCGCATCGTCGAGTGGGCCATGCGGCTGCCGGTCGCCTTCAAGCTGCGGGGCGCGACGTCGAAGTACCTGCTCAAGGAGCTGCTGCGGCGCTACCTTCCGGAGCGGCTGGTGTCGAGGCCGAAGCGGGGATTCGGCATGCCGGTCGCGGCCTGGCTGCGCGGGCCACTGCGCGACTGGGCGGCCGCGATCCTGCACGAGGACTCGCTGTTCATCGGCACGCCCATCGACCGAGTGGCGCTGCGGCGCCTGTTCGCACTGCACGGCAGCGGCCGGCGCGACGCGCACCCACTGCTGTGGAGCAGCCTGATGCTGCTGTGCTTCATCGCGCACCACGAACGAGGCTTGTCGTTGCCGGATTTCCCCGGCGTGCGCGAGGCGGCGTGATCGGGCGGTTCGCGGCCGGCGCGCAGGCGGCGGTGGCGGAGCCGGCGCGGTGCCGCGTGCTGCTGATCGCGACCGACGTCCTCAATCACGGCGGCATCCAGCGATTCAACCGGACGCTGATCGCGGCGCTGCGCCGGCTCGACGTCCGGCTGGACGTCCTGTCGCTGAACGACCTGCCGGGAGCGCGACCCGGCTCCGAGGAGATCCACGACGCGACGGTCGTCGGCTTCGGACGCAACAAGCTCGCATTCGCGTCGGCGCTCGTGCATGCGCTCGCGACTTGCCGTTACGACGCGCTGCTCGTCGGTCACATCCACTTCGCGCGGATGGTCGCCATCGCCTGCCGGCTGCCGGGGCTCGCGGTGCCGCCCCGGCGGATTCTCATCGCGCACGGCCTCGAGGTGTGGGACAGCGTCCACGGCGGCACGCGGCGCGCGCTGACCGCCTTTACCGACATCCTGAGCGTCAGCAGCTACACGCGCGACATGCTGTGCGAGCAGGCGCCGGAACTGGCTCGGCGCCGGCTGCACGTGTTTCCGAACGCGCTGGCCGAGATCTGGGTGCGTCGGGCGGAGGAGTCGCGGCCGCGGCTGCCGGCCGCGGCGGCAACGCGGGCGAGGCCGTACTTCCTGTCGGTGACGCGCATCGGCTCGAACGAGCGGACCAAGGGGATTGTCACGACCCTCGAGGCCTTCGCGTCGCTGGGCGAGGCGGGGCTGGACTACGTGATCGCCGGCCGGGGGGACGACGTCGGCTTCCTGCGGGCGTACGCGCAGCGACTCGGGCTCGCCGGCCGGGTGCGGTTCGTCGGCGCCGTCGGCGACGCCGCGCTCGCGGACTTGTATCGGGAGTGCCGCGCGTTCGTGCTGCCGAGCGGCCAGGAGGGCTTCGGCATCGTGTATCTGGAGGCCATGTACTTCGGTGCGCCGGTCGTGGCCGCGCGTGCCAAGGGCGTCACCGACGTCGTGGCCGACGAGACGACGGGCCTGCTTGTGGAGTTCGGCGACGTCGTGGCGCTGTCGCGCTGCCTGCAGCGGGTCGCGAACGATGCCGCACTGCGGGACCGGCTGCGCAGCAACGGCCTGCGGCAGGTGACCGGCGACGGGCCCTTCACGTTCGACGCGTTCGTCGCGCGCGTCGCGCAAATTCTCGGGCTGTCGCCGCCGCGGCGCGCCGACGCACCGCTCGGCGCGGTGCGGACCGCGGCGATTGCAGCGGAGGCCTAGAGTTCGGTGAGCGCCAGCATTGACGACGGCACACCGGTCGTGGTGGGCGGCGGCCAGGCCGGGGCCCGGCGGTGGCGCATCGGCCTGCTGTCGGCGACTCTGGTCGCCGGCGCCGTGCTCGCCGCGGCCTTGCCGGTGCACAGCGCGCTCGCCCTGATGTTCACCTGGTGGCTCGGCAACCCCGAGTACAGCCACGGCATCATCATCCCGTTCGTGTCGGCCTACCTGATCTGGCGCCGCAAGGAGGAACTGGCGCAGCTCGAGTTCGTCGGCAGCGGCTGGGGGCCGGTGCTGGTGCTGGCCGGCGTCGTACTCGAGGCGGCCGGCGAGCTCGCGACCGTCTACCCGCTGATCCAGTACGCCTTTCTGGTCGTGCTGCTCGGGCTCGTGCTCAGCTGGACCGGCTGGCCCGTGTTTCGGCGGCTGGGGATGCCGCTGCTGATCCTGTTCTTCATGGTGCCGCTGCCGCAATTCATCATTTCGATGCTTTCCGGCGAGCTGCAGCTGCTGTCGTCGAACTTCGGCGTGGCGACGATGCGGCTGTTCGGGATTAGCGTCTACCTCGAAGGCAACGTCATCGACCTCGGCGGCTACCGGCTGCAGGTCGTCGAGGCCTGCGCGGGCCTGCGTTACCTGTTCCCGCTGATGACGCTCGGCTTCATCATGGCCTACATGTACCGCTCCGCGATCTGGAAGCGCGCGCTGTTGTTCGCCTCCAGCGTGCCGCTGACGATCGTCATGAACGGCCTTCGCATCGGCTTGATCGGCATCGCCGTCGATCGCTGGGGCCAGGGCATGGCCGAGGGCTTTCTGCACGACTTCCAGGGCTGGATGATGTTCATGCTGACCGCCGCGATCATGCTCGGCGAGGTGGTCGTGCTGAACCGGATTGGCGGCGGGCGGCGCGGCTTTCGCGAGGTGTTCGGCTTCGACTGGCCGGCCGCGCCGGCCGCGGGCGCGGCTGCCGTGCGGTCACCGCCGGCGATGCTGACGGTCGCCAGCGTGCTGGTGGCCGCCGGCGCGGCGGCGCTGCTCGTGCTTCCGTCGCGGGTCGAGCGCCCGCCAGCGCGCGCCGGATTCGAGCAGTTGGAGCTGCGGCTCGGCGAGTTCCACGGGCGGCGCGGGCCGCTGGAATCCCAGTACGTCGAGCAACTGCAGTTCGACGACTACGTGCTCGCCGACTACACCCGTCCCGGGGAGATTCCGGTCAACCTCTACGTGTCCTACTACGCCTCGCAGCGCAAGGGCCAGTCCGTGCACTCGCCGCGCGTGTGCCTGCCGGGCGGTGGTTGGCAGCTTCGCGATTTCGCGACCGTGGGCGTCGAGATCCCTGGACACGGTGCCCAACGGGTCAACCGCGCGCTCATCACGCTCGGCAACGAACGACAGCTCGTCTATTACTGGTTCAAGCAGCGCGACCGCATAGTCACCAACGAGTGGCTGGTGAAGTGGTACCTGTTCGTCGATGCGCTGTTTCGCAACCGTACCGACGGTGCGCTGGTGCGGCTGATTACGCCGATCCCCACGGGCGGAGAGGAGGGCGCGGCCGATCGGCGGCTGCGCGAACTGATGGCGGAGATCGTCCCGCGCCTCCCGCGCTACGTGCCGAACTGACGCAACCGTCGGCATGGACTACGTACTGCCGTTTGTTCTCAGCATGGCGGTCACGATGGCGCTGGTGCCGCTGTTGGCGCGGCTGGCCTCGCGGCTGCACATCGTGGACCGGCCGGGCGGGCGCAAGACCCACAGCGGCGAGATTCCGCGCATCGGCGGCGTCGCGATGGCGATCGGCGTGCTGGCGGCGATGTCGTCGTTCGTGCCGACCGCGGGCCGGCCCGGTCTCGCGTTCGTGGCCGGCGCCGCGCTGCTGCTGTGTTTCGGAGTGGCCGACGATCGCTACAACCTCGATTATCGCCTCAAACTGTTCGGCCAGCTGGCGGCGGTTGCGCTGCCGGTGTTCGGCGCCGACGTCTGGATTCATACGGTCACACTGACCGACCGCGTCGAGCTGCCGGCCTGGCTCGGGATCGGCCTCACGATCGCCTTCCTGGTCGGCGTCACCAACGCCGTGAACCTGGCCGACGGCCTCGACGGGCTCGCCGGCGGCACGTCGTTCCTGTGCCTGAGCGCGCTTGCGTGGCTCGCGCACTCGGCCGGGCAGGACGGCGCACAGCTGCTGGCGCTCGCGTTCGCGGGGGCGGTACTCGGCTTTCTGCGCTACAACACGCACCCGGCAGTCGTCTTCATGGGCGACGCCGGCAGCCAGCTGCTCGGCTATTCGATCGGGGTGCTCGCGCTGCTCGCGACCCAGAGCGCGACGACGGTCGTCAGCGCCTCGCTGCCGATCCTGCTGCTCGGCATGCCGATCCTCGACACGCTGCAGGTCATCGTGCGACGGGTCGTGGCCGGACGCTCGCCATTCCGGCCGGACCGCGGGCATCTGCACCACCGCCTGCTCGGCCTCGGCTTCGAGCACCACGAGGCCGTGGCGGTCATCTACGCGCTGCAGGCGGCGCTGTTCCTGATCGCGTTCGCCGAGCGCTACGAATCGGACCTGGTGGTACTGGCGAGCTACGGCGCCGTCGCGGCCACGGTGCTTGGCGCGTTGGCGTTCGCCGAGCGCTCCGGCTGGCGGTTGCGTGCTTCGAAGGCCTCCGGCGCCGGCGGCGCGTTCGTGACCCGGCTCATCAGTCGGGCCTACCACAGCGGCCGGCTGCAGGCCGTCGCGAGCGTGTCCGTGTGCGGCGGCCTCATCGGCTACGCAGGCCTCGCGATCTACGAGGCGCGCGCTCTGCCGAGTGACTTCAGGCTCGCGGTCTGGGTGCTCGGCGCTGCGCTGCTGACCTTGCTGATCGTGCGTCGCGGCCGCCCGCTGCTGCTGCTTGACCGGGCCGTGCTGTACACGGTGCTCGCGGCGCTCGCCTACTGCGATACTTCGGTGCCGGCCGGCGCGCGGCTCGTGCCGCACGCGGACTGGGTACTGGTGCTGGGGGTCGCGGTGGCGACCGCTCTCGCGCTGCGGGCGGGCCGGGCGCGGGGTTTCGGGATCACGCCGCTTGATCTGATCGTGCTGTTTCTCGGCCTCGTGGTACCGAATCTGCCGGGCCTCGGCGCGCTGCCGATGAACGCCGGCCAGGGCGTCGCGAAGCTCGTCGTGCTGTTCTACGGGCTGGAGGTCGCGGTGCTGTACAGCGAGCGCCGCACCGTCTGGGTCCGCGCCTCGGCGCTGGCGGCGATCGCCCTGCTGGCGGCGGAGTTTCCGATGACGATTGGATGACAATCAGGTCACGGCATCGTCACATCGACTCGCTAGCCTTGCCCACTCGATCAGGCCATCGGCGGGTTCGCACATGGGGCGAGGAATCAGGGCGCTATCGCTGGCGCTCGCAGGCTTGTGCTGCGTTGCGATGGTCGCCGGATGCGGCGGGGCAGAGGCCCGTCGCCAGAAGGCGCTCGCCAAGGGCAACGAGTACTACTCGGCCGGCAACTACGAGAAGGCGCGGGTCGAGTTCCGCAACGCGCTGCAGCTGACGCCGAACGACGCCGATGCCCGCTACCAGAACGGGCGCGTGCTTGAGAAGCTGCAGAAGTACCGCGAAGCGGTCGGTTTCTACCAGGGCGCCCTGGAAGTCCGGCCGGACTTCCCCGAGGCCCGCATCGGGCTTGGCCGCCTGCTGCTGTTCGGCGGCGTGCCGGACCGCGCGCTCGAGGTGCTCAAGCCGGGCCTCGAGCAGCACCCGGACGACGCGATGATGCTGACGCTGCGCGCCGCGGTGCGGGCGCAGCTCAAGGACGCGGCTGGCGCCTTCGAGGACGCCGAGCGCGCGGTGCGCCTCGCGCCGAAGAGCGAGGAGGCGGTCGCGGTGCTCGCCGGCCTCTACAACGGCAACAGCCGCTCCGACAAGGCGCAGGCGCTGCTCGAGCAAGGGGTCCAGGACCATCCGCAGAGCGCCGAGCTGCGCTTCGCGCTCGCGCAGCTGTACGCCAGCCTGCACGAGAACGCCAAGGCCGAGGCGACGCTGCGCGAGATCATCAAGCTGCAGCCGGACGAGCCGGCGCACACGATCCGGCTTGCGCAATTCCTGACCGCCACCGGGCAGGTCGATGCCGCCGAGCAGGCGCTGCGCGGCGGGGTCGCGGCGTTGCCGCGGCGGCGTGAGCTCGCGGCCGCGCTGGTCGACTTTCTCGCGGCGTTCCGCGGCCCGGCGGCGGCCGAGGCTGAGCTGCGGGCGCTTGTCGCGGCCGCGCCGGCCGACGACGCCGAGCCCTCGTTCGCGCTCGCGCAGTTCTACGAGCGGCAGGGCTCGCCGGCCAAGGCCGAGGAGCTGTATCGCGCGGTCGTCACGAGCCAGGGCGTCAAGGGCGCCGGTCTCGCCGCGCGCAACCGGCTCGCGGCCCTGCGGCTGCAGCAGGATGATGCCGCGGGCGCGCAGCGGCTGATCGCCGAAGTGCTGGCCGCGAGTCCGCGCGATGCCGACGCGCTCGTGTTGCGCGGCACGATCGCGCTCGGCCGCGGCGACCCGAAGGGCGCGATTGCCGATCTGCGCTCGGCACTGCGCGACCAGCCGAACTCGGGGCCGATCCTGCGCGCGCTGGCGCGGGCCCACCTGCAGAACAACGAGCCTGCGCTCGCCGAGGAGGCACTGCGCCGCGCAGTGGACGCGGCGCCGGCGGACCCGTCGAACCGCCTCGACCTGGCGGGGCTGCTGATCGAGCAGGGCAAGCCAGAGCAGGCGAAGCCGATGCTCGTCGAGCTCGCCAAGAAGCGGCCGGCCGACCTTGCCGTCCAGCAGGCGCTGTTTCGCGCCAGCGCCGCGGCCAAGGACTACGTCACGGCGCGCGGCGCGGCGGACGCGATCCTCGCCGCGCAGCCGCAGGGCGCGCTCGGCCACTTCTTCCTCGGCCTGATCGCCGAGGCGGAAGGCAGGCCGGAGCTGGCCCTCAAGGAATACGACCTGGCGGTTGCCGCGCAGCCGGATGGCGTCGAGCCCATCGAGGCGCTGACACGCTTCCTCGTCACATCCAAGCGCGCAGCCGAGGCCTACAAGCGGCTCGACCTGGCTGCCGCGCGGGCGCCGCGCAGCGCCGTCGCGCTCAACCTCAAGAGCGAGCTGCTGGCCAGCGAGCGGCGCTACCCCGAAGCGCAGGCCGTGGCCCGCGAGGCGATCGGCCGGGCCCCGAAATGGTGGCGACCGTACCGCACGCTCGCGTTCGTCGCGCTCGCGCAGGGCGACAAGCCGGGCGCAATCGCGATACTCACGGACGCGCTCGGCAAGGTAGGCGAGCCGAACCTCGTGCGCGGCGAACTCGCCGAGGTCTACGCCGCGGCCGGGGACCGCGCCCGCGCCATCGCGATCTACGAGGAGATGCAGACGGCCGATCCGAACAACCTCGCGGCCGCCAACAACCTGGCGATGCTGCTGGTCGGGCCGGGCGGGGACCAGGCGCAACTGCGCCGCGCCGCAGCCGTGGTTGCGCCGCTCGCCGACAGCGCGAACCCCAACTACCTCGACACCTACGGCTGGGTGAAGCTCAAGCAAGGCGATGCCCAGGCGGCGCTGCGCGCCCTCGAGAAGGCGAGCGCCGCCCAGCCGAACTCGCAGGAGCTGCGGTACCACCTCGGCATGGCCCAGCTCGCGGCTGGGCAGAAGGACAACGCCGCAACGAGCCTGCGGCTGGCCGTCGGCGACGGCGCGCGCTACGCCGGGCTCGACGACGCACGGTCGACGCTCGCCGGTCTGCCGGGCCCTCGCTAGGCGGCGGGGGGGAGCCTGTGGCGGCAGCGGCAGCTTCGATCCTCGCGGCGCGCGGTTGCGAGTGCGGCCGTATTGACATAACCCGGCCGCGACTGGCGATTCGGTGGCGGCGCTGCGGCTGGCCGGGCGCGGCGGCCGCGAGGGACAGCTGATGCACACCCCGGAGCTGGCGCGCGCGCCGCGCCGTGCGGGCGCTACGGTGGCCCTGCTTGCGCTTGCGTTCCTGCCTGCCGTGCAGGCCGCCGGCCTCTACTCGAGCACGCAGCTCGTCGCGGGCGATGGGGCCTCGGCCGAGCAGGTCTTCGCGCCGACCGCCCAGCAGGCCGGCGCCGTCGACGTCACGGTTACCGACACGGCGTTCCCGGCCGCGCTCGCCGCGTTGCGGGTCGCGGTGACGCAGGGCGCAACGGTGCTCGAATCGGCCGCCGCGACCGCGGGCTCGCCGGCGAGTGTCACGCTGACCTTCACGGCGTCGGCCGGCGTTGCGTACACGATTCGCATCGTCGGCCGTCCGGACGCGGCCGCGGGCTCGGGCTCCGCGCTCGTGGCGATCACGAAGTCAGGTCAGCCGACGGTGCAATACGCCGCTTTTCCCGCGACGTTCCAGGCGCCGCTGCCGGTCGGTGCCGGCACGGCGCTCAACCTCAGCCAGACGATTTCGATTCCCACTGACGGCGACTACCAGGCGACCCTGACGGATCTGTCGCTGCCGGCGCCGATGAGCTACCTGAGCGCGGCGCTGTTTCAGGGTGCCAGCCAGGTCGGCCCTGCGCTGCAGAGCGGGCCGCCGACGACGATCACCGGGCTGGCGGCCGGCAGCTACCGGCTGACGATCGTCGGCGTGCCGGCCGCAGCCGGCGCGCTGTTCGGCCTTCGGATCCAGGGCGGGCCGGCAAATGCGCTCGTCTACCCGGCGGCAGGCGCGAGCGGCGTCACTGCCCTCGGCGGCGTATCGGCGCCGATCGCGTTCGACAACCCGGCCACAGGAGTGGTGGCGCTCGGGGTCACCGACCTCATGCTGCCGGCCGCGCTGACCTCGCTCGGGGCCGTGCTGACCGACGCCGATGGCACGCTGGTCGCGCGCCAGTGCCTCATGGCCTGCGGCGCGGTCGATCCGCCGAGCGGCATCGCGGCCGCGGGCGGCTTGCAGCTCTGGCGCTTCGCGTCCGCCGGCGCCGGCGGCGGCAGCGACCTCGTGACGGTCAGTGCGGGGGCCTCGACGCTCTACGCCGGCGCCGAAAGCGTAGCGCCGCCCGCCTCCGGTCCAGCCTCGTCGTGGGCCTTCGTGTTCCCTTTCACGGCGCCGGCGACGGGCTCCTACGCCGCGAGCGTTACGGATCTGGTCGCCCCCGCGCCGCTCGCGGGCGTGCAGTTCGCCGTTTTTCAGGGATCGACGCTGGTCGGGTCCTCGACCGGCGCCGGGCAGATCACCGTGCAGCTCGCGGCGGGACCGGCGGAACTTCGTGTCGTCGCGCAGCTGGCGTCCGCCGCGGGCCTCGGTCTGCTCGGCGCGCAGGTCTCGCCGGGTGCCGCGGGCTCGATGCCGGTGCTGTCGACTGCGCAGGCGGTCGGGGCGTCCGCCGGCACGCGCGCCGTGAGCGTCGCCAGCGCCGGCGTCTATGCCTTCACGCTGACCGACGGCCACTGGCCGGCCGCGTTCGCGACACTCGATCTGTTCGTCACGCAGGGCGCCGGCGTGATCGGCAAGATCTATGGCGGCGGCTCGGTCCCGCTCGCGCTCGCAGCCGGGGACTACCAGATCACCTACGCCGCCGTCCCCGATGCCACCGAGGCCGCGGGTCTCTACGGGATCGACGTGCAAGCGGTCGCGCCCGCCACCGTGAGCCTGACCGCCAGCCAGAGCGCGGTTGCGGCAGGCCAGAGCGTCAGCCTGTCCTGGTCGTCCACCGGCGCGACGTCGTGCGCGGCGTCCGGGGGCTGGTCGGGGGCGCAGGCGACGAGCGGCAGCGGCGTGAGCGTAGGGCCGCTCAACGCCACGACGACGTTTACGATCCAGTGCGTCGGCGACGGCGGCACCTCGCCGCCGTCTTCGGTGACGGTCACGGTGTCGGCCGCCGCCACGAACGGTGGTGGCGGCACTCTGGATCCGGCGGCTCTCGGCGCGCTGGCGCTGCTGATGTTGCTGCGCCAGGCCAGAAAATACCAATAGCGGTCAACGGCTTACGAGCCAGCGCCTGGCCAGGCGGCGCGCCGCCAGAGCGCGGGCCGCGGGAGCCGAGCACGGCGTCACGGAATCGGCGCCTTTCCGCCCGCCGGCCGCCGCTGCTAAGGACCTGCTAAGTCTCTCTACTATAGAGTGCCGCTCGGACCGCGGCGGCGGCGCCGGGCATCCGGGCGCGGGCGGCGGCACGCGGTGCCTGCCCGGCCGACGACGAGAGAAGGTGCATGTGGATCATCCGGCTCGCCCTGGCGCGCCCCTATACGTTCTTCGTGCTCGCGATCGCGATCCTGCTGTTCGGACCTCTCGCGATCCTGCGCACGCCGGTCGACATCTTCCCGGACATCCGCCTGCCGGTCGTCAGCATCGTCTGGACCTACGGCGGCCTGCCGCCGGGTGAGATCTCCGACCGCATCACGACCTACTTCGAGCGCCAGACCACGACGGTCGTCAACGACATCGATCACATCGAATCGCAGTCGCTGCCTGGCGTCGCGGTGGTGAAGATCTTCTTCCACCCCAACGTCCGCATCGAAGCGGCGATCGCCCAGGTCACGGCCATTTCGCAGACGGTGCTGAAGCTGCTGCCGCCGGGCATCACACCGCCCGTCATCCTGTCCTACAACGCCTCGAGCGTGCCGATCCTGCAGCTCGCGCTGTCCTCCGACAAGCTCTCGGAGCAGCAGCTGTTCGACCTGTCGAACAACTTCATCCGCCCGCAGCTCGCCGAGGTCGAGGGCGCGGCGGTGCCGTCGCCGTACGGCGGCAAGAACCGGCTCGTCATGGTCGACGTCGATCCGCGGGCGCTGCAGGCGAAGAACCTGTCGCCGGCCGACGTCACGACCGCGATCCTGTCGCAGAACCTGGTGCTGCCGGCAGGCACCGCCAAGGTCGGCATCTTCGAGTACAACGTCAGCATCAACGCCAGCCCGACGGCGCTCGAGGACCTCAACAATCTGCCGATCAGGACCGTGAACGGCGCCACGATCTACCTGCGCGACGTCGGCCACGTTCGCGACGGCTACGCGCCGCAGACCAACCTGGTGCGGGTCGACGGCCGCCGCTCCGTGCTGACGACGATCCAGAAAACCGGCGCGGTGTCGACGCTCGACATCATCAGCGCGGTCAAGCGCCTGTTGCCGCGCATCAAGGCCGGCGCGCCGCCCGAGCTCAACCTGGACCAGGTCGGCGACCAGTCCTTCTTCGTCAAGGCGGCGGTCGCCGGCGTCGCGCGCGAGGCGGTGATCGCGGCCTGCCTGACCGCGCTGATGATCCTGTTGTTCCTCGGCAGCTGGCGCTCGACGCTGATCATCACGGTGTCGATCCCTCTCGCGATCCTGTCCTCGATCATTGCGCTGTCCGCGCTCGGCGAGACCATCAACGTCATGACCCTCGGCGGGCTCGCGCTGGCCGTCGGCATCCTGGTCGACGACGCGACGGTCACGATCGAGAACATCAACTGGCATCTCGAGCAAGGCAAGGACGTCCCGACCGCGATCATGGACGGCGGCCGGCAGATCATCATTCCGGCGCTCTTTTCGCTGCTGTCGATCTGCATCGTGTTCGTGCCGATGTTCTTCCTCGAGGGCGTGCCGCGCTACCTGTTCGTGCCGATGGCCGAGGCGGTGGTGTTCGCGCTGATCGCCTCGTTCGTGCTGTCGCGCACGCTGGTGCCGACGCTCGCCAAGTATCTGCTGCAACCGCACTCGGGCCGGCGCCCGCACGCCTCCGGACACCTCGAGTTCGTGATGTCGCAGCACGAGCCGGGCGCCGCGCGGCGCAGCTGGTCGGAACCGCTGATCAGGTTCCAGCAGGGCTTCGAACGGCGCTTCGCGATCGTGCGCAAGGGCTACTACGAGCTGCTGCGCCTCGCGGTGAGCCGCCGGCGCACGTTCCTGCTCGGCGCCGGCTCGATCGTCGCCGCCTCCTTCCTGCTGGTGCCGTTCCTGGGCGCGGACTTCTTCCCGGCGGTGGACGCCGGGCAGATCAAGCTGCACTTGCGCGCGGCGACCGGAACGCGGATCGAGGAGACGGCGCGCCTGTGCGATCGGGTCGAGGCGCTGGTGCGGCACGTGATCCCGCCGGCCGAACTCGGCAGCATGGTTGACAACATCGGCCTGCCGGTCAGCGGCATCAACATCACCTACAGCAATTCCGGCGTCATCGGCCCCGCCGATGCCGACATCCTGATCACGCTCAGCGAGGGACACGAACCGACCGCCCGGTACCTGCGTGCGCTGCGCGAGCGCCTGCCGGCGGCGTTCCCGGGGGTGACGTTCTCGTTCCTGCCCGCCGACATCGTCACCCAGATCCTCAACTTCGGCCTGCCGGCGCCGGTCGACATCCAGGTGGTCGGGTTCAAGCGCGACGACAACCGCGCCTACGCGCTCAGGATCCTCGACGACGTGCGCCACGTCGCCGGCGTCGCCGACGTGCGCCTGCAGCAGCCGAGCAACCAGCCCGAGCTGCGGATCAACGTCGACCGCACGCGCGCGGCGGAGCTCGGCTTCAGCGAGCGCGACGTCGCGAGCAGCATGCTGGTGGCGCTGTCCGGCAGCGGCCAGGTGGCGCCGAACTACTGGGTCAATCCGTCGAACCACGTCTCGTACCCGGTGGTCGCCCAGACGCCGCAGTACCAGCTCGACAGCCTCGCGGCACTGGAGAACATCCCGGTCGCCGCGGCGGCGGGGCGCGCCTCGCAGGTGCTCGGCAACGTCGCGACGATCGAGCGCCGGCAGGGCGAGGGGGTGGTCACGCACTACGACGTGCAGCCCACCTTCGACATCTACGCCAACGTGCAGGGTCGCGACCTCGGCGCGGTGGCACGCGACGTCGAACGGATCCTCGAGCACAGCGCCAAGGACCTGCCGAAGGGCTCGACCGTGGTGATGCGCGGCCAGGTCGAGACGATGTACAAGTCCTACTCGGGCCTGCTGTGGGGCATCGTCGCGGCGATGGTGCTCATCTATCTGCTGATCGTCGTCAACTTCCAGTCGTGGCTGGATCCCGCGATCGTCGTCGGCGCGCTGCCGGCGGCGCTCGCCGGCATCGTCTGGATGCTGTTTTCCACCCACACGACCCTGTCGGTGCCGGCGCTGACCGGCGCGATCATGTGCATGGGCGTCGGCACCGCCAACACCATCCTCGTCATCAGCTTCGCGCGCGAGCGGCTCGCCTCCGGCGTCGATTCGGTGACCGCCGCTCTCGAGGCCGGCTTCGTGCGCTTCCGGCCGGTGCTGATGACTGCGCTCGCGATGATGATCGGCATGGCGCCGATGGCGTTCGGACTGGGCGAGGGCGGCGAGCAGAACGCGCCGCTCGGCCGCGCGGTCATCGGCGGCCTGGCCTTCGCGACGGTCGCGACGCTGTTCTTCGTGCCGGTCGTGTTCTCGCTCGCGCACGCGCGGCGTCCCCATGCCGCGGGCGCGGCCCCGCACGCGGCCGCGCCCCAAGTCAGCTGACGGTTACCCCGAATGGACGACACCACCATCGACCCCGGCCTCGGCACCCGCGTGCGGCGCGTCGGCAAGCTCGCGCTCGGCGTCGCGCTCCTGGTCGCGGCGCTCGGCATCGGTCTGCGGCTCTACCAGGGCCGTCAGGTGGCGCGCTGGACCGAGCAGCAGGCGGTGCCGAGCGTCAGCCTCGCGACGCTCTCGAGCGACGGCGCGGCGCGCGAGATCGTGCTGCCCGGCACCATCCGGGCGTTCATCGACGCACCGATCAACGCGCGCGTCAGCGGCTACCTGAAGCGCTGGCTGGTCGACATCGGCGCGCCGGTCAAGGCCGGCCAGCTGCTCGCCGAGATCGAGACCCCGGAGCTCGACCAGCAGCTGCTGCAGGCGCAGGCCGACCTCGCCACCGCCCGTGCCAACATGCAGCTTGCGGCGGTGACCGCGGGCCGCTGGCAGCGGATGCGCGCCACCGACGCCGTCTCGCAGCAGGAGGCCGACGAAAAGACCGGCGACTACGCCGCCAAGCAGGCCATCGTCGCGGCAGCCGAGGCGAACGTCGCGCGCCTCAAGGCGACCACCCAGTTCAAGAGCATCGTCGCGCCCTTCGACGGCATCGTCACGGCACGCCGCACCGACATCGGCGCGCTGATCAACGCCGGCGCCGCCAACGGCCAGGAGCTCTTCCGGGTGGCCGACTCCCGCCGCGTGCGCATCTACGTCGACGTGCCGCAGTCCTACGCCGCGGTCGTGCGCAAGGGCGCGGCGGCGAAGCTGCGGGTGCCGGAGCGCCCCGAGCAGGTGTTCCCGGCGGTGGTCACCGACTCGGCGCAGGCGATCAGCGAGAGCTCGCGCACGATGCTGGTGCAGCTCGAGGCCGACAACCCGAAGGGGCTGCTGCTGCCGGGCTCCTACGTCGACGTCCGCTTCGAGCCGGCCGCCGGCGCCGCGGTGCTGCGCCTGCCGGTGAGTGCGCTGATCTTCCGCCGCGAGGGCCTGCGGGTCGCGGTGGTGGGCGAGGGCGACAAGGTGGCGTTTCGCGCCGTGCAGCTCGGCCGCGACTTCGGCACGGAGGTCGAGGTGGTCGCCGGGATCACGGCCGCGGACAAGGTGGTCGACAACCCGCCGGACAGCCTGAGCGATGGTGACCGCGTGCGGATCGCGGCTCCGGCCGCTGCGCGGCCGCCCGGAGGCTGACGATGTGCGTGCGTGCCACCGTGCTGGGCGTGCTCGCGGCCGCGGCGACGCTCGCGGGCTGCTCGCTCGCGCCCAGCTATTCGCTGCCGGAGGTCACCGTGCCGCCGAGCTACGGTGGCGCGACGGCCTGGCAGGCGGCGCAGCCCCACGATCAGCTGCCGCGCGGGCCGTGGTGGGCCCGGTTTCAGGACGCCGACCTCGCCGGCCTCGAGGACCAGCTCGAGGCCGCCAGCCCCGACCTCGCCGTCGCCGTCGCGCGCTACGGCCAGGCGCGGGCGCTCGCCGCGGAGGCCGGGGCGGGCCTGTTCCCGGTGCTGGTGGCCGGTGGCTACATGAACAGCGACCGCCAGTCCGACAACCGGCCGCTGCGCTCCGTGACGCAGCCGTCGACCTACAAGGACAACGTGCTGGCGGGGGCGGCCTCCTACGAGCTCGACCTCTGGGGCCGCGTGCGCAACACGGCGCTGGCGGGCCGGGCGGGCGCGCAGGCCTCGGCCGCGGACCTCGCCGCGGTGCGGCTCAGCCTCGAGGCCGAGCTCGCCGCCGACTACCTGACGCTGCGCGGCGTCGATGCGCAGCTCAAGCTCTATGCCGACACGATCGAGGCCTACCGGCGCGCGCTCGCGCTGGTGCGCGACCGCCACGACGGCGGCATCGCCTCGGGGCTCGACCTCGCGCGCGCCGAGAACCAGCTGTCGGGCGCCGAGGCGCAGATGACCGACCTCACCGCCCGCCGCGAGCTCCTCGAGCACGCGATCGCGCGGCTGGTCGGCAAGACGCCCGAGGCGCTGCACTTCGGGCCGGAGCCCGCGCTGCCGGCCGTGCCCGAGATCCCGCTCGGCGTGCCCTCGGCGCTGCTCGAGCGGCGCCCCGACGTCGCGGCCGCGGAGCGGCGGGTCGCGGCGGCCAACGCGAACATCGGCATCGCGCGGGCGGCCTACTTCCCGCGCATCACGCTGAACGCGGTCGGCGGATACCAGAGCACCGAGAGCTCCGGCTGGCTGACGGCGCCGAACCGCTTCTGGGCGGTCGGGCCGCAGGCGCTGCTCACGCTGTTCGACGCCGGCCTGCGCCGCGCCGAGACCGAGCGCGCCCGCAGTGCCTTCGACGAGGCCGCCGAGCGCTACCGGGGCACGGTGCTGTCGGCGTTCCAGGAGGTGGCGGACAACCTGTCGCTGCTCGACCGGCTGAAGGTCGAGTCCGAGCAGCAGGCCGCCGCCGCGCGCGCCGCCGAGCGCGCGCTCGAGCTTGCCACCAACCGCTACACCGAGGGCGCGGTGAGCTACCTCGACGTCGTGACCGCGCAGACCGCGGCGCTGCAGGCCGAGGGCGCGCTGCTCAGCATCGAGGTGCGGCTCCTGAACGCGAGCGTCGGGCTGGTGCGCGGGCTCGGCGGCGGCTGGTCGGTCGCGGAGCTG
>Ga0335069_10004035_pt1 | contig 21910 bp, 19 predicted proteins | sample Lox_Sample_11_FD_206714 | JGI IMG/M metagenome (GOLD analysis project Ga0335069, IMG submission 206714) | Soil microbial communities from Loxahatchee National Wildlife Refuge, Florida, United States - Lox_Sample_1.1 | ecosystem: Environmental > Terrestrial > Soil > Wetlands | place: USA...
AACCGCCTTTACCTACCGGTGAAGCCAAGTGCGCAACACGGACAGCAGTTGCTCCGTATTCACCGGCTTCGCAAGGTACTCGGAAGCTCCCGCTTCCAGGCACTTCTCGCGGTCGCCTTTCATGGCCTTTGCGGTGAGTGCAATGATTGGCAGTCGCCGGAACAGAGGATTTTGACGAATCACCTGCATCGTCTCGAATCCGTCCATCTCCGGCATCATGATGTCCATCAGTACGATCGCCAGATTCGGAGTCGACTCCAGCGTAGCAATCGCCTCGCGCCCGGTGCCTGCTGTCAGCACGGTCATGCCACGGCGCTCCAGCAAGCTGCTGAGAGCAAAAATGTTGCGTACGTCGTCGTCTACGACCAGCACTTTCTTGCCCTGCAATGCGTCGTCTGAATGATGCAAGCGATCGAGCATCTTTTGCTTCTCGGGTGGAAGATCTGCCACCACTCGATGCAGGAACAGCGCTGTCTCATCCAGTAAGCGCTCTGGTGACTCAACGCCTTTGACCACCACGCTGCGGGCCAACATGTGCAAGCGTGCGTCTTCCTCGGGAGTCAGTTCTTTGCCGGTGAAAACAACCACCGGAAGGTCGGACAGGTAAGGTGTATCGCGAAAGCGTTCCAGTAATTCGAACCCCGACATATCCGGCAGGCGCAGGTCGAGAACCACGCAATCGAAGGTCTTCTCTTCCAAGACCTCCAGCGCTTCCTTGCCTGTATTGGCTACTCGCACCACGATGTCTTCGTGACTGAGCAGTTGCTCGATGCTCATTTGTTCAGCAGGATTGTCTTCCACGACGAGAAGCTGCTTCTGCCGTGGTGCGGAGTAGTCTTTCATGCGGCCAAGCGCGGCCTGAATTCCCTCGGTGCTAGCCGGCTTCGTCACAAAGGCGAACGCGCCTCGGGCCAGGCCGTGCTGACGATCTTCATCGAGGGTCAGCATCTGTACCGGGATGTGCCGCGTGCCTGGATCCTGTTTCAGATGATTAAGGACAGTCCATCCCAGCATGTCTGGTAGGAACACGTCGAGAGAAACGGCGGTGGGATGGAAGTCCCGCGCCAGGTTCAAAGCTTCGGCTCCCCGGGTAGCAAGCAACACCTTGAAGCCCCGGTCGCGTGCCAGATCACAGACGACTCGCGCGTAGTGCGGATCGTCTTCCACAATCAGGAGCACAGTGTCTTCTGGTTGGAGGTTCTCGCGATCGTCGGTGATGACCGGAACTGGCCGTTCCACGACGTTCACGCTTGCGAGTTGCAGCGGAGCGCTGCTCGCCGCATTGCTATCGATCTTGCCTCCTGCGACTGCAGATGGGCCCGCATATGTCTGCGGCAAGTACAGTGTGAAGGTGCTGCCTTTGCCCAATGTACTGTGCAGTTGGATTTCGCCACCCAGCAGGTTCGCTAATTCACGGCTGATGGCCAGGCCAAGACCCGTGCCGCCGTACTTGCGGCTCGTTCCGGCGTCTGCCTGTTGGAAGGCCTCAAAGATGATACGTTGCTTGTCGAGCGGAATGCCGATACCAGTGTCGGAAACGGCAAATGCCACGACACTTGGAGATTTGCTTAGAATCGGGTGGTCCTCACTCCACCCGCTGCTCACAGCCGACACCGTGAGTCGCACCAACCCTTGTTCCGTGAATTTGAACGCATTCGACAACAAGTTCTTAAGCACCTGCTGCAGGCGTTTCGAGTCGGTAACCAGGCTACCGCTGAGACGCGCGTCCTTCTGAACCTCGAAGGCGAGCTTACGATTCTCCGCCTCGTGGCGGAACGGCCGCGCAACCGTCTCAAGCAAGGTGTTGAAAGACAGTTCGTTCGCTTCCACCGAGACCGTGCCAGATTCGATCTTCGACAGGTCAAGAATGTCGCTGATGAGGTTCAGCAGGTCAGTGCCGGCGCCGTGAATGGTGCGGGCGAATTCGACTTGCTTCGGTGTCAGGTTGCCGCTTGGGTTGTCGGCGAGTTGCTGGCCCAACACCAGAATACTGTTGAGCGGGGTCCGCAACTCGTGCGACATGTTGGCGAGGAATTCCGATTTGTACTTCGAGGTAAGGGCGAGTTCCTTGGCTTTCTCTTCCAGGGCGCGACGGGCCTGCTCGATTTCATCGTTCTTGCGTTCCACTTCCGCGTTCTGTTCGGCCAGCTGTTGCGCTTTCTGTGCCAACTGCTCGTTGGTCTGCTGCAATTCTTTCTGTTGAGTCTGCAGTTCGGCAGCAAGCTGTTGAGATTGCTTCAGCAGGCCTTCCGTCTGCATGGTGGCTTCAATGGAGTTGAGCACGATTCCGATGCTGGCGGTCAGCTGCTCCAGGAAAGCGAGATGAGACGCGGTAAATGCGCCTATGGAAGCCAGTTCGATCACCGCTTTGACGCGATCTTCGAATAGAACCGGCAGAACAATTACGTTTCGAGGCTTGGCGTCGAACAGGCCTGACCGGATACTAATGTTTTCCGGCGGCAGATCGTTGATCAGCATGCGGTGTTTTTCCATCGCACACTGGCCGATCAATCCTTCGCCCAGCTTCAAGCGGCGGAGGTGTCCATCTTCGCCATCTCCAGCAAAGGCAGAGAGTAAGACCATCGCCTTCGATTCTTCGACTTCGCCCTCCATCTGGTAAATGACACCCTGTTGAGCATTGACCAGCGGCGCAAGTTCCGAGAGCAACATTCGGCCTACCGTCGTCAGGTCGCGCTGGCCTTGCAACATGCCGGTGAAACGGGCCAGGTTAGTCTTCAACCAGTCCTGCTCGGTATTCCGCTCCGTCGTCAGACGAAGGTTGTTGATCATGGTGTTGATGTTGTCTTTCAGTTCGGCGACCTCGCCGCTGGCTTCCACCTGAATGGATCGCGTCAGGTCACCTTTGGTGACGGCGGTTGCCACTTCGGCGATTGCACGGACCTGGTTGGTCAGGTTGTCGGCCAGCAGATTCACGTTGCCGGTAAGGTCTTTCCAGGTTCCTGCCGCGCCGGGTACGTTGGCCTGACCGCCCAGACGGCCTTCCACACCGACTTCGCGAGCCACCGTGGTTACCTGGTCCGCGAACGTGGCCAGCGTATCGGTCATGTTGTTGATAGTTTCCGCGAGGGCGGCGACTTCGCCCTTCGCGTTGACGGTGAGTTTCTGCGTCAATACGCCGTTTGCCACGGCGGTCACGACTTTGACAATTCCGCGGACCTGTTCGGTCAGGTTGACGGCCATGACATTGACGTTGTCGGTGAGATCTTTCCAGGTTCCGGCGACGCCGGGCACCACGGCTTGCCCCCCGAGTTTGCCGTCGGTTCCAACTTCGCGGGCCACACGGGTCACCTCGGCGGCGAACGCGTTGAGCTGGTCCACCATCGTGTTGATCGTGTTCTTCAGTTCGAGAATTTCGCCCTTCACGTCGACCGTGATCTTTCGTGACAAGTCGCCACGGGCGACTGCCGTGGTCACTTCGGCAATATTTCGAACCTGACCAGTCAGGTTGCCGGCCATAGCGTTGACCGAGTCGGTTAAGTCTTTCCACGTACCGGCGACACCGGGCACGTTCGCCTGCCCACCCAGTCGTCCTTCGGATCCGACTTCGCGGGCGACGCGGGTCACTTCGGCAGCGAACGATCGCAACTGCTCGACCATCGTGTTCAGCGTTTCTTTCAGCTGCAAGATTTCGCCGCGCACGTCGACGGTGATTTTCTTTGACAAGTCGCCGTTCGCGATGGCCGTCGCCACTTCGGCGATATTACGCACCTGGCCAGTCAGGTTGCTGGCCATGAAGTTCACGTTGTCGGTGAGATCTTTCCATGTGCCGGCTACGCCAGGCACTTGCGCCTGACCACCGAGCTTTCCGTCGGTTCCAACTTCGCGAGCCACACGGGTGACTTCGCCGGCGAACGCGTTGAGCTGGTCCACCATGGTGTTGATCGTGTTTTTGAGCTCAAGAATTTCGCCCTTCACGTCGACCGTGATCTTTCGTGACAAGTCACCGCTAGCCACGGCGGTCGTCACTTCGGCGATGTTTCGGACCTGAGCGGTAAGGTTGCCGGCCATCGAGTTAACCGAGTCCGTCAAATCTTTCCAGGTTCCGGCGACACCGGGCACGTTCGCCTGTCCGCCCAGCCGGCCTTCGGTTCCGACTTCGCGGGCCACGCGAGTCACTTCGCCGGCGAACGCGTTCAACTGGTCGACCATGGTGTTAATGGTCTCTTTCAGCAGCAGGATTTCGCCGCTAACGTTGACCGTAATCTTCTTTGACAAGTCGCCGTTTGCGATAGCGGTCGAGACTTCGGCGATGTTTCGCACCTGGTTAGTGAGGTTGCTGGCCATGGAGTTGACGGAGTCGGTAAGGTCCTTCCAAGTGCCGCCGACGCCGGGCACCTGCGCCTGGCCGCCCAGCTTTCCGTCGGTTCCGACTTCGCGAGCGACGCGCGTTACCTCCGAGGCAAAGGAGCGCAACTGGTCCACCATGGTGTTGAGCGTGTCCTTGAGTTCCAGAATTTCGCCTCGCACGTCCACGGTGATCTTCCTTGACAAGTCGCCGCGGGCCACGGCGGTGGCCACCTCGGCGATGTTGCGCACCTGTGCCGTGAGGTTGCCGGCCATGAAGTTCACGTTGTCAGTAAGATCTTTCCACGTACCGGCAACGCCCGGGACCTGCGCCTGCCCGCCTAGTTTGCCTTCGGTTCCGACTTCACGGGCCACGCGAGTTACTTCTCCGGCGAACGCGTTCAACTGGTCCACCATCGTATTGATAGTGTTCTTGAGTTCGAGAATTTCGCCCTTCACGTCGACCGTGATCTTACGTGACAAGTCGCCGCGGGCCACGGCGGTCGTTACTTCTGCGATGTTTCGGACTTGCGCGGTCAGGTTGCCGGCCATCGAATTGACCGAGTCGGTCAAGTCTTTCCATGTTCCGGCGACGCCGGGTACGTTGGCCTGTCCGCCGAGTCTCCCTTCGGTTCCGACTTCGCGGGCCACGCGCGTGACTTCGCCGGCGAACCGGTTCAGCTGATCGACCATCGTGTTCAGTGTTTCTTTGAGCTGCAGGATTTCGCCGCGGACGTCTACAGTAATTTTCTTTGACAGGTCGCCCGTCGCAATTGCGGTTGCGACCTCGGCGATGTTACGCACCTGGCCAGTGAGGTTGCTGGCCATGAAGTTGACGTTGTCGGTCAGATCTTTCCACGTACCGCCGACGCCCGGTACCTGCGCCTGGCCACCCAGCTTGCCTTCGGTTCCGACTTCGCGGGCCACGCGGGTGACTTCACCCGCGAACGCGTTGAGTTGGTCCACCATGGTGTTAATGGTGTCTTTGAGTTCGAGGATTTCGCCCTTGACGTCGACGGTGATCTTTCGTGACAAGTCGCCGCGAGCGACGGCGGTCGTCACTTCAGCGATGTTTCGGACCTGGGCCGTAAGATTTCCGGCCATGGCGTTTACCGAGTCCGTTAAATCTTTCCACGTACCGGCGACGCCTGGCACCACGGCCTGACCACCTAGTTTTCCGTCGGTTCCGACTTCGCGAGCCACACGCGTGACTTCCGAGGCAAACGAGCGGAGCTGATCCACCATCGTGTTGATTGCTTCTTTGAGCTGCAGAATTTCGCCGCGGACGTCGACCGTAATCTTGCGTGACAAGTCACCGCTGGCCACAGCGGTTGCGACTTCTGCAATGTTTCGAACCTGACCAGTCAAGTTGCTGGCCATCAAGTTGACGGAATCCGTCAGGTCTTTCCAGGTTCCGGCCACGCCAGGGACCTGCGCCTGACCGCCGAGTTTTCCGTCAGTACCAACTTCGCGAGCCACACGGGTCACTTCAGCCGTGAACACGGAAAGCTGTTGAATCATGGTGTTCACGATGCGCGCCGATCGCAAAAATTCGCCTTCAAGAGGACGCCCATCGACGTCGAGTCGCACGGTTTGAGTCAGGTTTCCTTGCGCCACGGCAGCGATTGCGCCAGTCACCTCGGCCGTAGGACGTAACAGGTCCTCCACCAGCGTGTTTACCGAGACGCCCATCTCTCCCCACGCGCCGCGCGATTCATTGAAGCGCACCCGCTCACGAGTTCTTCCTTCTTTGCCAACGACCTTCCCGACGCGCTTCAACTCCTGTGCCATCTGCTGGTTAGCAGCGACAATCGAATTGAATGTGTCAGCGATTTTGCCGGCCAAACCGGTCCAGGAGCCGGGAAGACGAACCGAAAAATCACCATCGCGAACCGTCTGCAAACCTTCGAGGATAAGATTCAGTTCCGATGGTGGAGTGACTACTTCAGCAACGGCGGACGAGCGTCCGTTGCCTTCCTCGGCATTCAGCTCCTGAGTGCGGACAGGGCTTCTTTTCATAGCACTTCCAATCTGGCTTACGCCATCTTGTGCAAGATCCCGTCGGTTGAGGCCATGTGGCGCATGTTGGCGGGAATCAAGAAGATAAGACTTGCATCATAAGTCCCGAACCGGGCAGCCACAAATACAGTAAAGGGTGTAAGGAGGTCTACAGTAAGCACTGTAGAAAGGGGTGCCCAGGGCATTGAAAAGTAGGAGATTGTTCCAGTTGCTGGCCGCTCGCTACTCGTTTGGGCCCGAGGCAGGCGCCGGGTAAAAAGGGGAGGTATGAACCGGCGCCTGCCACCGAAGCCCTTCGCGTTTGGGGCTGACTATGGAATATAAGAAGGCGGGTGAGCCTCGCCATCAGGATGAGCGTGTATTTTCCCGATAACAGCGCTCTACGGGTAATCTTGCTGAGGCTCTCAGGTTGCGCGGGCCTGGTGGCAAGGGCTTCAGCCGCCCAGACCGATCGAGACGCCCCGCCCTCTGTAAATATCTATTACAAATTGTTCTCGTCGATTTTCACGCAGTCATCCCGAAAAGATGATCTTCTATTCTTGAATTCTTCAGAGGCGAGAAGCAGGGGCCGACACTCCTCAGTGGTCAGCCCCTGCTCGAAAGGTAGGCTAGTTGCGGAGCAATCTCACGTTGACTCGCAGCATAGGTTCGAAATGAAGAATCAACAATCCTAGGCGTTCTGTAATCCATCTAAGGAGTCCCTGTAGTACTTCCGTGCACATCTGGTCTGTTCCCTTAATTTCCGCCAGATTTCCTGCGGCTTTCCTGCGGTTTCGGTACAGCAACCTGGAGATGCGCATACAGACAGCACTGGATGGTGGATTCAAAGCATGAACTCTATTCTCGGTTTCGTGAGCGGCGATGTAATTCATCGCAGCCACTGAAAAGGAGACACCGTGAACAGTGAATCTTCCGCCACCAACGTACGATCTGCCGATGCTGAGCTCGTTGAACGCGCGCAGCGCGGCGATGCCGACGCTTTTGCCGCTTTGTTTCAGGCGCACAAGATGCGTATCTATTCTCTCTGTCTGCGCATGACCAACAATCCTGCGGAAGCCGAAGATCTCACTCAGGACGCTTTCCTGCAGGTGTTTCGAAAGCTATCCACGTTCCGCGGCGATGCTGCCCTATCGACTTGGCTGTACCGCATCGCGGTGAACACCGTTCTTATGCGCTTCCGCAAGCGTACGCTTCCCCAGCATTCGCTCGACGAGCCATGGACCAAGAACTCAGACGCGAAGCCGGTGGCCCGTGAATACGGTGCCAAGGACTATCACCTGGCGGGTTGCGTCGACCGCATCGCTCTTATTCAGGCGATCCGCGAATTGCCGGAAGGCTATCGCACAGTGTTTCTCCTTCATGAAGTCGAAGGCTACGAGCACAGCGAGATTGCGGAATTCCTGGGTTGCTCAACGGGTAACTCAAAATCGCAATTGCACAAGGCGAAAATGCGCATCCGGGAATTGCTTGCCAATCCGCGCGAAACGCGTACTGCAGTGCAATCCCGTCCTTCCCGTCGCGAGGTGATCCCCTCGATGGAGAAGTGGGAATCGCTGCTGGGCTGGACCACGCCGCATCACAGCACCTGCGCTGCCGTATCGGCGCAGGCTGGCATCTAGAGCAAAAAGCTAGGGCATCGCCGCCGGCTTTTTACAAAGCTAACCGGATATTTCCAAAAGACGTAAGTTGCTAGAGTTACAGCGAACGCAAAATTAATTGGGTGTGCTCATCACGGCACGGAGGGCTTCAAGATGAAAGCAGGGATTTTAAGGAAAGTTCTGATGGCGGGTGCCTGTACGTTGCTCATCGCATCGACATTTGCGTGGGCGGACGATAGTAAGGACCGCTCCGACATTGAAAAGCGAATTGACAACTCGGCAAACGTTCTAAACGAAATCATGGGTACGCCTGACAAGGCGATTCCCGACAAGATCATGAGCGACGCGAAATGCATCGCGGTGATTCCTTCCATGATTAAAGTGGCGGTCGGCTTCGGTGGAAACCACGGTAAGGGTGTTGCCACCTGCCGCACAGGCCATGGCTGGAGCGCGCCGGCTCCCATCACTATTACGGGTGGAAGCTGGGGATTGCAGCTCGGTGGTCAGGCTATTGACTTGGTGATGATCGTGACCAATGACCAAGGCATGCAACACCTATTGGAAAGCAAGTTCAAGCTTGGCGCAGACGCTTCCGCAGCCGCCGGCCCGGTTGGACGTCAGACCGCAGCTGACACAGACTGGAAGATGAAGGCCGAAGTGCTGACTTATTCGCGTGCTCGCGGCATCTTCGCCGGTATCGATCTGAACGGTGCCGCTATCACCCAAGACAAGGATGAAACCCGCATTCTGTTCGGAAAGATGGTGGATTTCTCCGACATTCTCAACGGAAAGGTATCGGCCCCTAAGGGCAGCGAACCGTTCTTAGCAGCGGTCAGAAAGTATTCCGTTCAGGCTCACGAGAACAAGGAACAAGGAAAGGTCGAACGCCCGTCTAATCCGGGGCAATAATTTATCAAAGAATTTGTGGCGGTCTGAATGGGCCAAACTCAACCAGGTTTGGCCCATGCTTTGTTCATAGCGTTGGGGGCGCAGGGCGCGTTGGAAAAAACAGAAGGGGGAAATCATGTCTCCTGACAAGAGCGATAAGAGGAAGAGCATCGCTACTCTAGAACTTTCTGCCGGATGCTTGCAGGAAGCCGCTGAAAGACTGCATCGGCTGTGCCCGCAGCTTCCCGACGAGGATCACAAAAGCGAGTGCACCGAAACCGCCAAGAATATCTCTTCGCAAGTGACGGTGATTCGGCGAGAGCTTACAGGATTAAGGGACTTTACCTAGGTCTTTTTGTCAGCTGGCGTAGGGAATCGCTCGTTAGTCGCTACAGCATCACAAGGCATGAGGTGCCGAGTGCACGGGATGGAAAGAAAAAGCGGGTGCCGATAGCTTGATTGCGGTACCTGAAAAACGGGCGCAGGTGCAGATTGGAATTGCAGCCCGCAGCTTCACTAATGGAGGGTGTGCATGTCAACGATTCTGCTGATTGTTCTTGTTCTTCTGATTATTGGAGCGCTGCCGACCTGGCCTTATAGCAGCGGTTGGGGGTACTACCCGAGCGGCGGGCTTGGACTGATCGTAGTCATCGTTCTGGTTTTGGTTCTGCTAGGCAGAATCTGATTTTGCGGTACGCGTTTGACGGGGCCCAATCTATTAATCCGAGGGAAAATTTATGCGTAGGCCGTTTCCAATCTTGCCCATTGCGCTGGTCGCTGCCGCCATGCTGGTTGGTTTTGCATGTTCGCGGCAGAAGACCCCGAACAATGCTTCGTATCAGGACAGCGTGAAACAGGCGCTGGAGCAAGCTGACCTGGGGGACGTGAAAGTGAGCGAGGACGTGGACAAAAACACGATCTCACTCACCGGCACGTTGCACTCTGAAGACGCTAAGACAAAGGCCGGAGATGTGGCGAAGAGCGCAGCCGGCGCCCGCATCATCGCGAACGAGATCAGCGTCCAACCCGTCGGCCAAGAGTCGGAAGCGAAAGAGATTGCTTCCAACCACGACAAAGCGATCGAGAAGAACTACAAAGCCGCTCTGATTTCGAAGGGCTTGGACAAGCAGCACATTCGATACGATTCCGACAATGGCGTGCTAACCCTGAAAGGAACTGTGAGGAGCACTCAGGCGCGCCAGGAAGCGCAGCAGTTGGCGGAAACCGTTCCCAATGTTTTGCAGGTAGTGAACCAGTTAGAAGTAAGGCGGTGAAGCGACTGTGGCCCGGCATCCGGCAGAACCTGGCCGATGACCGGGCAAAGTCCTTGTGATGAGCTAGTGCCGCCTCCGGAGGAGAAATTCCCCACGTGTCGGCGGTAACGCAAACGGAAATTCAATCACTTTGTCGCTCACGGGAATTTTCAAAATGAACTCTTCCTGTTCCTTCCAATCTCCAATCCACTTGTCTCTCGCATGAAAAAACAGCCAGCCATCGGTCGCTGGGCGGAGAATGTCTAGGTCTTTCTCGCGCAGAGCGTCGGCTTTGATGAAGCGAACCATCTGCTCGATATCTTTCTTGTAGGCCTCGAGTTCGGCCTGCTTCTCAACAATCCCATGGGGATTTTTGCTCATTTCGAGATTGGCGTCAGCTGTACGGCGGTCAGCTTCATCCTGAAATTCACCAGCCAATTCCTCAGGATCGATTGCCTTCTGAATATCATGCTCGTGCTTGACGAACTCCAAGGTCGCATTCGAAGGCTTGATCATGATCGTCCCGGCGCGTTGCTGGACGCTCAGTGCCAGCGCAAAAATCGGCAAGGTCCGTCGCTCTGCCTTCTGAAGTTCCTGTGAATCGACAATCAGAACGACGCCAAATGCCGGAGTCCACAGACCATAGCGGTAGCGACCATCGTCGCCTGCGCTGAACGTACAACCCGATTGGCCTTCGCTCCAGCGTAAGACGGATGTGGAGTCCGCGGCCCATGCCGCTCGTGCCAGCAAAACCGTGGCAAATATGCACCCGCATAATCGCGACCTGTGGCTTATTGACACTTCAACAGTTTATTCTGTGGACCGCGTTTCCTGCTTGACTCATGGCGGAAATCCGGGCAATCTACCTGCCACTTGCGTACGTGGCAATCTCCAATGTCGATGGTCTTGGAGGCCCTTCATGTCTCGAGCACGGTTTTTTTCACTGTTGGCCGCCGCTACATTTGTGTCCGTAAATTCAGTTGGCCAGGTTAGCGTACTCACCTACCACATGGACAACGCTCGCACCGGCCAAAATGTCCAGGAACGCACACTTACTCCGCAGAACGTGAACTCGACGACGTTCGGCAAGTTATTTGCGCACCCGGTCGATGGCCAGATCTATGCCCAACCTCTGGAACTGCAAAACGTGCAAATCCCCGGCGTCGGGCAGCACAACGTCGTGTATGTAGCAACTGAGCATGACAGCGTTTATGCCTTCGACGCCGATAACAATACCGGCGCAAACGCCAACCCGCTGTGGCAGGTGAGCTTCATTGACCCGGCCAACGGGATCACTCCGATTCCCGAAGCCGACATCGGAGTGAATTTCATTTACCCCGAAGTGGGCATCACCTCGACTCCAGTCATCGATGCGACTGCGGGTACCTTATACGTGGTTGCCGCGACCAAGGAGAACGGCGCTTACTTTCAGAGACTGCACGCCCTGGATGTCGCTACCGGAGTGGAGAAGTTCGGCGGCCCAGTTGAGATCGCTGCAACCGTTGCCGGAACCGGTTGGGGATCGGTGAACGGACATATTTCGTTCGATCCGCTGCGCGAACATCAGCGAGCGGCACTACTTCTGACACGTGGGATTGTCTACATCGCATGGTCATCGCACGGCCTGGAAAGCGAGTACGTCTACCACGGCTGGGTCATGGGCTACGATGCCAAGACGCTGGCGCAGGCTGCGGTATTCAATGTCACACCCAACGGCAAGCAAGGAGGGATATGGTTGTCCGGCGGTGGCCTCACCGCTGGTCCGAACGGTGACATATTCACCCTGACGGGGAACGGCACGTTCGATGTCGACCAGGGCGGCGTTGATTACGGCGAGAGTTTCGTACGCCTGACTCCCGACCTGCAGATTGCCGATTTCTTCAGCCCGTTTGATGAAGCCGAGCTCTCGGACAACGACCGCGATCTGGGCGGCGGGGAAGCTCTGATATTTCCCGCGACGAACTATGCCGCGATTCCGCACCTGGCCGTCGGCGCGGGCAAAGGTGGGACCATGTACCTGGTCGATCTTCGCGACATGGGTGGGTTCAATCCTTCGCAGAACCAGAACCTCGAGACCATCGAGAACGCTTTCAATGGCAACGGCATGTTCAATAGCCCCGCTTATTGGCGGCAGAAGCTATATTTCTGCGCGTCGAAGGATGTCTTGCGCATTTTTCAAGTCGCGAATGGCATAATCTCGCCCACGCCGATTGCAACTTCGACGCATGCATTCAACAGTCCGGGCGCGACCTCGGTGATTTCGGCAAACGGCGCGACCAACGGCATTGTGTGGTTGCTGGAATACGTCAAGTCGCAAAACAATCAGGGCTACGGTGATCCGGCGGTACTCCATGCCCTGGATGCCACCAATGCGACCGAACTCTACAACAGTTCGCAGGCGGGTGGCCGCGACGTTCCTGGGTATTCCTTACACTTCATTAGGCCGATTGTCGCGAACGGCAAGGTTTACATAGGAACAGCGAACGAGTTGGATGTTTTCGGGTTGTTGCCAACGCGTCCAACCGTTCACTAGGCAAAATTATTGGGCCAGCCGGTTGTACTTCTTCAAAACCTCCCGCAAGCGATCGTGCGGCAACGCGATCACCGTGCGATTGTTGATCCCAGTCATAGTCTCGGCCGCAACTAAAGCGTTGACGACAGCTTCCTCGGTGGCCTGAACGGTCGCTAGAAAAATGGCGTCCAGCGCGTCGTTCGGCAGCATGGTGATTTGGTGAACTTTCCCGGCGGTGATAGCTCCGGGGTTGGCGGTTGAAAATGCCAGGAAAATGTCTCCTGACCCGTTCGCGGCATAGCTGCCGTCACGCGCCAATCCCATCGCCACGTGCCGCGCCACTCGCTTCAACTGCGTGGGAATCAGCGGGGCATCGGTCGCAACCACGACGATGATCGATCCGACATCTTTGTTGCGCACTTTCTGATCGGCGATCTCCTTGCCGATCGGCACGCCCGCGATTCGCAGCTGATCACGGTCTCCGTAGTTGCATTGCACCAGCACGCCGACGGTGTAGCCACCATTTTTCTGGTTCAGGACTCGCGAAGCGGTACCGATGCCGCCTTTAAATTCGTGGCAGATCATGCCGGTACCACCGCCAACGTTGCCCTCTTCAACCGCGCCAACATGTGCCGTATCGATGGCATGGAATGCGTCTTCAGCTTTGACGTGAAATCCGTTGACATCGTTCAACTCGCCGTCCCATGTCTCAGCAACGACCGGTGACGACCACCAGTAGCCTTCGGGGTCGGGGCCGCGCTTCACTTTCCAGGCGATCACGGCATCATGCACAACGCCGACGCTATGGGTGTTGGTCAACATGACCGGCCCGTCGAGAAATCCGGAATCGCTGAGCCACGTCGTTCCAGTCATTTCGCCGGCGCCGTTTTCTGTGAACCAGGCAGCAAACACAGCATCGTTGGAGTCCTTGCCGCGCGGAAGGATGGCGGTTACTCCGGTACGAACTGGACCGACACCAACTTTGAGCGGACCTTCGCCGGAGATCAAAGTCGTATGGCCGACTTCAATACCCTTCACGTCGGTAATAGCGTTCAAGGGCCCCGGAGTGCCATCGAACGGCACACCGAGATCGCGGGCGCGGGGCTTGGATTGCGCGTGAAGAAAATAGCCGACCTGACTAATGAGAATGAGGCACAAGACGATCCGGCGACAGGACATCGAAGTCCTCCGTAAGGACACAGCAGTATAAGGGATTTGACGCGTGATCATCTGTGACTTGAGGTCGCGTTACTCGATGCCGAGCTGCTTGCGAGCGTCGGGACTCAGGCGCTCCGGCGTCCATGGCGGGTTCCACACGACATTGACGGTTGCGGTACGAACGCCCGGCAATTGCTCCACTCGCGACTTCACTTGCTCGCCAATCATAACGTGGGCCGGGCACCCCTGCGCGGTCAGAGTCATGTCGACGGTGACGTCCTGATCGCCTTCCTGCTGATCGGCAGACACGGGCGCAAAGCGTATTCCGTAAATCAGGCCAAGATCTACGATGTTGACGGGAATTTCCGGGTCATAGCACTGCTTGAGCGCGCTCATGACCTCCTCTTCAGTGACTACCGGCATCTCAGTCTCCTGCTACCATCTCAGTTTACCTTAAGGATGCCGGGGGCTGAGCGCACGATCCAATGAATGCTGAAAACAAGCGCTGGATACAACTTGCCCTTGCTATCGCGATCGTTGTGGCCGCCGCACGGACCACCTACATCCTTTATGAAAGGCACACAGCGAGTGCGGCGCACACTGCGCAGCCAGCGCCTCCGCTCAATCCCGACTACTACGTCATCCCCAAGAAACTGCATCCGTACGACTTGAAGTCGGCCAAGCAGCTTACCGAGCAGCCGGTCTGGGTAAAGGAAGGTTACAGGTACACGTACTATCCGTACGTCAATGGCCGCGTGGATTTCAGGAACGAGACTGGACAGCTTCTGCCCATCGAAAGGTTGCAGATCAAAAATGTCGTGCTTGAGCCTACACCCGGGGCGTCAGGACAGAAGCAGCTGATGGCGGCGTTTGAAAAAGACGGCAAGAGCTACGCGGTTCCAATCGGAACCGAATCGGGTGGCGATTATCAGATTTATTCCGACGAAATGTTCTTCATACAGGACCCGCGCGAACTGTACAAGCACTGGCCGGCGGAAGTTTGGCAGGCGATCGACAATCATCAGGTAAAGCCCGGCATGAATGAGTTACAGGCTGATTTCGCCATTGGTATGGGAACTCCGGAGCGGTCAAGCGATCCCGATACGAAGACAGTGAACTATCCTCACGGAGGCAGTCCCCTCACCGTGACGTATCGTTACGGGAAAGCGGCGGAGATACGGCAGGAGGCGGGACCGGGGACGGAGCACTGATCGACTACTTTCCACAAATTCTAAGCAACCCCTAGTTCACCCCTCACAGCCAGACAAGCCCCGATAATCGTAAGTTCTTAGGGGAGATATTTTGGTGGACAGGATATCCCAGAACTGGGATAATTTAAATGGCTCGATCGGCACTTTTGCCAGGCGAGAAGGCGTTGTTTTGGGTGAGTTCGGCAAAGGAGGATTTGCTGGCTTTTCCCGAAAGCGTAAAGGATGAAATCGGCTTAGCGTTAAGCGTCGCGCAGTTTGGAGGTAATCATCGATCGGCGAAGCCGTGGAAGGGACTCGGACCGGGCGTGCTTGAGGTCGTAGAGGACCACCGCGGGAACACTTACCGGGCTGTTTATACGGTTAAGTTCGCACACGCGATTTACGTTCTGCACTCTTTTCAGAAAAAGTCGCCGAGGGGAATAAAAACTGCACGGACTGATGTCGAATTGATCTCGCAGCGATTGAAAATGGCAGCCGCGGACTATGAGGAAAGATATGGCAAGAAACGATAACGATGTCGTTGCTAGTTCAAGAAATGTCTTTGCCGACCTTGGACTGCGTGATGCCGACGAAAAGCACACCAGAGTACGGCTGGCGGTCGCAATCAATAACATCATTCGATCACGACGTTTGTCTCAGGTTTCCGCAGCCGACCTCCTACAGGTGAATCAGCCCAAAATTTCCGCACTGGCCAACTATCGTCTGGATGGTTTCTCGGTCGAACGGTTAATGCACTTCCTCAATGCCCTGGACTGTGACGTGGAAATTGTCATCCGCAAAAAGCCTCGCTCGCGGGGTAGCGGGAAAATTGCAGTAACGGAAATGCAACCCTCGATTGCCGGATAGGGCTGGTCGGCTCTATTCTCTTGCCAGTCATCGGAATATACTCCCGCAGTCTTCTTTGGAGGCGGACCGTGCGGACTCTGGTACTTCAACTCGTGGTGTTCGCGATATCGTGTGGCCTCGCCGCAGGGCAGGCGCAGTACAAGGTGCTTTACACCTTCGGCACCAATGGGCCGGGTGACGGTGCTGGTCCGAATGGCGGTCTCGTTTTTGACAAAGCGGGGAATATCTATGGCACCACGCTTGGAGGAGGAGCTTTCGGGTTCGGCGCGGTCTTCGAACTGAGTCCCATGCAGGATGGCACATGGCAAGAGACAGTCCTTTATAACTTCTGTTCGGTGAATCGATGCGTAGATGGGAAAAACCCAAGTGCAGGTCTGGTTTCTGATCCCAACGGTAATCTCTACGGTATGACGACGTACGGCGGCGAATCTGGAGTGGGAGTAGTCTTTGACCTTTCCCCGCCGTCACTACCGGGGAATAACTGGACGGAGCAAGTTTTGTGGAGCTTCGGTGCATCAAACGACGGCGAATTACCCTACGGCGGCCTAGTGATTGATGCCAGTGGAAACTTATACGGAACGACGTCTTTCACAATTACGGAAGGTGGCGGCACTGTCTTTAAATTGTCGCCGGGACAAAATGGTTGGACGGAAACCATACTTCATAACTTTTGTCTCGATTATCCGAACTGCTGGGACGGAGTGGAGCCGATGGCGGGAGTCACAGTGGACAAGGCAGGAAATCTCTATGGAACAACCATGTTCGGCGGCGGACAACCAAGACACGCTGGTTGGGGTTTAGTGTATCAATTGTCTCCCACACAGAATGGTTGGACCGAAACAGTCCTGAAGGCATTTACTTCAGGTACTGGTGGCAGAACGTCTGCGGGAATAACGATTGATCCGCAGGGCAATCTGTATGGCGGCGTCTCCGAAGGCGGACCTTACAACTGTGGTGGCTATTTTCGTGTGAACAGGTTCGTAGGTTTTCCACTGAGCGGCGGAAATGGTTGTGCGCCGCAATCAGACTTGCTTTACAGTTCCGAAGGGTTGTTTGGACTAACTGGCCAAGGCGGCAGAAATTCGCAGGGAGCATTATTCAAACTCACGAAGGCTGGAAGCCAAGTAAAACAAACAATGTTGTATGACTTTTGCGAGCAACCGAGTTGTTCTGATGGAAGGTGGCCGAACGGATCGCTGACGCTTGTGGATGGACAACTTTATGGAGCAACGTATTTTGGCGGCTCCAATGATATAGGGGTCATTTTCCAGATCACCATCCCTTAGCTTGGCTTGTTCGCCGGCGAACTCTCACTTCAGCTTCGGCGAATTCTCCGTCGCCGGCTTGTCTTCCTCCACGTGAATCACGCCATCTTCTTTCGAATAAAACGACCGGTGGTCAGCATCTTCCTGCTTGGGACTCATCAGCAGATCGAACCCGTCCTTATGGGAATGGAAGCTGGCTGTGTAATCTCCCCGATCGGTGTTCACCATGCGTTTGGTGAAGCTTCCGGTATGAACTAGCTCGCTCAGAGAGGCCGCATACTTGCCGTTTTTCTTGTTGTAAGTGTGCTGGGCGCGCAGGGTGGTGCGCATATATCCCAGTGCCGCGGCCTCAGATTCCGAGCGTGCCGGGTCGCCGGGAAACTTAGGCTGGTAGGCGCTCTGTGCGCTGGCGCAATAAGCGCCGCCGATGAGAAAAATTAAGACTGTGGCGAGTGGACTTAAGTAATCTTTTTTCACCAGTTTAAAAGCCGTATGCTTTTTCGTATTCAACGTTACCCCCGTAATTGCAAAACCCATTAGGAAGCTTTTTATCACGCTCTAATGTCGCTATTCTAGGCCCATCTATCATTGTAGGGATGCTATGAAATCTGCAACAGGCGCGAAAGCTGCACCGGTAAAAAAAGCTCCGATACGCATCGCCGTAGTGGAGAGCGATCCACTACGGTTCGTTGGTTTCCGTGCGTTGTTCGACAACGAGACGGATTTCGAGCTGGTCTCGGCAACGCTGCCGGAAATTGGCACGCTGCAAAACGTCGACTTGATTCTGCTCGGCAATCGCAGCGGCCAGAATCTGTTTGATGTCATGGCGAGCCTGAAGGCTAGCCGGCCGGACCTGCGCATTATCGTGACCGGAGCCGGCATTGACGAAGAAACGATTTTGAAGGCCGTTGCTGCGGGCGCAAAGGGCTACGTGGACGAAGCGGCCTCGGCGGCAGAGTTTGTCCAAGCTATCCGCATTGTGAACGAGGGATCGGTATGGGCGCCGCGCCGCGTGCTGTCCATGTTCATTGAACGCGTGTCATCCTCTCCGGGGCGCATTTTCCCGGCGGGCCGCGTGACCTTCACCGATCGCGAAAAAGAAGTGCTGGAGATGCTGGTTGCCGGCCGCTCCAACAAAGAGATTGGCGCAGCTCTAGGCATTGAAGAGCGCACCGTTAAGGCGCACGTTGCCAAGTTGATGCGCAAAGTCGGCGTTCAGAACCGGATCGCGCTATCGGTTCACGCCATCACGCACTCTTTGGTGACCGCGAAGTAAGCCGTACAGCAAGCCTTTATAGATCCTTCCCCAGGCTCAGGATTTCGGCTGCGGACTCCCGCCTCCCCTATAACGCACCGAAGTTACCAAAGTACAGTGACCCTGGTAATCTTGCCCGATTTTCCCCTCTGAAGCATACTCGCCTCACCTACCACAGAACCTGGGAGACGGGGTTGGGAGCGGGGATTTAGGGTCACCGTTGCCGACCCCGAATTTTTTTGGCTGGTCGTTTTCTAACGATCTCCTTCCCGCTTTTGCGTTCCTGCGTGAGTACCTGCACGCCTCCAACCCGGGATGCTATCGTGTCTCTTTCCGTCACATGCGTTACCGGCTTGAATACGCGATCGCCTGGGCCCTCGTAAAGTTCATTGGCGCGCTGCCTCGACCTTTGGCACGTGCGGTAGGCATATCTCTGGGTTGGCTGATCTATCTGCTGCACGGCAAGCTGCGGCACGTCGGCATGAAGAACCTGGCGCTTGCCTATCCGGAAAAAACTCGGCACCAGCGCGCTCAAATCCTACGCGGAGAATTTACATCGCTTGGGCGGCAACTGGCAGAGGTCTGCCTTTTCCCCAAGCTAACCCGCGAGAATCTAAGCAAAGTCGTTGTCTACGACGGCTTCGAGAATTTTGAGCGGGCACTCGCCCAGGGCAAAGGTGTGCTCTTTCTGACCGCGCACCTCGGTGCTTGGGAGCTGTCGGCTTTCGCTCACGCCTTGCAGGGCTATCCCCTCAGTGTGGTCATGCGCCCTTTGGACAATCCTTATCTCGACGAGATGGTTCGCCACTACCGCGGCATGCATGGCAATTCCATGGTCGACAAAGATGATTTTGTACGCGGCCTGCTGGCAGCCATGAAGGCCGGTGGAACGGTGGGCATTCTCATGGACACCAACATGACGCCGCCGCAGGGCGTGTTCGTGGATTTCTTTGGCATTCCGGCATGTACGGCGAGCGGGCTGGCACGCATCGCTTTGCGGACAGATGCGGCGGTGGTTCCTGGCTATGCGGTATGGGATCGAGTGCTGCACAAGTATCGTCTGCGTTTCGACGCCCCGGTCCCGCTAGTAAGAACCGGAGATGATGAAGCCGACGCGGTCGCAAACACGGCGAAGTTCACGAAAGTCATCGAGGACTACGTGCGACGATATCCGGACCAGTGGCTGTGGGTGCACCGACGGTGGAAGACGCGGCCTCCGGGCGAGCCACCGCTCTACTAGAACCAGTCGCTGCGATAAGCTACCCACCAACTAATGAAGGCGATGGGGATGGTTGCTACCAGTCCCCACCACAGCGGAAGCCAGAAATCGGCCATGACACCAAGGACGGCAAAGACAATCCAGAAGATCTTGCGCTGCATAGGGCCATTGTAGGCTGACTTTCCTTTCCCGCGGCAAACGTATAAAAAGGTGGCATGACCCGCTCCGTCCGCGAGGTCGCCGAATTCGTCTCCGGGCGCGTGCTGGGCAACGACAAAGTGTTGTTGCTCGGCATCTCCAGCCTTGAATCTGCGTCATTCGGCGATCTGGTATTTGTCGAAGACGAGAAGAACTTGGCGCAAGCATTGTCTTCACAGGCCTCCGCGGTGCTGGTGGGCGATTTTGTTTCGGATCCGGCCGAGAAGCCATTGATTGTGACGCCGCGTCCGCGCCTGGCATTTGCGCGCGCCGCCAACCTGCTGCATCCGCAGGCAGTCAAATCCGGCGGCGTTCATCCCACCGCTGTGGTGCACGCTTCTGCGCGTGTGGCTCCCAACGTAAGTGTGGAAGCATACGTCGTAATCGGAGAGAGCGCGGTCATCGATGGTGGCACCCGCATCGGCGCCGGAACGGTGATCGGTGATCAAGTGAGCATTGGCCGCGATTGCCATCTCTACCCGCGCGTGACGATCTATCCGGGCGTGGTGCTGGGGGATCGCGTGGTGGTTCATGCCGGCGCGGTCCTTGGCAGTGACGGTTTCGGCTACGTGCGCGACGCGCAGTCGGGACACTACCAGAAGTTTCCGCAGGTTGGGAGATTAGAGATTGCTGCCGACGTGGAGGTTGGAGCTAATACCACAATCGATCGTGGAGCCTTGGATACGACACGGATCGGCCGGGGCGTAAAGATCGATAACCTGGTTCACGTCGGACACAACGTGCAGATCGGCGAAGACGTCGTCATCGCTGCGCAAACTGGAATCTCCGGTAGTTCGTCATTAGGCAAAGATGTCGTCGTTGGAGGTCAGGTGGGTATCGCCGAGCATGTTCGCATCGAGGACGGCGCGATCCTGGGGGCGCAGAGCGGCATCCCCAGCAAGAAAGTCATTCGTGGGAAGGGAATTGTTTTCTGGGGAACGCCTGCCCGGCCGATTCGTGAATACCTGAAGCAACTCGCGGTAATCGCGCGCCTCTCCAAGAAAGAATAAACGTGGCAATCGTTGTGGTCGGCGGACATTCCCGGAGCGTGGGCAAAACCAGCGTTGTGGCTGGACTGATCGCCGCCCTGCCGCAATATGACTGGACCGCATTCAAGATCACACAGTATGGCCACGGGATCTGCTCACAAGATGGCGAGTCCTGCCACTGTGCTACCGAAGATCACACGTGGGCGATTTCAGAAGAGAACGATCAAGACGGTGGTTCGGACACCTCACGTTTCCTGGCTTCAGGTGCGGCGCGTGCCTGGTGGGTGAGAACCGAGCAAGGACGGCTGGCGGAAGCAATGCCAGAAGTACGCGCAAGGCTGAACGAATCCAAGAACGCGATTCTGGAGTCGAACAGCATTCTGAAATTCGTGCGGCCTGACCTCTACATCACCGTGCTTGATCCTTCGACGGTCGACTTCAAACGCTCTGCCCAGGAGTTTCTCGACCGCGCCGACGCAGTGGTAATGCATCAGAAGGATCCGGTGGAAGCCGGTCCCGGATGGAATCAGATTTCGCTGAAGCCGATCGCGAGCCGTCCGATTTTTTACATCACGCCACCGAATTATGTTTCCGCAGATCTAGTCCATTTCGTGAGCGAACGCCTTCCGCTGTCCGTATGAACCCCTGAATCTACTGGCTCGCATACATGGCGATGACTTGCTCAATCGCGCGGCTGCAGACCGCGCAGAAGGCATCGTGCCGGGTGAACATGATGCAGTTCTCTTGTGGGCGGTAATAGCCGTGAGCTGCGTAGTTCGCACCTTCGAAAGCACCAACTTTGCCGGAGAATTTGTCGTCCGCGAGCAGGGCGTCTTCTTTTTTCCGCTCTTCGTCAAATAACTTGTTCATCTCGGATTCAGGCCGCTGCTCGGCTCTCAGCTTGCGGCGTTGCGCCTGGATGTCATGTTCCATCGCTTCAAACTCCTCTTTGTGCCAAGGCGTGGGCCGCGGAGTTCCGGCCGTAACCAGATCTTTCCACTTGAGATTCATAGGATCGAGCAAGGCAGTCGCGTTTGGCTCCCAAGGCTCGATCTTTTTCTCCGACGGCAGGTAGGCCACATCGGAGGTGTAATATTCGTCGGCCAGGCCGGCGAAGTGATGTCCGAACTCGTGAACGAAAACGTAAGGCGCCCACTCGCTGTCCGCGGCGACGGTCGAGAACTGGTTGAAGAT
>Ga0335069_10004036_pt1 | contig 21909 bp, 21 predicted proteins | sample Lox_Sample_11_FD_206714 | JGI IMG/M metagenome (GOLD analysis project Ga0335069, IMG submission 206714) | Soil microbial communities from Loxahatchee National Wildlife Refuge, Florida, United States - Lox_Sample_1.1 | ecosystem: Environmental > Terrestrial > Soil > Wetlands | place: USA...
CTGCGCCGCATTCTCAAGACGTACGCTGCGTACTACAACGCGGTTCGGACCCATCTGTCATTGGAGAAGGATGCGTCAGAGTTCCGGCGGAGACACAAGCGCGGCCGAATCGCGGCGATCCCAATTCTCGGCGGCCTACATCACCAATACGTCTGGGTCTAGGTTTTGATTAAGCACAGCCGTTCGCCCCACACTGGCATGTTGCGTGGTCCATGAGCTTCGACTTCGGCACGACCGTCGATGGCGCGGGCGACTTTCGCTTCCTACAAGGGCTATCCGTAGAGGTCAGAGAGGAGACGCAAATTGGTGGGTGGCGTTTTCAACGCCTGAGCCACTGGACCATTGCCTTCGGCATTGGTGCCGTGACAGCTTGCGCAATTCCGCAAATAGATGGTGCGTCCCTCAGCAACATCGTCAGCCCAAGCGAACCCACCGCCACTTGCCAACAGTACCACTGCGACACAGGCGAAAACGATCGGCTTTTTTCTTATAAGCAATTAATGTGTCCTGCTGATAACCGTCGGCTCGTTTCGCTTACATTGTGCTGCGGCCTACTGCCCATATTCAACTCGCTGTCAGGTCAGGCCATTCCCCGCGAGAAGCGTTCACGCATGGCGCAAACCATCCCATCGTAGATCGGATAGGCTGGAGCGAGATAGAATCAACCTGATGGCGTCGAACGGTTTTCGAGGTAGCAGGACGAAGGTCTTCGCAAAAATCTTATGTCCGGTGGATTTCGATCAGGCTTCAGGCGAAGCCGTCGAGATGGCCAGCAGGCTTGCGGAGCTGCAAGGCAGCACTGTCTATCTGCTACACGTCGTTGGCGCCCCGCGGCTCGATCAGATCTTGCTTGAGTCACCGCACCCCATTATGACGGAGTCGGTGGCCAGGACGGAGCTCAAAAAGTTTGCTAGCCGGCACTTAGAGTCCAGAATCCGATACCAGCTCGTCGTACGCACCGGCGATCCAGCCGCCATGATCGTTGCGGCTGCCGAGGAATTTGCGGTCGACCTCATCGTGATGGCGACGCATAGCGGCAGGGAGCTTACGCGGTTCCTTTTCGGCAGCGTTGCAGAGCGGGTCATCCACGATACAAGGCGGCCCGTACTGAACCTAAGGCCACAACGGTCCAACGGTCAACCAAAATCCCCATAGTCAAAGCTAGAGGCAGAAGATTTTTCCGTCGCAATCGCTGGGGAATCTCGCTGGGAGAGTTCAGTAGAATAATTTGTGTTCCGTACGCCGCTCTTGCGCAGTCCTGACAGTCAGGACCTGAGCAACTTATAAGAGTAAACCTTCAGGTCGACGAAGAAGGACAAAAGCCGCGACCAGAGCAAGCCAATGGTCAAAGCGAGTCCTGCATCAGAATACACTAATCTTGCCGGCAATGAGGTCTCTAGATATTTCGCTCGTTCGATTGACGTATGATGCTACTATCTCTTCTATGCGGCGCTTAACGAGTACATCCAGTCCTTTCGCGCTGACAACCTGAATAGAAATGAGCTGTGGCTCATTCACAGGTTTGCCGATTGTCGAAAGAATCTGCACCGACGCTTCGTCGATGCTCTCTATCTCTTCACATACGGCTTGTGCAATCTCCTGTGCAAGGACGTTGTAGAGCTTGCCTACATGTGCCACCGGGTTTTTTCCCGCCGCCGCTTCGAGCGACATCGGTCGGCACGGTGTGATCAGCCCGTTGACGCGGTTGCCTCGCCCGACTTGCCCGTCATCGCCGTGCTCCGCGCTCAATCCCGATACTGTCAAATAGATTCCGCCCTCACCGATAGATGAGAAGTCATCGAGCATATTGATGTGGATTGCGTTGGCAGCATCCAGTTCCTTCTCAAGATAGCAAGTTGCCTCTGCCTTGATCTCGAAATAATGCTTGACCGATTTAACTTCGCGGTCCACGAAGGCCAGCGCGACGGTAAATTGCGGGCGTTCATCGATGCGAAAGCCCATAATTTTGAAGTCGTCGCCCGCTGCGGGAAAAGCACGCAAAAATTCGCCGGAGCGCAATATGCGCGCCAATTCCAGTACTTTAAATTCAAGTGTGGAGTAAGGTGCGTAGCCGACACCGACCGATGTATCGTTCGCAAGTGGTACGGCGTTCCTGCGAGAGAAGACCTGCTGCAGGTCTTTGCTTCCTTCGCGGACAGAAGCTTCTATGCGAAATATGTTCGTGTCACAGTGCAGCGTCTCCGCGAGGTGTTGGCGCGCCGCGTCGCATACAGAAGTCGTCAGGTCTACTCCGGGAAGTCGAGTCGCGCGGCCAGCCAGTATCAATCGAATCGGCTCCAAGACTTCACCACCGCCGAAACGCGGTGCTGTCTGTCCTCCGATTAAAAGAGCTTTGTCCACATTGTGATGCTGCACGTGCCCGTATGATTGTAGATACGCGTTACTAAGCGCCCGTGATACCGCCTCGGCAACACCATCACAAATGCTATCCGGATGTCCGATTCCCTTATGTTCACAGAGTTCCAATCGCGGCGCGGAAGCTGAGACCCTATTTATCCTGAGCACTGTATCACTATGCATTCGAGCTCACCTGGTGAAGTAGATTCAATACGGCCGCGAAGAGCGACTAAACGAGATAAAGTTGATCGAGAGAAGGCGCATCGAGACGAAAACCAGAACGGAGGAAGCCGGGCAACGCTCGACACTACAAGTTCCGCCCAATTCCTTCTCCCATGTGCACAAAAGTCTCCACGCCTGAAGCGGTATTTTCGCATAGGTCATCGTCAAGGCGCACGATCGCCGGTTGGAACAGCATAACGACGAGCGAAGCACCCAGCTCAAAGAAACCCTTATGCTGTCCCTTGGACACCCGTGCCCTCGGGCAGAAGCTTTGACGCACGGAGCCGACAGTGAAGGCCCCAACCTCGACAATCGCAATCGTTCCGAAGTGATCAGAATCAAAAAGTGTGACGACGCGATGATTGTGAGCATAAAATGGAACTTCCCATTTCCGCGAATAGGGAGACACTGCAAAGTAGCGTCCCGGGATCGCGCGTGGCTCATGAGGGATGCCCGAGTCCGGAAAGTGAAAATGATGATAGTCGTTCAGGTAGAGGCGCAAGACCACCACAGCACCACCGTCATATTGCGTCGCGAGCTCTGACCTTCCTAGCAACTGCGCCCTCTCAAGCCGGTTTCCTTTAACCACGAGCTTCTCATTCGCGTTCACCTCAGGGTAGGCAAGCAACCGACCGTCGACCGGCGAGATCAATCTTGTCGGATCACGATCGATTGGGCGCTTAGCAAGATCTATTCGTCGGCTTATGAATTCACTAAAGGAACGGAAGCTGTCGATGGGCTTAGACACTTCGCTCAAATCAATACCCATGGCATGCACGAATGGCCTGATCAGATGGCGTGTCCATCTTCGCCTGTAATACCAGCCATACGCGCCCGACACGAAATAGCGGCTGAGAAAGCTCCGCGTTAGCAGCCTCCCCGGATTGGTGTTGTAACACCAGTCTAAGAAGCCAGCGGCATAAATCGGATCCACTTTTAACTTTCCGGTATGCCGCTCCCGAAAGGCAAAAGGACTACGGCTCAAAGACGGCCTCGTACAGGGCATATTCTTTTTGCGCCTCTTCCTTGCGATTTTCGACGAGGCGCCAACCAGGACTGTCCTCAGCCAGGAGCGCAAAGACAATTGTCTCAAATCCGGCAGCGAGTAACTGGTCTAGGCACCGATAGTGCAAAGCATGACCGATGCCGCGCCTGCGCCTGGCTTCGGTGGGCGTAATGCCGATCATAAAAAATACCGCACGCCTTATCCGGCGCGCGCGCAGGTAAAAGGAGAGTCTCGCGATCAGCGATTCGCTCCCGTGCATAGCATTGAGCGCGTGCGCGTAGTCGGGGTACGCGATGGCAAAGCCACTCAAGACTCCAGCGGGATCTATTGCAACTATCGCGAACCGAGGATCGAGGGCTTCTGCGTAAGCCTCAACAACTTTCTTAAACTGGTCGGGCGCGAGCGGCGCCAGTCCGAGAAAATTCTGATAGGAGCTTTCTATTGCCGACTGTAGGCTGGCCATCAGCGCATGATCGTGAACATCGATGGATAGAAAGCGATAGCCGTCGGCCACGGCGCGGTCATAAGCCTCTTTACACGGAGCAATGAGCTTCCGAAGTTGCCTAGAGCTCGCGATCTCGAGCGAATACCAACGTTTGCACACCTCGAAGCCTTGCTGTGAGAACATCCCAGGATAGTACGGCTTGTTGTAGGGCTCTCCGAAAAAACTCCGCTCCTGGAATCCCCGCGTCATGAAGCGATAACCGTGCCACACGTCGAATTGCATCGGCGCCCAAACGCGACGTATGGAGTGCTCCGCGCGCATCCAATCAATCGCCTGGCCAAGCAGATCCGAAGCGACGGCGGCGTCATCGACACATTCGAAAAAACCGATCAAGCCGGCAGACTGTCCAGTTGCGTTCTTTGCCTTAGAGGGAACAAAGGCGCTTGCGTGACCGACCTGCCTACCGGCGGTTGTAGCGAGAAAATGTCGATGTGCGTTTCCACCTTCACGATAGAAAAAGAACTCCCTCGAAAACTGGGACAGCGCTCGACTGCGTAGCGGAACAATCCAGTTAGTGTCTTGCTTATAGAGTCTCGAGCATAAGTCCAAGTAGGCGGCGGCCTTACCTTCATCGAACGTGTACGCAGTAATCGCCATTGTCCTAAAGCAGGCTAAGCGTGAATCCAAACACCTGTGCGCTAGAGATTGCAAACACAAACACAGCCCCGTAGCTTCGCAGTTTGGACGTTCGAGGAGAAGGACGCATCACAAAGCGTGCGTATCCGCCACAGCACGTAATCCATCCCGCTACTAGTAGTATCAAATAGGCCAGGTTCAGCTGATAGGTGTAATAAAAATACACGCCAATCGCAGCACTAACGGATTGCGCCGTCCATACGACCAATACCGCTCCAATGCTACCGAATATCTGTGAATAAGTTACGTACTCAGTTTCTTCTTCCGCGCTTCTGATTTTGCGAGACACTTCCCACCCGATCATCGCCAGCCACTCCATAGCAACGAACATCGCGATCGCGTTCCATTTCACGCTGGCCAACGAGACGTTCTCCATTTGAGTGACGGTGATAAAGGCCTGGATCCAGATCAGTGGCACGATTGGCGTGTGCGTCATGAGAGTAATCAAGAGGCTCTTTCTAAGTAAAGTAGGGGCAAAGAAGCGCTTGAACATCAGCAACGTATAGCCGAACACTACGATTGCCGATGCGACGACCGGTACGGATCTCATGTTGCTTAGGAGGTAAAGCATCGTCACGGCTAGCAGCGATAGGCGAATGTCGGACTCGAGAACGCGACCAGAGGGTAGCGGACGGTCGGGGAATAGCTGCCTATCGATGTCCTTGTCTTTCAGCTCGTCCATCAATCTAAGAGTAAAGAGGACAGCGAATATGTTCCACGTTGCGCTCGCCACCGACGCAGGTAAAAGCAAAGACGATAGGCCTTGCACTTTTGCGGTAAAGCCCGCGATCGCAAGGCCGGAGAGCAATGCTATACTCAGGTGGCCGGAAAGCGGGAACATCTCGTGGACGTAGCCATACATGCGTCTGAGATACCCGGCGGCTGGCCATGCATTTGAGCGTCCTGCCGTTGTTGTGAGAGAGTTCATATCTGATTAAAGGCTGGCGAGCGCATGACGGCTCGTTGTCTCCGAGAGGAGAAGCCAGGCTATGGGTGATGCTGCCGCGACGACCAGCGCCTGCCGAATCCAACGAGGCGTATCAACCGGGAAGTCAGCCAGATTGGGTTGGAGTTGGTAGAACATAACCGTGGAAGCAAGAACGGCGAGAGAACAAGCCGCGATTCCGAGTAGCGCACGACCTCCGACTCCGTCCATCGCGACGATAGAGGGTACAATCACCATAAGACTCTTGGCCGTATTGATAAGTATGGCCTCACGCCATCCGATGGTCGGTTGCGCAGAGTTTAGGCGGACTAGGCCGATAATGGAGACGTCAGCAGCGAAGCAAGACGTAAAGGGATAAAAGAGGGCGGTGTTCGCGGTTTGACGATACATCAACAGCCAGACGGCTGCTCCTGCAACCTGGGCAAGGACGACAGGGAAACGGAATCCGTGCAACCGATCGAGTGCCGAATTGCGACTTACTGTCTCGTAGGTGATAAGGACAATCAACGGCGGTAAAGTCCACTGCCAGCCTCCTACCGTCCATACCACATAGTCCCACAGGATCGCCCCGCATAGAGTATCATCGGCAAGGGTGGTTCGATTGCGCCACAGCCACACTACGAAGCTAAGGATGACGACAAATGCCAAGTCAGAGAACAAGCCATTTGCGGTCATGTGGATCTGAGATCGGAGCAGCAGGTATCCCCACAGCGGAATAATCAGGTTGTCGAGTCCCCACCAGGCCGCAGCCTCGGCCAGCATCGTCAGTACGCTCAGATTTATGCTAATGAGGAGGCTTTCCATGCGTCCCGCGCCGCTCCACACCAGTACCGGAACATGCACGCAAAAGAACGCGGTGAAAAAAAACGCTATCGCACCTTCGATACTCTTTCCGCCGTCGACAGGCCGAAAGCGGAGTTTGCCATATTGCTGGCCGATCAGGGCCGCGGCGGTGTCCGCGATTGCCAGCATAAGCAAAGGCACGACATAGAGAATTTTATCCCCTTTCGACAACCAGAAGAGGAGCAGAATCCCGAGGACATAACAAAGCTCCCCGAAACTGTCGCGACGGACAGCAAAAAGAACTTGACCCACGCCTTCGCGGAGACGGTGACTTAGTCGGATCACGGCGACGCCGGCTAAGGCGAGGATCGCTAAAGTCAAGACCGGTGCGAATCGATCAAAAATCCAGGGCAGAGTCAGCCCCAAAACGCCGGTGCAAACGTGAAACAGCTTGCGGACGCGTTCAGCCGGCGGGCCAGCTTTAACCTGGTAGAGACGGAACAGACCTAGCAGAGCTACTACCAAGGCTGATACTACGACAACGGCTAGGCAGTCTCGAACGCTCATCGCAACTCGTCGACAAAGAAAGCGCTATAGAAGAAAGTGTTAGTCTGGCGATAGAGGCAGCGGCTGAGATCTGTAAGGGTACGAACACGCTCGGCGATATCGACCGGGCAGCGCCGAGGGACTTGCATGTTCCAATAGGCAAGTCTGCTCCCGCGTCGACCGACCCGAACTATATCGCGGAACAGTTTGTCGGTTCCCTCCGGCGAAATGTACTCAAAGATATCTGACAGATTAAACCGATCGACGGAGCCATCACTGGCGCGGCTCAACCAAGACTCCACCGAAATCGTCTCGATTTCGAGGCGATTGACGTGCTTGCGAATTGCATCGAAGTTTTCCTCGCGCCAGACGTGAGGCAGCGCGTCTCGGTAATGACCCAAAGCAATCCATTGAAGGTATGGATTAGATGACGGATCAAGCTCGGTTAGGGCTCGCTTGGTTCGTTCAAAGATCGGCTTTGCAATCTCGCCTTCGGCGTAGTCGAAGAAGCGCGGGTCACGGCCCAGACGTCCGAGCACGAAACGAGAAACAAAAAGCTTGGAAAGAGCACGCCACCGCCAGTTGTTCCAGTGATCGTTATAAAAACTAAGCCGGTTAACGAGCGTGCGGGGCTCGAAGATGGCTTTGACCGTGCTGCGCGAGTGAATTAGCGGCAGTAGCCATTGCCGAAAGAGCGTGAAGTACCTTTCAAACTTGCCGGCCGATATGAGGCCGTGCTCGATTACTTCACTATTGGTGTCCCAGTACGAGCGAGCAAAGTCACTCAAAGAATCGCGCACGCGTTGATATAACACGAGGCGCCGTTTACTGGGTCGGATGCCAACCAATTCCAACAGTGCGTCGTGAGTCAGGCACTTAAATCCGACGGCCTTAAATTCAAGGCAGGCATTTTGCGCGAGCGACAAATCGACCGCTATGACTTTTCCGGGCGCCCGCGACAGCAGAGATAGGGAATTTTCTCCTCCGGACCCGACTGAAAAGCAGATGTCACCTGGCTGAACGTCGAGCGCCGCGAGCACGGTATCGGCGTCCTCCCAGCATTGCGCATAACGAATTAGCGAAAAATCGGCACGCGCGGCGACTTCGGCTTCAGGCTGAGCCACGGCTTGCCTCCGCTTTTTGCTCGAAGGGTCGAATCTTGACGACGACGCCCGTACTGCCATCCATCTCGACCCAGTCATTGTCCTGTAGCCAAGTCATCGCTCCCGGCAATCCAACGATTGTCGGTAGGTTCAGCTCCCGGGCGACTATCGCCGAGTGTGAAAGCAGACTGCCTCGTTCAACCAAGAGCCCGGAGATTACGGGAAAGATCATCACCCATCCCGGATCGGTCCGGTTGGCAACAACAATTTCCCCCGGCTTGACTGCGGCGTCGCGTGGATCGCGAACGAGATGCACTGGTCCCCGTACTACGCCGGGACAACATCCCGTACCACGCAAGGAGTCGCCCGTGGGTTGCAAGACTTCTTTCTCGCTAGCGAAGGAGTTGCCGCAGTAGACGATGCCCCTAGTAAGAAACCGGTCAGCCGGTGCCGGCGCCTCGAGCCATTCGTCGAACTCCGCTCTCCTTACATCGACCAATCCTCTCAGGTTCGTGGTCGTGGCGTGACCTTCGACGAAGGCCAACACCTCTTCGAACTCCAGATAGAAGATGTCGCGAGCGTCCGCGAGGTAGTCCAGCGCAACCAGACGGCTCGCGATCTCGAGCACGATTTGCCGGGCCCGCCCAAACACCAAGGTGCGCTGGAAACGAAGATTTTCACGAGCCAGCACCCGCGCCCGTGCCATCTTTAGTAGGGACCGGAAGAGGGGACGGCGCAAAGGATGACTCGCAAGCGCCGCGTGCACTCGCTGCTCGCCCTCTTCGCGAGCTCCCACTTCCGGTATTTCCTTCTCTTGCCCGGCCCCCGCTAGTAGACGCGCATAATTGCCGATGGACCTCAGCAAAGGCGTTGGATCGTCATGCAGCGTTGCGCTCTCCAGCTTGAGTTCGCCCATGCAACGGTCGCCGAACTTCTCGATATATGCATCGAAGGCCTGTTGGAAGGATGGCGAGCGATGAATTGCGGCACGCATTGCGGAGACTGAATCGTCGCAGAGGCTGGATATAAGAGCAGGGTCCGCAGATGCGATGCGCGCCATCTCGCGCACTCGAATTGCGGGCTCTTCGCTGATCATTCCACGTTCTGCGCACAGCAGCGCGTTACAAAGCGTGCCTTCCTTGTCGCCGATCCACGTGCTGCAAAGGTGACGAAGTAAGCCATGAAAAATCATGGTCCCGAAATCGTTCACTACGGGCGCGTCCCAGTGGGTCAGCAAATTACGTTCGATACCGCGGTAATAGGCTGCGAGTTCATCCGCTCGCATCGCTGAGAGATCGGGCCGCTTATCGCCGAGCGACTCACGTAAGCGTCGGTAGAATCGATCGATACGCCTGGGAAGCGTCGCGATATTTACTGCGAGCGATAGCGCCATCTGCGCAAAACGCAAGGAATCAAGGATGCGCTCGAAAGTATTCTGCGTCGTGGCCCTCTGACTACCCAGATCCCTCTCAATGCTTTCGTTTAAGCCAAACATCTGCTCCATGAACTTGCGGTTGAAGCGATAGCCAGGCAGAAGAGATAACAGCTCGTACCAGTTATACAAATTGTAGTAGACACGTCCCTGCACAAGACCGATCATGCAACGCAGCTTGTCAGCATTCGTTTCGATCGCCGCTGCGGGTACTTTCATCATGCGAAAGAACTCGCGATAGACGTTCTCGTAAGCTTTGCGAGCGAAGGAGTAGGTAAGCGGCGTAGTCACACCGCTATAGCTCTCGATAATATTTGAGTTATCCCAAAGGATTGCACTAGCATCCGGGTCAACTCGTTCCGTAAGCGTAGTGATCGGGCGGCTTTGCAGAAGGTAAAGGCGGCCATTAGCCCAAGTCCATTCGATATCTTGCGGACGACCAAAATGGCGCTCGGCACAACGGGCGAGATTTGCGACCTGACACACCTGATCGTCGCTAAGGGACGCCTTGCTCACAGCGCTCTCAGGTACCGCGACGGACTTTACGCCCTGAGGCCGGCTCGGGTCGCGCTGCTGCATGATGGTTTTCGTCACTATCTCGCGACCGACGATGACCCCGGTGCGATTGAGCCGCCACGTGTCCGCCGCCGCCTCCCCCGACACCAACGCGTTACCAAGGCCCGGCACCGCTGCCACCACGGTGATTGCCCAGCGTCCCGATACTGGATCGACACTAAACGCGACGCCTGATACTTCGCCGTCGATCATTACCTGAACGATGACGGCCGGGACAGATGCCATCGGATCGAGGCCGAATTCATGCCGATAGCGCATCAGCCGATCGTTGAAACCAGAGGCCCACACACGGACGATCCGCTCGGCTACATCGACTGGTTCGACAAACAGGAAACTTTCGAGCTGCCCGGCGAAGGAGAGTCGAGCACTATCCTCCTCCAAGGCAGAGGAGCGAACGGCGCACAAAGTCCCTGCGGGCGCGAGTGTGGTAAGGGCTTGTGTGAGCTCTTTGCGTACCTCCTCAGACAAGGTTGCTCGGCCGACTAGGTCTCTAGGCTTGCTGTCAGGTTGGCGAATTCCCCGCGCGATCTCTGGAGAGACGCTCGCATAAAAGGCTGAGGGCAGGACGACGATCCACGGCGGAACTTCGAGCCCCGCTTGGGTCATTAGCGCTAAAGACCGGGCTTTCCCTCCCACCGGAGTCTCGCGCTCGACTTCATGCGGAAAAAGTACATGCTTTACGGCACCCGGCGATTTTTCGGCTGTTATCAGAGGTGCATTCCGAGTATCCATTCGTCGTCTCCGAGATAGTCACTAGAGCAATCGCTTTGCCAAACGGGTCATGAACCGGGTAAATTCGATAAGATTAGTTCATTCGACATCCAGATTCTCGTAGCGCGCCTCCGATCAGCGTTGGAATGGCTCGGCCTCGAGGAATGGGTCTCACGCGAGTCACGTGATCGATGGAGCCGTTTTTAGTAGCGCTGTGTCTTTTGGACCCGACTGGCGAAACGATCGTATCCTTTGGCACCAGAATGCGGCGGTATGTCGGAGGGGAGCCTTTGGTTCGCCCGGCACCAGCCTTGCTCGTAACGAAGTGAAGGTGCTCCGGTAACAGCCCGAGCCGCACCCGACCTTACTTGGTGAGAGGGCCCGGACTATGGCCAGCGTTTTGGAAAATGCGCTTGGAGGAGTTCTCGATGCCTATCAGCTATCGACGCGCGGCAACTTATATCTCGGGTCTCCTCAGGGAACGTGGGATCGAGGATTTTCAGGCTCGCCTTAGATCAAAGGTAGATCATCTGCCGCCACCGGTCCCTCTTCATTCGGAGATTTCAATCGACGCGGTCCGTAAGCGCTGGGAGGTGATTCGGACTACGTCTGAGGTCAGAGAACAGCTGCTGGACGAACAAACGATCCAGCAGATGGGACGGTACGAACACAATATCGAAAACTTTGTGGGCACGGCCAAAATCCCCATAGGTTTGGTCGGGCCCCTCAGGGTCAATGGCCTTTTCGCCCATGGGGATTATTACCTGCCATTAGCGACAACTGAGGCCACCTTGGTCGCTTCCTACAGTCGGGGGGCGTCTGTCATCGGCGAAGCTGGCGGCGCGTCGGTGATGCTTTTAAGCGAGGGCGTGGGCCGTTCGCCGGTTTTCTCCTTCGCGAACTTTGAGGATCTAGGTCTGTTCGTAAAGTGGATAACCGAGCACGAGGCTGAAGTAGCTCGCGTTGCCGAATCTACAACACGTTTCGGAAAGGTAGTCGACTTGGAGCTGAGCATCGAGGGCAGCTCAGTGTACCTTCTGTTTGCTTACACCACCGGGGACGCATCGGGGCAAAACATGGTAACAATAGCCACCTATGCCGCCGTGCAGTGGATTGTCGAAAACGCGCCGGTGAAACCACGATCGGTTTATCTTGAAGGTAATTTTTCGGGAGACAAAAAAGCGAGCGCGCAGTCGCTCCAAAGCGTACGTGGAAAAAAGGTTACCGCCGCGGTGACTCTGCCGGGTGAGCTGATCCAAAAGCGTCTCCACACTACGGCGGAGCAACTGCTTGAACTCTATCAACTCACCGTACTCGGTGGGGTTCTTTCAGGCACCGTAGGGGTTCAAGGCCACTACGCCAACGGCTTGGCCGCTCTGTTTATTGCCTGCGGCCAGGATGCCGCATGCGTCGCGGAGGCCGCAGTGGGAACCACCGTTTTCCAGCCAAGGGAAGGAGGGAGCCTGCATGTTTCCGTCACGCTGCCCAATGTGATTGTCGGCACCGTGGGTGGCGGTACTTCGCTTCCCAGTCAGAGAAGTTGTCTCAATATCCTCGGTTTCGCCGGAGCTGGACACTCGAGGGCGTTCGCAGAGGTCACCGCCGCTCTCTGCTTAGCCGGCGAGATCTCTCTCAGCGGTGCTCTGGCCGCTGGAGAGTTTGCGCAGGCACATGCACGTCTCGCACGAGGAACGAACCTCTCAGCCGCTGCTGCGGACTAGCATGCAGCCCTCGGGAACGCATTGCCAAATCCTCGATTCAGCTTCACGGAAGGAGGTACAACCATCGCTTTTCGAGAAAACGATCGAGCGCTGTGATCGCTTCTCTACCTGCTCGCAGCGCGTCGTCCATCACCCGCTTCAATTCGCGCGTTGACGCGAGCAGCTTGTGATGATCTGGTTGGATAGTCCCGGATTCGACTCGTCGCCGCTCCTCTTGAAGCGCGTGGACGTCCTCGATTGCGGACTGCGCGAGCATGTAGGCCTTGACGGTGGGCGCGCCGGCTTCGCGCAGGATGCCAATTTTGGGGACGATTGATTTGAAGACCGGGAAATAGTCGCGGGCCATCGGCGGGTCGAAATAATCTGTCAGACTAGCCGCCTGCGCGCTCTCCAGGCGTTGAATAATCAAGTCGAGCCTCGCTGGATATTGTCGCGCTTCGACCAGATTGAGAAGAGCGTCGATTTCAGCCCGCAAAGCAGCTGCAATTCCCTCTGCATCCTTGAAGGCCTGATAACGCTCGATGGTCAACCGTGACACTCCCCCGAAGAGTGCTCCGATCAGTGCCCCGATGACGCCGATCCATAAATCACTGTTCCTCATCTCTTTCTCCGTCGAATTTGCGACATCAGATGTGCCTACTAAAGACTCCTCGTCTGCCGCTACCACGCGCTTTGGCAAAGTCATCTCGATCGGAGCCTTTGAGCACTTTTGCTCGCCCGAGGAATTCGAGCGGGGTCAGCAGGAACGGATCTATGAGAGGTTTTTCGATTTCTGCGCTGACGTTATGCCAAGCAACGGACGGCTCTTTCTTCAAACCATTATATGGGGCAAACGCGTACCTGTCCCTAGCGAATTGCGGTTGGAGGCACCTGAAGGAACGTCCGAACGGACCTTGGCCGGGCTGCGCAAATTCTATCCGGGTTCATGGGCTCCCACGAGCAAGGATCAGATCGTCCAAGGTCGCTGCGCGCCGCTTCCCGTTGCTCAAGTCGAGCAAGGTCGGAGAGATTATATCGAGACTCTTAATCGCTCGGGGACAACGTAAACCTTTGGTCCTTTCCCAACGTCGTCGCTACTGGCAAGGCGTTTCTCAAACTAGTCCCAGTGTGCGTTGCGGACCCGGATTTCCGAGTCCAGATCAGTTCGATGCGCCACAACGACCAACAGATATGTTTGATCGAAGAGATTCTGACCCACGAACGGATGTTTTTCGAAAAGATATCGTAGGTGGCGCATCCTGTATCGAACAGACTTCATCATGAGCAAAGCAGCCCAGCTCGCGCAATCAGTCGCTTCCAATACTCGGACGCGATTGGTCGCAAACTTGCCACAGCCCGCAGCGAGCCGAAGGAGTACGACTAGAACTCGGAGGCAATGTGATCAGACAGTCACTGCGAGGTAGCGAAATGCTCCCAACTCATTTGACCCCGCGCTCTAACTTGAAGCACGAGACGCCACTGAAGACTGTTTGCGTGCTCGGAGTGGCTTTAGCAGCATGGTGCTCGGGCTGTATTCTCCGACAAGGCATAAGACTCCGGAGCACCGACTTTACGGCGACGTCGATCATCGTGTCGCGTCTGGCATGGAGCCTTCGACCGCGTTGCCGCTCTACAGTCTCTACGGCTCTTTGATCCGTCCGAGCGACGACATGCTCAACGGGATCGATGCGCTCGTGTTTGATATTTAGGATGCGGGAGTGTGCTTCTATACCTACATAACCACCATGGCTTACGGGACGGATCATAATGGATGCGTGGCGCATCCCAAACGGGATTGGCCCCGCTCATTTGTCGGATCAGGCCACGGATTTAGCGACGTGCGCCTGGCCGTCCCAGCGTGAACGCGAGCGCCGATATAGCCTAAAAGGTGCAAAGCGCCAATCTGATGAGGTAGGCTCTGGCACACATCTTCAAGGAGAGAACCGATGAGTGTAGTCGTTTTGATCCAGGGCAACTTGCGTCCCGGGGGCAAGGAGGCGCTGATGGAGTATTATCTTCCCGCCCTTGCGGTAGTCGCGAAGCATGGGGGCGAAGCGGTCGCGCTCGGCAGCGCTGGTACTAGCCTTTACGGGGCCAGCCGTTATGAGATCGGTATAGTGCTTAAATTTCCCGACAAGGCCGCAGTCGATGGCTGGTACAACGATCCGGACTATCGCAAGCTCATCCCATTACGAGAGCGAGCCTACTCGGATCTCGAGATCAGCCTATTCCAGCTGAGGTGATAGCGACGAAGCCACCGCCCCTTTTAAATGGGATGTGCCTCCCGAAAACCATACCCGGGGTAACGTGCGGGTGGGGGTATGGTAATGAAGCGGCCGATGGTCGCCTTTTCTAGCCCAGCTGCTGCTTGCTCTGCGGTCGCGGTTCACCCGACGTGCGCGGGTTGAAGCTGAGAATCTCCTCCTGCGCCAACAGCTCACCGTGTTGTGCCGCCGGCACCCGGGGCGCGTGCGACTGTGGAACCTCGATCGCTTGCTGATGGTCTGGCTGTATCGCCTGCATCCGGCGCTGCTGGATGCGATCCTCATCGTCCAACCGGAGACCGTGATTCATCGGCATCGACGCGGTTTCCGCGCCTACTGGCGCTGGCGGTCCCGCCATGTCGGCAGCCGGCCACGGATTGAGGCCGAGATTCGAGCGCTGATCCGGCGAGCGTCAACGGGCGCCGCGGTGCCGGGTAATGACGATTCCGCCATCGAGGGACAAACGAAAACATCGATTTTCTCGAACATCATCTGGAACTGATTCGCGAAGCGCTCCCGGACAAGATGAGCCTTGGCATAATCCTGACCGCGTACTTCAGCGCCCAGCTCGAGGAACGATCGAAAACCCGGGCCGTCTTCTGATGCACGTGACGGATAGGTCCCTCATGGGCCGCCACAGCCTCTGCGACAGCCAAGGTCGACAATGCCGCAAGCCCGGGTCTGATCTCCGGAATCGTAACGTTAACGATTCGGCGCCCAGCCGCTCCAGGACACGAACCGCGTCGACTACCGCACCGGCGACCTCCGCCGAGGCGTCCTTGCGGAGGTAATTTTCGTCCAGGCCGGCAGGCCGCTCACGCCTAATTCGAGCGCCGCCGCACCGCAGGCCGCCGAAGGAAAACGGATCGATCCGCCCGTATCCGTTCCGATTGAGCCGAAGCAAAGTCCGGCGGCGGTTGCTACACCTGATCCGCTCGATGACCCGCCCGGCCACAGGGTCGGATTCCACGGATTCAGCGGCACGGGCAGCTCTGGATGGTACCAGAAGACAGCGAACTCCGTGTGGTTGAGCTTGCCGACGACAATTGCGCCGGCTGCCTCCAGCCGCTCAACCACGGCCGCGCTGCTCTCGGGACGCCAGTCGCTGAGCACGCGGCTAGCGCAGGTCGTCAGAACGCCCTTGGTTTGACAGAGGTCCTTGGCGGCGATTGGCACGCCATGGAGCGGCCCGCGCCAACGACCCGCGCGAATCTCCTCGTCAGCCATTGCTGCGGCGCGCACAGCCGAGCCCTCCATCACCGTGATGTAGGCATTCAGGCTGGCCTTCGCGCGAATCCGTTCGAGGATCGCATGTGTCACTTCGCTCGATGAAACTTTGCCGGAACGCAACTGCCCGGCGAGCTCATGCAGCGACAAATAGCAGAGGGCTTCACTTTCCATCGTGGCACTCGACTCTCGCGACCACCGAAGCCTAGTACCACACATCAACGAGAGGTTGATAATCGACTATCTTTACGTGACGGCAGGTTGAGGCAGGGCCATGCCGTGTTTGTCGGTGACGTCGCCTGAGGAAATAATGGTGGCGATCATGCGCGCGACAGCCGAACCTGCTCGACGCGGTGTCTGGCAAATCGGGGGACTGGGCGGACGCGTTCCGTGGCTGTCCACAATCGCGGGCGTCAGTTGTGGGCACAAGTTGGGTTCGGACAACCCACCAACTTGCGAGTTCCACATAACCTCGATAGCAGTGGTGAGAGCGCCGCGGAGCCGACACATGACGTTGTCGGAGGTGATGGGCATGAAGTTGGATGTACTGCTTTGCGATCAAGCAATCGACGAGCTCGAACCGCGCTCGACACAGGTTTCCTGTCGCCGGGTTGGGGATGGTGACGAGACAGCTCGTGGAACTTGGGGTCGAGCGTTGCCAGCGCCGATTCCGTAGTTCGGTGCAGCCATTTTGCCTTTGCAAGACTTGCAGCCCGCCGCACCGCCTCCCGACCTGCCGCTAGCGCCTGCAGAATCCGGCGTGATCGCGGTCCTTGCCGAAAAACCTTCGGTCGCCCGCGACATTGCACTGGTTGTCGGCGCGGCAAAACGGGGTGATGGCTATCTGCACGGCAACGGCTACGTGGTGACCTGGGCCCTCGGCCACCTGGTTGCACTCGCAGAACCGCACCAGATGAACCCCGCATGGCGCTTCTGGCGACGTGACCTGTTGCCGATGTTGCCAACGGAGTGGCCACTCGTTTCGTACGAAAAGACGCGAGCGCAGTTCGAAATCGTACGGAAGATTCTGGCTTCGCCGCGGATTTCGCGCTTGGTCTGCGCCACCGACGCCGGCCGCGAGGGCGAGCTGATCTTTCGCTACATCTATGAAGCCGCACGATGCCAAAAACCAGTTAGTCGGCTGTGGATCTCCTCGCTCACCGCGGAGGCTATCCGCAAGGGTTTCGAACGGCTCAGACCGAGCCGTGATTACGATTCATTGGCCGCTGCCGCACGGGGACGCAGCCGAGCCGACTGGCTGGTAGGGATGAACCTCTCGCGGGCGTACTCGCTTGCCTATGGCGAGGAGCTCTCCGTAGGACGTGTGCAGACTCCGACGCTTGCCATGCTAGTCGAGCGGGAACTCGCTATCCGGAAGTTTGTATCTGAAGATTATATCGAGATCGTGGCTACCTTTTGTCCAACCGAAAGCAGAACGGATAACAGCTACGCTGGCACCTGGTTCCGCAAGCGACCGGGAGCTGGAGCTGACCAGGAGTCGCTGCAACAGGCTATGCGACTACCGAGCGACGGCGAAGAAGCAAAACGCATCGTCGAGCGTGCGCACAGCGGTAAAGCCTCTGTCGAATCGATCGAAGCCGAAACGCAGCGGATGGCTCCGCTACAGTTGTACGATCTCACGGAGTTACAGCGGCATGCTAACCGCCTTTTTGGATTCAGTGCGCAAAAAACACTCGATCTCGCCCAAGGGCTGTATGAACGCCACAAGCTGGTCAGCTACCCACGCACGGATAGTCGGTACTTGTCGCAAGATGTGAGTCAGACGTTACGAGGAATCGTGAAGGCGATCGAGGCCCCGTATCGAGCGCAGTTGGCCCCGCATACCGGCGAGCGCCCACTGGGGCGACGCTTCATCGATGATGCAAAGGTTACCGATCATCACGCGATCATTCCTATCGCCACCACGCCCGACAAAGTCGCCTTATCCGCAGACGAGCACAAAATCTACGATCTGATTTGCCGCCGTCTGCTGGGTGCGTGGCACGATGACTATATCTGGTCGGTTACAACCGTGATCACCAGCATCGCGAACGGCGATATCGTTGACCGCTATCACACCTCGGGAACCACGGTGAAACAGGCCGGATGGAAAGTGCTGGAGCGCTCAACAGAGAAGAGCACACCAAAAGACGACAGCGGAAAAGAGGATCAGGGGCGCCCCGAGACTTTACCCCCGGAACTTCAAGCGGGCCAAATTCAAACAGTGGTCACAATCAATGCCGTGAAGAAAAGCACGCGGCCGCCCAGGCGCTTCACGGAAGCGACACTACTCACGGCTATGGAGACCGCCGGTAAGGCCCTTGAAGAGAAGGAACTCTCCGAGGCCATGAAGGAGACCGGTCTCGGCACTCCGGCGACGCGTGCGGCCATCATCGAGGTGCTGCTCAAGCGCGGCTACATCATGCGCAAAGGGAAAAGCCTGGAGGCAACCGACAAGGGCATCAGGCTCATCGAGGTTGTGCATACCGAGGTCAAGAGTCCCGCCATGACTGGCCAGTGGGAAGCGCACCTCAAGCGGATCCAGCGCGGGGCTGAGCCGCTGGAGCCTTTCCTTGAAGGCATCGCAAATTACGTGCGGCAGGTCGTGGGCAAAGTTGGGAATCCGACTATGGCTGCAAAGGCTGTAGGGGTCACAGCGGTCGGCGATCCGCCACGTCTCCGCACGCAGCCCGAGCAGGCCGAGACCCCAGCCCCAGCGCCACTCACGAGCAATTCACTGCCGAGCCTTTTGCAGAAGGCCTTCGGCTTTTCCACGTTTCGTCCCAACCAGGAAGCCGTTTGTCGGGCTACAGTTGAAGGCAAAGACGCCTTGCTCGTTATGCCGACTGGGTCCGGCAAGTCTCTATGCTACCAGTTGCCGGGAATCGCGCGTGGCGGGACCACGCTGGTCATCAGTCCGCTCATCGCATTGATGGAAGATCAGGTGGCCAAGCTCAAAGAACGGGGCTTCGCGGTGGACCGTATTCATTCTGGTCGCAACCGCGCAGCCTCCCGCCAGGCCTGCCTGGATTACCTCAACGGCAGACTTCAATTCCTGTTCATCGCACCGGAACGACTGCGCGTGGCGGGCTTCCCCGAGATGCTCGGCAAGCGCAAACCGTCACTAATTGCGATCGATGAAGCCCACTGCATCTCGCACTGGGGGCATGACTTTCGGCCGGATTACCGGATGCTCGGTCAATATCTGCCATCGTTGCGACCGGCGGTGGTAATTGCCCTCACCGCGACAGCCACCCCGCTGGTTCAGGACGATATCTGCCAACAGTTAGGACTTGCCCAACCAGCGCGCTTCATTCACGGGTTTCGCCGCGCCAATCTCGCAATTGAGGTACTGGAGATTGCGCCGTCCCGACGAGCTGAGCTCGCCCGTGAATTACTGCTCGATGCCGGCCGCCGGCCAGGCATCGTCTACACGCCGACACGAAAGCAAGCGGATACCTTAGCCGCCGAACTTGCCGGGCACTTTGCCACGGCGGCGTATCACGCTGGCCTTGAAGCCGAGAATCGCGAGCGGGTCCAGGAAGAATTCCTCGCCGGCCGCATTGAAGTCATGGTCGCGACGATTGCGTTTGGCATGGGCATCGATAAGCCGGACCTCCGCACCATTATCCATACAGCCTTGCCGGGAAGCGTGGAGGGTTACTACCAGGAGATTGGACGAGCAGGGCGCGACGGAAAACCCAGCCGCGCAATCTTGATGCACTCTTACGCCGATCGCTTCACGCACGATTTCTTCTTCGAACGCGATTACCCAGATGTAGCAGTCTTGGATGGGATTCTTGCCCAGCTCAGCGCCGAGCCTCAAGCGAAGACCGCCCTGCGGAAGCGCCTGCGGATGAAAGCTGACATCTTCGACAAAGCGCTCGAAAAACTATGGATTCACGGAGGTGCTGTGATGGACTTTGCCGAGAACGTCAGTCGCGGCCAGCCCCAGTGGCGGGAGTCGTACCTCGCTCACGGGAAGCAGAAGCGGGCGCAGATCGACTTGGTGATTCGGTATGCCGAGAGCAACCAGTGCCGCATGTCCACACTAGTGCGCCACTTTGGCGATCTTGCAGATGGACAAACGGAGTGTGGCATCTGCGATTTTTGCGCTCCTGCGCAGTGTGTCGCCCAGCGGTTCCGGACCGCCACGGAGGCGGAACGCACAATGCTGTCCCGGGTAATCGCGGCCCTCCGCGCGGGCGATACGAAATCAACGGGCAAGCTACACGGCGAGTTGTGTCCAAACGGCGTAATGAGCCGTGACAACTTTGAGGAAGTCCTGGGCGCAATGGCGCGGGCCGGACTAGTGCGCCTTTCGGATGCGGTATTCGTGAAAGATGACAAGCAGATCCCGTATCGCCAGGTGAGTCTCACACGTGCGGCCCACTCGGTCGATGAACAGACGCCCCTCGGCTTCATCATAAAAGATCTAGCGCCAACCTCGGCAACGGACAAAAACAAGAAGAGGGCCGCCGCGCCAGAGAAGCGAAAGCGGTCGGAGCGACCGGGAAAGCTAGTCCGGCCAAAGACCGTGTCCTTGGCTCAAGATGCTGAAACCGATTCCCGTATCGAAGCGGCCCTGCGTGAGTGGCGAATGGACGAGGCCCGTCGTCGCAGAGTGCCGGCCTTTCGCATCTTCAGCGACCGCGCACTGAAAGCCATGGCCAGCCGACGCCCGGGAACAGCCCGCGAGCTACTCAGCATCTCGGGTATTGGCATGACGACCGTGGAGAGGTACGGGCAGCAAATATACCGCATCGTCAAAGATAACAGCGGTTGAGATACGTTCCGGACCGCTGTCGCCATGAGCCACGACCCCGGATTGCAGTTACGGGGAAGAAATGTCGTCAAGTTGACGCTTCACAACGCTCTACTGTTCGAAAGTCGCCCGAGAGTTCGAATTGACCGCGCTCTGTCATTGAATCTTACGCTATCTGTATTATTTCTATGCATCTCTAAAGCAGCCATCGCGATGTCGCGGTCAGTGATAACACCGACGACCTTGCCTTCACCGTTGATGCTGATGACAGGGACACAACCACAGTCGGAATTCCACATTAATTCGGCGGCGCGATTAAGTGTGTCCGATTCGGCGCAGACCTTCACGTCACGCGTCATCAATTGTTCTACTTTCATTTGAAACTTCTCTACGCATCCCGTTTTGATTTCGCTCGGCGCTTTTCCGAAGCTCGCCCGGTTAAGCCTCTGCCTTCTTCTCGGCATTGGCCTTGGGCGCTTCGATCGCGACCTTCACTTCCTTCGGTAACGCTTCTTTGGGCATCGGCGCGGTAAGCTCCAACACACCGTCGTGGTACGTGGCTTTCAGGTCTTCGGCCCTTAAGCCCTCGGGCAGCCCAATTGATCGTTCAAAGGCTCCATAGCGGATCTCGCGTCGGAGATAATCGGCTTTCTTGCTCTCTCGCTTCTCTTCCCGCGAACCCTTGATCGTGAGGACGCCGTCGGCGACCTTGATGTCGATATCCTTCGGATCGATACTTGGAAGGTCGGTCCGAACGACGTACTTGCCGTCTTCGACGCGCGTTTCGATCGCGGGGCAAACGAAATGTTTCTGCCCGTCGCCAAAAAAGTCGCGGCTCAACGGAAAGCGGCCAAACCAATCACGATCGAAATCGAATCGTTCCATCATGTCATCGATATCGCTGCGAAGCCGCTCCAGTTCTCTCGATGGTTGCCATTTTTCGAGCAATGCCATTGTTTCTGCCTCCTACCAGTCGGAATTGAATCTTTGCTTCTGACTGGAATTCGACACCAGGTAACCCTAAGGGTTCATATACGTCGCGAGTGACCTCACGCTTCGGTTTGCTCGCGCTTCTTGGGTCGGCCACGCCTCCGGGCAGTCGCAACCGGAACCCTCTGCTCGAATTCGC